>Ga0247782_1000051_pt1 | contig 166548 bp, 117 predicted proteins | sample UWRJL019104C5_FD_179928 | JGI IMG/M metagenome (GOLD analysis project Ga0247782, IMG submission 179928) | Plant litter microbial communities from Arlington Agricultural Research Station in Wisconsin, United States - UWRJ-L019-104C-5 | ecosystem: Environmental > Terrestrial > Plant litter >... | reverse complement strand
CAATATCCTGCCTTAAAAGGAGATTCAGGGGCACCTGTGAGTAAGTTGCTCGGCTACTGAACTTGCACAGACTCACATATATAACTACCTAGGTGCATGCATGTCTGTAATCAGCAGCGCGCGTCACGGTTTCCCAACAGCGAAACCGATGCCCGAACAGTCGGAATCGACAGAGAGGTATGTATCTAACACCTAACCTAGCTACATATGTAATACTGTTGACACAATCGAATTAGCATTGAAGATGACGCGAGGTAAATATCCGAAGCTAAAATGCTTTCCTCTCGTCCTGTCCGCTCAACACCATTGCCACGACCGTTTAACAAGTCATAAAGTCTTTCCCAATCTTTACTTGGACAAGCGGGGGAAAAGGCACTTGTACTCGGTCTTTAAATAGGGTAAGCTGTATCCTTTTTTCTGCTTTATTACCAGCAAGACAACTTTTCATGGTCGCCTCTGATGTTTTAAGAGGAGAAGACACGGGCGCGGTAGTCTGTCTTCAAGATTCCAAGACCGAGCGACCTACCTCTTAGACGAATGTATCCGCCGTTAACTCGGACTTCGCGATAAAAGGGAAGTGGCCAGCGTCGAACTTGACTACTCACGCATGAGTCGTGGTGAACCAGTATCACGCAAGACTCTGCGCGCGAAGGTTCTTAATTAGATCCGCAATCATTTCATCTTCTAGACTTTGGTACAGCTTTTCCTTGGCCGCGCTGGGCAACAACGTGACGATCCCTCTGCGCCCTTTGGTTTGGTGCTCAGTGCGCTCCAAACTACCTAGGCACCACAGGTGTAGGGCAGCTTGTCAGCCGGGTAAAAGCTCTGCCCCTGCCCCTGACTCTCGTTCACAACTACCCTACATATCTTAGATCTAAGCACCTAACAGAGGTGAGGGCGCCACGTCAGAAGCCACCTGAATAGATAGACTGCTGTTTAAGGAGATGGATCTGCTGGTGGGGCACCAATCGGTCTGGTACGGTTTGGCGTAGCGTTGTCGGCCGGCTGCTACAGTATATGGTTTGACCACGACTGTATGCTGCACGTTACACCTTTACTACGCAAGTAGGTAATAATTTTCCAAACCAAAGGCAGGAGCATGCAATTATAGACCTAGATAATATCTAGGCTAAGTTTATCACCTAAAGTGAGCAGTTTGGGTGGTATTGGAAAAATTACCTAATATGCTTTGTGTTGATGGGTTGTTGCATACAGTGCAGCTGCAAGGGCCATGTGAGCGGTTGACATGGGCTTGGCGTGTGCGGTCTGTTCGGCTCATACGTACATCTGTACCTTGCAGCAATCTGACAGATGCCCTGCTAGCAAATCTCCAACAAAATGACCGCCACCCGGCAATCTCACCTTGTGACCCAGGGAACGCACGGTCGATATCTCACAGTTACATATTCTCATCAGGGCCCTAGAGTCGATTAAAATGACGCTCAAATCAGTCCTGATCACGGGCTGTGGTTCGGCCGGGATTGGCACAGCGCTCGCGACCGAGTTCCACATGCGCGGGTACCGAGTCTTCGCGACCGGAATCTCTGGCCTGCAGCTGGCAGGCCTCGGCGCAATGGGGATAGAGTTCTTTGAGATGGACGTGACATCCAAGTCATCGATCGAGAAAGCCGTAGCTCGCGTCGCGAAGGCAACGGGAGGGAAACTGGACATGTTAATCAACAACGCGGGCGTGATGCACATTCTACCCTTCGCAGATACCGAGGTCGAGGAGGCAAGACGTGTCTTCGAAGTCAATTTCCTCGGGGTCTTCGCGGTGACGAAGGCCTTCTTGCCTTTACTAATTGAGGCCGCGAAACAGGGCAACGGCGATTCCGTGGTCGCGAGCCTTGGGAGCATCAACGCCGTCTTACGGCCACCATTCCTGGGCTCGTATAATGCCTCCAAGGCTGCGCTCGAGTGCTGGGCCGGCAGTATACGGACAGAGCTCGCCCCGCTCGGTGTGCGCGTTGTTACTATCAAGACCGGGAGTGTCAAGTCAGATTTATTTACCAATGCGCCACCAACAAAACTTCCCGAGGGTAGTATGTATCTGCCGGCCAGGGAGTTCATTGAAGGAAGGAAGATGCTCGAAGGTGAGCATTACATAGAGGCTGGGCTTTATGCGAAGAATGTAGTGAATGAGTTGTTGCGACCCAGGGTTAAGCACGTTATCTGGCAAGGTGGGCTTACCACTATTGCTTGGATACTCAGTTGGTTTGGCTGGGAGGGGATCATGGTAAGTGCCGTCGCGATAACCTGAACACCTCCGTTTCAAAAGTTTCATAAATCTCACGATTTTGCAGGATAGTACTTTAGCTAAAGCGCATCAATTAGAACAGATACGAGCTTAATTCTTAAGTACATGTGAGGCTAACTGTGACCACCAGCACATATTCTACATGACAAATATAACCTAGTATTAATTATTCAGAGGTACGGCCATATCTTCACCGTTAGGTGCTAACTAGTAGGTTGTGTGGACTCCAGGTACAAAGAGTGTGTGCATCGAAAAATGAGACGCTAAGTCGAATTAGGTTAGCCTATTTTAGTTACTTTTTATTCGACCAATCAAAATTGCAGTAATCACAGCTGCGCTGTCCGAATTGAAGAGGGAGAGAGAAGGAGTTGTTGCTGTTGCTCACGTAAGAGACAGTTTATGTAGATGTAGCTTCTCCGGGAGCCCGGCCGTCGGCGAAAACACGTTGTCTTGTCCAGAAGTCCAAAGGGCCGCTAAAGACGTAGGTAGTCCGCTAATAAAACCCGCCCATCACGCGTCACTCCAATATCCGGTTGCATTGCGCGAATTAACCGCCCGTTACAGTGGTCTACCCCGGTTCCGGCTTACACACGGCGCGCGAGACACCGTACCTACCTAACCTAGGTACCTACGGTACATCGAAACCATGGGCTGGCCCTACCAATTCGTCACCCTAGATCCAGCGCAGGCGCAAGCACGACGACACGTTCTTGACCGCTACGGCTTGATCGCGCAGCTCTCAACCCTCTTTCCTGTTGTGCTGTTCCTCCTCTATCGCCTCGTCAGCTGGACGATAGCAAAGGCGTCGAGCTCTGGCCGTGGGACGTACACCGCTGTTCCCGGCTCGCCAAGCCTAAAACACCAACGTCTCACGCCTGCGGGCTCGTGGAATGCCAAGGCAAGAAAGGTTGTTTGGTGGCTTGGAGACGATGTCGTAGTCTTCGGCTCGAATTGGGGCCCCAGAGATCAAATCATTGGCGGTGTCGTGTGGGCGGTTTGGCTGCTTATCCTCTGCATAGTAAATACTGGGAACGGTGAGCCCGTCGCCCGCATCCTATTGCTCGATATCAGCAGCAATCGCTTGAAATGAAAACCGACACTGACCCCCCTTTTAGATTATCTCCATCTCACTAGGCGATTCGGCATCGTCGGCGTGTCTCAGTTTCCCGTGCAGTACCTTCTTTCGTTGAAGTACCTCAACCCAGTAGCATTGGCATTGAAGTCCTCGCATGAGGAGGTCAATCGTTGGCACCGCGTGTTGGGTCGCGTCATCTATGTCTTTGTAACACTGCACGCGGTGTTCTATCTCAACTACTACTACCAGAATGACCTTCTCGGGCAGAAGATCACCTCGATGGTGCCGGTGTTGGGGTTTTCTGCCATCATCGGCATGCATTTCTTGTACGGGACAGCGCTCTCCGTCGTTCGCCAGTATTCTTACAGAGTTTTCTTCATTACACACCTACTAGTTGCGCTTGCACTGCCGCCAGTCATATACATCCACGCTCACCACGCCTCCTTTTATGTGTGGGAGTCCTTCGCCGTCTTCGTTGCAGACATCGCAACTCGCAGATTTGGTATGATCGTCGCCGAGACCAAGGTTCAACTTATTCCCGGCACCGACCTTGTGAAGCTCGTGGGCAACATCCCATTGACTAAAATCGGCCGTTTTGCGAAGAATCCGGGAACACATATCTACCTCAGCGTGCCTGCCGCTTCCCGTCTGGAGAAAAACCCCGTAGCAGCAGCCAACCTAGTCTTCGAGTTCTCATTTAATCCTTTCTCTGTAGCTGCGGCGGACGAAAGCTCCGGGGAGCTGACATTGGTTGCCCGAAAGCATGACGGGCCTATGACAAGAGCATTCTCTGGCTTTGTCCTCGATACTTCCAACAATGCGACGGTCAAGCTATCGTTCGACGGTCCCTATGGATGTGCCAAGCGTTTTCCAAACCTAGCAGGTCCTGACTTCGACCGGATTCTCCTGATCGCCGGCGGCGTAGGCGCGACATTCACACTTCCACTGTATCGCTGGATATTGAGCGAAAACCCCGCGGCTCGAATCCAAATGATATGGTCGGTCCGAAGTGCCGGCGACGCAACATGGTCGGTTGTCGGGGAAGAGAAAAGTATTGTGGACGATGAAAATACTCAGCTGTTTCTCACGGGAGCCATCCTAGACGATGCTGATAATGATTCTAGAAAGAGTGAAGACGGCGACGATATAGAATTGGGGAGTTTAGCCCCAGGCCGGAACCAGACGGCCCGTAACCCGGTATTATTAAATAGCAACGGGAGGCCAAATCTGCAGAAGATCGTAGACGATACGTTTAGACAAGGCGTTGAAGAGCGAGTTGCCGTGCTCGTGTGCGGTCCGGAGGCTATGGCACGCGAGCTAAGATCACATGTGGGTGTATGGGTTAGGAAGGGTAGATCTATTTGGTGGCATAATGAAAGCTTTGCATGGTGAAGATGGAACGGCCACAGCGTACGAAGTACTAACCTAGCTTGTTCCATCTTGTACATGTATATGAAATCCGTCATGTTCCCCTTTCGCATTCTGATTATCAGAATTGGACGTAAAAGCTAATCAGAAACTGGGGAGTCGGTCTTTCCGAATCAAGTTTGTACATTGGTTTAGATATTATAAAACACCGTCTTTCCCAATTGTTTAAGCGAGTAGGAAATACAGCTTCCAGCTAGCCCAGCGTTGTTGAAGAGCACAATTGTGTATGACTGGGCAGTTCTTTGCGCTGAAAAAACAAGATCCCATCATTAGAACCCGCAGATAGGTAAGTATGCACCAGCCAGAATTGCGCTGCGGCAAATCATACTGTGTTAGGTCTTCCTGATCATATTGTCTCGACTGAGTTTTTATATGACGACATGGACACTCGCCTTACCCCTATGTCTTAAATAGCTGCTGGGGATCCAGGGTACATGCGGTGACAATATTGCATACAAGTGTTGAAGTGTTGGTATGGAAGCCTCCCGGACTGGAGGTTCTGGCATCCAAAATTGGAATCCTCCATAACGTGTTTGCCCTATAGAACAGAGACCTTCACGTGACCCTTACCCCACGAAACCTGCCCAGACAGGATCATTGATCGAGGTCGCTTTCGCAGATTTAACCGCATAATTGAGCTGGTTGAAGTGTTAATTCAGATGGTACAACACGATCAAATGTTATTTGTGGCGACAAAATGGGATTTAAACCACACTGCAGGGACAGAATGATTGTATATTGGACCGTGCTCAAAACGACCGAGTTAAATGTACAGTAAGCTAACATATGAAATACATCCAGACACACATACCGGCAGCGTAATTAATCTCAATTACTATCTAAATTTGTTGTCGCTCAAGTACTTGTGGTGAATTGTTAAAATAAAAAAAGGTTTAAAACCCTAATGAGTGTCTTGCCGCGTACCTAGAAGAAGCTGAAATACGTTTGAAATGAGTCGTCATCCTCAACGTTTAATTGGCTTTTCGCTCTCCGGTTCCCTCCCCCCCCAACTGTCCCTGTCGTCTCTCCGTGACGCTGGCGTCAACACCATCAACCGCTTTAAATTGGCTTGCTATTCATCAATGCCAAGCTATAGCTACCGAGTCGCCGAGTCTAATGCTGTGTCTTGGGTGACAGGACGCAATGGCAGACAACACCTTAGGGCCAACTCTTGCTTTCAATCGAGATGAGTCTCAATGGCCAATGAAATACGCCTTGACACCAGCGCAAGACGATGCGCCTCCTCGCCTATTTTGGCGTCACGATTATTATCGCGGCCCCCAAGGCGAATCTATTCAAGTTCTGTACAGCAAGACAAAGTCTGATTCTGAAACTATCGCACAGCATTTTGCGAATGAGCCCGTGTTAGGTTTTGACATGGAATGGCCTATTTTTTGGGATGCTCACAATAGTCCTAGACTGCAGGACAAAGTGGCTCTCATACAGTTGGCAAGTGAAAGCAAAGTCGGGTTATTCCACATTGCTCTTCACGAGGGGGACACGCCCGACGACCTCATCGCGCCCGCCCTAAAGGGGATCATTGAGTCCTCGGGCATTATCAAGGCGGGCGTTGCGGTCCTAAGCGCCGATCTTAAGCGACTTAAAACATATTTCAACTTGGAACCAAAGGGAGCATTTGAGCTCAGTTATCTACACAGTCTCGTCACATATCGCGCTACTGACCCTGGACAAGCCAAGACCAAACTTCACGCGCTATCGAGGCAAGTAGAGCAGCATCTTGGCCTGCCTCTGTGGAAAGGAAGCGTTCGGACGAGCGATTGGAGCTGGCCCTTGAATAGTAGTCAGATGCAGTATGCTGCGACGGACGCTTATGCTGGCTTCATGCTCTTTCATTGCATGAATGCAAAGCGATTGGCGATGGATCCTATACCGCCACTTCCAAGACTTGCTGAGACATATCTGCCATTTGCTATGCCCAAACACTTGCCGATACAGCTCGAGTCGGTAACAGAAGATGGGGAGATACGAATCATAACTGCAGAGGAATTCTTCGGTGTTACGAACCGTGTAGGGGAAGGGGCCGAGCATTCTACGGAGGCATCTCAGGATGGGTCACAACCTAGTCAAAGCCAGTCATCTAAGAAGACCCGCAAAGCAAAAACTGACACAAAACTAGCAGACAACAGTGGTGTTCGAACATCAATGGATAGTTCGTGCTGGGCGCTATATGACCGATTAGTATCCCACCGCAGGAGTATTGCAGTATCTGAAGCCATATCCGCCTTCATAATTGCTCCGAACAAAGTTCTAAAAGCTCTCACACTCCACCGCCCTTCAAATGAGCAGGAATTACTCCTCGTGCCCGGTGTCGGGAAGGGCAAAGTGGCACGGTACGGTGTGGCCTGGCTCAAGATAATTGTGCAGTTCGAGGCGGAAGAGAAGCAACGCGAGGACCACGAACAAAAACAGAGAACCAGCGATAAGAAAGAAGGAGATGGTCTCCCCCATCCAATTTCAGAGGACCAAGACCCGAAGCGCAGAAGGATTGTTCATGTGGACTGTTCGAAAGAGATCTTGATTCCATCAGACAAGAAACTCCCATCTTTGAGTACAGGCCTGTCATTTCAGTTGGGGGAGACAAATATTACTGATGAGCCCTCGCTATCGTCTCGTCCTGAAGACCAAAATGACTCGACTGACAACCCGGATGGCGACTCTGTATTTCGACCTCCAATGGAACTGCCGGCGGCGGCGGTGTTAAAGCGGAAGCGACGTCGCGGTTATGTGGGTCTACAGGGAGCGGGGGAACGTAGTTCCCCTGCTCCCCGTATATAAGGAGCATGTCACGCACTATTATGTAGAGTACAGCTTCTTCCATAGCACATCTGAATTCACTTCACATGATCGCATCTAGAGAGTGCACCTGGTCCACTTCTACTATTCTCCAACCGACAATACTCTCCGCGAGAAGCGAGACATCACCTTACAATCTGGGCCTGACGGCCAACAAACCCCACCTTAAAAGCGTAACGCAGACCCCAGCACTTATATCAGGACCTATATCTACTATCAAGATAGACCCAGCAACCGAGCCTGTATTCATTTCTAGTTCCGACCCTGTTAAAGTATATGTTATAAGTTCATCAGCATCATATTAGGTAGTTGAAAGAGTAAATATTTAGTTAAGCAGGTAAAAGGCAGGAGTGAAGGTTCATTGACTTGTCAGGAAATGCAGCAAGGAACCCCAAAAGAATACAATCATAACAGGCATCCATCGCTGACGTCACATATACATATTACCCAGTGAATGTGCCAAAGCATGTTGGCTCGGGCAGTAATAAAACGTACAGGCCAAGACTTGAGGTATCTGTTGTTACAACCGGAGATATGAGGCCGTGCTTTCTCAGGAGATATGAAACTGAAGCTGATTCAGGTTCTCAAGTTTTCCAAGACAATACTCTATGGCTATTACTCAATGCGCGCTCTCTTCTCTACTAAAACTACTCAATTTGCGTTTGTAATGTTCAAAGTATGTGTATTTGGCTAGAAATATGCATGGTTAAGAAGTAGCAGCAACCGTTTAACTGGCGCTTGTCTGTTATTGGGTAAACACCTGGTCATCACTTGCTAGTTTTGAACGGAGACCAACACGCCTTTTGCAGTATAAGACTAAGCAACTAACAGTGCAAACGCCTTTCTATATATAAGTCCATCCTATTTGAGGTTAGCTTCTCATTGAGTGTTCTGTGTAAGGTCACCTGGCACCATTCTCGTATTGATTCCAACCCTAAGAAGCATACAGATTATAGCACAGGACAGTAGTCAAGTTTACTTCATCTCTTTGTTACCGGTTAGCATGTGCGTCACCTTTTCTGTGACACCTCCTATTTTTAGCCCCTCAACGCATATTTTGTTTGCGTCTTCTGTCATCCATACTCAAGAAAGGGTTGTGAAGCTGAAAGAAGGTGTGGACGTTTACTATCTTAGGCAAGTTGCTTAGACATAGAAATTTTCACACCCTATCTAACATGTCACATAACAAAGTCAGCAAAAACCATTTTCCGATTACTAAGAGGTTTTGAGGTTATGACGTCTTTGAAAGCTACTGTCAGGGAGATTCTCAAACATTCTCTGACAATACAAAAGGTGAATAGAAATGTACAGAACACTGCGATTGCTAGGGACATTAAAATGTAGATGTACTGGCAAAATAAAGTCAACGCATTAATAACTTGGTGTTGCAGGTTTGAGTCACAAACTAGCCTAATTCATAAAAGATCTGCTCAAAGTAAGTGCGTACTCTAAAGCAGGTCTACACAGAAAAAAAAAACAGATGCATGATCTTATTTCACTTTCTGATATAACGGTTCACCGAAGTGCACCGAGCCGATCTTCCTCCGTTTGTGAGTGCTTTGGTGGCATGTGATTAGTGCGGGGTGTACCTGGCCTAGCCATCATAACAAATACCCTTGTATTACATCCTCATCCTCATCCTATCTGTGCACAATTGATGAAAAGGGAGGGCGAAGCGAACCTTTGAAACATGGTGTGAAGCGCTTTCATCAGGCGCTCTGTGTGCTCGGGCTTATTAGCAGTTAGACTCGGGGACGTCCAGTCGTCTGTCAGACCGAGACCGGTGACGGCCGCCACAACAACCAGTTTTGGTTCTCGGCATACACACTAGCCACATTGGATCAACGGCCAACTGCTATTTTGTACTAAGTCACATTATGAACCGGGATGTGTTTTTGCTAGTATGTACAGTATTTAACGTTGACTTGGCTTGAATCCTAGACGAGACAGATTCCCTGCACTGCGCCCCTTGAAAAGAGCGGAGTCAAGGCCCTGGCAAAAGATCTTCTTTGGTAATTCAAGGTGCTTGTCCGGATTGTTGATAACAATAATGCCAGGAAGTGGGGCAAGGACTTATATTGGTTAATCATAGAGGTAGTGAGTAGGTATATACTGCTTGTCCAACAACCAGCTAGGTTAAACAAGGTAAAATCTGTGGTGTGTTAATGGTTAAGGCCAAAACCTGTGCCAGCTGGCTTGATACTACATAGTATAGCACCCTGGATTCCTCACGTATTATCTCATACCTCGGGCCTGCCTTGGCAGTACTATACCGGGGTGACATGGTTAGTACCTTAAGTAGAACGTCTTTCCCAAAGTTGCTATTGATGTTTAAGTTTCCTATTAAAGGAAGGCCCTCGCAAGATTTGCACGTTAAAGCCTGGTATTCTTAGGTTTGCCTTAATTAGTGCACAAGGTAGTAAGCCACAAATAAAACTAATAGAGTAAAAGTCGTGCACATGCGCAGCTAGGATCTTGGTTAGGCGTCTGGAACTGCACACTAAGGCTTGTGGCTTGCCAGCCGTGAGCCTAAGATGCCCACTTCTTCATCATAACAATACTAGTAGATTCTAGTAGAGTCCGCAGGTCTAGTATTCTACAAGCAAAGATATTCCTCCTGCAAAGGGTTGCCCGAGATGTAGTCCAACCACAATAATATCTACCCCGTGCAAGTTCTTAGGTAAGGCATAGCTACAGTTACCTTGAATCACCCTCTTACCATTAAAACTCTGTACTCTACAGCTGGAACGTGTATATGGAAGGCTTTACCTTGTTGAAGGAGCTAGTGTACCTTCAATAGACAGCTACATAGCGCTATGGCGTTCTACCAGGAGTCTGTGGGAGTGGGGCCTTGGAGTCCCACTGGGTTACCCATGGACCCGACGGCTCGGTACCAGCATAATTACGCGGCATAACTTGGAAGTCTTCAAGATTCTTCAACCCCCAAGCGCCATTTGAATAAGTAGAGCAGGATTGCGCTTCAACATTTTCCTCCTTTGTAAACAGCCCCTATCGGTCCTCACCGGCAAGCATTGAGGTCGTACCACTCCTCCAGCTTCATGTAGGATTGTTACAAGTCAGGGTATCTATTTTCAAGTTGCGCGAACCATGGTTTACACAGAGAGCCTTCAAGCATACCGGCACCGTCTTGATGGCGCGGCCGTCACCACTCTCATTATCGTTACTACTGCCGTCTCTTGCAAGATCTGGTGTAAGCAGAGAGTAGGCGGGCTCCGGAATTTCGACCTTCATGATGTGTTATCAGTCATTACACTTCTATTAGCACATGTGTACTTCTGGGTCAGCATTTGTGGTATGTGGACACTTTTTCACCTGAAAATAAAAAAGTTATTGACTCGCTTTAAAGAACTCCGACCAGTGCTCGGACGACATGAGGTCAACGTACCAGCCTCTGAGGACGCCAAGTACCAACTTTATTTTTTTATAGCATCACTATTATATATTGTCACTGTTGGCTTTGTTAAGCTCACGGTCTTGGCCTTCTACTGGAGACTGTTTTCTATAAAAGCAAGAATTCCGCTTGCTATATTAACATTTTGTGTCTTTAGTTGGCTAGTTTCCTATGTAAGCCATGCCTCCCTCACACGTTACATTGTTGCAAGTCTAATTTGACCAGTTTCTTATAGCTCTCCTTGTTTGCAGACCAATCAGGGCTTCATTTGACCAAAGTATTACTGATGCGAAATGCAACACTATTCCACCGATACTTTACATGGCGGAGTCGCTAATCAATGTGATCGTGGATTTTATTCTTGTCTTCATACCGTTACCATACATCTGGCGGCTTAATACTTCTCTTGCTCAGCGTTTTATCTTTGGGGGGATTTTCGCCTTGGGCATATTCACATCAGTCGTCTCTATTATTCGTTTAGTTATTTTCTACGGTGTACCTCCTAGCGACCAGGACAGGGCCCACAGCTTACGAGACATTATACTCTGGTCCATCGTCGAGATCAACATAGGACTAACCTGCGCCTGTCTGCCCAGTCTGCGGCCTCTTCTCAGGCTGGTCAACCCAGCACGGCCAATTCTAGCACCCCGAAACGAGAGAAAAAATACCGATTCTTCCAGTCTCGAACAACCACCAAGTAAACAAAGTGCGCGTCTTCATCCCAGAACCCCCCTGAGCGTTCTATTCTCAGATATTGTGAACACAACGACGATAGACAGTCAAGAAGACATCCTTCTGACCGGTAGCCACACCATTGCAAAGACGACAACGACCATAACTGCGACAAGCACTGTACAAGCTGCCAATGATAGGGAAACCAACGAAGCCAGCAGGTGAACGGACTCGGGACAATAGGTAATACCTTGCGGTAGGATCAGTGTATCGGCCTGTCTGGTGTATCTCTGCCAGCCCTTTGCAGACTAGCTGTATACATGGTTCTAGATATGTAAAGGTGGCCTGGAGCCCCTTATAGATCCTGAGGAGATTTACGGACCAAGTAACCTTTGGTTTCTGACGATATTGTTGAGCATTATAAACAACACACCTGGCTGAGACGATCTACCTATTTACTGTGTGACCTATATTCTCGACACCACGGCTTGTCGCGCGCTTCCTTCTATATTATCTGCCATGCGAGGAGCCTTCTAGTGGTAGCATAGGAGGTATCGAGACACGCAGGGTTTGTCAAGGCCATTCAGGCTAGATACAATGGAGAACGCTCCACAGGCGACCACCTAAGTGTATATAACATAGCTTCACCCCCCATGAGTAGTTAGGATGACTTAAACCTCAAAGCAATAAACGGGGTAACCAAGTACTACATTAACATATACAAGCTTCGATTAACCCGATCAGCCGAAATTTATAAGTGTCTTAGTTTGCGTATCCCGAGGAAAGACATCCTGTTGTCACACAAGCTGCCGTAACGTTGGCAGCTGTTATAGCGTAATCCATACATACACCTAAGAATTTTCTATAATCTTCCCTCTGCCTAGAGTTTCTTCATTATTACACATAGTGATAAGCCTTACAGAAGGTTAACTTCGCTTGATACACCGGAGCGTGAGAGATGTGAGAGCTAAAGTAGCCCAGGTTGTGTTCTCGCGGAGGAAGCCTGCGATCGTGCGACAATAGAACCGGACTAGGGCATCCCATACATCTGGACAGGCAACGCAAATTCAGATGCTTCAGATGCTGGGGAATCAAGTACGGTTATAGTGACCGAAAAACACTGATTATAGCTTCGTTTGTCAATTAGATTCGGGACAAGGAGAGAGTACGTCGTAGAGCCCTATATGCTTTGATACCGTGCAGACGGGTGTGGCGTGACAAGATGGCTAATTTAACATGATATCGCTTTGATCCCCGTGTTAGGTGCCGACCAAGCAGCAAAAAATTGCAGTAGGAAGTGCAGATGCGTCGAGAAATCACAGATAAACCAAATATTGAACAGCATTAAGCCTAAAGAAGAGGCGTGAAACACTTTCATACAGCATATCAAAGGTGCAGCCAAACAAAGTCATTGTGATATTTTCGCAGCCCACTTATATAAAAGGGATAACATCCGGGCCCTTTAATCCTCCTATTCCAGGGCATATACATCCTTTCGCAAGCCTAAAGGACCAAGAAGAAGAAAAAAGGGGGAGGAAGAGACGTACCAAAAAGGAGCATTCTGCCGAGGAAGATGACCACGGATCTCATAGTGCCAGAGCTTGTAGAGGCGGGTTTAGAACTGGTCGTACCTGCTGCGATCCCTAGCGACGGTACATGTCCTTTTAGTCTCAGTCCCGGTATTATAGCCGGTGCTCTGATATATATGAGCTCGTGGATCCTATTTGCTTGCCTCTCTGTCTACAAAGGCGCCGTGTATTTGCGGAAGATTGCATCGGAATAAGGAGAAGAGGTAGTTAATTAGCTGGTATCATATGACTCAAGGGTTCGGGCCTTGTGAAATATGTTTGAGTATCATAACTCAGCTGCGAGAGCCGCCACTATCAATGCCTTGGAGGTGCGTAGTAAAAAACACCAGATAGACAGGTTAATAAAGATAATTTTTACACCCTTCTCGCAAAGTTATAATGCATTCTTGAGAGCACCGGTAACACGACGGTGGGAGTATATCGTAAGTTATCAAAAAAAAAAAACCCTCACCTATTACTTCTATCCGTCTCACTCCCTGCCTCTTCCCCTCCTCTCTGTTTCTGCATACTTTAAACGAGCAAGGAATTAATTTGAAGACGGTATTTGGTTGCTTCACACATTGTTCTTAGACAATATCTTTGTAATTCACGTGTAAGAAGATATACACGCAACGTGAACAAACAGTAATGCTCAAGAGAACCTCTTTGTTCTTCCTTCCTCACGCTCTCTTGTACCATAATCACAATAGCTTTATTGGTACAATGCCACGGTTCTAATCCGGGGCTAGTCCGCATCAGAACCTTGACAGACAATTTCTTTATGACATGTGATTCACAACACGGAGTGTAATTCCATACAGCGCAAGAGTTATCAACATATATTCCTATAAAAGGTCTCTTACAATCCCCCTTGGCCTGTTTACACGCAGAATACCAATCAATTCGCTCAGACACGTTCTATCAGCCCAACTCCGAGTCTCCCCTGTAATCATCTTCATCCGCGCTGAAAGAAGTCCGAGGCCAGGCTCGACGCCAGCTCCGCATTTATGATGGCTTCGACACCCGTGACGGAAATGCCTATCTTCTGGGCCGTCATCGCCCTGAACATCTTCGTCCTGATCGTTCTGTTGGTTACATTGGTATATCTCAGGATATCCCAACATGCTAGCACCCAACACGCGGCAAGGCACGTGCAAAGACAACGCCAACAGCAACAGGATTTGGAGATGGGTACTATAAATAATGATTATAGAAACAACAACAGCCCTGCTTTGGAACCATCTTCTTCCTATCATTATGGTCCTTACTCTAATGCCGCTGTGGGTAGGAATAGTCAAGATCATCACCAGCAGGGGCCGCACCCTGAAAGTCTCCAGGGCAGAAATGCCGGCTCATTCCCTAGACCGCTCAAGCTCAACGGCTCGAGGGACAGCTTCGACAGCCTCGACCTCAATGCGCCGACCGAAGATAATGACAATAATAATTGCCACGAAATCGGCCGGGCTGTCCCCATGCAGCATCAGGGTACTAGATCCAATCGTAGCTCCTTTGGAGTGGAAATCGACGACACCTTCGAGAATGTGGACTTGGACTCCTCGATCCACGATCTCGGCACCGCTCAGGCCGTCGCCATGCAACCTGTCCAGAAAGTTACTGATATAAATATTACTAAGCCCGGTTCTACCTCCCCGCAGAAAGTCGAGGAGGAGAAGACGGGAGATGAAGAAGAGGAGCTGTCTGATACTTCGGCCACCCTTGTCGAGGACGATCCTGCCCGAGAACCCGGTTTCTACGCCCTCCAGGAGATCCAGCTGAGTCCTCTCGTGTCTCCGCGTATTCCAAAGGCACCGGCTCCTGCGGACAAGGCTCAGGATTGAGGTGAGTAAAAGTAAGTAAATCCCGCGATGGTTGTTAGGCAGATAGATAGAATGATAGTAGTCAATACCTGCTGGTGTTGAAATATGAAATAAATACTATCGAGTTGATGCTGCGCTAGTCCTTACGAATTGTAATAATTAAAAATGAGCGCATATTCGAAACTTGAATTTCCTGACCTTTTTATTTTGAAGTGTCTGCAATGTAGGATTGCGCCGTCGTCCTGTTGGTATGTGACTTTTCAGTCTTGCATACCCTTTCTACCTCATGATGTTTTCTCTTAGATCGCACATGATTTCCTTAAGGGTAATAAGTTAGACGAGGAAAATATTCTTTCCCGCAGACATTGGGGTAGTAGAACAATCTTTACGATTTTATTACGAGTCCCTGATGCTCCGCAAAGCTACCTAGGCTTTTCGCTCCATTTATATAACCAAAGATTACTAGACGTTACCACTTGTCGCGTAAATCCTATATTTTGGTCTCGTGCATATTCTGTTGGCTGCATCATAGTCCTTCGATCAAGGCTGATTGGTTCCGACGACTTCGGTTCACGTTTCCTCCCCCTTTTGCGTCTTGGCAGCCCAACACCCGTTGTGTAACAGACGTTGTGATACCCTTCCGTAGAAACCGAGAGTGGGGTCAGCCTTTTCTTCTCCGATCCATCAATCATCTTCTTCCCCACTTCGCCGAGATGAAGTCGGTTTGCGGTGGAGTTTGTTCGGTAGTCTCAATAAGCCTGTTGCCAATGGAGCCGACGTACACAGTAAGAGATAGTGTGCGCTTGGTAGAATGCCAAGGCTCTTTTTATTGCATCTAAGCTGAAAACTCTTTTCATGGGTGTGGCTTATTTGCCGAGGGGATTGGTTTGGAACTACATAAGGAGATCTGGAATTTTCTTTGATAGCTTCAATTTTGTTGATTGAACGCCCTTACGTGGCCGGTTTTGAGCCGCGACGTGCACTACGTACCCATCTAAGTCAATAATCATTGCCTTTAGCAATCTCGAGCAAGACGAGCAAGATAGTAATTTTTCAAACAATGCACTGTCGAAGCTGTTGTGTAATATTAATTGGCACAGTGATCTTTTTCCACTTGCTCCCAAAGAGATGCTGGTTTAGCAACACTCTGCGAAGTCAATTCTGAGCCGATCGATTACGCTTCTATACTTCGTGACATTCTTCACTTTGATTACCGCCTTCCACCACCCGGAGCAGCAGGGCCCGTTTCCTCCCACTGTACGCCAGCCCACTCCTCTAAGTATCCAACCTGACCCTCCTCAACACCTCTAGCCTGGCAATCCCTCTCGCACACTCCAACAATAATGGTGCCCCAGTCCATACCTTCTAGTGAGAGCTCATCGGCCTCTAGCTCGGTAATAGCGTGCGGACAGAGCTGGACCTCAAAAGTACGCGGGCCGCCACAATTAGTGCAACGAGCCATACCCTTGGTTCCCCCGCCCGACGTCACACTTATCCCCACTCCATCAAGCTGTGAAGGTGCAAGGGCTTTTCCTACGGCGTCCGTCTTGGAGAAAAATAAGGGTACGCCACCGAATTCGTAGCGGATGGACTGTTCTGGATTCTGTGCTAGTCGGTCTGCAAAGCGTTGGAACGCGGCGTCCATAGTTGACTCAAAGACCTCTTTGTCTTCCTTGCCGCTGCCTGAGTCCAAGTTATCGCCCACGTCCATCTTTGTCGCCTGGGGTACGGGTGATGGTGTGGGGTCCAAAGTCTCGTATTCAGCTTCGGATAGGTAAGAAATAGGGTATGGTTTTGGCTGCGATGACTCTGCGGGCCATGGCTCCGGGAGTGTTTGCGGGGCGTCAGATTGTGGAGTGTTGAGCGACAGTGTTTCAGCGAATGTTTTCGGTAATTCTTTTGCTTCCTCCTCGGTCTTCTTCCTAACATCGGGGTTCGGACTCGTTGCTAATTTGGGCTCGGGCTCGGGCTCGGATTTCGCGACGCTAAAAGGATTATTGCCGGTCGCAAAGGGGTTACTCGGCGCAAATGCCCCGGCGGAAATTGATGTCGCGAATGGATTTGTCCCCAATGTGCCGCCAAGGGTTGTTGCACCGAAGAGTGTCTCGCCCAGGTTACTTGGCGGCTTAGGAGCCTCCTTCGGTTTCGGCTTATCCTCCTTTTTCTTCTTCTCACTATTCAGAGGTGCAAGTTTGCTTCCTGGTGCTACTCTTAGTCCCCGTAGAGCTCGTATGCTCCCCTCTCTCCGTCGACAACTCTTCTTCCGACAGGTAAACACATATAGACGGCGCTCATGACCAGGAAAGCGGTCTGGTAGTTCAGCATTTAGTTGAAGGAGTAGAACCATAAGATCCTTGCAAATTTTACACCTTGCGAAGGCTGCCGATGGTGGGCTATCAGAATCAATCCATTCCTATATAAATTTGCATAATAGTTAGCGCTACATTATTATTCCGTTCGCGTCTTTCTCGTTGAATAATAAAGGATTGGAGGAGTTGGTAGAACTCACTGGATGTCCTCCTAGTCGGCTTATAGAATCATCTCCAGGATCCTTTGAGGCATAACCCAGAAGAACGTTGGTCTCCGTGAATTCATCCTCATCGCCGGCAGAGGAGTCACTGTCATATGGTGCCATTTTAACTTTCTGTTTTCTGAAGGTCTCCAAATGTGTAGTTTGATCACAACTTTTTTTCCTGCTATGGAGGGGTAATTAGATGTAACCCCTGCTTTTCTATTGGAGGGGTTTATCGATACAGCTCTTTCCATTACTAGTTAGTATGACTTCTTTGCAATATCTTCTTCCCAAAAGAGTTAGTGAAAGATGTCTCCTAAGTCCGTCCATGGACGACCCACTCTTATCATCTCTGTAACTCCACGTGGGTATTTGAGGTACATACTTGAGTACCAACAGTCCCTGCCTACATGTACATTAGATTACGTACCTTAGTACATAGTAACTGAAGTACTATTGTTGCAGGGGTACAAGATGTGAAACCAAGTATTGTACCTGTCACCTCAAGGGGCTATCAAGTATGCATGGTCCATATTGCTCCTCCTTTATCACACGGTAGTTACATAAATATACCAACATCTAGCATACTGATAGGTGCCGTAATGGTTCCAAGTTGGAAGGTACCTTAGCTACTTGAAAGGTTGCAGCCATGATCCAGGTAAGCAATAACCTGCGTAAATCATTGGAAGAGCAAGCTGCTGTTCTTAGATTTAGCTGCAACACAATACCTGCATGTGTCCTCCACTCCATAGTGTATAGCGAAGGATCGAGTGCAATTTTAAGCCGCTTATGCGCACTGTTACAGTTCAAAGACTTGGCCAGGTTTAATTATCTGGTTGCCCAGTGAAGCTATTGTGGCAATTTGGGTAGTTAATGAGGTAGACAGGTTGAAATAAGCTAAGTTGATATGTAGCAAGCTTGTAGTTGCTAGATTAATTGTGAAAGATACTATGACCTATCACTTTAGGTGCTCGCGCCACAAATTTGTATGCTCAGCTGGTTCCAGTCTCCCCATCTATATAGACCTGGAGAACCAAGAATAATCATAGTTGTCATGAAGTGGTCACGGGAGTCGCGCTGCGCCGTTTTTCTTTCCCCATTTCTTTGATGTTCAACTCGAGTTCAGTCATCGAACTTACCTGTACGGCGCCTGGGTGCTATTTTCAGAAAGGAGACAAACATGATATAGACAAGGGCGTATACTTAACGGTCCACAAGAGTGTTCATAGTTTAAGCATGGCACCAAAGTGTTTGATATATATATGCTTATTTAGTAACTTGAGTCTGAAAGGAATATTACAAAGGGATAAATAACTGATAGGGGAGATTGAGCATAGGAGCTAGTTATTGGTATGTGCCCCCAATGAGAACTGCTGCGTTGTTCCTCATCAAATAATACAAGGAAGAACTGGAAGAACTAGGCAGAAATCATCTATGACTCGTCTATGTCTGCTGAACAAGAAGTTATCACTAATCCTACACGTACCAATATTATTGTACTCAAGGCTGTAATCATGCCGGTTAACGAGTATTCAGCTGCTTAACTGAAGGCGGAGAGTCGAGAGGCCAACACTTCTTCACGCAGCATGGTATCCCCGTGTAGGATAGGTAGTATCCACACCTCACAAGATGTCTCCAGGATGCAATTAAACCTGTTCAGACCAGTTATGGGATATGGGGTACTGCACAAGTGAACACGCTGCACCATACGCGACTACCACTAGTAGGCGGGACATCTGCGGTCGCATTCAAGATAGACCTCGGGTTAGCCTAGGGTATGATTCTCAACATAGCCCAAGGCTTCACTTGAATGCCACGCCTTCGACTTATAGTAATTGGGTCCATAAAATCCAAAAATTATACTATCTGTAGTTATGCCAGGTAGTCTTCTAGCTATCTTTTTGATGCCTATAGGGCGTAACAGAACTGCCTGTTCTCATAGCTCCTTTAGACCGTTGTCCTCAAACTCTAGCAAATGTTGTTATAGACGTGCAAGCTGGCATGCCGGCGTCAATAGCAGTTCAGGCCAACATGTCCCGAGGCTAGGAATAGGGGTAACAGTGTCGACATCGCCGATGGTAGAGTCATCTGGGCAAGTCAAAGCATATACGCTAAATATTCTGAGCTCCATGTCTGCCTATGTTCTCAACATTGGGTGACGTTCACAGGATGGAATTCAATGTTGACACCACATTCTAAGGCTAGATAAGGTGCATAACCTATCCTTAATGTCACGTAGAATATATATCGTTAATTCCACGCGGGATTAGTGACGTCGTTTTTTCCGTGACACTTAAATTACCGATGCTCACTTAATGCCAAATCCAATCCTCCTCAACGTGGCCGTTAGTGATTAGGATAAAGATATTGATGAAAAAAAAGGGTCTCATCTACCCCGCCATCGGGATACCGATAATGGGTCCGATAAAGAGGCCAATGTTATCATTGCCCCTCACCATAGCCTGTGTTGGACATGTTTGTATCCCTCTGACCGTCTCAGTAGAAGGCCTTACGCATTGGCATACGTGTGTAGACCCTCCAGATCGCGGAGTCAGGGCCCTGTTAACCATAAAGGAGGCCTCGCTGTAGGTAGGTCAAGATGTACCTAAGAGATATGTATACAGCCAGTATGACCGCCTGTAGCCTCGTTTAGCCCAAGCAAACAAAGTGACCTACATATCAATGCTGGGTACAATTCTCTGCCACCGCTGGAATAACTTCGGATATGTGGTTACGGCCTCGGAATATCTATATGCCCTGTGTTTGTTTTGTTTTGGGTCGCACGCTAAATTTTCCAACACATAACTAGCCTTCGACCTTCCCACTTACTTTTTTTCTCCTCCACCTTTCTTCTTTCACCCACACCTAACTTTCTCACACACGGGCAATTTGAACATAATACCTTCACCACGCCATATTTTCCATCAAATATCCTTCATGTTGTTGCATCACAACACAATATCGACTTCTTCTTGGTCAAGAGAAACCTTACCTAAAGCTTTCTTCTCTGTGTTCTCTGATGAGGATTACACATCTCAAGGACAATCTTGTCGCGGTAAGGACTCCTTGTTAGTCCCCGGAGGTGAGCATGGAAGAACTTGAAAAGATCTTTCTGCCCAATCCCCTGCGTATTAATATCCACGCAAGGCCATCTAACTTGTACAAGGACCAGAGTCTGTTTTTGCCACGGGGTAGTTGATTCAAGCCTCAATTTGCAAGAGACTTGGTGTCAATAATCTTATGCTATCACCGGTCGGCTTGCAATATGTGCCGGGCGCAAGCAACACCCATTGCTATTCTTAGGTATGTTAAACCTTTGCGGCTGATATCGTGAGTCTTCGTGTACTAACCTATCTCATAAGGCTCTTTGCAGTGCAACTCCCGGTATCACTTCTCTGACTTTCCTTTCCTGCACAACGATGTATGTATAATGCTTCATTGCCTGCATATTGATACTAAGTCTCATCAGTTATTGACATCTGTGCAGGGTTGGATTTGCAAGAGGAACATCCTCAGTAAACTCTTCCTTTTTCTGGCCGGCTTTCAACACGAACACGGTCGGGACGAGGAGAGGGAACACACACCTTCATTGCTCTTACCAGGTATGTAAAGGCTTCCATCGCAGTGCGTTGACTTACAGTATGTTGACAGTTCGAACAAAAGTTTTCTTTGCGAAATTCGCCTTTCGATTTCTTGGAATTGGTCTTGTTCCTCTTGCAAGGTATGTAGGTCCTTTCTTCAACTGTCTCTCAAAGCCAAGCGTGCATTGACTAATTCTTTGTATAGAGCCCATATCTTGATGGCTGGCCGCTGTCTCTTTTGGCTCTACCTATCTCAAAAATCTTAGAGATACCACACCCACTTGCTCAATAAAGCCTTCTATATCCTGATATCAGAAGGGCTATATCAGTTGACCGAGGCCAGCAATCCACCTTGGTTGCTGCCATCTTGGGTGATATAGCCTGTCACACCTGCAGCTGTCCATCGGTATATCCTTCTCGGTCTCCAGGATACATTCATACACACCTAACCACGGAGGCACACTTGCTGTGCTCATGTCATCGACGCGGCAGAGACAACCTGACAGCACCGTAAATGGACAAAGTTACACCTAGAGAACAGAGGAACGAGAAGAACAGACTTACCAGTTCTATGGAACTCGCCACTATCAAATATCGCTCCAACAGATAGCATTTCCACGCTTTCATGCAGCCAACAGCTTGGCTCTGCGACCACGGAAGCTATCCTAAATATGAGAGCCGGCAACCGACCTTGTGCTGACTGATAGACAAGTACATAGCCGCGCTCTGTCACTGTCCTATGCGTATAGGCTGCATACGAGGTCAAGTGGCGCAACATGGCTGCATCCACTTTTGTCAACAGTGTTATGGGTTGGCGTTTCACTTCTGATCCGTGACACGCTCCTTGGTCTCTGTAACCTCTTTCGTTACGTCCTTATGGATGACGATAAGACATGGATCTAAGCCTTCCACAATATACTCTCAGGAGTCTTATTGTGGTCTTCACAACCAGAAAATGGCCACTCCAGTCGGAAATCAAACCCGTAATACCAGGGGAAGCCGACCTATACGGACACCAGAGAGTCAAAATCTCTTACGAAGGAGGATGCAGATGTTGCTCCCTACGTTATCTCTGACGATGAGGCAAACACTGCTGAGTCAGGTAGTTAAGTGTTCCCAGGAAACAGACCAAGTCTCGACGCATTGGTGGCATCATCATTTCCATCAACGAGTACGTCAACCTCCCACCGAGAATGCAACGAACGCAATCTGAAACCTCGATATAAAGGATCTCAAGACTCAGGTTTGTTTATATTCTCGTTTGATCTAACGTCTTCCATCCTTTGCTAACCTTTCCTAGTCCACTTGGTAGTCCTCTCCGTCACCACACTCACGGAGCGCCAAGGGAAGACTCGAGAAGACGTACCAGGCCAATGGCCGACTCCAAGTTGTCGAAGAATAGGGTTCTCTGGTCAGTCCTCACCAGACGACCACCCAGCCAAGCCCGTCCCGACTTGATTGTCATCTTTGGCTATGATATGACGGCTGAGCCGGTCATTAGCCAGTAGCCAGCGACGGGTCGCCAACAAAACCCAGTTACGGCGGCTGGCGGCCTACGGTACGACAGTCCGTGTCGCCTATATCACACGGGTGAAGGGAAATTAGTCTCTATGAGCGACTTCGCCTGGGCCACCTTCCCAGCCGATCACATGGCAGGGTAGAGAGCTGGTCTTTACTGAAGTGTTTCACCAGAGTCTTGAGATTTGGGCTTTTCTCCTTGCACTCCAGGCAGGGAATTACGTCTGTGTGCATTACGTCCTGGTACGCGCCGATTTTGTGAACTCTGATGCTGGTTGTTCTTCATTTCCGCACCGCAAGGCTTGCCGTTGACTAGGATTCGGCAGACATATCTGCCTTCCTTGTTCTCTTGGAGGTGAGAGATTAGTAAGTATTATGATCGTAGTGCCGGGCTGGCTGGTTGCTGGCATTCCATGCGGTTGTGCTAGCTTTCATCCTGATTGTTGGGACCCGTCTTGTCTTGCTCTATACACAAGCATTGCAAAGACAGCAGCATAGATCACCTGCTTGGTGACTATCCGCGTCTCTGGCTTTGCTTATGGCCTGTGGCCTGGGTGGCTGTAGGAAGGGGGAGGGGAGGGGGGGGTTGAAGCTCAACATTCATGTGGGCTCTACACACGCGCTAAGGGCCAGTCCTAGGTATGCACAGCATTCTATTTGGACTGGTTCGGTACCTACCACCATTGTAGGTACCTACAACTTAGCAGCATAGAACCCCCCTCCTTCTATTAACTATGCGCTTTTCTTCACATTAGACGCGTGGGAAAAGATAAGCACAGATAACACAATCAACACACCGTTGATTCCCCCACCTCCTTCCTAAAAACTACACATTGCAGCCACTCACCACATACCACCCATCTTCCTTCTCAACACCCATCCACGGCAACCCTCTCGCGCAAGTTCTCTCTTTACTAAAGAGCACGCACAAACCGCTTGAGACTAGCCAACTCTACGAGAAGAATAGGAAAGATGGCAGGCCAAGAGCAAGAGAAGACAGGCCCCAACAAAGAGGATGAGAGTTAGTACAACCACATCTAAAGCCAGCCTTCTCGGTGCGACCATCATGATGCTTACTAACCTTTCATCTTCAAGAGAACAAGGAAGGCAGATATGTCTGCCGAATCCTAGTCAACGGCAAGCCTTGCGGTGCGGAAATGAAGAACAACCGGCACCAAATTGCGTCGCATGAGTGCGACTTTCACAAATACGGCGCATACCAGGACGCCATGCACACAGGCGTAATTCCCTGCGTGGATTGCCAGAAGGAAATCCCAAACCTCAAGGCTCTGGTGAAACACTACAAAACTCGCCACGACATGAGGGGCCACGGAACCGAAGAGAAGCTCCGCAAGATGCACGGCCTGCCACCTAGCAGCCGAAGCCTGCGCAAGCTCCGAAAGCGGCTAGAAAACAAGAGAAAGGAGGACGAAAGCAAAGAGTCCCCGAAGGAGGCTGATGACGGCCAAGAGCCCGAGGCTGAGGAGGACGAGAGTCTCTTTGTCAGCGATCCTCCCGACGACAAGCCAACGGACAACGGAGGAAACGATCGAGACCACTTCGGTGGTGGAGGAGGAGGACTAGGAGAACAGATCCTGTCTAACAACGTTATCGCCTGCTCTTAACTGAGTATGGTAAGCGGCCGAAAAGGACGGTGCGCTTGCGGGGTTGGAAGAAGAGAGAGGAGGCTTATCATAACAGAAAACGGAGACATGGACGAACAGTGTGTTGGTTGATACGGGGACGACGGGATGATTGCGTAGACACTGAGAACCAATATCAATGAATTCTACCGCGTCTTGCTGGCTTCGCTTGAAAGGACTGCAGATTTTCTTCTGACCAAGACATCACATCATCGCCCCAAAGGACACTATTGTGAATCTCATAGCCTATGCTCATTTAATTAATGAAGTAGCTTCTCTTAAATCGTGAATACTCTCTACGTGCTTGATGTTTTTTCATAGGTGTATTAGCTAATGTAGCCTAGCTAGCAGTAACTATACACAATCATCTCGTCGTCACCCGACCTTGCTATCTGTTGACAACATTAATAATTAGTAGTTAGCAGTCTTCTTTCCTTAGAAGCATCGTTGTTATCTCTCTCCACGCGGGTATCTACATGTCAGACGCGATGTCGTTAAAAAACGCTGCACGATTTGTCATCATAGAAACAGTGGAGCGACCAAACGATCAACGGCGTCAGGCGTCGGGTGTAGGGCGTTGCACAACAGCACTAGCACGCTGCCCTTCCCCGCATTCCCAAGGATCCCTTGCCTTGCCAAGACGGGAAGCCCAATATTTCTCTTTTCTGTTTTTTGGGGTTATTTTTAGATTTGGTGCCTTTTGTGGGTACGCTAGGTTTGGTTTGGTTAGATTGAGTGATCGGGGAAATTTCGGATCAGGGATCTTTTTCTTGCTTTCCTGGGAAGGGTGTTGCTAGCGTATTTACTATCGCTAAATGTGGCTAGTGCAGAGCTGGAGGCCCTGATATATCCAAGCTACTCAGAGCGATCTGGCGTGCCACGAAACGAACTGGCCCTAAGTAACCCCTAACCTAGTACGTATTCGTGTGTATGGTGGAGTACGCGTTTCGCCCTGACGACATTGGAGATAGCTTCTCTTCAGTTACCATGATAAGTAACAACCAGCGTAGTAGCTGTGTAAACGGTACCGTCCTCGCAAGTAGAGGAAAAGCGGCAGTGAGGTTTCGCCACTTGTGGTTAATCTTCCTAGCCCAGCAATCGGTGAAGACGGCCTGGCCGAAGTTGGCTTCGGGCTGGTCGCCTTTGACGATCCACTTGGCCGAATCGCTGAGGAGGTATACACCGTCAGGAGCGCTGAAGCTGAAGGCAGCGTATTTGCCCACGGCCTTGTTCCAGATGGCAAAATGGCCCTTGTCTAGCTTGTCCTTGTGTTTTAAGGAACATGTTGTCCAGATGTGGCAACTGACTTTATCTTTTGAATTGATGGGGAAATCGACCAGTTTGACGGGATAGGAAGGGTACCACTCGAACCAGGCGTACGTATCGCGCGTAATGCGCCCTCCAATGGTGTAAAGATCATGCCCTGTTCCACCCGCGAGAACGTCATCGCTCACCCAGCCGTCAAGACCTACGTAAGCGGAGGAGTACCACACCCGGTTGTCGCCGCGGCCCGAGACGGGGCGAGGGATAGTCCAATCCGCCCCGCAATGGTAGAATGATGGTTCGGGGATTATCCCTGGGCGGGTTACGGAGCTCGCCTAGTTGTATCCGTTCTACTTGGTGGCTTTGGGTCTCCCTATTGTACGATTGCTCGACGGTTGGTTGATCTCGAACTTGGGGGCAATTAGCTTGCTGTTCTTGAGACCTGTGACGAGCTCTTCCCATTTGGTTATGTTATCATCGGCCGGTTCGGCCGGGGAGGGAGTCCGTGGGGGGCGATCTCGTCCGGGGTGGCGGTAAGGGGGTCGAAGTCGTCCACCATGGGTTGGGCGTTGTTGATGGTCTCGAGGAGGGTCTCTGATTTGAAAGCCTGTAGTTAGCAATATTCTTAGATAGCGAGGAATTGAAGGTATAAGGGAATTATTGGGATAAGGCATGGGGCTAGGGGTTAAGAGGGAAGGGGAAAGAGAAGTAATCATGATTATAGGCAACGAACTGGTGAGCTCAAGCCTCTTCCCCCGGGGGAATTGGCATCTTCTCCATGGGGAGGGCTCCGGATGTCTTTGGGGCACTAGTTTCAGCCATTTCGATTGAGCAGTTGGGTAAGGATTTGTTAAAGGGACTCAAAGAAAAATGCTTTGGTAGTGGCAGAGAACTGTTTAGGTTGGGTTTTCGCATCTGTTAGCAGGGAAAGGGGAGCTTCTTTATACTCGAAGTCAAGGGAGTCGAAAGAGAGAGCCGTGAGAAGTGTTTCCCACTGCTTATGGCTTCTTCCAAAGCCCTTGCCGAACTTGCCGCAATTTTCAGTCCTTCTCCTCCGTTGATCTGTCTAGATTCCAAGCGTCGATACCCTGGTCAGACGGATATGACACATGCCCAAGGTCTGTAGTAGTATATTACTGTGAGGGCTTGAATAGGCAGGACTGGGGAGTGTAAAAGGAGGATTTGTCCTGCAAACGCAGGGCTGGATCCAAGGATTCGTTGAGTCTAAACAAGAGATGCCTCGAGACGACGTCCAACCGCCATGCAAAACTGCAGGCTTTCCAACCACAAGATTCATTGGTTCCACGATATGTACCATGCGAGACTTGGGACACAGAGTGCCGCTTTTATCTTTCACTGCTCACTGTAACACTGTACGCAGCCACCAACACACCTTTGTTGACAGCAACAGTAGTCACAGTGGACCCTTTTGGTATTTCGGCCGGCTAGGCCTTAAGAAGTTCAGATTCTCCTACACATATTAACATTCTATCTGTATTGGCTACGCGGTATTTAAGTGATCAGGATAGAGGTTTGTATGTATGTTGTTTTAGTAGTACCAGCATTGTATATTGTTTCAGTTCGAATTGCCGATGTTATACCCGCAATTGGATGTCGTTGCGCAGAGATAAAGTCCAAACGAGGTAGGCTCACAAGAACCGGTACAAAGGCCGATAATACACATCTTCGGTATGATCTAAAAGCAGGATTTCTTTATTTTCTTCATCGCCAAGGCTCCAGACAGCTATGATATAGAAAGGGGGCAATGTGAGGCTCAGAACTGTGATTCAGCCAAGAACATTCAGACCAGACTGCGGACGAGAGCAACACGTTTATGAACCTTACTAGACGATAGGTCCGTATCCACGGTACAATCTTCTACCTATAGTACACCAAGCTGGCGAGCAACCCAAAGATTGGACGACGACTATAATTACCGGGCATTTGATCTGCAAGGTTCTGCAGTCAAACGTTGTCCACGGTGTGCAGATTGGGCGTCCGTATTAAACAATTCTTTCCGACTCGACTTCCATTTTTCCCCATAGCTCACCGACTTTCGTCAACGTGTGTATGTATTGCTTCAAGCTAATGTCAGATGCTACTGTGACGTTGCCTCAGATTGCTGACAGATTTGAGATCCTGGCTGTTAATTATTGAACGGCTAAGGTACAACCGATTATCATCAATGTGCTCAGATCGACAAGAGACCTGATGCGTAAAGCGGCAAGAAGTTATTGTTCGTGAATGCAATTTCAGACGGGCATAACATATCAGCCGATAGCTCTGGGATGCTGCACGTGCTGCCACCTTGAACTATCATGTACGGGACTTATAAGGGTTCTCTGCCAAGGATAGTGTATGATTGAGTAAAAAGGGTCTACTCTGTCAACCCTCGAGGGCTAAGGCATTTGTATGGACGCCGGCAAATTTTCAGTTTGGGGGTTCTAGACCAAAGGAAACGAGGAGAAAGCGAATGGAGGGTATAGCCGGAGACAAACACTGAGATGCTCTCTTGAAGCCTAGGCAGCAAGGCATTGCGGACTTACAAGGTATCTCTTCAAAGAGGCAGAAACTGAACCGAAGGTCTTGATATTGTATATCTGTAAACCTGTCCAAGGTCAAGTCTACGGCCACTTTGGGTGGTCACCAGGACCATGTGGCAATTCTATCATCCACCCATAGTAGTAACAGATGATATGAAACCATTGAACATTGCTCTATTAGCCTCACAGCGGTACATATTCTGTTCTCAGCCACTATACTCGAACGTCACATACTGGCCGTGGACTAGTGAGACTACTTAGTCGGCAAGAAGGCGGTGTCATCACGGGAAGACGGACGGTGGAGATGTGGAAATTATTAACACTTGGATGAGGCTTAAAGGGGGGGGGGGGGGGGGTAGAAAAGAAGGTATACTCGGACTTGGCTCGGGAAAACGTTGAGGAGATGCCGCTCGGTAGATGGTTTAATTTTCCATATGAAAATGAGCCTGTCGTTAACTATGTATGTGATTACGAAGTATATAAACCCTTTTATTGCAAGTAAGCTGTGTGTGGTTAGATTTCCTGCACGCAGCAACGGGTCAGCTTTTAGTTCGCATGGTATGGCTTAGCCCTACAATATGGAAGATCCGGGGTTCATTTGTCGGACCACAGTAAGGTAGCGTAGTGCCCGGCGAATCAGGGTCGTTATGTTCCACTTCTGATCGTGGATGCATCCGTATGAGGATGTTTAATTTGTATTTTCTACCTATCTACCACCTAGTGAGATTTTCTTCTTTAGATTCTTCCGTGGAATTCTAGTGGTTGATTTAAAATCGTTGGAGAGGAATGGTAGACTTAGCTGAAAACATAGGTAGGCCGCTAGATTGTTCTAGAGCACACCGCCCTAGAACCACACAATACGTGCTGACATAAACCTCGCTTGGCTTCGCCAAAATTTGTTATGCTTGGGAGCACAACTTGATTCTTTAGCTCTGCTACTTATTATTGGCTGACCGCACTACCATCGAATCCCTTATTTTTAGTTACCTCTGTTGTATTGGACTTGTGCCTTACAAGGAGAAACTAACTAAGGTCACGCTGCTGTCGACTTGTTGCGCCATAGCTTGATCATTTCTTTATTGTTAGGAAGTTGATATATGTTACGTAGGTATTCTTCGTCAATCAATTATCATCTAGACCCTCCATACATTTCCCCAACACTTATGCGTTAATGTGCCTATTAGATATATGCCCAAACCCTCGTCTATCGATCTAACTCAGCAGTCAATATGTAGGAATATAACGGTATGTAGACTTGGAGGTCTGGGTGGGAATAGTCCGATTGCCCCTAAGCACACCTCATTTATAACAAGGCGGCAATCAATCCAACACTCATACCGAACGTCATGAACCCGACTGTGAAGCCGTCCAGCTTCGACACCAAAGCGCGTGCAGCGTTATTATTATCGCCAGTAACAGGGCCAGGACCTCCGCCACCCGAAGCGCGAGTCGGCGATGCAGTGCTGGTACTACGAGTCGTCGTTGACGACGTGCTACTAGGCTCATCAAACGATGTTGTCCTGCCGGCCAAGCTCTCCAGGCTGGTCGCTTCCGCCGGTGTCGGTAGATCGATTGTCGAAGATACGTCGCTGAAGTAGCTTGACGCAGCATCGGCATCTGTCGTTTGGACGCTGAGCACACTGCTCGTCGTGCTTCGGGTAGACGTGACAACGGATGCCTCGATGTTGTAGGAATACGTCCAGTAGTAGTAGTAGTACCACCAGGTTACGGTCCAGTAATAGTACTGTGTCCTCGTTGTCGTGTACGTCCTGGTTCTCGTTGTCGTGCTAGCGTAGCTAGTGCTGCCGTTCTCCTCCACATGTGCAGTACAAGCCGAATCGGTGCAGCAGACCGGTTCGTCATACTCGGCCACTCTGTAGCAGTTATTGCCGGGCGGGCAGTAGCTTTCGTCGGAGCAGCAGTCGCCCCCAAGTGGATAGCAGTGACTCTGTCCACAACATCCCTCGCCCACATCACATGGATCGCTGGGGCAGCAGACGTACTCGTCTTCGATACAGTATCCGTATTCACAGCAGAGTGTATCCTGCCGGCAACAACGGTCAAACTCTGAGCCGCATCGTCAGTATGTACTTGTTTGTAACAAACCAGTGACAATTTTTGTACTAACGGTAACAATACCCGTATCCATCTGAGCAGTATGCCGCGCGACGTGATCCGGCCAAAACTCCCAAGACTCCCCGGCTGTCTAGTATCGACCTCGTATCAACAACGCCTATTCCTGTGTTCTTCTTGGCTTCTGGCCGGGGATTGCTGAATTGCGACTTGAGGAAGGCATGGGGAACGGTTTCTTCGACTTTGATGTTGACATCGACCCGTTTTTCTAGAGCCGGGTCAAAGTCGACTATGATATCCCCTGCGCCGAGCGCTGTAAAGGAGCCCAGGAGGGCAAGGAGGCTTGATGATCTCATTTCCGCGTCTCAGCAATACGAATACCTAGGGGGCAGCGATGGGCAGCGATGAGATGTCGAGAACGAAATGTTCGACTCCGTCGCGAACGCGTTGACAAACACCCCTCTTTTAAATCTTAAGAGGAGCACATGAGGCTGAGTCTTGGCAAGCTTCGTAACATTTATAAGATTAATACGGATAGCGAGCTATCGCCATGCGTTGTAGCCTCATTGGCTGCCAGTTGGGCCCAATTCCCACGATGTGCCCCTAATGTAGGCTAGCATGAGCTGGGGTGCCCAGATGCCTGGTATCAGCTAAAACTACTCACAGGTAGGCTCCTTGGCATCGCGAGATATGGGCGCTTCGATTGGCCAACAAAGGACGCTGGTGAAGCTTCAAACCTACTACATGGGTCGAAGGATCAAGATGCAGGACCTTTTTATCTCCCTCTTTCCTATTCTTCCCAGCACGTGAATACGGGCCGGCAATCTCTGTTTGGGGCTGTCGCCGGCTAGTATGCAGGACTCATCGAGGTTACAATGTGGGTTACCGATATGCAAGCTAGTAAATGAGCTAGAATCTACCGATGCAGCGTGTGGCATCAATATTTCCCCGCCGTACATACATAGGAGAAGCGTTAGTAAACTTAGAGTTTGTGGTAGGGTCCCTAACGCCATCCGCGCCACAATGGTCAGTATTCGGTACTCCAACTTGGTAATACCCAGTCGCCGACTGTGGATTCCCCACTCCATGCTCAAGTCAACAATAGGTTGACTTCAACAGCAGTGCGACACTACAAGAGATTGGGGCCTAGCGGATAGAGTACTAGGATTAATGCCTTAATTATTGGCACGTCCTTAGCGGCCTAACGCGAGCGGGAAAGGTGCCAACGGTTAGTCTTCCAAGGTGCTTCGAGATTGATTGGGTCTTCGTCTACTAACCCATCTACAATTGGCTAGGCTGACAAGGCAAACGAAACAACAGAAGGAACAGCGACAGCATTTAGCAACCGTGCATCAATGGGTGATTGCAGGGATCTTTATAGTGCGCGGACCACCCCATTATCGTCATCGTTGGAGTCGCTGCGTCGAGCTGAAAACCCTAGCTAGCACCGGCACTTGGCTTCTCCACCAAGCCGGTTGCTGCGCCACGCTGTTCAGCAGACAGGGGGACGTCACAACCTTCCCAGAGTCTCGGAATGTGCAATGCGAGTTTTGACTGCAACTAAGTGATTGATTTGACCGATAGATTTGATACCCTTGCTGTTTCATTTGCTAGGCATTGTGATGGCAGGTGCCTTAGGTAGCATTTCGCTTGCCGATACTATCACCTGAGAGGGCATTTCCCTAAGAGGGCATTTTCGGTCCCGTTGATAGGGCAAAGGAGAGTTTCCTTGGCTTTAGGATGGTAAGAGGGGCTCGTTCCGGAGGAGCACTCGGATTATTCTGCTACTCCAACACATAGACGCCTGCCCCAGGGACCGCCCTTCGCTTACCGCAGGGTGCATATGTCTATTAACGGGAGCAGCGAATCATATTAGCCAAGTCCGAATTCTACTCCCAGATCCCCCATGATCATTCGGCATGTTCTGCTGTTGTTAGGAGATTGATGTCACCTCAAGTGGTAATATTAGGGTTCAGAGTGGTTGACTCGGCTTGGCATCACTTCCCCTAATCGACGCATACATCTCAGTTACATACATCGTATTCTGGACATGTTCGGTCCCGACCAAATTTCGATTTCTCAGTCCTACGTAACTCTGCAATATCTCTCACTTGCTATCTCCCTATATGGTTACGTTGCTGTGAACCCGCATTCTGCCCGGGAGAGGAACCGTAGATAGAACAGTTTCTCCAGTGAGTGTTAGAACATGACACTGTTAAGTAATCCGGTTGATAGTGCCACAATTTTCAATGTGAATCATTTCCTGGTGCTTGGGGCGAGCTGAAATTTCACACTTCTTCTATTTGTTTGTGACAGCAACAACTCAATGATTATGGGGTTGGTTGTATGTACAATTTCTACTTAAACAATGTCACGGAAAGGAAGACGTCACTGATTCTGTGCAGGAATTAACGATATGTACCTATATTCTACGAGGCAAACAACTATCTTGATAGGTTGAACGGCAAACCGCCGGGCAACTGACGAGGATGGCAAGTCTCGACCTGGGCTTGATTGCGGGATGATTGTTACAGTTCCCACTACAAATGGTCCATTGCAAGCCTATTGTTGTTACACAAGGAAGTGAGGTTTGTACATATCTACTGATACAGGGATAGTTTGTAGTCCGTGCCCAGTGTCCGTGCTTTGAGCCAGAGCTAGCCTAGAACAGTACCGTGACAATGATGCACAATAGCCCTCTCTAAACTGAAGCCTCCCCATTGTCTACTTAGCTTTGGTGCTACTGCGCTAGCGGGATAAGATATCGTTATTGTTCTCCACACTACAGCCTCAATGCATCAATCATTCACCTTGTGACTGCCTGGTTGTGCCGTGAACAATGAAAGTCCGGGCGTTATTGTTCTTTGAGGGCGGAGCAAAGTGAATGAATTCCTTTACAATCATATTCTTGTGACAATCACATTCTTTCATTCTCCATTCATTCCACCGAGTGACGAACTTACATAAATTCCTGCGATGAGCCATCAGGTTCCAAATATTCTCACACCAGAGCAAAGCCTACAAAGCCCCATCCTCTTCACCCAAGCACCAAGGACGTGCCAGTCAACAAAACTGCATCTTACAGCCCTTTGACGATTCGCCGACCAGAGACAAGAGAAGAAACACACGAGAAGCAACGCACAACTTTCTGGCACAATGTGTACCTTCGACGAGATCAACTATTTCGACGAGAATAACTTGGCTCGGTTCACCTTGACAAAGGTAGTGTGCCAAACAGCCAAGGAAAAGGATGGCTTCGGATCCTGCGGCCGTGTACGCCCGAGATGTTACAACCTGCCTCCCGGGGCTCCTATTCCTGACCTCCCGAGCGCTGTCGTGATGGACCCTATGAATCCTCCGCCACCTCCCGGACAGCGAGGTTCGCGCATGGATAGAAAGGTCTCACCTCCCAAGTTTGCCCAACCGCGACCCATCGATCCAGCAAATCCTCCTTATCCTTGCAAGCGCGTGGTTCAGAAGACTCCTACGGACCAGAAGGCACCCGACGCACAGCAGAAGAGCCTTGAGAAGGAGAACAAACCCTCCGGTAGCGGATAAATCTCGAGCAGGTACTTATTCACTGGATGCGACTTCATGATGGCTAGATTTGTTGCTGACTTCTTCCGATATCCAGCGTGACTAGTAAGTCTATGGTATTTTTACCATTAGGGCAGTGGATGGATACTATTAGTACGAAGTGCTAGATAGATACCAGTTTAGTTTTCTCGGATGCTTCTGCTGCTTATTGCCATGCTCTCAAGCTGGCTATAATTATTCTACGAAATTGACATCTCCATTGCCAACCCTACAACTAGAGAATGCCTTGTGATACAAACTCGCGTAAAGCTCAACCAAAATTGCAGACCTAAATGTCCAAACTGTGAACCGCACCCCTTTTGAACTACTCATGTATCTGTTTATTTGCCTCTCAACTTTGGTAGAGAGCGCGGTACCAACCCGTGCTTTAAACTATATATAATAGGTACACGATGATATGTAAGCCGGATCTATATATTCCCACTCATGGCTCCACAACCCACGTGCCATGTGCTTTGAGGCACATGGCTGCCTAGCGGGACATCTATATATATGATAAATCTAATGTATGTAAATCAACCGTTATCCCTCATAGGTGTGATTCCTTTGTAGCAATTACAAAGAACCTGAATTAGTAGAACGAAGTAGAAAGAACTTAGGACAGCCGATTGTCTGCATGCGAAAGCCCTTGCGAGGTTCCTGTCAACCGTACTGAGCTACTCGTCTGCCTGGCTGTCACCAGAAGCTATCAATCCTCCCGCCCTGGTTCCAAAGACGAATTGGCGGCTGCACCCCCTCCTACGCCGAGAACCAGACGAACGACCTGCGCTTCCGCACGGACAACATCCCCATCAACGCCATAGCGATTGGCTCCTCTTCTTCTTCGTCGGCCAGTATGAACACCGCCTCATCTTTCACGCTCGACTTCACGGCCGGCGCGTACTCCCCCTTCGAGGGCGCGGGGGTCATTTCGACCTGGCAGATCGATCTCCCGCCGAAACTGCGGCAGTTTGACTACAGCACCATCAGCGACGCAGTGATATAACTGCGTTACACGGCATTAGACGGCGGTGCGACTCTCGCCGCGGCGGCTAGTGGGGTTGTACAAGACAGCATCAAAAAACAATCCTCCTCCACATTGTCGTCAGCGCCGCTGGCCATGCTAGTAAGTGTGTCCAGCGACTTCGCGACGTCGTGGTACGCCTTCCAGTCCGACGTGCAAGCCGGGCGCCCGGGAAGTCTGCGCATGCCCGGCATGCTTTCTATGCTGCCGTTCTGGACGCGGCCGCTCGGGATCACAGTGAACAGGATCGTCGCCGTCGTCATGCCAGCGCAGCCAGATGCAGCGTTGTCGGAGCTCGCGAAGATGACAATCGCCGAGTACCCAAGCTTGAAGTGGGAGCAGGCTAAGGGTTTCGCCGACGACGGGTCTGCCGACGACTGCCTGGTCTTCGAGGCGAATGGCGTAGATGAGGCAATGGCGCAGGATTGGACGCTGTCGCTTCCGAATGATGGGGCCACAAAATTGACACTCAAAGCAATGTGGTTTTTGGTTTATTATTATGCTGAGTGATATCATCAGGGCTTGGTGATTTTGTATATTGACTATTTCCTTAGCCCCAGTCCGAAGGTATATTTGATTCGCTCCGAATTAAAGGGAGTAGTATCATCGCTTGTGAAATGTGAGAATAAAGAAGTGGTAGCTCCCCGCCTGGTTTCGTCAGTAATAACGGCTACTGAACGAACGCGCAGCGCTGGGACAATTTCTCTTGCTCTTCGCATTTCCTTCGTCACCGATGTACGCGTAATCCCGGCAGCCCTCACATCCCCATAGGAAAAGAGACTAGAAGAGGTAAAGTCGTTAATGGTCTCGGGTAACTAGACCAGACATGGCCTTCATCTCTTGCTGCTCGAGCAGTATAAAATATTCGGTCGCGAGGTTCTTACGACTGCCTATTCGTAAGAGGGCTTTTTTCGCCATCTCGAGGCCGTAACGCTGGCGACCACGTAGCCTTGCCCTCTCCATAGGAAGAATATAACACTAGCTAACTAAAAGGCGTCGAGGACAAAAAGCGATACTACCTGAAATTTATGGAAGGTCCTTTATTACGGCTGAGTGGCTGTGTGAGAAAATGGGGTAAGAGGTGAGTCTCCCCGAGCCGTTGCGTTAAGAATTCTACTACGTAGACTAGATTGAAGAACTGATTATTTGAGGTTGGGGACACGAGATGCCATAATGCGTTGATACTGTACATGCCATGTCACCTTATGTCATGGTTTCGATCCGGACTAATAGCCCCGGCCCAAAGCACGGACACGGGCACAGACTACAGCTATCCCTATAGAAGTAGATACAGGAAATCCCTGCCTCTCAGAGATACCTTTCCTCCTTGTGCAATAACAATATGTTTATAACAGACCCTCCGGCAGTGTGAACTGTGACAGACTTTGAGATACGTCGAGGCACCAATTTTCGCTGAGATAGAAGTTAAACAGTACAAAAGGGGAGTTGATCTGGTACTGGGCAATATCATAGGGTAACATGCCCTCCCCCCCTTGGCTTTATCCTTGCTTACAGTAGGCATTCCATTTACGCATATATTATTTCAGCCTACAGCGAAAAAAACTTCCTCCCCGGCCTACTGCACGCCAGCCCTATATGCCACGTTTTCCTACAAGGAATATGCCACTGTGGTCTCAGCAGTCATTCTCCGCACCAATAATGCTTGGAAGACGAATTCTAGTTATGTAAAGACCGTCAACGCCTACTTTAGGTACTTGCTGGTATTAATACTTGTACTTAATCGTGCAGCAGATGACCAATATGTTTGGTTTTTGGTATTTAATGACGATTCTCAGATGACCACAATCTCTTCAACTCAGCTAGAAGAGCTCGATATAGCAAAATATTCCAGAGTACGCAACTAAGGCTAATATCGTGCCTCAATACCAAGATGGCATCACGTGCATATAAAATCATGTAAAGGTCTACCTCTACAGCCTGCAAGGCTTTAGTAGTGCATTTTTGTTCTGGTGATCAGTTCGTCTTCATTCAGCAGACAAAAGTCTGTCTTGTGTATGTTATCCTTAACTATGTGCAAGATGGAACTTGCCAGTTCATTTTCCCTGGTCTAGCACTATATGAGGCCTCTCATTTCATTATAAATACCTCCTAGACAGCCGTATGCGCGCCTCACCACGCAGTACAAATTTTGCTAAAGCCCCCCTTCATGGTATTTCCTGTGGGTGGTTGTTTATTTGCTCGGAGTCTTTGGTGGATTCTCTTGATGGTTCTCACAAAGGGTGTCGACGTCCTCGATATCGTGAGGCTCGAGCACGTCCCAATTCTTGCAATCTTCAGAACCTTCATCATTGTCAGAGGGGTGGGCTTTGGCCCAGTCTTCGCATGCTCGAACACGGTAGTACGAGAGACAACCGCAGATGTGCTCCACCCAGACTTCCGTACACATCTTGTTCGTTAATTTTGTTTTTCTGTGTATTTTCTCGTTTGATTTTTCTTGTTGAGAGTCCTGTATCAGCTTTCGGGTGAGTTGAAGGATCAGTAACAAGCGGGATTATCAGGTAGAGTCAGGGCTTACAAGGTCTGGTGACGGGCTGTTGCTTGCTTCTTTGTAAGCTGAGACAACTTGTACTGTAGGCTTCAGAAAATTTCTGGGAAAGCTGTATCAAACCTCATGTGAGTTGAAGAATCAGCAACAAAGGGTGTTATCAGGTATACTCTGGGCTTACATGGTGTCAGTGATGAGTTGTTGCTCGGTTCTTTTAGTCTTGAGAAAACTTTGCTGTAAAATTTAAGAATTCGTTAAACAGAAAGAATTCGTGCTCTTGGGTATCTGCCGCCGAGGATACGGCAAAGCTGTGGCTGGCATTCCATTCAAGGTGCCTCTCGGCAGCTTATACATTACGGGGACCTGATTGTTCTCTAATGCTAGGACCTTAGCCAAATGCCCTTGTCTTTTTGCTACACAGAACTCTTTATCAAGCCCTTGAATTGATGCTGTAGGGATACCTCGAAACAGAACTACCATCTTATACCCTTCCTTGTTGCCTTCTTTAGAGAGAGATTCTTTATGACAAGCTTTACAGAGATCAACTGTAGATACAAGTGCCTTTTAGTTTAGTAGACTTATAGGTTTATATAACCCTGATAATAAGGCATGAGCATTTATTGAATCGACAGCAATGTTAATGTTGTGTGGAATTTGGCATTTCATGAGATAATAATAGGGGGAGTAGTCTCTCTATCATGAATATTTACCTTGTTGGACAACGAGGTTTTAGAATTGCAACGGTTTATGCGTCTTTACCTAACGGCAAACACAAGTAAGCTACCTGCCTAGGCAATTAACCTTACTTTCTATTTTCTCTGTCCCTATTAGAGATGATTACGTTTATTATACAGGGCCGTAATTGACTGCAATGCGGCTCTAACAGAACCGCGAATGTGAGAGTTAACTAGGTTAGGTGATCCAATATACAATTCTAGTTTAGGTAGACCAAGAATCAGCAACTGCAAACACGAGAGTCACAGGTTATGACCAGAACTACTGCTGCCATACGTAATAAACCAGTAAAAGTAACAGGAACTTCAATCATGTGCCGAGTAGGTCGCCAATACAACGTCGAGTTATTAATTCAATAGCACAAGTTGAAGATAATAAGCCCATATGATTGATCGAGTCCTACAAAGAACGCAGGGGTCAAAATACAATTAAAACTTTCGATGCTCCCTTCCTGCCTCTCTAAACAACCTTGGAAATTCCGACCTTGCAACACACAAAATCTTGATCCCTTAAACGCCTTTGTTGTTCGGTACGAACTTGGTATTTTTCTTCGCCGCTTATATAATCACACACACACGTACGCCCTTATCCCGAATCTTATTACAACCCAAACTCAAAACAATGTGCGAAGAGGAAACACACACATATCCTATAGCATACAACGCGCTCACCAACCAAAGGTGTGAACAACCAAGCCAACCAGCTAGTTTTTCTTGAGATATTACACGGTCGATCGCCAACATGAACAAGCGAACACGAATTAGCGCTTCAAACACGCCTGCCCCTCCCGTCCGACGTGTGTCAGGTATCAGGTGTGGTCTGTCGTCTTATTTTACTTAAGGATTCCCCAAGATGAGATCGGCATTATTAGTGAACATGCCGACGCCATCATACGAGTCGTCAAACTTGGCGCCGCCATCGACGGAATCAAACATCAACATCTGGGGATCGTTGTCAGAGAAGAGGTCATCGCCGCCATCGCTTGGCGCCATGGCCACGATCCCCGACACCGACACCGACACCGGTACTGACACCGCCGATAGCGTGGACGCGTCGCCTGCCGCTGCCGACGAGATCATGAGGTCCAGGCCGCTCGAGTTGGGCTCGCTGTCGAAGAATTGCGTCGCCGGCGGCGAGGGCATGTGCGATAGTTCCGGGGGGTCGTTGGCCGGGCTCGTCATGCTGAAACTGCTGCTGCTCGGCGAGGCCGCATGGTGGTGGTAGTTGTGGTGTTGGCTGTGGAGATGACGACGGGAATGGGGATGGGGAGGTAGCGTGTCTGGCATTTCAGGCGCCGGGGCATCCGAGTGGAGCGTCATCTGCGATAGTTGCGACGCGTACGAATGAACGCTTGCTGCGGACGGGGAGGGTGCCGCTGATGTTGATAATGTGTCATCTATGGCCAAGGTAGGCATAGGCGCCGATGACGTTCCCAGCGTACCTGTCTGAAGATTGCTCGGATTCATCGTCGTTCCGCCGAGCGATACGTCCATCATGTCGTCCATCATGTCGAAGTCGTTGTCTGGCTGCTCGGGAGAGTTTGCCGTTGATTGGTCGGATTGGGACGCTTGTGATGATACCGATGAGATTGATTTGTTGTTCTTTCGTCGTGTCCGCGCTGCTTTCTCGCGGCGCTCCTCGTTGTTCGGTCGCTCTTTCCGCGGACGGCCGCGCTTGGCGTTCTTGGGTATCGAGCCCTCGAAGGCACCGATGCACATCCCGCGCTGTCTATGTCTCGTTAGGGCGTCGTGGCGGGCGAAGCTGTTTCCGCACTCGCATGGATATGGCTTGATTCCTGTGTGGATCTTGGCGTGGCGTTTTAGATCGTGCTGGCGGACGAAGCACTTCAAGCATGCTGGACATTGGAATTGTCTGTCGTTGAGGTGCGTCTGGACATGAGACTTGATGTTCTCTTTCCGGCCAAATTTTTTGTTGCAATTCTCAAAGCTGCATATCCATTTGTTGTCTACTGGGTCAGGACCCTGGATGAATTGTTGGATATCATCAAGTGTGATACCTGTCTCAGTCTTGGTCTTCTCAATGTCAATGCTAGCAATGCTTGCTGCGCTTGCCTGGCTGGCAATTGACTCTGTTCGTCGATGCGCAGAAGGTCTCTTGGAAGGTTTTTGCGGGGAGGGCGAAGAGGCAGGGTGTGGTGATGATGAAACAAACCCCGTTGTCTGAGGACTGAGACAAGGTTTGGACATATCGAAAGCACGGTATCCTGCAAAGTTAGAAGTAGCGGGAGAGGCGTGCTGGGAGAAGTCGGAGCCGGCGCTCATCGGGTAGGAAGGGCCACGGAACCCGTCGCCAGTAGTGTCGATACTGAGACTAGCGGCATGAGGATGGCCAAAAGTCAAGTAGCCTGAATTGTGCGTCGAGCTTGTTTCCATAGAGTTCGCTGTCGGCATAGTGTTTGCACGCTGCATTTCAGGTATCATCCTTTGCGTCTCTATTGACTGTCTCATATCCTCGAAAACCGTCTGCGACCGCCGATTGGTCCGTTGTCTAACGGGCTTTACAGTCTCTTCATTGGACTCGTCATATCCCTCAGCAAATCGCTGAGGCGGCTGCGCACGCTTAATAGTTCCTCCATTGGGTGTTTCCATTGGAGTAAGTGGGAAGTAATCTTCATGTAGCATTAGTTGACCCGCCGTCTTGAAAGTATGAGGGTTGAAGTAGTCACTTGCCTTGTTCATTCTGTCTTGAAGGCGTCAAAGGCTGTGATAATTGTTCATTGCTCATGCCCTCGAACTTATTCACTCTGTCCATGATTCCGTTGCTAATTCTCCGGGAATTTCTTCTTGAATTCGCTGTCTCGGTCTCCGACATCCAGCTAGGAGTGCTGATCATATTCTCCTGGAAGTCGAGAAATGTGGGGGTGGAGAGCCCGCTCGGCTGAAATGCATCGAAATCAGGACACGAGAAGCTATTAGGATAGGTATCCTGGCTCTTCTTCATAGTATTTATCTGTCCATTATACATGTCAAATGACATGGGTAAGTCGTTAGTTATGACTGGCAGGCCATCAACCCATTGCTGGTCGAATGATGGCATCTGCGGTGTCGCACCAGGCGACACCAGGTAGTTGTCGCCAGTTGCGAAGTTCTCGTATGCTTGCTGGGGGCCCGGGCGCGCTATGCGTTGCTGCTGCGCCTCTCGAACCACATGCTGTGGTGTGTTTGCTAATCCTGTATTGTTAGTATGACTTACCGTTGGGAAATCCTGCTGCGTCTGGAACTGCATTTGACGAGTATCGAGGCTCATGCCTCGTCGATGTGCTACTCTGGATCGTTGTTGTTGCGATCGCAGTACTGTCTGTTGCATCTTGGATAGGTTTGGGGCGATCTTGATATTCTCATATGCTGTTGGTGTCGAGTTCTGTCGTCTGTGTTGTCGTTGTCGTGCGTGAAGATCGCTTATAGGGGGATTGGACAGCATTGTGATGGGAGATGAATCCGGACGGGTTTGCTGTTGTCGATAGATGTTAGTTGTCGAAGATGGAACTCTATCCGTTGAGTCCGTAACTGCGACCATCCACTCGTCAGCTTATTTGTTTTCGAGATAAAAACCGCGGCGTGTATGGGATTGGGGTAGATGACTTCTGGTAACAATCGAAAACAATAACAAATAATTTCGACTTACTTCGCACAGCGCGCAAGCCTGGCTAGCCGGGCTACGGGAGCTCTAGGTTGTCCTCAGCAAGCAATACGGAACTAAGCCACGACCTAGATGAAGATAAGTAGTAGTGCCTCTTCAGGCAAATATTTAGTAGTTTGCGGTTTGAGCACGGAAAACCCCAGAGACTGTCTGTCCCCTCCAGAAGTTGAAGTGATCGAAGAGTTGAAGTTGAAACCGAAGCTTCAGGCTGCAGTGAAATGGATATGAATAGGATTGTCACTTGCAAGGTGCGAGAGCAAGTGCATTAGAGCCCGTGTCAGAAAGTGTCTGTTGACTGGCGCTTCGACCATTCGTCGCCACGGCAACAGCCAGTGTCCAGCGCCTCGGCGGCTGAAATCGCCTCTTGGGGTTAGCGTATCTGCCAATTGTACATGACGCTAGGCCCCATATTGACCAGCTCGGCGCTGCTTCCAGCGGCTCACAGCCTAACAGGCTAATCCCATTTGGCGACCTCTGATGTAATCTAATAAACTCTAATAACTCTGTCGGTACAGCAGGACCACCTTTCGCTTGGCGGACACATTCTCCGACCTAAGACTAGAAGCTGAGACTGAATTCCGATCTTTTTTCTTTTCACAATCAATCAAGGCACACAATGAATTGTACTTTTATGCTTTGTGAGGCTATGCTGGGTATGCCAGGTGGAGAACCACTATTACTTACGATCTTAGTTTGCTTTAAAATAAAATTTCTTATCTTATTTCATTGGAAGCAAGTCAGCATACGCTTAACGGCATCTTGATCCGGCCGCCCCTTAGGGTTTAGGAGCATCGCACAGCAAAATCTACCTGTGTATTTACATGGGTATGCATTTAGGCACGCATAGCCGTCCGTCACTTATTAACTGCTAAGTTCTATTCGTTATGATGCTGTCGATACTTACAAATGTGGCCGGTTGGATTATGCACGGTCTACAGATGTAAAGCCGGAACCATTGCAGTGAGTTGCCACCAGCATAGTACATCACGGTGCATCCGCTCGCCAAGTGTTTCCCCTTGTTCACTTCACCAATCTTGAATTCTATGATAGCAGTGTAAGGAAGCCATTACATAAGCATATTGATATCGGTTCAACTTATAGGAATCGCCAACTTTTGAACGATTACCTACAACAAAGCCGGCGTTAACTGGCTTCTGCCAAGACCTCGTGAGGGTTTCCTAGATGCCGAACTACCTTCCAGGGTAGATAGTTGTGGCAAGATAGTGGAATACAGTTTGCACCGTCTGCCATCAAAAGGGCATCCACAAGTCAGAGTTCCGTGGTTGAGATGTATGGTCTGTGATTCTTTGGGTTCCCATGCTTAAGTGCTTGTATATCACCCTGTAACACTTGTTGGTCCTGATTGAGCCCTGAATAAGCACAAAGGTCGCACAGCATCATTAGTAATGACTAACTGACCGTTTGCGACATAGGATTGCGGCGCCGGTAGTGTATTCAGTAGATAATATTAGAAGATTCTCACTCCAGCCGACCTGGAGGATTCGTGAAACAATGCATGACGGAATAAGTCACTCGAACGGAGGCTCCATCGGGCCCGTCATATTCGTACTCTACAACACCAATTCGTTACAGGCAGATACTTTGCTAATTTCGTCACTTAAAGTGACACAAGTCTTCTGGTGACCGTAGCAATGATGAAGACGACCTCTTGTGTTCTAAACATTAGCCCCGACTTTGTTTCTCTGCTGTTTTGATTTTTCTCAAACTTTCAACTGCACTTTTCTACGTGAAATTGATATCTTCTGCCGCTCGAATGAGGCGCTTCTTGTCGGTAGTGACTCACCCACCCAGAACCCTCATCTACCGCACTATCTTTTGATTCTTATAACAGCTTCCGTGTCTCTTCCCAGACTAGAAAGGTAAGTCTTTTCGGTGATAATACTTTCGCACTAGGATTGTTTGAGCTATGCGAGTTCTTTAAATAGTATAGATACAGTGATTTCACAGATATTGCACCCACAGCTCGGAACATCGGTCATAAAGCGGACCAGTGCCCTTTCCGATGAACAAATGGGCACCTATGAGCAATATAGCTCTTGCTGCCCTACAAAAACATCCAGCGTAAAGGGAGAGTCTTTTTTTTTTTTCCCGATATGCTAGACTTCGAGAGACGATTTGCTCAAGAAGGCGCTAGTAGCACACCACTATTTGTGATATCGGCGGGTTATGGGATTCCAGTGTGTTACGCCCAGGCAACGAGATCCCAACCCTCCCGATCGAGTTATTCTCTAGGACCTACCAACGTCCGGGGTACGAACAACTCGAGGCAAACCCTCTCGCGGGCGCTGAGAACATTAAGGATAACGCCCAGGACTTCTTCACGCCTTAGTCGGATGGGAACCTAACGCCAAGTGCGGTGTTATTGTAGATATTAGGTGATGTTTACGAAACTAATCTGAACTAATTGGTCGAAATACTCAAGGCTGTGTAGAAGATTCGTGGGCCGATGTGTTGAAAGATACTCTCTTAGTCAAGCCTCGCTCAAATAAGTCTCCTGTTCGGATCAGAATTGCAACCCGCAGCACTGCTGAAAGTGGAACGTGGTCACGTTAGGCGACATGACCTCGTATGCATCTACCTTATATATAGATCCGCAGCATTTCTTCTGTGTCCATCTTGGAAGATAATTAAGGGGTCAACATGTTAAAATCAATTTGTACAAATCGATCATTGGAATAAATTTTTGATGATTTCTTGGGTCGATGACACGTTGAGGTGGCAGCAATCAACCAAGGTGTATTATGTAGGTGGGATACTAGTTTTCTAGGTAGGTATGGAGACTGCAAATATGATGGTAATAATTGAGTAGTTCCGAGGTACTGATATCATCGATGCTCTTCGCTCTGAATGGCAGATTGTAATCATGCCTCCTCATGCAACCCCTCGAAACGTCCCCAAGGCCTCTTGAGTTGGGAGGCGGGATGGAAATGTCGCTGTACAAATTACGGAGGCGGGGTCGGTGCAAATATGACGAACTCTATAAGACTACAACCGGCTCTTCTCGGGGCGCCACATTTCATTGAGAAGCCGACTGGCGTTTACCCGCTGCGGGACACACTCCTCCATCGTCTTGATTCCGGCCAGTCGCATACCGGTGATTAACTCGTCGGCATAGACTAAGATGAAGGGGTTAGTATAGACCAGCACAGAGAATCATGCATCTGGTATAAGCAAAACGGAAGGAGACAGATATCCTAGACTTACTATCCAAGCACCGCTCAACACCCTTCTCGCCGTACGCAGCAAGCGCATAGAAGAACGGCCGGCCAATACCGACAGCCTTCGCGCCGAGAGCGACAGCCTTAAGAACATCGGCGCCGTCTCGGCAACCGCCATCCACGAAGATCTCGAGCTTATTCAGTATTTGCGGATAATACGTGCGGATTTCTAGTAATGTAGTGAGCGCATCAGACGCATCAGGCATCTGTCGTCCGCCATGATTACTCAACAAGACACCCTGACAGCCCGACTCCGCGGCGCGGGCGGCATCTTCAGCGGTCTGGATACCCTTGAGCACGACCGGTCCGCCCCATTCGCTCTTGATCCACGTAAGGTCCTCCCACGTCAGAGACGCGTTAAGTTGGGCATTCGTAGCATGTGCCAGCAATCCGAGGCCAGCGCGTTCCGCATGCGCTGCTAGGTCGGGCGAGGTAGCCAGTGCTTCAGCAGCCTGGAGCCCGCGATCCGCCGACCTCTTGCCAAGAACGGGTGTATCGACGGTCACCCATAAGGTGCGGAAGACATTCGTAGCTTTGGCGCGTCGAATACGTTGGACGGCGACCGCTCGATCGGCAGAGATATATAGCTGGAAATGCAACTGTGCCTCAGGCCTTGTCTCGGGAACACCCTGTTCTTTTTGTGCAGCAGCGATCTTGGCCTTCTCGTCCACGAACGCGGCGGCTATATCTTCCATCTGCGCCGTGGACTCGGTGCTCAAAACACCGTGCACGCCGCGTCGAGCCAGCGCTCTCACGACTCCGACCTCGCCTGCCGGATGCCCGCGGCCCAGCTGGCCCATCGGCGACACGTAGAAGGGGAACGCGGATGCGTAGCCCAGAATACTGGAGCATGGGTTCACTATCGCCACGTCCTGGAAGATGCGCGGCCGGAAGCGCACGGCGCCCCACGAGGCCAGATTGCCGCGGAGCGCGGAGCCGTTGTGGGCCGATGAGGACACATATGTCCATGCGCGCGGCGGCATGACGGCCTCTGCGGCGGCTTCGAATTCTGTGGGCAAGATGATGCTGGAGATGTGCGGGACTCTCTTCGCGGCCTCTTCCTCTGACAAGGGCGAGTCGAGCTTCAGAACGCCCATTGTGTCGGCCCTTGCGCTGCTTAGGGGTAGGGCTGCCCGTTCTGTGGCGTTCATTGTGCCCAGGCAGGCATCTCCGGGTAGATATTTCAGGATATCTGGCGAATGAACCTGACGGAACTCTGCTGTTGCATCCTTGAGACAATGTGAGCGTGTTGTTCTGATCTCTCAAACCCACAGACTATTTCATTCATTCTCTCACTCGCACTTCCAACGTAAACGTATACATAACGGCATTTCTTTGAAAGAGCATGTGAAACGAACCAGATCAACTTACCCTTCCACCTTGTCTAAGCAGCACCGCTGCTCCACCTGGGTGCTCATTCATGTACGATGTCACATCGTAGACCTTGTCGTCCACCACAATCCAGCACGAGGACGTAGAGCGATGTTTGACCACCTCCTCAGCAGTTAACATGTTTCCGCCTTGCTGCATCTCGGCTCACTTAGCAATTATGGTTACTTATGCGTTACACACTCCAATCTCCCAACCGTTTGGGATACTTAATTGAGAGACAATTGGCCTGTTTGACCTTGGAAGTGCGGTACCGCCTCTCAGGGTATTGATTCCCGGCCCCTTGGCTTTAGCGTACCTATCGCATCAGATGGTGTGTGGGTTGGGGGGCCGACGAGGGCGGAGTAAGCAAATCCAAAACCCCGATTTTCCGAGGTTTTATCTGTCTACATACTTACATAGGGGGTACATCTGTACTACTATGAGTATAGTAATGCTGGCAAGGATTTGTTGGGGACCTTTTTGGGGCGCTGAGTATGGGGAATCCTTGTCGCACCATGCGTTTTTAGGGATGGCGGCTCGGCCCGAACTTGAACACCGTTTGGGCAACTTCGTTGAGGAGAGCAGGCTGGTATGTTTACAACTTGGTTTTCATATACCTGCCTATTAATTGATCGCAATCCATGTTGCTGCAACCGCCTCAACTGTCTTTATCACAAGTAGTTGCTATCGCTTCCCACGTGAGGTTATAAACCGCCTGCTGAAATAGTAACAGCTTCCTGCCAGTTTAATTCCGTTGGACTTGCCGAGGACAGCTACAGAAAACACCTGCTTCATCCCCTGCACAAATAAACGCAAGACATGGGACACGGTGAACAAACATTAGGGGAAAGAAAAGCGTTAAAAGAGTATCCAATTCAATGAGCGCCTTTGATACTAAACTCCAAGCAGTTACCTTCCCGTATCGTTCGATCCTGGAGTAATCTGTGGTTGACTTGAAACTTTGTGGAACATGACACTATTGGAAAACTACGGAAATTCAACGACATCATGCAATATACGTGGCAAATCGGAGAATTACATCTCAGTGCCTTCCTTGGGCATCTTTCCGGGGCGGTTGTCTGTCTGCCCCATGGTTAAACTCGAACCTAAATCTAAATGCTACTCGCCCACTCAAGCAAGGCCACCGTAGGAAATATAGGCTGAACGAAACCAAAAGAATTCCAGCAGCGTGGGCGTATACGACGCGGCAAATGTTGGTCAGTATAGTATTACATTTATGGCTCACTGTACATGTAATTTTAGCCTACAATATTGACACAGTCCCACCAGGCTCTCCTCTATGTCGTGCCAAAAAACCACTTGCCAGTTTGCTGAAGCTATCGGATGTCTATTCTATTACGCTATCATCTTTCGAACATAATCAACACGACGTGACAGTATGCATTTGCTGCATCGTGTCTGACACTCAATCTATAATAGCAGAGAGGGATAGCATCAGTCCGTCGGTAACGAAAGTTTAAGGCAGTGCGCTTCACTGGCGCGGAAGCAATCATGGCACCTAGTTGGGACATCTCAGAACAGAACAGAATATCAATGCAGCTTTCTATGGATATCATTTGCGCAGGCCGGGGGACATGAACAAATCCACAGCCACTCCACAAGGCGTAGCCGATGCCATTACTCATGCTCTAGTTTTGGGGTTGAAAACAACAGTGAGAAGGTCCCAACCATCGTAGTCTCATACGCCCATCGTCCAATAATCAAATGTGCTGGGGAAATTTAGCTGTAACGAGTACCTCGCTTCCCTCTCTCGACCGTAGTGGCACGCGTGATCAGCGAGTCGCAACGCCTTGAGGGTTTGACGCATCAGCCGGGGCTTCATCAACCTCCATAGCATCATCGCCGCCTCCGGCCGTATCGACTTGTCCCTCAACTTCGCCCTCAACATCCTCTTCCAGTAGCTCCTCGTCACTTTCGTTCTCCAAGTCAACACTTCCGTCTTCAGACATTTCGTCCTCGCCAACCTCACCGTTCTCCTCGGCGCCCGCCATCTCAGCATCACCATCAGCCGCAAGGGTGGCGCTGCCTTCACCAGCCTTATCGGCAGTAGTGTCGGCTTCGTCTTCGACGTCTTCCTCTAACTCATCAGCACCATATTCCTCCTCGTCGGCCTGAAGATCGGCCTCGGGTTGCTCTGGCGGGAACTCAGCCGGGGCAGATGCTTCGGAGTCCCTATCAATCAAAAATTAGTGTTTGGTGTGGATAAATCAAGGGAGCACTAGAATTTCGTTATACCATTTGATGGCGAAGCGAGTTACTCTAGGCTTCTCTGCAAGCACATTGCGACGGATCTTCTCGATGATAGGTTTGGCAGGAGGGTCGGCATTAAGCTCGTCGGAATCATATTCGTTATTCACGTAGTAGCCTACGCGAACAAACTCGCGGCCGTCGTAAGAGCAAGTCAACAGGATGACAGTAACACCAAGGATGTCTGCGTCGGGAATACGGCTGGTTTTCGGGGCGTCTGCCTCAAAGATGAATTTGTTGACGCCAACAGGAATCGGCCCAACAAGAAGGGAGTCGAGCTCTTGATCGTACTGGTCGCTGTTTGTACTTGCATTAGCTCGCGCGCCGGCAAAAACGGTAGATTGATAGAACAGCGCGACTTACGAAGTAGCCGAGCCAACATAAGTGAGTTTCCACTCAAGATCTGCAGGTGTATCGATTGGTCAGTGGTGGCCTTCCGTTATTCCGTGTGGCTAACAGGCCATGACAACGCCGGTGCCAGATCTTACCCTTCTCCAATTGTTCAAGACACTCGAAGGTGATTTCCAGTTCATAATTGTCTGTAAACTTGGCAGGGTTGTTCAGGATATTCACCCCGAGGAGAGAAACGACCGACATGTTGAAGCGTAGTGATTTAGCGAATTATTGAACGGATGCAGAGTATTTTGCAAAAAGATGCGGAAACAAGCAGATATAGCCCCAGCGCAAACTATATTGCAACAGAATAGAAACCAAGAAAAAGTAACAGCGCGGTTCAGCGTGTAACGAAGTTCACTTAAAGTTGCAATCCAGGAGGTCGAACCAAACTATGGTTGTTGTTGTTGATGCTGGCAAAGGTTTAGTTGGTATTGGTTTTGTTGCGACAAGCGCCGACCAAAAGAGGGAGCAGTCTATCAATAGGTACTTGTAAGGTAATGGCAACAATTGATGGATAAGAACGCGCTTTCCTCCTTGCCCACGCGCAGTTACCCCACGACCGCGTTCAGTGGTTGCAGCTACAGCTGTTCAATTTCAGAAGCGGGGTGCTGCTATCACTAGTCTAGCTGGGTGTACTTACAGGCACCACAGTTATTGCAGGCTAACTAGGATCAATTGATGTACCCTCTGTGTAGTACATGTGAGGTTGGCACTGATAGATGATAAGATAAGATAAACTAGATGTTGAGCTAGATGAAAGCCACCTAACCAAGGTTAGATGATACAATTGCCGTAGAGCAGGACAAACTACCAGGCTAACTCTGTACAGGATCCATCAAAGCAGGGGCTTCAAGTAATGATAGGCCTGGCAATTAGCGTTTCTGATCTCTTTTTACCAACCGTCAGGCACTGTTGCACTTTCTCCTCCCTCTCCAGCTCTAGGCCGTTCAAACCCTCCCTCTTTGGCTTCTTGCAGGGAAGGAGCGCGTTGGTTCTGAACTGCATATGTATAATGCAACCAGGAGGCTTAAACAAATTAGGAGTACCTAGGTAACAAGTACTCCTCGGAGCAGTAGGACGCGGCTGATAGTACCCCACAATAGCTCTGAAGCTTCTGTAACTAGATTGGCTACTTTTGATGTTACACTAGTCTCAACCCGGATTAGACATCCAAGCTTCTCTTTGAATCTTTTACCTGCTTCTGCATTAAACAATCAACCCGGACAAATCAGCCGAAGCGACCTTGAGCTCTCAGTTTTCCTTGTCGTGACCTATTGTGGAATCTTCGATTTCCCTCGACACAATACAGCACGTCTCGCATTACTTACAAAAAGGCTAGGCAGTATTAAAGTTGATAGCATCGGACGCTGATTACCTATCTAATTGATTACACTCATCGGACCTATGACTGGGATGAATACTTGGTGCGACCGGTGATTGAACTTTCCTTGCTGCGGAGCGGCCTGTGATGTTTTGTTTCTGGCCATTCAATCTATTCACCCGACAGGCACAGTCTTTCTGACCAAGTGTTTCTCGATCTCTTTCAGTTACTTTGCCAACGTTTGATAATTCCCAGACCCGCCTATCTACAACTGCACATCAACATCAAGCTTCCGAGTTATCGTACTGCGCGCGACGAACTACGGTACGACCGAGCAGCCTTCCTCGCGACCGCGACTGCGCATTCGAGCAACAAGCCTCAAAACCTCTATACCTGACTAAATTCCTCGTCTCCAGAGATACGATATTGTCGTATATTTCCATTCCCAATTCCAGCGATGGCGTCAGATGCGACCGAGAATGCGGATGCTCAACTGAGTGGCGGTGCTTCGTGGGGCAGCAATGAATGGTCTGGCGAGACGGAAATCAATGGATCAAACATAGAGACTGGTGATCAGCAAGAGGAATATCCTGCGATGCAAACGGACCCAACGTCCGATGATTCGGACAACGAAGGGGATATTGATGAGGACTCCGCCGAGTACGATCCCGAGTCGGTTGAGATATCAACAACAGAGTATAACCCCGAATCGATTATTCCAACGCCTGCTCTTCCATTCGTTGAGGAGCGCAGCACCTCGAACACTTCATCCCGACCAGCAAAGAAGCCTAAGACTGCTGGCGGGTTCATAGTAGGATCATCCGACGATGAAGATGAAACTCCCGCCTTGCGTACAAGCTCCTTGAAGTCCAGTCCCAACCCTATGCCACCCCAAGTTCCCATCCGGCCACCATCACAGCAAGCTACCCCGACACAAGATGCACCTATTTTACCACCTCAGACCACGAATGGCAGCGTCCTTACAGCTGCTCATGGAGTTGGGGGCCCCAACCCGAAGTCTAGACTTCCAGCAGACGTTGTAGGTATGCTCGAAGATCGTATTAAAGACGATCCGAAAGGCGATACTGAGGCCTGGTTTTTTCTCATTGAGGAACAAAAACGCCGACATAAAATTGAGGATACTAGAAACACGTATGAGCGTTTTCTAGCCATTTTCCCACAAGCTGTAAGACATCCCCATTGACCGTCTTCTGGAATCGTTGAGGCTAACTAGCGCTAGGCCGAGGTCTGGGTAGCATATTTGGACATGGAACTCAGTCTGGATAACTTTGCCCAAGCGGAAGGTATCTTTGGTCGCACTTTATTCGCGGTTCCTCATGTGCAACTCTGGACAGCCTACCTAAACTACGTGCGCCGAAGAAACGATCTCAGCGATCCCTCTGGAGTGGCTCGTCAAACAGTTAGTCAGGCGTACGAGTTTGTGCTCAACAACATTGGCCAGGATCGAGACGCAGGAACTATTTGGCAGGATTACATTGCCTTTATCAAAAGCGGCCCCGGCCAGCTTGGAGGTTCAAGCTGGCAAGACCAGCAGAAGATGGACCTGCTTCGCAAAGCATACCAGCGTGCCATTTGCATTCCCATGGCCAACTTAAATATCTTCTGGAAGGAGTACGACCAGTTCGAATTGGGCCTAAATAAGATGACTGTTAGTACACAATATCTTACTATATCTGCCCTTGCTAACTGTTCATAGGGTCGGAAATACCTTCAAGAACATTCGCCAGCATATATGACAGCACGCAGTGCCAACACCACTCTAGACAATCTCACTCGTGGGCTTAAACGAACCACTCTGCCCCGCTTGCCACCTGCGCCTGGGTTCCAGGGTGATCAAGAATTCCTTGAGCAAGTCAAGCTGTGGAAGGCTTGGATTGCTTGGGAGAAGGACGACCCACTAGTCCTTAAGTCCGAGGACCCTGTCACCTACCAACAACGTGTTCTTCACATCTATAATCACGCTCTCATGGCCTTGCGATTTTGGCCTGAGATGTGGGTTGAAGCTGCGGAATGGTGCTTTGAGAACGGTGTTACGAAAGATGGGAAGGAGGTTGGCCAATCACTCCTCGTTGATGGTGTTACCGCAAACCCCGAAAGCGCTCTTCTTGCGCTTAAGCATGCTGATCACATCGAATTAACACAGAGGGCTGGCGAGGATGACGAGGCTAAAGCCGTTTTAGCACAAGCTGTGAGAGCTCCATACGACAAAGTTCTGGACACGTTATACGACATGATTAAGAAGCTGAAAGAGAAGGAATCGTCAGCGATAGCGAAGATCAATGAGGACACAGCGACGGAACCTGCCGCAAACGCGACGAACGGCAGAGATGAAGATGACGATGAGGGTGAGATCAAGGAGAGCCCGGCTTCGGCGATTTCCAGGCAGGATAGAATCAAAGCTGTGCAAGACGGGTTTGCAGTTCAGATTCAGATGCTCTCACAGCAAATTTCCTACCTCTGGATCGCTTTGGCTCGAGCCTTCAGGCGATTTCAGGGACAGGGGAAAAGCTCACCTCCTACCGGCCTGCGCGGAATCTTCACCGAAGCGCGCGGAAAGGGTCGTCTCACTAGTGAAGTCTATATTGCGATAGCACATATTGAGTGGGATGTTTATCAAGACCCCGTAGCAACTAAAATATTTGACCGCGGGTCGAGACTTTTCCCCGACTCTGAGCACTTTTTCGTCGAGTATCTGAAACACCTTCACGCGAGACGCGATTTCACAAGTAAGCCCGAGCTCATTCATGCTTCTCTTTCGCAAGTACTAACCATTTTAATATAGACGCGCGGGTTGTATTCTCCCAAACAGTCAAGCGCTTCAAAGAGAAGCCCGAATTGCTTCCGAAATTGAAGCCACTTTACGCATACTTCCATTCCTACGAAGCTCGTTATGGTGAATTGACACAAGTGCAAGAACTTGAGAGACAAATGGCCGAATTGTTCCCGGAGGAGTCAGGTGTGACACCTTTCGCTGCTCGATTCTCAACAGATAGGTTCAATCCTATTACCGCACGTGTCATCATCTCACCAGCACAACAAATGCGACCGAAAACGGCTATCCTCCAGTCCGTCGAGGATGCGTCGCCCTCTGCCCGTGGCACGCCGCAACCAATGGCACAAGGAGAGCGAAGTCCACGACCACAGTTTTTACAAGTTAACGCAGGCAATCTAAACTCGCCGAAACGACCATTCCAGGTTGACGAGGTTGACGATTATAACCCCCCACGCAAGATAGCTCGGGGGGTCTCACCACTGAAAGGTGCTGCTGGACGCCGTCTGGACCAACAACGCCGCGGAACGACCGGCTCAAGCGCAACGGTGCCGATTCCAAGAGATATCACATTCATTCTCGGGCTTATCCCCCCTGCTGATACGTTCCATGGGCCCCGATTCAGACCTGACCGCATGGTGCAACTCATACGCGAGACTGACGTCCCAGACTTTTCAGAGTGGAGAGCTCGTAATGAACAGTCATCTTCCCGGCCATCTTACCAGTATTCGGGACGTGATTCGCCTGGTATCACTGGCCGACCTGCCAGTCCGTATAATGGTGCCGCGCGTGTGGTCGGTCAGGCCTCTGCGCCCTACCGAAACTCACCTCTTCGCCCGGGTTCTAGCGGGTCATATGAGCCTCCTCCAGCGACATACCAGCCCCCAGGCCCAAGTCAATTCAATCCAATCACACATACTCAAGCGGCCCATAATAACCCTTACGCGAGCTGGCAAAATAGCTACGCTGAACCCCAGTACCCTCAGCAAGCACAACCCCCGCAGTACGGTACACCATATTACCAATAGTGGCGGACTGATATCAATTCGCCGTAGCGGATGTTGACCGCTACGGTCTACAGTTCCGTCGGCAGCCTCGAGTAAATTAGGAAGATACAACAACATATTGCTTTAATGCTGGATTCTAGGTGTTGTGGGTATAGGAAAATGTGAAAAATAAAAGGGAAACTCCGACAACGGTCGCTTCGATACTGTAATATAGCAGATGACGGTCCCCGCATGGTTTGGCGTTTTGAGAACAGTCGACATAGTATGGCCCGGGCTGATTCCGTGTATAAATGGTTGTGTAGCACTACGAATCCAAGGATTCCATGGTCATTGACCTGAAAGAACTGCACCTGCAGCAAGGTATTTCAATTGAAACCAATACGCCGCACTCGTGGGAGAATTAGTACCTGATCCATACATCCTGATCAGTCTGCCCATTGGTCCAGTAATATTGTACCAACGCCTGCGCTTAATCCTGCTGAAGATGGTCTTGATGGTGATCTACATAAAGCGGCTTAGGGAAAGCGGGCCATGGACCTTGTCTTACTGCATTCTGATAAAGGCGGACAATATGTTAAGGGTTCTTGTTGACCCGATGCATGAGTGCACAAGAGAATGGACACTGATATGCGCAGCAGACAGGTTTTATTGCACAGGTAATCATGCCTACACAAATAACATACGGGCTTTTGAGATTCTGTGATTGCATCGGGTCTAACCTTTTAGATAATACTACACCAGCGTGGCTTTCCTTACAAGCGCAGCTGTCGTGCTATGTTAAGTTCTAATCTAGTGTAGAATCTACAGTTGGACCGCTCACTTCATCGGAAGTTAAAACAATGTGACCACACAACTGCTCATAGAGGTCGGGGCACTTGTTGAGAAACATCCTAGTGGGTACCAAAGGGAATGAGGTTTCCTGAACTTTGCGACCACGAAGTTAAGATTTGTGAGGTGATGATTCAAGCCTCTTTCGTTAAGACCATTTGCAACAGAACTGCATGAAATTAGCATAGCCCACTCAAGATTTCTAGAATAATATCAAGATGATACTATACACTGAGCCGATTAATGGTTTAGAGATATACTGCCTCATTACACAACTCTGACCATTTCCCATCATCCCTTTATGAATTCTTCTCAGCTGAAGGCAAGAGCACAAAGAGCGTTCTTACATCCATTTTAACAGGCATACCCTCATGAGGCATATGATTTTTGTCAAAAGGATGGTATCCGTACAAATCAGCAACTGTCAGTCCAGTTCCAAATATCCGTAATTGTGCCTGCTCGCTGTCGATATTCAGTGCTCGGATAATCAGCACTTTTCTTATCCCCTCTACTGCACATATGAGATCGCCATGTTGTACTAAATTCGTGGAGATGCCCATTTTATACGGTGTCCTTTGACCCCATGGCTCATGAATTTGTACCAGTCTGGGTCCTCTGGCCGGAGGAACCTGATGTTTTCCCAGAAGTGTGGTATCACAGACATGACTGATGGGCATATCAGAGTTGTACTTTTGCATCTCCCTTAGGTGAGACCCGTAAGTGTTGTGCAAAGCTCCGTCCGGGTCAAAACACACATTGCTCAGTTGCCCGCCCAACTCGCATTTCCAAGTGACAGTACTGACATAGTTAGAACACATCTTCTCCAAATCGGGCTCCGTCGATTCTAAAATCGCCTCCGCTAGAGCATTGTTTTCCTTATGCGCAGCACCTAGATCATCCCGGAAATTGAATTGGACATATCGTTCCCACTGCTCGACCTCTTTACCGCCGGGGTTTGCCACATAATCGCGACTGTGCGGTCCGACGTGGCGAATATATCCTAAGATACAGCCTTGTAGATGAAATACCTGTGGCGATGTTATATCATCAATGAGTGCCGATGTGGTTGAAGTTGCTGGCTCAAAGGATCCGAGAGATTGTTGTAGAAGCGTGTAGTCGCTACCCGTAAGGAGATATCGGACGAGACACCCAAAGTCCACGATCTCATCCTGCTTGAGTAAGCGATATCTATTCATGAATTCCATGGTGTCCTTCCATATCTCAAAAAGCGACTTGGTGTAATCCATGGGGAAACCACGGCCGTCAGCGGCCAAACCTACGAGCACATACACTTTGTCTCTAGGCTCTCTGCACTTAGCCTCTCTATGCTCTCTCAGTAGTTGTTTCAGTGTATGATTACCCGTATATTGCGCCCAAAGCTGCCGGTCAAGTCGGAGTGGTCCCCCTCCATGATCACCGTGAGGTGCCACGAATGCCATGAATGACTTCCACTTCATCACGAGTCTGCCAAAGCAGACCTGGATTCGAACGCCTCGATAACCCCTGGCTTGAGTAATTTCCTGGATGATCCATAATCTGTCCCAGTATCCATCAGCACATAACTCTCTGGCCATCGCTTGCACTATCAATTCTTGCCCAGATACATCGTCTGAAGATCGTGCGTCGTCCCGTACATGAGACCGGACATTTAATCGGTCTTGTTGCATGTTCGCCTGGTACTCCGAGTATCTTTTTCCCAGCCAGACCACAACGGTTTGTGCTCTGAAGTATATGTGTCGCATGAGGTGTAGCTGTCTGTTGCGCTCCGAGACATCAGATTGATTGATACAAAGCGCATCTATCCAGATAGGAAGGGCGGAAAGACCCTGCTTTCTCGTGTCTCTTAGGAAGTGAATGGCATCCCACAGGTTTTTTCGGATTCCAACCTTCATGCCATTGACCACAATGGGCCACTTTTCGGTTACATCGTCCCCCCACATGTATGACAGAGCCTCGTATCGGGGTCTCTCAGCGAAGTCAACAGGATACAACGCACATGCCAGCTCCTCGTCTTCATTTTCAGCAGGGTGAATCCGGAGTAATCGAATGCTGTCAATATCTGGATCAAGCGCCTGATATGGGAGGTGGTCGAACTCCTCTCCCGTGTCTTCACCATCGTGCACTGCTTCTGTTCGACGTCGCGATTGATTAGCATCCATGATATCTGCACAGATAAATTTTGGATGAGAGATCGAAAAACGAAGATAAGATGATAGGGACAAGCGGTAGACGAAGTTGAGTGAGGCTGCCATATCAATGCTACCTACTGCATTCAGAACCAGGCAACCATACCTGCACATCATCACGTGCACTTACATGCATACGCCAATACAACCCTGCCTTATGTCCTATCGTCACCAGAACGGAGGCGTCAACAACTTACTATCAGGCATCGTAGGGAAATCGATTTTTGGCCCTCACTCCCCTCCCCCTCTCTTATATTTTGAACGACTCGCGAAGGAGATAATTTTATTCATTTTCGAAACTCTTGCCCAAGTTTGCACCATTAGTAGCTTCTGTTTTATGCAAACTTTGAAAGAAAAAATTTTTCTCTTTTGTTGCTTATTTTATGATCAATTTTGTGGTCTTTGTTGATGTTCATGGATTTCAACTGTCAGAAAATCGGCTGCTGTAATTGTAGTCATCAACGCCTGGGTGGTGGGGGGTCCTAACTAGTGTATTGTAGTATTGTCCTACTCGAACTTTGGTATTCCGTTCATCTATAATTATTTGTTCTGACGGAGCGGCCGAGATGCCCTAAGCGGCGAGAAAATCCAAGACCGGGGACGTTTGTCAAGATACAACAGAACCGACAAGGTATATCTACGGTATAGAATTTGTATGCCAAATGGAAGATCGGAGATACATCCACTTGGCCATTGGCTGAGAAGAGAATACGGTAATATAAAACGCCTTAGAGGAATTATCTCGAAGGGAAATATACAAAAAAAGTAATACACCTTGCTTTACCGCGTGCCTCTACTCCAAGGCATCCTTGTCGCATCAAATTGCACACACCGAACAAACAACTGCTAAGAAGACTATAGGATACTCAAAACGCCCATGGCAAGGCTCGTTGTTAAACTATTGTTACCGGCCCTTGTTCAACAGATAACGAGTATTAGTTGTATTGAAAACTTTGAACATGGGCTTATGTTGGATTACTGCGGGTAGCAAACACTATCACACTGCCACATCGGAACAGCCCGAACTACATCCCGGCAAAAATATCTTCAACAGAAGTCAATTTGCACCTATGACGCGGCAATGCGGCGTAGGATCGTACTGTTTCGCTGGTGTCGTTGGTTGCGGTGTCTCTACGCCGCACGCGAGGTACAGGGTGCATACCAACGCATGGGTTCAATCTGACAAGTAGTCCGTCTGCCTTCAAATTCACCTGGCCTCATCTGTAGTGTTTTTATTAATTTTCACATGGCGAAGTCCTGGATTCCGGCTTGGAGAAGACCTATTGATACCAACAGGGAACTGTCAGGAGTCACCAGGCGCCAGGCACTAAGATACAGGTGGCTGGTACAAATAGTATTTGTATGAAGGCCAATCGAGGCGTGGCCGTTGAGAGGCCCAATCGGACACGGGGGCGGAGGACTGAGGAAGGCCAAGAAGATTGATACCCCGCACGGCCGGGAACCGAAGGGGCAACGAGTCTATATATAGGATCAATCGTATCGCCCTCGAGAAGAGGAAGGGCAGGTTTTTGATGCATACCAGAGCAGACCTAACGTTACAATACTGCTCCTCTCAATCTGTGACTTCCATCTCTGACAGGAACGGACAAGGTGCCAATCCAACATTGTTACTAGCTGTACTTCTGTCACGAAAAAAAAAAAGATGTTACTAATCCCGCTTAGGATTTAACAATATTCAGCTTCCATGATCACACTGAAGTTTTGTCCGTTGTTCCATAGGTTTCCCGTTTGCCTCGTGGATCCGATTTCCAGGAAATTGAAAACATACTGGATGCGTCAGCTACCTACCAATTACTACTCGTCTTATGCCTTGCTAATGAGGACTTGCTAAGTGTGCTCTCATAGCTGTACTCTCATCCGGGTAGCATGCAACTTAATTTACTGCTATACCTAACCTGCTAACAGGTACGTATTAAAAATAGTATGTAAACATATCAAATTCCAGTGGTCCGGCCAAGATACAATTTTTGCCAGAAAAAGGGACGTCCATAATGAAGTGTAGGTATTAACAATATATATTCTATGTGACACCATTTGCAGTTTCCTTGCAGATGATCCGTTCACCTTCCTTTTTACAAAACTCTTGCTTCAATGGTACAAACAAATCATTACCTTGGCCCAGGTAATTAGGTTTGGAGATCTGTGGGCTTCAGGGGATAGGGTAGCACACGAGCTCTATGACTCGGCGCTTATTTGTCTTGCTCTATCTTATTCCCATCTCATCGATGCCTGACCCTGTTATCTCTACTGCTTGTGTGATAGTCTGCTAGAGAGGTTAGTATAAGTGTGGAGTTGGGTTCAAGTCCTAACAGCGCTAATGGTTTTCTGCGCTTTGCTTTCTTATTTGCTTGTTAAGGCTTATCCATCCCGGGTCACGTGGTTTCTTACACGACATGTCTACTCATAATTCTACATATGCTTGCATCGACATTGGCAAGCAGGTAGGTACTGTACCTGGTACCACCTGCCAATAAAGAGTACCATTCAAACACTTACCTAGGTAGAGTTTCTGGGCATTGAATGCGGTTTTAAGTAGAGGAGCTCATCGTGCCGAGGGATTATCGGACGCAGTAAGCCCAAAGTAAATACATATCCTCTTCCAAATTATGACATTGATTTCTAATCTATCTCGTGACAATTGGCAAACGCCAGTACACTAAAGGTGCTCCATGTTGGTGCTTGCATATTTGCAAGTCGTCTTTTACAAGCAGATTTAGATTGTCCCAATCAATAACAGACGCAAGAGTACCCACGTGATTACCTGGACCTCACTGTTGGCAACATAGCCAGTTTTCTCCAAAGTTTGCTGTACTGTTTGTCTTCTACCTATCCTAGATACTTCTACCCAAACAAGCACAGCACTATTAAACTATTGTATTTATTTGTGGCCCAGTTCCTGGTTCCTTGCGCACCTTCCACTTATACAACAGTGAAGGTAATATCCTTACCTTATCGTGCTAGGTATTTTGCCCTTGTTTTCTCACAGGCCATGCTTTTGAACAGCTTCTACTCTATCTCTGGTTGCCTGCACGCTCTCTTGACATCATACTGATAACATCGGCATCATAGAAATAATAAGTGGTCTTGAGGCAGCATCAAGCACAATCTGGTAAGTTACACATGGCCGTACACCCACGCACCTACCTTGTGATTTTCTATTGATCGACTGCACCTGCTCCATACTGAAGTCGGTACAAATGGGTAACCAAGTTATGGTACCTACATGTCTATAGTACCTACTCAAGCCGTGACTTGAATGCTGCACCATTTTTGTTTGCCACCTCAGCCTCTTCTTCCTCATCCTTAGTATCTTCCTTGTACCTACATAACGTACCTACAGTCCCAACCTAAAAGCTTCCTATTTACCTGTCTAGGTGGTATGGAATAGGTAGGTACCTAAGGTAGTACTTTCACTCTGTCCCATACCATTCAAGTTAGGCACAACACTGCTTTGGATTTCATTCAAACACTTCCTCCAAAGGCACACTGCCCCAATTTAAGTTCCCTTTGCCTTCCTCACATCTCCCAAGGTATCAGCCTTAACATAACCAAACCCTCTTCCTCTACTTACCCTTCTCTTCTCAACCCTAACCTTTGCCATTGGCAGTTTTTTCACCATCGAAAATTTATGAGAGACTGCTTTGCATCAGACCTTGGTCAGGTAGGTGCTTACTACCTAGGAAGCCTTCTTCCTTCCTCCCTCTTCCTGTATCACAATTTCTAACATCACCCAAGCGTTATAGCTGACAATTTTAGATTCTGCCAACAGTTTTCCCAAACTTCCTAAACGAATATCTCTTCACCCAATACTGGTAGGCCCTCTTCCATTCAATCCTCGCTTCCACCTTGGCATCTGCAGTTTCCTTTTTACATCGACATCCTGTTACACATCTGGACAGAGCACTTTGACTTCCTGTAGGCTGTCAAGATTGAGGTACCTGCGTACATACCTACTGTACTGGGTGCCCATCTACTTCCATCATTTTCCACTTCTTCCATCACCCAGTTTTCCTTGCCTGCCCATACTTTCCATTTCTACAGCCACTTCCTTGACTGCGCACCTCCGGGTTCAAAGTCACGTTCCGTTTTAAAAACATCCTTTATTTGGTGACTTGATCACCTCATCCACCTCCCGTACAACTACAACTGTTAGTTTCTGACCTCAGCTGCTCAAAGCTGTGCAACCCGCACCTTCATAACAACCAACTACATTCAAGCAAAATAAACTGACACTCAACCCACAGCCGTGCTACTACGCGCATTACCTCGTAATAATAGTCAAGTCATTTGATAAGGTACGTACAACTCCTGCAACTGTCACATGCTGATTCCTCGTCCTTTATTTATCACATCAACCCCACCCCAATGACAGGATTCAATTTCTTAACCTTTCCTTCTAATATCTTTGCCTTACGATTTGAATGCCCTAGCTCTGCCCCTATCCTCAACACTGCGAACTTGCATGTCCCTTATCACCCTGTACTGGGCTCACTTGGGCGCATTTTCGCATCTCAGCACAGCCTTCCACTGAACGTACCTTCACCCTTCTCTCCACCTGGGCATATTCATGGTCAATCCAGGTATATTCACAACTGACAGTCACTAAGCCCTGTATGTGTTGCATATCACTCTTTCCTTAATAGCCCCGCTCATTTCCCACCTTACCAACTTGTCTCAAGCTTCTGGTTCTAGCTCAACTCTTATTAGCCATATCAACAACTAGTATTAACAAATCATTCCGCAGAGGTTACTACCATGTCCGCCTACCAGTTTTCCGAGGCGGGTGGTCCCCGCAACCCCGCTCTTGAGCGGGTTGCTGAGGATACCCTCGATGGCTCGTCCGACCGCCGGTCTTCAACTGCAGGATCCCACAGAGGATCTGTTTCCGGACATCCAAGCTCTCGGGCTGGATCCCCTCCCCGTTCTTCAGGACCAGGATCATCTGAGGCAGGCACTAGTAGCAAAGGCACCAGTAGCAAAGGCGCTGGTAGCAAAGGTGCCACAGGTGGTGAACTCAAGAAGGAGAAGACTCCGGCACAACTTGTTGGAATGCGTGTCGACCTAGGAGCAGATGCCTACTTGTTGGTAAGTCTCGGATTCTAGTTATTAAACCTGGCTGGATAATTATTGATTTATTTGGTACCACAGAACAAAGACGCTCGCTTTGCTCGACGCCCGGGATACAACACCGAGGGCAAGAAGATAGAGATAGATCTCAATATCTTTCAGAGCAGATTCAAGGATCAAACCATCTTCCAATACGATGTAAGCCTCGAAATACAATAGCCCATAGCCTCATGCAACTTATTGGTGCTGACCCTTTTTCTTCCTATTTAGGTATCGGTTTCGCCGAACCCAAAGGAGTCGCGAGCTCTCATTCTCAAGGTCTGGAACTCGCCTGATGTTCAGATAATGCTTTCAAAGCAGGGTGGTAAATGGTTGTTTGATGGCAACAAACTCGCTTGGTAAGACGTACAACGTAAGGTTCCAGACCGGGAATTAATGTCATATAGGTCTTCCCAACAGATCCCTAAAGGTGAAGCTCGAATCACCGTAGATCTCGATGCTGGCAAGCCCAACCGGAAGCTTGTCGCCGACAGGGGTGTCCACTACGTCCGGATCCGACAGAGCAAAGTCGTCAAACTCACATGCTTGTCCGAGTATCTCAATGGCACATGTGCTTGGGACAACCGTGTCCTTGAAGGAATGAGTAAGATTAACCCTTTCCCTGATGTTCGTGACAAATACTTACGCTGCCAGATTTCTTTGATCATTGCATCAGGCAAACGGCGTCTGAAAACATGCTTCGGATTCGCCGAAACTTCTACCCTGGCAATGCTAAACCCTATGGGCTTGACGTAATTGTGGAAATTCACAAGGGATACTATGCGGCCCCCAGACTTAGCGAGGTACGTATTGATGTGCATTTTGTCCAGCAAAAAAATGCCTAACATTCCGTTTAGTCGAAGACTGTCATGATAAATATGGACACTGCCAATACGGCATTCTGGATTGTCCGGAAACTTTCTGCGGTGGCTCTACATCTAGTCAATCATGGAAGAAGGGAGCAGCGTAAGTCGTGATTACTTTTATTATGTCTTCTCGCATTATACTAACACTGCAAGAAGTGGACGAGAACGAACTAGCCCGGGCTTTGAAGCCCGTCGAACACACGCATCAAAGCGGACGGAAAGAGATTGTAACATCTCCCACGTTTTGGCTACTCCGACGGATGAAGAAGCTCAAGTTCTGTGTCTTTCACCGAGGAAAGTTCGACGATACCAAGGTATACACAATTCAGGATATCATGTTTGATCCCAAATATGGCCTGGATGGAGCCATTCCCGAAAAGGTGACGTTCGAAAAGAAAATGCCGGATGGTACCACTCAAACGACAACCGTTGCCAAACACTACAAAGACACATATGGGTTCAGGCTTGAGTATCCGCGTCTCCCGTTGATTCGCAGCACTCGCGGGGGCCTTTTCCCGATGGAACTTTGTAATGTGGCTCAGAACCAGCGATATCCGTTCAAACTTAGCCCAGACCAGGTGAGTTATGTTGCATTTAAGTTGCTACTGTTTCTTGCTAATTCATGATCCTAGACTGCTCAGATGATAAAGACGGCGGTCACCCGTCCCCCAAAGCGCCGCGAAGATATCATGCATGGCTTTAAAGCCCTCAACTACGACGAGGATCCCTACCTGCGCGAATTCGGCATCCAGGTCAGGCCCCAGATGACTCGCACCAAGGCCGTGCTCCTTCAGAATCCCGAGGTTACATTTGGGAACGAGAAGATAAACCCTAAAATGAGCGGTCGATGGGACTTGCGCGGAAAACGATTTATCGAGCCCAACTCTAATGTACTTGAAAGCTGGGGGTTCGTTGTTTGCGGAAACTGTTGCTCGAGACAACAAGCAGAACAGTTCGCTAGCGAGTTCATGCGCATATTCAAGGGCCATGGCGGCAAAGTCACGAACCGGGCAAAGATTCTTGAATACGCTTTCAGTCGAGGCGATTATGGCGACTTCTGTAAATTCGCTTGGGACGACCTGAAATCCGCCTTCACAGCATTCCCGGACATTATATTCTTCATTGTGCCCGACAAGAACGTGCTCAACTATGAGCGCATCAAGAAGAATATGGATTGCCGATTCGTCACACCCTCTCAGGTTCTCCACGTTGGCCATGTCAAGACATGCAAGGCGCAGTACATCAGTAATGTCGCCATGAAGGTCAACGCTAAACTGGGCGGTTCCACGTGCAGAGTCGCTGGGTCTAATCCCAACGCGCCTCCATTCTTTAAGGTTCCTACGATGATGATAGGTGTTGATGTTACCCATCACGGTGCTGATACTCCCAGCGCATCAATTGCGGCGATCACCATGTCAACTGACCGCTTCGCTACTAAATACATGGCAAGCGTTGAGGCCAATGGCCAAAAGGAAGAGATCCTACGACCGGAAGTGACCCAAACCCTGTTCCCTCGCATGCTTAGATACTGGGTCTCAATCAACAACGTCGCGCCAGCGCATGTTTACTACCTCCGCGATGGTACTGATGAGGGGCAATTTGAAAATATTGTCAAAATGGAAGTCAATGAGTTCCGTCGGTGTTTCCGTGAGGCAGGCATGACTGCACCTAAGTTCACTGTTATCATTGCAACCAAACGTCATCATATACGGTTCTTCCCACAGGCGCATGACAAGAATGCTGCAGATAGGAACGGAAACCCACTCCCTGGCACTCTGGTGGAGCGTGACGCTACTCATCCCCACCATTTCGACTTCTACCTGTGCTCACATGTTGCCATCCAAGGTACAGCCCGGCCTGTGCATTATCAGATTCTTTTCGACGAGGCACAGGTTCCAGTCGGGCTTCTGCAGAAGATGCTCTACCATCAATGTTATCAGTACGTGCGCTCAACCACGCCGGTTTCTTTGCATCCAGCGGTTTACTATGCACATCTTGCCGCGGGGCGGGCCAAGTCTCATGAGAACATACCTTCGAGTCGAAGGGAAATTGTCAGCGGAAAGGAGGGATTCCCTCTTCGTCGAGATCCTTCCGAGGTATACGACTCAGAGGTTAAATCCGGTACCGTCCACCCACTTTTGCCCATGAGTCAACCAAACATTCCCGAAGACAAGAAGAAATTCACCAATACCACTATGTGGTATGTCTAGGTGTATAACGCTATCCACCAACTGAGTCTCGTCCATTCTATTGGTTTCCAGCTCTTTGTTCCATGTCTGCGCCTTCTTGCCAGACGCACCCGGTTTTATTTTTCAATCCATCATCTTTCTTAGCGGTCGAGCACCAAGCTGCCGCAGGTCCTATGCGAATGGATATACTGAGGACCAGTTGCAGACAATCTCAACGCCTAGGGTTCTGCTCTATTCGTTGTTTTTCGCGTGTCATTCTTTCTCGCCAACAGTTCACCTCTTTCATTGGTCGTTCCCTTGGGCCACCCTTGAGACTGCTTTCTTTGCGAAGGATCTGACGAGTCTCGAGTACCTGATTCGTCCTATGCGGTTCTCATGACGGGACACAATGGTAGTCCCATAATTCGATCGGCGGCAAATGCCACAAGTCGTCACCATATGCGACACAGGATCGTAACTAATACAAATTTCTTTCATGCCAGTACTTGGCCCGATTGAGATAGGCCGTCTCGCAAACGACGAGCCCGGATACTGCACAGTCAGACAACCTATCTCATGATTTGACATGGCGTACTGCGTTTATACGCCCATGGCCCAGGATTTAACAAATTTCATCAATCACAAATGCTTGATTTCCCCTTTCTTCTTCTTCCTCTTCGGAGACAATCTTCGCATCTGTTGAGAGGTCTGGACTCCCTGGGTTGTTATTACTACTGCTCCGGTTGGGCATTTCTGAGGCTCATAAAGACAAGTTTTCGCCTCAATCAACTCAGTGGTATTACGGATACTACGTAGATAGATAAGAATATACTCCATTGCCGTAACTCTTAGTTACGATTCTATTCGATTCAAGTTTTCATTTGAGTAATCCGTCTATATTCATGGCTGGTACATATCCCGAGGTGAGTCGGCTTAGAAAGAACATCTACCATATGGGAAAGCATCAGCTGATCTTTCACCCCAAACTAAAAGCCAGGAAAATGTGTCAATATTTAAGGTGCCTACCTACTTCAACTATATATAAACGTGCCTTAGATACCCTACTCGGTAATTAATGCGATTGGATTGTAGGCAAAACATAATGAGTTGTAATCCCATCTTTCAAAGGGACGTCATATTCTTAAAGGCCTCTTTTCAGGAGGAGAAATCTTATTCATCGGGGTGCTAAGCATATATTTCATGTTTCGGATTATTTGGGTGTTGTTGATAGAGAAGGGGAAGGAGGAGGGGGGGAGAGATAGGCGTTTGCATTTCTCTTCATTTGTTAGGGTGTTGGTTTTATATGATTAAAGTTAAGACGCGGCGGGATGGCTTGATGCTAGGTGAGGTGAGAGTATATTAGGGAGCACAGAAGGGTGAGTGTTACGTGGGGAAGAGCTGATTTAGAACTCGAGAAAGTTGAATTCGGAGGCTAGAGTGGTGATGGCGGTAGTGGTGGGAGGGGGGAGAAGGGGGAAGTGTGATGGAAAGGGTGAGAAGTGCGGTGCTGACGTATTGAGAGATACGATATTCTGGATCTCGTGCTCGGATATCTTGATGGTGAGTCTTTTGGTAGTTAGATTGCTTAAGGGATTGGAGAGCCATGGTGAGTTGGGGAGACGAGAGTATGTTGGGTACCTAGGCATACTCTCAGCGTCTCGATTGGTGAAACCAACCTAACCTAGTTTGTTTGTTGCGGTGCGCGGTGATGGAATAGGTAATTACGTTGCTTTTTGCCAATGGCTACTCGTTTGAAGATGAAGCATCATTCTTGTAGAAACGGAGCCGTCTGGCTAGATGTACGTTCATTTGGCACTCTCGGAAAAACACGGGGATGAAGCGTTGGGACCGGAGCGGGTTCATCTAGTCTTGATTTGAGATTAGAGCGAGCCGTAGCGGTCGGCATGGTGAGGTTTCTCCTGAATAGACGAATGAAACAAAAGGTCTCGCGATATGAGTCCTTGTGCATTATTAAGGAATTGCAGGTTGTCGCTTGCTTCGCTGTGTTTGGCATCGGTGGTGAAAACGATCTTCATGGTGTACATGCCTCCATGACAAGGGACTTGCTTGGGTGGGTTTTGTGAGGTGTTACAGCGATCGTATAGATATGCAGGTCTGAGAATTTAAGATTAAAGGTCGAGGGCGTCGCACGATGGGTAACGGGGGTGTTGGGCTGGGTATGTACGGTCACCGTTCCCACGCATCCTTAGGGAGGGGAACATGAGCTTGGTGGTGACGGGTTATGTTTTGGCAAGTAGGCCGTATGTTTACGATTTGATATGCCGAATTTTAATATCTAATATGATATGATGTCCGTGTCCGGCTGTTTCCTGTTGAGGAGTTGATGAGGCTATGATTGGACTGCAATAGGTACTTAACCTAAGGTACTGCTGTATTTAGGGCCTTGCTATGTCCCCGTTCAAGCCACGAGGCTCCTGCGCAGCAGGGAACGATAAGTAGTTAACTCCCATAGGGTATATATCGGGCTCACGATCTTGAGACAGCAGCTTACAGTAGTACTGTGTATTATCCTAGACAAGGTCGGATCCGCAACAATAGTGCAGGGTGATACCTATCAGTGGTATATCTACAATGGGCTATCTGCTACCGCCCCAGGACTCGGTTTTAAGGAAGTTCAACTGCCATTCAAAGGTGTGGACTATCGGGTCTAAATCGAGCTCAACTTAATCTCCGAAGACCAGAACCAGGTCATCTTGTTCATGAATACGATAGGTAGCAAGGGCAACAAGAGATGACCGAGTTTAATCGGTCGCGAGCAGCTATTCAAACCCATTATCAGTTATGATGACTTGGCTCTTCGGGACGGACATGGATTACTGCGGCGTCACGGACACGCATCGACTCCAGCCGAAGCATCAGCAAGCTGGCCGACATCTACCTAGAGAGGCAAAGAATACATACGCCAAATAGAAAGGAAGTGGCCAGGGGGGTCATACATAGGGGCTGAGGCGGCGTGGAAGATTGACATGAAAAAGTGAAGTGGCGCAGAAACCGGGACAGGCGGAGGAGCGGTCGGCCGGTCGAGTCGGTCGGTCGGTTGAATCGGTAATTTGAAGATTGTTACTTACTTACAAGCTTGGTATATAGCGAGGAAGTGCAGCGAAGAGAGAGGCTTTGACACCAACATTTACGGACAGATAGCTGCGCCGCACAAACTGGTACTGGATCTAACGAGGTTGGGTGCCATGTCGTACGGCACGGCACGGTGCTGCATGAGTTCGACGTAACCAGGGACTCACAATTCGCAGGTGTGAATGCGTATATAGTGGGCAAACGCAGCCACTCGTTACTGAGAGACGGCGACGCAGGGCTTCCTCCGCTTTCTAAACCTCGAGAGCAGCTTGTTTATGAGAATGACGTAACCTTGGTGACGATGTGAGTGTATGTTCTTTCCGAGAACGAGAACGATGATGATGATGAAGTGGTAGCGTACCTTATCTTGTCTATTCACCTCGTGTCTTTCAATATTTTTGACAAGCTGGACGGTTGTGGGACAGGCATCGTTAGGCTATGGGACGATGTTGAGGGCTTTCGCGCATCGAGTTATTGCGAGCCCGCGTGTTGTAGGATGCCTTGAGTTAGCAGTGAGACGAACACGATGACGAACAGTGTATGTTGAGAGTCTAGTCTTTCAAGGCTGTTGATAAGGTAGAACTAAGATGACATATCGTCCCTTATGTAAGTGTCCAACTCCCTCGGAGCTGGACTGAAGGCTGCACTCCAGATCCTACAACCCGGGAATTTTTCACGTTCACAAAGTCGAGATGGTGAAACGCTGTCGTTGATTTTATTATTAATTCGATCAATTTGCATTTGCTACATGGGCGTCGTCATCTTTTCACGCATGTGTATCACCTTGGCACCAGTAGTGAAGACCAGGAGGCTAGCGAGTCGAACTTGACTTTGCGCCACGCCATAGCGAGCAAAGACGGGAAAAGAAATAGGACAGTCGCAAGATCCAAAGTCTGAGCCACAAACTTCACGTTGATGTTAATAAGTATTTTTATTCTCCAAAGAAGCCAACGCAAACCCCCCCCCCCCCCCCGCGTTTACTTATTATGTCCCAACACATACTTGGTAATCAACCGTTGAACGCGGAGGAAAGGAAGAGACGGGATGGGGCGAGGCCTCCCCGGAGAAGAAGGCTATGGGCGCTGTAGGATGAATTAAGAGCGCAAATATACAATATACGGTAATCCCACCATCCTCCCATAGGTATTCCAACAGAGCCATCCCTATGTTGTATAGCTACGTGACCAATGTTTAGGTGATTGGGTAAAGATTCCTCCGACGCCGCCTTTTTTGGTTGTGGCTGTGATAGAATGTGAATAGAGGTAATATATACCTAAATGCGTAATGTGATAGATCATTATCCCCATAAGGTCTTTTGGACAAGTTAAATGAAGTCCTACAATCTTGCTTACTCAGAGCAGCCCTACGACTCTGGCCACCCAATAAATCGTCTGGAGTCTAGACTATGCCGACTTCGATGATGAGATCGGGCTTGGCCGCCCTCCAATAGAGTGCTGCCACAGACGCCATGCATGCTGTGAGCTGCACCACGCTGCATAAGAGATTCATTGCACCTGTGAAATCTCTTCCATTGGCTCCTCATCCGAGTCGCCCCTTGCAGTGAATGGTTTCAGCGTACAGCGTATGCCCAAGATATACAGCATAGGTGCGGCGGTAAAGCATCTTGGCAGTTGTGAAGGCGCCGACTTTGGTTATGTTCTCATCTTGCGGAAGCCTATGGGTAACTAGTCTAGTTGTTACTAGCAATGTCTCGTTATCTACTGAATACCTACTGTTGCTCTCTTTTCATCTCCTGTCAGTTACATGTGCTATGTTTGTCTAGGTTAGAAGTAAGCACTTTGTGCACTAGTGCAGATCAAACTAGCAGCGAAATAACATTACATATGGACATATCAACATATAATACAGCGCTAACCCAGATGAAAGTAGTACTCTTGGACTATATTTAGAAATTACTAGGCCCAATCCTTGGTCTGTCTGGTTCTCTGTCGCCAGTGAGATAGTTGTTGGCTTGGCATTATCAAGTTACCAGTCATATTACCCAATTACTTCACCGTGATAAATTATAGCAAGTGAAGATAAGACGGTAAAAGCTTCAGCCAAGTAATCTACATAGCATACTTTATATCAATTTGTGTCACCGACGGCTCACTCGGACAGCACATGGAGTGGCTCAGAGATCAAAGATCATGTCGCATCGGTACGACACCCCAATCCCCAAGCTCGTTAGTAGCTGCGAGTGTGAAAACCCATCCGATCCTATTGGATTAGCAGCACATCGCGGCTCTGCTCTAAGCGAATGTTAGGTATAGTCATACAATATGCTTCGTTGCTAGCTTAAACCAGTTGTAAGAGTAGAACAGTGACTAGACCAGGTATATGTACTTCGTAGTTAAATTAGATTGCCGCAATCTTGCGTCGCTTTTGATTACACATACGGCAGCCACCGCTGCGCGACTCCTGCCACTGAGCCTTGTAGTCCCGGGGGGGAGCATGGAGACCAATGAATGAAAATCTATGTCGACCGTCACTTTTCAGATGATGGGAGGCCAATGGCTCAAGTACCAGAGAAGAGACACCAACTCACGATAGCATAAACCATTCAGAAGGATCAGTATTCTTTCGTGAACTTTATTTGGTTATTCCCCAGAACCTCGAGTGCCACCCAACATTCCTAGCTACTAACCTAATCGATGATCGCGACTGCGACACAATAGGAGCTGACTGGGTAAGCCCTATAATAGTAAATCGGCCATTCCTTTCCCAGCTTAGCCTTGATAAAACCTGGGTTCTAGCACGTTTGGCTGGGCCTTTGCGTCCAACGAAAAATGGTGTAAAAGCGCAAGGGTGGGCCATGCACGTGCTTGGCGACCAATTAGCATCAAAATCTTTGACCATAACAGCTCCCCACCTGACGAGTAAGACCTATTTACCAAGTATTGTTAGACGGGCTGGTGAGCACATCTTGCAAGCTCGCCCTCACAACTAATAAGAGAGCTACACATCGACAGCTCTTAGCCAGAGTGCGCCTGAGCTGACATTTGAGCACCCACCGCGTCAAACTACTTAATGAATAGCCTGGGTTATGTATTTGCATAACGCCTTGGCTTGAGCACATTTGGATAAGTCTTCCCAACTGTACATTAGAACCTACAGCAGCCCCAGCACTTGGTGATGGCCACGGGCTGACGACCACACAAAGACCTGGTCCAATCTCGCTCGTTATGTCTTCGCCCACCAACCATGGAAGCCCCCGGGCTCATGTTTGCGGTATTGTCTTACCTTATGCCTGTAGCACAAAATCTATGGGCTACTATACATAACATTAGACGATAGGTTTGTGGGGCGGAAGGATGATTGTTCTTGTTCGTGGGAGGCTATGCAGGTTGCCCGCTATGGCCCACCAAGCTACGATACTGTGTTCAGGCCGGGCCTCCCCGGCTGGCTGGCTTCAATTCAGCTTCAATTGCTGTATTGCCTATTGGCCTAATTTTATTCCACCGCTATTTATATATAGAAGAGGCTGTCCCACCGCATGACTTACTTGTAGCTCTTCGTCTGTTGGTATTTCAGCAAAACAATATTTGCGCCAACTACCTACCTCCCTCGCAAGACCATAACGACTGCCACAATACTCACGCCGAGCCCCGCCGCTCACAATTTCCTATTATGGCGGCTAGTTTATGACGCCAGAGTATATATGATTAAAGAGGTTGTTGAAGATCGGAACTCCCAACCAACATTCCAACTTGTTTAGGTCCACGCCCAAACGCCCGGGAGCGTTAGCCTGGCTAGGACACGGTACCATTTCGTCAAAGAATACTATGGTCCACGGCACTGAGCAGAAGTCGTAAACTGGTACTACGATGTTGGGATCCCATCGGGATAATGCTCACTTCACGCGAGCCAGGTGGAGAAAGAGAGTGATTCTACCATGTTGGATCATACAAATCGCGATTCTGCTCGGCTTAATGGGCTTATTCTCTTGGCGGTTATCGCACACGGTGACGACGTGGAAGGAGGCGGAGGATAAGGGAGATGTTCCTGTTGTTGAGTTTGTGTGAGCAGCACCCTCTTTATCACCCTCTTCTTCAAGCTACTCTCGCTCTTCATACATTGGCTTCCGACGAACTCGTAAACATCCCTAGGATGAGTACCGTAATAGATAACGAGACTAACAGAGCTCATAGGTGGGAAGTTGCGAATATAGCGTTCTCGCTGGCTTCACTCGCTGTCACATTTGTCTCGATAGCGAGATTCATTGCAGAAGTATTGACACCGCTACCTCTGCTGTTCGGTTGCATTCTGAACCTTGTTTTGTCTGCCGCCGTTCTGGCCTTGGACATCGTCGTCTATGTCCAACGAGCAGACAAGAAATACTCGATAATAGGACTAGGTCTTGATGTTGCCCTAATGTGAGCGCCTACCTTACAATCGACTCCCTTGGCATGTATGAGGACACCTTCTAACAAAGTTGCCAGAATATTTACTATAATACCGTTAATCTACGCGATAATCATATACCGGCGTCTATTAACGTACGATGACTATCACCTACCCGGTAACCACAAGCCCTTCGGCTTCATGGGCGTCGAAGAGGCGTCAGACGACCCATCTCCTCCCATATACCTCAGCGCACCTACAGCCTACGACCCAACAAAGCATGGGCTAGGCACTATAACAACGGTGACGGCAGTAGAACCCCAACCACGCGGCCGCTCCCTCTCCTTCGGCAGCCGTCGCATATCCCTCAACTTAACACGAGGGACGAGCCCGTCCCCGCAGACATCGCCGCCATTACCAGACCCGGTAACAGAGCGTCGCACCAGTTACGACCACAAGCGCGACACGCAATTCGAGGCATATCTAGCGCGACGAACAAGCCAAACATCCAGCTACCGCGACCGCGACAGCCTGTCCTTCCACGACGACGTGAAACGGGCGCTGGGTACCGAGTTCGGCTTCAGCGACCTGCCGACCCCTGCCGACCCTAAGGCCTTCAAGGGGGATAAGAGCGTGCACTCGGGCACGGTACAAGCGGCTCACGTGTCGCTGCCGCGTGTGAGCTCTATACCGCTCGCGCACCAGACCAGCTACGAGGTCATTGTCGGCGGTACGAAGACGACTGGCAATGGAGGACAGGCCAGTCCCAGCCTTACTATCATGGTGACCACGCCGCCGGAGGAGCAGGTGCAGCTGGGCCATAGTCTGAATTGCGTCCCGGAGGCGCATGAAGAGGAAGATCCCCACGCAAACAGACAAGTACAGCGGAAACGGGCGACGAGTGAGAGTGAGCAGGCTCTGCTGGGCGAGAGCGATGGCAGAAGATCGTCGGTAAGTGGAGGAGGGGGCAGGAGAAGGGGAAGTCCCAGGCAATTTGAACGTGTCGAGGGATTACAAGATATCGAGTTGGATAACAGGAAGAGAAGACGGGATTCATGATGCCATGCTATCCCATCGGATGAAATATGAAAAACACTCACCCTTGCGACTGAGGATACCTACAACCCTGTCAGGACAGGGAACAGTCTGAAGCGGATTGTGCTGGACCCTGGAACATGTCGAGTGAGCTCTTTATCTATGTACTAAGTACGTATGGCTGTTACGAATGAACGCTCAATAAATTAGTTAAACTTACCATTTTATTCGACCGCGATGTAATATCCGCAACTTGTACTTGTTCGGTTAATGCGGCCTGATGTCCATTAACGAGTAGAGAGCACGGGTTTGCACGAGTAGCTTGATTCTTCTGTTCTTCAAAAGAGGTGCGGGACGCCCGCTCGAGACGAAGCGTCGCGTTATTATCTTATTTGTAGTCTATTGGTTGGCGTTGACCTTTGTTTGTTGGCCATTCAGAAACGCCTCGTTCATATTTCCCATGCCAAAGTCAAGAGACATGCCTCCTAAAGCCTCAATTTCGACCTTATTTACACCATAACGGCTCTTCCAGACCGCTTTATCCGGCCTGATAGGATGTAGGTATTGCCTGTACTGGGAAGACCCCATGTCCGGCGTTCCCCCATAAGCCCTGTAGATACGAGCAAGTGTGTGACTTCTTATAGACCAGCATCGGTTGCGGCCTTGTAGACGCCGTCGGTATTGAAGGGGATGACCTCCCCGTTCTTTGTCGACATAGCAGCTCCTTGCACATCAACGCTAGCTGCTTGTCTGGGGACTTTGACTATACGCGTAGGTTAGACACACGGCAAGACCAGATGAAGTTCGATTGAGAACATACCGAACTGGCCCATAGCGACGGAGAAGAGGGCAAAGATAGCGACAGTGTACTTCATTTTGACTGATAGTTTCGTTTCTATTCGTTTCTATTCGTTTATGTCTTGAAATGCCTTGACGTCGACAGAAAGAAATGAGGTCGGCCGGCGACGAGCGGGTATAATATTATGTTCAGTGAAGAGAAAGTATGTTCACAAGGAAAAAAAGACCTCTGAGGGAATGATGATAATGGAATGAATGGGATAGAGGAAGTAGTAATTCTGACCTTGGCATCAGACGGGATAGACTGGCTTTTGTACGATTATGCAAGCCCACAAAGGACACGACGAATGATAGATCATAGCAGTTGAAATAATCGACTGATTCCTTTACCGTAGCTACACAGTTCAATTGACTTCTTGCTAATAAGCTAAGGGGCTCCTACCGGCGGCTCTGCCATACTGATCCTCGACGCTGATGGGCAGTTCTGAGACAGAACCGAGAGGCTATCTCTGATGACATGTCGAAGAAAGGGATCTATCAACAGTCCTAAACATGGCCCAAAACGGCAATGATGTTAAAAGACCGAGTTCTGGCTGAGGTGGAGTGCATTGCTCAGTACCGTGCCATATCCACCTACGTTAGTAAACAACGGCAAATCCTGAAATATCTCTCACGTTCATTGGTTATTGGCATAGTAATTTTATCGAAATAAACATCGGAACAAAAGCTAACGGGGGTAGGATGCGATGAATAAATGGGATCCCTGAAGTTTCATGGCGGAGCCGCGACCCTGAGCTTCGGGAGGGGCGGAAAGCTGGGGTCTGAGACGAGAGCTGTAACCACGGATTATGTAGGTACAGCTTCAGAAGCTTTATCTTTGCTCAGCCCTTGACTATAGGGACCCAGATAAGCTTCCCCCTTCCCCTTACCTCTAACGGTCAAAACAAGTGACAATGTAAACAAAGGCGCTGCGCTAATCATCTGATATCATACCCTTCTCCCTGTTCCGGCTTCGACAGATCCCGCGTTACAGATGCTTGGCATTGAGATTGACACCCGCTTGGGTCGGATGCCAAGGATTTGACACACGGAGCTGCAGGTTTACAAGGCACAGCGCGCGTCATCAACCATTCCTGTTGGACTACGACAATGAAGCCGACGAATCGAAACTTAATAGACGAGAAAAACGTGCCACAATGCGATCGGGTTGAGACCGCCACTTGCCAGAGAACAAAGGATACAATTTCATACAAATATGCAAATACAATTATACCTGGTGATAACAAACTAACGGTACATCTGTATGTTAGAAGACTTTACTAGTTCAATAGTCCCGAGAAATGAATATTATTACATATTACATTACCAGATAATGCCTAGCTTGAACCTCTGCAACAAACTGAATTGAAACAAAAGATCTGAAACTACAGCCATACCTTGTATTATATAGCTACATGCAATACCATAATATCAAAGTTTATTGTACGTAGTATTACTGTAAATCTACAGGAACAAACAATATCAATCAAATACGGTAGCTTATTACGTAATTCTTCACTGCTTAATTAAATAAAAGAAAAACCCCGAGCACTTAGATGTCATTACTGGTGCTAATGATAGATTAGGACTTGCTGTTTCCCCTGAACACTTGTTGGGTACCTACTAACACCTCTCGCCATGTGAAGGCTAGTCCTATAGATACGCGCCCCTGTTGTTTCCGTCGTGAAACACAGAGCCCTTCCTACCTGCTTCAGCGCCGCTACTCAACAGCATACCACTAACACAGAAACCGATCACCCTTCGTGAGGGCTTTACGCCCGTAGGCAGGACCTTAAACAGACCAAAATAGCAAAACACCAAAGAAAACCCTTCTGTCGCCCAGAATTGGGCTTTACACCATAGGCAGGACCACAAACTGACTGGCTCTTTCAGTGTGGAAGTTTAAACCATTCACACATAGACCAACGGCAATTGTCTTTGCCTATACATGTTCGTAAAGGTAAGCTTTCCACTGAAATTACTAGAGTTGGACCTTTATCTATGAAGCCTTCAATCTTTGCGCATTTCACGTTCCATCCTAGCTTCCAAACCTATCTACGATGTTCGAACGCTCTCCTGTCAACCGCAAGATCCTATGGGTTGCTAATTATCAGAGCCTGTGAGGTGCTTGAACATGCTATTACAACATATTTGGACCAGACTCATGGTTAGGCGACCGAACCCCCGAGACGACAATTCCTGGCCAGCGAGGGCTCACGCTGTAGCTAATATAGGCACCACTGAACTCTGTTGAGCTTTTAGAGACCGTGCTAAAACCTTTACAGTCTTTCAAATATACAAAGCAAACATGTCTTATAGCCTCCTCCTATCATGCATATGCCGCCAATACTTGTTAGAAAAGATAATTGGTTAAAGACGAACATGTTCTAACACAAGGCAGGTTACAGGTTTAAGATCTGATATCAGAAATGGCAACAACTACTTTATGAGGAATGTTGGAAAGGACAGGGCCGGTTAACGTGTGACCGCGAAGTATCTTTCGTTCGCCTTGATCATACAGCTCTGGAGACTTACAAAAAAGTTTTTTTATTTACCTTGGAACTGTAAAGGCGATCAACCTACAACTCTAGCCCATCCTTGGGCACTAGTGTTAAGAAGATAGACCACTTCTGAATATCCATACTGGGACTCTTTCCATCGAATGATTGAAAAACGCGGCCTCGCCAGTCTCACAGACTCTGGCTTCCCGCGGAGCTTGTTGGAGTACGGCACCGTACCTTTTCCCGAGACCCTGAGGGACCAGCTGAAAGAGATTCTAGGTGAAACTGCTGCACTTCCCTACTTTGCGCCGACGGCCGAAGAGGATGCCCAGGTAAAAAGTCGTCAACACCAACTAATTCTAAGGCCAAGTCTATAAAAATCCTAACATTACTTACTTCTCTCCTCGAGGGGGGTATCTTGCTATATATATATATATATATAATTTTTAATTTATTGCTGTAGTGGTCCTAGTTGTGCTGATCATAGGGGGCGAATGGATGCCTTCCACTGGCGTTAGCATCATTGCGATAGTCCAATCCGTATCATCGCCTGCTACTGCCCATTGTGCCATCATTTGGTGCCAATGATGCTCCGCATCGTCCGGGGGGATATCATTGGCATTTGATACGTGGAACTTCTTATAACACGGTCTTATCGACAGAGAAGTTTCCGTTACGACAAATTTGATTTCTTACAAGACCACCTTTTCTACAAGAGTCAAATTGTTTCAATCCTATCATCAGGAGCTTTGCTCAACAATACCATCATTGCGTTTCATCAGGTCGGATGGATCATCAGCGCTTCAGGCATGATCATCGACATGTCAAATGATTAGCAGGTTTCGTTTGCAATAGCTTATGTATTTCTTCTGGCGAAGATTTTATCATCATTTTCATGTTTCTCGCGTTTGATCGCAAAGAATAGCTACTGGATTGACAAATGACGAGGACGTCAGGTTTTCTTTAGGTGTCAGATTGTGGGGGTATTCTTACGTAAACCCCCACAAGAGGCATTTCTATGGAGGTAGATCACAGTAGTGGTACCCAAAAGTACGGAGAACAGGTCCTCCTTTGGCGAAGCCTTTCAGTACTCTACAATCCGTACCGTCTCCCACAGAGCCATCCAAACTTACGAGATTGTGACGCCGCTTCGCTTATTACACCAATGCCCTCGCCACAATCCTACTAACTTGAGATGACTTATGGGCCTGCTAAGCGTTCTATGCCACGGGGGATAGCAGGACTATCTCGAACTCAAAATTGTTCACAATGTCCACCATCAATATTGGCAACATTGAGGACCTAACACATACACGCTACATAGTCTCACTATCTAATGGCAAGCGTCTCATATTATTTCGATTGCCACGCATAAAAACCTCATATGTGTCTACCGCACTTGGGGGAAATGACTGGGACTACTATGCTATGGAGGCGGAATGCCCACATGCTGGTGGCCCAATGGCGGACGCCCATATAGACATCGAAGATTCATCATACGTCGCTTCGTGTCCATGGCATGCTTACGACTTCAACCTAGATACCGGTGAGTCTAGCTACGGCGTAAAAGCATGCACCTTTCCCGTGCATATCCAGAATGGACAAGTACTGCTGCAGTTTCCAGCGGAAGAGGATGTGCAATTATCCGGTGTTGAAGCCGTCAGCGAGAAAGTCAACTTTAAACACGGCCCAAGAGAAAATCCTAAGGGCTCAGCTAAGTATCTTGGAGACGAGGCCACCTTGTGTGAATGGTGTGTCCACATCCTAAATACTTCAGACCCAGAGCATAAGATTGAACTTACCACGCACCTCTTCTCCCTATTTGCCACGCGGGAGCAATCCTCGTCGCCCATGCTACTCGGGGCCGGCATTGTCACAGCCCCTGATGAGCCCCCAAGGCAAGATCTTCGCGAGGTGAAACCCGGCCAGATGCCCAAGGCTGGAAAAGGAGGATCATTGAAGAGCCGAATCACAATGCTTCACGCTCTGGCAAATATCGAACAATGGGCCATCGACCTTGCTATAGATATCTGCGTGAGGTTCGCTACTTTCCAAACTACCGCGACAGACAACTCTGCCTCGCAGAACCTGCCACGGACCTTCTACTACGACTGGTTGAAAGTAGCCAACGATGAGGCAAAACACTTCTCGCTACTCCGGGCTAGATTAGAAGAGTTGGGAAGCCATTTCGGCGCGTTACCGGTGCACCATGGGCTGTGGGACTCCGCGACGATGACGGCGCATGATCTCCGAGCGAGGATAAGTGTCATCGCCCTCGTGCACGAGGCCCGCGGTCTGGACATAAACCCGCTCACGATTGAGAAATTCCGCGTGGCAAAAGACATGGAGAGCGTCGACGTCATGACTATTATCCACAACGACGAGATCACGCACGTGACAACGGGCCATAGATGGTTGACGTGGATCTGCCAACAAGAAGGGACAGATCCGGTCCAGGTCTTCAGGAGCAACGTGCAGAAGCACTTCAGGGGCGCCGTCAAAGGACCTTTCAATGCCGAGGCGAGGAAACAGGCCGGTATGGATAGGAGCTACTATGAGGACTTATCCGGCCGGCCTTGGCAGGGAGAGGTTATCGCTGGCGGCTGAGACAGGCTTCATGTATCTTAGAATATATGACCTCTGATCTCTGGCAAGGGAACGAGAGTCGCAAGGCATTGGCCAAGCAAAAGCTTTTCGTGGTGCATTAGAGGAGTTGAATTATATATAAATGTCTCTTATTCGCATCGGACTTTGAAATGCCATTCAATAGTCGGACCTCACAAGCTATCCTGTCTGCCTGGAGAAAAGCTGACCATGCATGACTTTGGAGGGGTAAATTGATTTCACCTCTCTAACAACGCTGCATCACATTGTTCCTGAATATGACAAATAGGAGCTTACTTGTCTACCCATTCAAGTATTGCCTACCCTAGACTAATTTCTGGCGCTACCTACCAGGCACTGCTTAAAGTCCTCAAAAGTTGTCCTCCCGCTACATAGTTAGGTATCTTGTAACAATGGTTACGTGAATGTTAGTGCTGTGTTACATCATGAGGGGTGCAATGCTCAGCCTAATGGTGGGGCAGACAAAGCCGATTAGTGCGCTAACATCAGCTGCCGCAAATTCTCATGCAAGCTGTTACGGTCCTTTTCGAGTGCAAATCGTGTGACCGCGGAGCCGGGAGCGGGGTGGTGATCTATCCCGATAAGCGCCTTTCCCAAATCTGTGACGGACACGATTCGTTCCTGTCTTCCCCCTTTCCTTGCCTTTTGCCAATCCTTTTCCTATACTTCCTGTGCTTATGACTTATTAGATACTCTTTCCTACACTTTCTCGCCTACCTGCACTTCCCTTCTCTCAGAGGTCTCTTACCAACCGTTTCCCGCATTCTCTCGTAATCTACGAACACCCCTTGGTCCCTCCTCGCCGGCCATCATATCAATCCGAAACATGGCTACGGTCGCCCATTGCCTCTACTGCTTCGAGTCTCTCGCTGCCCACCTCGAGGGCCGGAGTTCCATGACCCTGAAAGAGGTGATAGAGTCATGGGAGAAGTACTGCAAGGATGCCGATACCCTAGATGCCGAGGCTTCCACCTCGAAGAAACTACTGCTGCCCGCTCTACGCCGAGTCGCCGACAGTTCCGCGTCGACTAGCAGCGTCTCTACACCGTCGTCTGGCTCAACGCTGTCCCTTAGTAACGACACCCCAGCGACTTCTACCTCATCCTTACCTACAGAAACCTCCCCGCCCATAACCGAATCCCCACTCTTCGTAACATGGAACGCAGTCTCTGCGCGTACGGGACACACATCGCTCCGGGGGTGCATAGGGACATTCGAGGCGTTAGAGCTAGACGAGGGGCTCTCGTCGTACGCGATCACGTCGGCGATCCACGACACGCGGTTCGAGCCCATCACGAAGAGGGAGCTGCCGTCCCTCGAGGTGGCGGTGACGCTGCTGACGGACTTCGAGGACTGCGATGACGCCATGGACTGGGAGCTGGGCACGCACGGGATACGCATCAGCTTCACCGACAAGGGGCGCCGGTACGGGGCCACGTACCTTCCCGACGTCGCGCCCGAACAAGGGTGGACGAAAGACGAGACATTAGTGAGCCTCATGAGAAAAGCGGGATGGGGAGGCCAGAGGAGCAAGTGGCGGGACATAGATCTCCACGTCGTCCGCTATCAGGGCAAGAAGGAACATCTACAATATCCTGAATATAAGCACTGGAGTGATTGGGTCAAAGCGAATGAGTCGGCTTCATGATGAAGCTGAAAGGGAAGGGAAGGGAAGGGAAGGGAATGGAAAGAAAGGAAAGAGGTTAAGGAGATGAATAGACGAATGAACAGACGGATGGGACATGTCATGCATACTCGTATAAGTGGCATCGATCATCAGGGTTAGCGCCGGCGTAAATGTGCTATAAGTCTACAAGGCTGAGGAGTCCTGGGATAATGAACCAAATATTCCCAACAGACGCAACAAGAACAGGTGGACATAAGGCGTTTCTGGCGAATACTAGGTTTAGGTGGGCAACCAAGCGAGGACACCGTTTTCTGCGAACTTATTGATACAGGTAGACTATCTCTTCCTTTTTTTACTTTTTGCTTTAAACTCAGACCTCCTTCGATTAATACAAATCCCTTCTTTCGGAGCCACAGTCAGCTAGTCAGTGTGGCTATCCCTCTCAAAGATGAGCGTTTTCTCTAATGCACTAATATTACGCCGCTTTCCCCCTCGCTAGGGATTCTTTTCCAGGGTGATGAATATTGGATTTCTCGAGATTACATGTTACCAATCAATCCCTTTCTCAGTGCCGAACTAACAAAGTTGCTATTCTGCAATCTCACGGCCATGCCAGCACCGCTGTTTCATAAAATCAGTTCTCAGCCTAATAGGGGACAAAATGCATGCCCACAATATCAACAGAAAGGAAGATACTTACATCCGCTCGGCAGCAGCAATGGCTCCCGGGGCCGAGGAAGATTAGAATCGGGATCGGACCCAGCCCTAGGGCCTGGTAATTATCACTGGAATGACAGCGTCCAATCCCATCTCATCCCGTGACAGCCGAGCCAGCACCCTTTCTCCTTCCTCCCCTCCTCCGCCCTTCACACACCACATTAGATTTGTCTTAGTTAAGTACCAGCGTTTGTCTCTGAATTATTTCGTTATATACCATACTCTATATTCCTTCATTCTTCTCCTTTACGTTTCTTTGCCCTGGGTCACTGAGGCATCGATTTTAAATTCCATGTGAATCTTGTCCTACTTTTGTCTCATTTCTATCTCTATCTCATCTACTTCTTTTCAAGATGGGTCGTAATTGTAATATTTTGTATTTGACCATGTACAGGTGGTATTTTGGGAGAATATTCTTTTCTTATTATTATTTGCCTCATGCTCTCATTTGACGCTTTAGAACCAGGCACTAGATAGCGACAGGAAATTTCGTGTTGGGCTGTGTGAATCGCATCTGTTGTCTACTTCAACTGTTCTGCGGTTTCTTATTTTCTGCTCCCCTGCCGCCGCCCCTTTCTCGTCAATAAATCGTAGATGACAGTACAGTACGCTGAGCATCTAGTCCACGTATCCTCCCGATTCCCATTCACAGCACCCGCGGACCTTGACGCTCGAAATGTTGATACCGTTCTCGGATTCGACAATATTATGGCGTGCCATGTTCGTGCTCGGCATACTATCCGCAGCCTCCGCGGCTGTATGGGATAGTGGGAGTGGAAGTGGGAATGCGAGTGAGTGTCGCAATAGCTTGCATCATGGACGAAGGCAATCTTCTGCGCCTGGGGTAATGGGTGTCAATATCACGGCCTTCTCCCAGAACCCCAATCAGCTCCCTACTCTACCCCTCAAGCGCATCGATCATCGAGGCGTCGTTACGCCGAGCATTGCGAAAAGGCTCTTCAAGACGGATCTGTTAGCCGTCTATGGGGCTGCTTATATGGCGGAAAGTATGACTTTCTCCCCTTCTCTTAATTGCCGTCTATTGCTTTGGCACAGAGCGTAGTAGTGTGTTATCTCCCTATTTTCCCTATCACCGTCTAGATCTCTATATCGCCCGGCTCAGAAAGAAAAACTGTTAAATTAAAGGCAAAATGAACAATTAGGATAGATGCCCAAGACTAATGCAAACTCATAGTGGCTATTGGGGCGGACAAGCAAGTTGTAGACGTGCTCATCGACACGGGTTCCTTCGAGCTCTGGGTCAATCCCGACTGCAAATCGTCGAATGTGGCTGAATTCTGCAACGGGTTCGGTCATTACAACCCCCTGACGTCGAAGACTTCGAAGAAGGGTAATCAGGGCTTTTCCATCGCGTACGGGTCAGGGAAGGCCAGTGGTCTTTATTATAAGGACGATATTTACATATCCGGTGAGTCGGCGGTACTTTTCAGATCTATCCCTCCCGGATCTTCGATCAAAATATGTCTTCCGGCAGGATTCGACGAGTCCTGCTAATATAGAAGAGGAGGCAAATATCTCAACAGTCGTGACAAGGGGCTGGATGAGATTTCATCTCCACAACATCTCACTGTTAAGATGATTTCATGGCGAAGAGACAATTAACAAGTCATCATTGAAACAGGTGGGAAGATTCAAGCCCAGCAATTCGGTGTTGCGAACTCTTCCGATAAGGTCTGGTTCGGTGTCATGGGCCTCGGCCACAGTGGCGCCAAAGACTATCCGTTCATCGTAGATTCTCTGGCTGCTCAGGGACTCATCAACACGAAGTTCTTCAGTATAGATCTCGGTGGACAAATTAAGCCTGGAGGTGAGTAGCCTATGATTGAAGGCCTAACATGGCAGACAGTGTCAAAGCCGGGGTATCCATTGTTAACTCGTCACTCAACAGCCGCTATAACGGGTGAGATGGTCTTCGGAGGCGTGGACATAAACAAATACTCTGGTTTCCTGCAGAAAGTCCCCACGGACCCGTCAGATCCGTAAGTCCACACATCAGAATACTTCAACTTGGCGATAGCTGTGCTTCTAACATCAGACAGGCACTACAAGGTCGTTCTCAACTCACTACTACACCGGGCTCCGGGCTCCAAAACCTCGAGACCCTTCCTAGACAAGGATCTCCCACTATCAGTGATCGTCGACTCCGGCACGACGCTCTCACTCCTCCCCGAGTCCATAGTCAGCCAGCTCGCCGCACAGTTCCCGGGTGCCAAGCCCGATGGAAGCGGTGGTTATATAGTAGACTGTGCGTTTCAGCGCCAGGCGGGGAGTGTCGATTTCGAGTTCATCGCTGGGCCCGGAAAGGTCACGATCAACGTAGCGTATAAAGACTTCATCTGGAACAGCGGCGGCGACTGCTTCCTCGGCGCTTGGCATAGTAATGACCTTGGTGTTTGGATCCTGGGAGATACCTTCTTGCGTGGTGCTTATGGTGAGTTTTCACTTCCCATCTTTGTATATCTTCATTCCGAGTTTAGCGTGGTTGGGGGGTGAAAATTATTAATCTTCCAATTCGCAGTCTCGTTCGATCAAACCAACAACGCCCTGTTCATGTCCAACTACGTCTCCTGTAACGGCGGAAATTCAAACCTCGTCGCAGTGCTGCAGGGGCCAAATGCCGCAGGGAATATACGCGGCGCATGTGCCCCCCTAAATCCCATATCTTCAACAACAACTACCAGCGCCCAAACGACTACTACCCGCTTACCCTCCGGTACCGTCAGAGGTTCCGTCATCCCATCCGCAGAATCGAGTCTCGGTCAGAGTCTGAACCCAGTGCGACCGGCCACAACAACTCGGAAAAAGAAGTCTTCGTCCAGTGCCCGAAAATCAACTCGTAAATCAAGTCGTACCTCTCATAAATCCCCTTCCACCACCCGCCGACCCTCACCATCTCACACCAGCAACACCATCGCTCGTCCAAGCTCTAGACCCAAGATAGCCAATTCCGCAGCCCCAACACCGACCACAGTGCACTTGAAGAAACCAACAAACATACCGCAGGGTGGTAGTGATGGTGGGCCAGCACGAGGACGTCCATCCGTAGGTGTAGTAGGCGTAGGCGAAGACCCCGACCTGATAGTGACAGAGCCCACAACAACAATCACAAAAACGGTAACACGCGCAGTCATCTACACAGAAACAGCCTGTTCTCCAGACGAAGAAGGATGCGCAGCTCCACCGGGAAAAGTCGCCACGCGCTACGAGACGAGCATAACGACATACTGCCCCGAGGACAGAAACGTGGTAACGGTCACGACAATCTCCGCAACAACCGTAACGGCTGCTGTACCGGTCATCACAGTGACTATTGAGACGTCACAGCACCAGGCACAAAGTCAAGCTCAAGCGCAAGGAGGCGAAGAAGAGATAGCAGTCGCTGTGACCACGCCCCACCTGGCCACGACCGCGTTTCCAACGACCACAGTCTACGAGATCACGGCTTGTGACGCAGATGAGGTCACTTGCACGATTGGTGTGACGACCACGCGCGTCGTCACTGTTACTGCGATCGTGGAGGTTGTTCCTGTGCCTGCTTCTCCTTCTACTTCAAAATCTGCATCTGCGACTAACATCTTTCCTTCGTCGTCTGCGGCGTCAAATGCTTCCCTGTCGGGTAATGGTAATAATATCGCGCTCGGCAATGCGACGCGGAGCGGTAGTGGTGTTGGCGCGGGAGGCCCTAGTCCTGTTCTCGTTGCTGGCGCAGCGGTCTTAAAAGGCGGGTTCCTGGGCCTGGTATTAACAATATTCTGGAGTTTTGCTCTGGCGGTTTTTTGGCTGTAGGTAACGACGCTGTTGCCGGTGCCGTTGCCGTTACTGGTTGTGGTTAGTTGTTCAGGATGGATCAATCAAGCATAGGATATAGGCATCGAATGCGTGGAAAAAGCGGAGGGATGCGCACATATAATAGCAGCGCATAGGGCGCTGACGATGGATGATAGTTGTGCGGGCAAGGAAGCCACGATCTTCTGGGCCCATGGCTATCCAGATTGGAGTTTGCGTTCACCACCACCACCATCATCATCTCATTGGGACTGACGGATCATACCATGAGGGATCATTATGAAATTCGGGAGGCCGTGGCTTTTTTTCACCTATTTAATTTTTTTCTTTTTTTGTTGTTTCTTATTCATCTTCATCGCTTCTCGCATGGTGGGAGCAGGGGATCCGGTATCATAGGTTGTTCTGATATTTGCGCGTTTTAATGGCACGGGGATTTGGGAATAAGGGGGACATTGGGGGGAAGGGCCTATCTGGAAGAGAAAACTTGACCGATACATAGATAACTAGAAAGACGAAATAGAGATACAATCTCTCTCTATATATTACGTGCTCTGGTCATCTACCGAACAGCTATCCAGACTTGTCAATCTAAGTCCTGTTATTGCGTTCAGAGTATTAGGGTTGTGTAAGGTGAGTTCTTGACCCGTTAGAAAGTAGGTAGGTAGGTATTGTATTCTGGTAGGAGGTGATGGTTTCGGGGGCCTTATACCTTTGAAACGGAAAATCCCGAGCAACTCCTACTCCCAATGCTTATCCTCTTTAGCGGTAAGAAATCAGAACCCACACTCACAACTCCCACCCTCATCAACATTCTTATCCTACGTACAGCCCATTTACAAACGCTCGTCTTTAAACCCGCATAAAATACCGCAAGTACGACATCTCATCAAAAGTTTCCAAGCTTCGGGCACGTAACCTGAACAGTAGCCCCCCCTCAATCCTCCCCACAGCCAAAGCTCCTAAGCAAACAAAACAAACAAACATACCCAAGGTAGTTATATAAGTAATATTAATATCGATTGCTTTCAGCCGCGTTGGTACGGCCCAGCGAATGCATCACTCACTCACTACCTATCGATCCAGTTCCCCGCTCTCCATGCCTCAGTGGTTGAGCATAGCAGTTGAGCGCAACGAGTATTACAATACCACTTACTAGTCCCATCATACGAACAAAAAATACAATACAAACAAACAGCAACTGGACCGATGCGTTCCCAGGGCTCGGGGGTTCGATTCCCTCGACGGCTAGTATTTCCTTTTTCTTATTCTTTTCTTCTTTAATTATCCTTTTTTTTTTTTAAGATGTTTTGCTTCTTCTTACTCCGGCCCCTCTGACTCCGGGATCCCAGCAGTAATGTGAACGATGTGACGCTCAGCTTTTCCTGAGTCTAGTCGACCAAATACCTGGTCATGCACGTTACCACATCTTTCTAGAGACTAGAGAATAAGGGACATGAGTATAATACCTATAGATCCTTTAGAAAGGCTCCGACGTGCGGTATAATGGTCTTGGAAGAAACCATACTATTACTATTAGAATAGCAACATGGTCTTAAGAGACCAGTAGACTGATAATATCGCTTGCCGCACAATCGCGAAATACGCCACAAGTGCGAGGTCGCCACGAGGAAATTGACACCTGCAACGCCATCACCCTTGACGATACCAATACTACTAGTCTAAATTGTCGTTAATCCCTACCTAATAGCCCAATCTCCAAATTAAAAACCATGATAACAACATGCAGAAGGGGCTAGTGCTACAACGTCACTACTCAGGCAATCATGGCACAATCCCATACCAGCGGAACCACAAGCTGTTCATGAATGAAAACCCACGGTATATGTATATTTGGTCAAGTCCATCTTTCTATAGACGCCAACCCATCTTTGAATATGGATATATATATCATGAAGAGCAAATAATACACATTGTTGCCGTTGTGGTTAACAATAATTCAGAGTGGCATGTACTTTAGGTATACAAATGCCCTTGATCTACGCCGCCACCAACCCTGACCTACCCCTAGTTTGGACGCAGGTCGTATGCCATGCTTCCCACTTTGAGCCTTGTCTGTATGCATATGTAATTACCGGCTCATGATGCTCTCACACATGCCCCTGTCGGCCTCTTCTGCGACATGGACCCACAGTGATGACGACGCTTTTGCTCGCTATCTCAAGTGGTGGAGCCACCATAATGGCGGATAACATCCTATATATGGATGTGGTCGTCTAATTGTGACGGCGGTTGTTAGGTAGACCTTCATTTTCCTTTGATAAATTATACGGCGAATGATGTCTTTGGTCGTCTGAAAGGATGCGCTTCCGTGTTGAGGACCCATTGATCCAAGCTGATGACATTGGGATCCGAGTATCTATGAACAAGGGTCAGTGCCAATGTGCCCAGGGGGAGAAGCATGCGTCGCGCAAGTACTCACAACAGATAGAAGTATTTCAATGTTTCCGCAGTCCAGAAACTCTCCATCTCATTCGACTGTGTTGTGTTCGCCGTCAACACGTTGTCAATTGCGCTATTTCCGGCGTCCGTCGTCGTGTGGCGAACGATAGCCTCGAACATCTTCCAGCCCTTGTCCTGCCATTTCCGGTCTCCCGTTATTCTATACATGTACCACACTGATTCGATCGCCTCAGGTCTGCCGTACATATGTAATTAGTTATACTGGCCGTAAGAATGCTTGAGCGAGGCAGAAGCAAGCTCACCTTAGAATATAGGCCCTTGAAGTCACGTCAACAAAGCCCTTCGGTAAGTTCTCGTTTGCGATCTTGTTCGCTACGTATTCCTCGTGCGTTAAGGGGCGGAGAGGATCTTCCTCATCTCTGTCCTCTTCCTCTTCCTCTTGCAACGGAACTTGGTTCTTGGACGACTTTTCGAACCCTGGGGCAGGGTCACTGTCATCATCGTCGTCGATGGACGAGTAGAATTCGGTCTTCTTGGTGCCCTTGGGGGATTTCTTCTCGGCTGTATCGGGATCGGTGTCTAAATCTTCCGAGGCCGAAACCGGGGCTCTCTTCCGAAGCACGGCATCATTGTCTCCGATCTTATAGCCTTCGTTGACGGATTCAGTGCCTCCCGATGATTTCTCATTGCCCGTTGATGAAGCTACATCTTGCCCAAGTCTCTTTTCCTTCTCTTCCTGCGACAGCTGTTTTGCCTCTCTTTCCTTTTCCAACCTCTGCTGTTCCTTTTCTTTCGCTGCAGCGGCCTTGGCCTTGGCCTTGCGCTCATAGTAGTCTTCTATCTGTTCGTCACGACTATCATAGAGAGGATCTAACGTTTGCTCGTATAGTGTTTGATTCCAATGGCAGCTTTTAGGGCTGGGGCAGGGCAATACGTGAGCGCCCTCAGGCATTATGCCACTTTCCGTGCTCTCGTATGCCCATACGCAGCCATCGGTGAGCTTCTTACCAATTTCTACGTCGGCTGGAATTTCGAAGATCTTTCCGCCCATCCCAAACATGCCACCCAGGAAGCATGTGAGATGTGTAACTTCGTATTGAGCAGTGGCGTCGGTCTCTGGATCCCCGTTTGTGATGAGCTTTGCCGAAAAGAGGATATTGCGGTTATCAGGGACCATAGGCCGGTATAGCAGCCACTTCTTTGTCGCCTCGGTAACCCTAAGATGCAATTCTTTATATTTCGGCTCCAGGCCGCCGAGAAGTAGCCATTGCTTCGGGAAATATTCGTATGTGGAGTCCTGTGAACCTCCCATGCTGTATTGATCCACTCCATAACCTCCTGATGTCAATCCTTGGGCTACACAATCGGGTAAGGTCTGTTCGCCCGCGACAAGCTCGACCTTTCCAGTCATCGGGTTCTTCTTCTTGACTAGATTTAGCGAAGAACTCTTTCCAGCGCGTCTTGCCACGCGAGACACGCCGTTGTTGAATTCTTCATGCATAGTCTTTCTCTTCAAGTCCGGCTCGGGGTCATATTTGTCGCCTCCCTTTGAAGTCACCCGCGTGCTCTCGGTGGTGTCGACATCCGCCTCCTCATATGCCGCACTCTCTGCAGCATTTTGGGCTGCCTCAAGCTCGTTCTGCGCGGTGCGGTTGCAGCCACTCGCGTCGATATGCTCGGGAAAGATGCCTGGGATTGAAGTGCCTCTTTCCTGCCACTCATAAAAGGCATTAGTGATGCGCGCAACAGCATCGTAGTATTTGTTCTGCTTTGTAAGTTGCGCAAGTCGGGTGAATTCCATTGCAAGCGAACCCAGCTCGGCAACACTAACACCGGATGCCCTCCTGGGTTGCGACGCAAATTGGGGCTTCCAATTGTAATAAAGCACAGGCATGCGGTTGGGCGTGTCGAATACGCCCATGAGGATCTCTGCCAATTCGACGGCTTTGTTCAGAAGGATCTCGAACCCACCGCTCTTACCACCGCTGACATCATAGGCAGCAATAAAGCCGCCCAAGTAACGGATTGTAGTCTCAAAGACAGGAATTTCGGATCTTTTACTGATGGTAAAATCGATCTTCTCAACCTCTGTCAAAGCCTCCTTGAATTCGTCCTCCATTCCCATGATCCATAATGTATCAAGCGAATCAACCAACGTGGCTGCCCAGCCGCAGAACGGATCACGGAACTTCTTGGTAACGGGTCTTAATTCATCGTGTCCTCGGGCGTACTTCCAGTAGCCCGCCCAACTACGCTCCATCTCGGCTTTCACCAATGCTTGACGCGTCTCGCGTATCTCTCGAATCTCGGGCGACTCTTTCTCGAAAGCATATTGTATGGTCGGGATCTTCTTGGGCTTTCCAGCCGGCAGTGGAATAATATCGTCCTTGGGGACAGGGAAGTTCTCCGGAACCTTCTTCCAATGGATGGGTTCCTTAGTTTGTTTCTCGCCCTGACTCTTATCGGCACCTTTGACCCCTTGGCTGGTTTTATGATCTGGAAGGTCGATGACCGTAGCAGTTGTAGCTTTATATGCCTGGTCATGATCGTAGGCTACAACATCTACTTCTTTTGTGCCATCGTGAGGCGAATCGGAATCGTGGCGATGATCACTGAGAGCGTGGTTGGGAGGCCTGAGGTCGGGAATCGTGGCCGCGGTATTGCTCTTGCCGGTGTTGTCTAGAATCTTCTGGGGAAGGTCACCCTCCTCAGCAGAGAACCCTTTAGACGAACTGACCCCCTTATTACCAATATCGGATTTACTCGTGGGCGGCGGATTGAACTTCGACGGAGTCACGGCTTTCGGGAACGAGGAAGAGACAGCCTCCCATTGCTCACTATTCTCAACAACTCGGTATAGCAGGAACACAACGATGGCAGCGAAAAAGACGTAGTACCGGTATCTTCGTAATCGGAACATGGTAAATACAGTAGTCGAACCGAGAATGCGAGACAATCGTGGCAATCGAGGGGAGCTGGGCGCTCAGCGGTATGGAAAGGGGAAACAGCTTGAGATAAAAGTATCCCAGATGCTTCGATTAGGTGCCACGTCGTGGCACAGTAGGCTGACGGAATAAGTAGTGTGGTCAGCAAAGAGCGAATGTTATCATCTTCTCCTTGACTGCGAAGCGAATGCAACCATAGTCAAAGCAAGATCGATAAACGGACGTAGTTGAATAAAAGCGACGTTGATGGGCGAGGGCTAGTTCAAGATGGATGAATATCACAAGCAGTCGGAGCTGTCGATCAAATCGGGCCCCGTGTATGGGAGATCGGCAAAATAACTGGAGGGAGGCTCTCTTCTAGTCAATTGGTCTAGAGTCTAGAACAGATACATAGAAGGACTATGAGAGAAAAGGAAAAGAGCGACCAACAACATGAAAAGGTGCAATGTCTAACCAGGTTAAGCTAGGGATCAAGGACTGTGGTTTCCAGACAGAGGGGACGTCGCAGAGAAGAAGGAGCGATCATATCAGAGCAAAACGAAACGCGACGAGATGGAAGAATTGAGATGCGATGCGGCGATAACTCTGCCATCGTCCTTGAGCAGGCGAGCGAGAGAGAGACCCTCTAGAGATTCTGCCACTCACGTTCCTTGGCTCTGGTCCTTGGCTCTGGTCTTGGCTCTTGGCTCTTGGCATTGCCCTTTTTGTATGCTGTATGGGGGAAAATGGATATTGTCAATCTTCTCGGCTTCCGGCTAGATCTAAACGTGCAAATTGCGCAAATTGGATGTATTGTTCGTGTCCCAAAGGAGAAATTATCTTGCCTGTGTCCGTAAACTGTCTTGGCGGGCTAGATAAAGCTGGAAGGGCTAGCATTATGGGGTGAACATCCCTCAAATGAAGCATTCATACTGTACAGCAGATTAGAATTTACAAGTAGATAAATTTGCTGTTTTGTTGCGTGCTGCTTGCTGCAAAAGACGGTTCAGTACAGCATACTATGCATATAAAAATGGATTTGCTATGTGATATTCTCTACCATTTCTTAGAGAAAAAGTAGGTATTCTCCCAAGAAAAGTTGAGATGTCAAGCTGCGCACTACATACTACTATAGTAGTAAGCTAGATTTGGAGCTTAATAGGAAAGGCTCAATCAACAACTTGCGGACACCTGCTCCAGGTTTACCTACCCCAAACAAGAACCAACTGCCTTGTTAGGTGTCAATCCATAGCTTAACTAGGTACCTGCAGGTCTGTACATCTGTATTAGTTGCTGCAGCTACGAGTATTGGCCAGTCGCACCGTGATGTCTACTACCCATAGCACTAAAGCTATACAAAGAATTACCTAAACATGTGCAAATCAGATGCCTATATATAGCAGTTCAAATTCAGGGCCATTGCCAGGTTTATAATCATTGCCAAAAAGTTGTCTATCCCCAACAACTAGAGAGAAAGTAAGGTGTGGTATGCCGATGATACTCTTCGGCAGGTGCAATAGCCACTGTATGCACTTAGTAAGCAGGTAGGTGCAGTGTGGAGTAGACCCGTAGAAGCCAGGGACAATCCTTCTAGTACCCAAAAGGCCTCGGGTTTTTTGTCTTCTATCGTGTGCCTACCAGTAGTAATTTGTTCAGCTTGGTAAGGAATTACGAAGGATATAAGTAGCTAAAGGCAAATGTGTCCCTTTCAAGCTGTGGGTGAGCCACCTGGGTACCTACTTCTAAGATCTGGATACCCGAATGTCTTTGAAATGGGCCTTCTTATCAGAAGCTCAGCTATGTACTGTTGTACTTAGCTGCGTAACACTGGCTAGCACTCGGAGACAAAGCAAACAATGTTCGACTTGGAAATTCAAGTGACTATTCAGTTCCAAGGCTAAGGACAAAGAACACGGTGTTGTGTTGATGCCTGTATCTACAGACCGTATACTGCATTTCTAGATTGGAAACTTGTTTATTTTTGCCGTTACCAAGATAGTGCGCAGTCCTGTAGTATTTAGAGATCCTCAATTGGTTCAGTCCGCTACAATTTCTCAGGTGAATTCCCCTCCACCAGATACGACATAGCTATCTGATACGATTGGGTCTGCTCTGTATCTCACTTGGTGTAGGGTTCAGCCCAGCTCCACATGTGTTCCTCCAACCCAGATCACGGGCACACTTCCGCATTCCCACCATCCCCTCATCCCCTCGGCCCCTTAGACCCTCACTTCCTAGCTCGCCGCCCCCGAAGGATCACTCCAGGGTCCAACAAGCGTCGATCATGCGTGCGGGGTGCATGGCAACACACGATCACAGTGCCTCGATCTCATAGATATATTAGTCGTGTGCACCCCTATCTAGATACTCAAGTAGGCAGCTACGATTAGCTCTTCTGCGCAAAGTTTCAACGATGGTTGGTGTCGCCATTGAAGCCCTTGGAATAGTTGGGCAAACATGCCATTCTCTTGCTGTGGATGCCTTGCAGCGGTACAGTAGTACAGTAGGTAGTATGATGATGGCAAATGCGTTATCAGCCGCTCTCGAAACTCTTGGCCTGCAGTCTTCAACCGAGAACCTAAAGGGTCTAGTCTACCTAACTTGGTACAGAGAGTGGTACGCTCGGTGCGGAGCAACCAGCCTGGCATTCGACACCTAACACGACAGATACTTACTTAGGTGGGGTGAAAGAGACGAAGGCAAACAGGTCCGCGAACAGGTCCGCAACACCTGCTTACCTATGTGACAGAGCAATGGCTTCTTTTTTTTTCTTGCCGTACTATGTCGCACATAAGTGGGCAAGGGGTTGGCAATCCTCTGGTTCTTATATTGTCAATGTGCCAAGTCCTTGGACGCCCGAGCTCTTCGTGACTAGAAATACATCTGTACTTCCCACTTGACAAATGTCAAGGACAACCGATACGTACGTTGTGGCGGGGAAAGTGATTTGCACCGGGGTTGAAGCCTATTCGGCTTGATCGGGCCCTGGCAGCTTTGGTCGTCCGCAACTCCTTCTGCCGATGATTTGATGGATTATCACCAGGCGTTGCATCGTCTTCCTCCCCAAACGCCGCGGCAGAACAGTTAGGACCGATGCCGGCGCTCTCTAATGGTTCTGACCCGGCCACGTGTGGGAGTGTCCGCTGAGGTGCAGAACAGTAAATGCCTTAATGGCCTGAGACAGGGTGGTCTGGACCACTCACTGCCCAGGATGAGGCCCTGCCGCATGGCTTCCCGGCCTGACCCGAGCTGATTCGACAGTGTCATCTACAACCGACACGGCCACGTCAGACAGGGTAGACAGCGCATGTTGCTCCCAACAAAACCCCCCAGGCACCTCACTCAAGTCCAATTGGGTATTCTTCCCCTTGCTATTTGTCCTCGTTACTACGTTGCTCGTTGCATCACTCTCAATACCGATCTGTACAACCCCCATCCGATCCCCCCACGATAACATAAAGCCTAGCGGGATCACGGTAGGATATAGCGGATCATATCCCCGAGAGGACGACAATCCGTCCACACTACTCTTATACTATCGTCGTCAGATGATGGAGTTTGCGCAAATCTATATTGTTGATCAAATACAATAGTGCTCACGACCCAAAATCAACGAGGCTTTTTAATCTAGCCGGCCGCTCCCTAGAAAATACGACTGACACAACAAGACTACAGAACCTTCTAGTCAAGTCAACGCCTGGGAGACATAGGACAGCATACGGGAACCAGAGGTATCACCAAACTAAGATTGTACTATACTATCCCGACTACGCCACGGCGGTTCTCAATACTCCTAAAGTCCTCAAAGTTTCCGGCTCAGCATTCACCATGCATATACTATCCAGCTCTCCTCCAACACGACCCAAGAGCATCCTCAAGAGGCCCAGCGGAATAGACCTACAAACGCGGTCTCGGAGCTTATCAACAACATCGAAGAAGAGCGCGGTGTTTGACGACGTTGCCCGAGACATTGTCACCGGCGCAGAAGTCCCACAGAGCCCGATCCACTCGTCCGAGTACCGTGCTTTTCACAAAGAGTACCGCCAAGAAGCCGGCAAAGCCCTCTTGCTCGCCAAGATCGACGGCATGTACGACGACGTCCTTCGACGACTAGAGGTGAAAGTTGAATCATGAAACTTTTCCCTTTTCTCTTTTTCTTTATTCACGACACTTTCTACGATGGGCTCGGACGGCACGAAAAACAATTATTATTACTACTACTACTGGGATATGGGATATGGGATATTAAAACGCGGCACCGGCGACTACGCTGAATTGTTGTACAACAAGTGTGGCGATTTGGTTGTGATTTTGTACTACACAGTACCTACTTGGGTGGCAGAAGCGTTGACCGTTTATTTCTCAGAGTTACGCTCGGTATCATCGACACGCGAGTTGATTTGTATGTTGCAGATGTTGAAGCAGTTGGGTACGCTCGTCCCCTTGTCGAGTTACGACCATATTCAAAGAAGATTGTGGCGGCAAGCCATCTTCACGAGATCGACAGGGGACGCACAATAGCCAGACAGGGTTGGTAAGCTATGATAGCATAATGATTTGGGAGCCAAATTGTCCGTGTTACTGTTTATTATTATTTTGAGGACACATTCGCTTTCGATATCAATGTTTTATACCAGAATAGCCCTCAATATAAACCTGCACAAATCACTCAAACATGCCTCCCATTTCCTTTTCCCCAGTGTTCGACATTCATCCTAATTTCTTTCGTTTTCTCACTCCTGCTTCCTTGGCCTTAACATTGGGGTCGATGGCGGTATATCGCCATATCTGTCCTCGACATCCTGCGCTTTGAACCCAGCGCGTTCGCAGATACCCATGCCGCAACCACCACCGTCGAGATAACAAGCGCAATGCAGATCATCCGCGAGTTTGGTGGCCCAATTCACGAGCGCCGACGCATACCCTTTTCCTCGAGACGGAGATTTGGTCGTGAGGAATTCAATGACTATACGCACACGTGAGCCAAGTTTCCTTCTCATTAGCTTTGTGGAATTGTCCCGCATCACATAATACAACCGAAGTACATTAAATGGTACGCCTCCCACAGACACGCACTTGCATTCATGTAGCCGCTTTTTCCCGTCACAGCCAACCCTCTTTCAGCTCCGAAACACTATAGGAATAGGGAATAGGTTTGAGACATTCAGGGGCTGGCTCGCTATCGCGGTGACTGGGCAGTATGTATATCAGGATAGCAGAAGAGGAGGAAACAAAACGAAGTAGCAATTACTTACACACATGAGCCTGAGGTCCGACGGCCAAATGGTGGACTTTTGCCAGAGGCTCAAAGAACTTGGCCAGTTGCTCCTCTTGAACGTCGGGCAACCCGCTGGTGTCGCCCCAGCGCCGTTTCCACGAGTTGCTGACAACGCTCTGGCCCGATTTCACTATGTGGTTGATGGCGAATGAAACTGGTTTCCCTGTGGTTTTGTCTCAGCTCAGCTCAGCTCAGCTCGGTCCAGCCCGATCAGTTCGATTTATGTCTTCTAGTCAGATTGACCTAGCGCGGCCAATGCTAATGAATCGCAGTAAAGTCGCCGATAGGGAAAAAGACGAGGAAAAGGGATGTGATAACTGCTCATATCAGGGGTGCAGGTATGCGTACCATTGGCATTCCGCACGACGGCCACCTTGCTCTCCGGGTGGTATTGCGACTTGGAGCCGAGGAAGTTGTTGAAGCTGCGCTCCAGCCACTTGCGGCCGCCGTCCGTCTCGGGAAACGTCGACTTTTTGGCTGGTCCGCTGAATGCGTCTAGGAAGATGGGGATGAGCTCTGGGATGTCGTTCTCTGTCGCCATGCTCACTTTGACTCCTTGCTGCTCGTCTTGGGCCATTGTGGATTAAGCTGCGATGGTTTTTCCCACTTTCAACCAACCTATAGTCGTGTCCTCTTGTGTAGATTGGCCTTCGCGTCAATCACTCTTGGGTATCTGCCGTATAGTGGAGGATATTTGCAACCTGACCTTGTAGATAGGACAATACGGCACTATTGTGATCTCAAACGAAGGGAACGAACAATCGAAGAAAACACCATCTGTCAGTTAGTTCTAGACACATTTCCGTCATCGACAATATTCGGGATCATCTATGATACGCATCAGATCAATTCAGGTCATCATTAGAGTTCAACGATCTGGAGATGAGCCCCCTCGCGCCCCTTGCCGGGAAGGCTAGCCATCCCAACTCTAAATCTCTAAAAGCGATAAAGGATGCAACGAAACTTTTGAGTACACCGAGCCATCCGCAGACCATAAATTTATGCGGTAGAAGTTATGGTTTTAAGGTATTCAACGGCGGATCATTCACGCGTCATCGACCTATGTTAATCTTTACCACCCCGCAGTAGACAAATATGTGAAGACATTGTAGGGATGCAATTGGCATCTCCAGTAACACTTAAGAGAAGGCTGAGGTGTTATTGAGTACCTAATATTGCAAGACGTTACCCTTTGCTCAATGTCCTAAGGCGTCACCAACGACGAGTATAGTAGGTTAGGTAGACGACAGTAATAAACACAGTCGAAAGCAAACAGGTTGTGAAGAGAGAGACGGGACTAATTCAGGTCAAATCCAAGCCGGCTCCACTACACATGAATAGATTTTAGACGATGTATTTTCCATCAAAAACACGCCCGGTTAGCTCAATCGGTAGAGCGTGAGACTCTTAATCTCAAGGTTGCGGGTGAGTAGTTCGAAACCAGTCCAAAAGAAAGAAAATCTTGTGAATTAAAAAGTTACTAACCCTAGCTCCCTAGGTTCGACCCCCGCATCGGGCTCAATTCCTGATGTCTCCCAGATTCCTGGGAGTAGCAACTCAATTTTTTGTCCTTTTTTATTTTTTATTTATTTTTTTTCTCTTCCTCGGACTATCTCCTCTATATTTAGGAATTCGAGACGTCATTTCTTCGAAGAAAGCCTAACACTATTTTCTTTTTCGTTCGCTCCTTAAATATGGTGATGGAGGGTTTTGGAACTCTCGAACCCGCGTCGTATTGGTCTTAGTGGGGAAACCTATGATAATAGGCCTAGTTTGATTCGCTTGTCTTCGCGGGTATGCATGCTGCAGGCTGTATGGGTCCATAGAAACTCCCGTCGTAGCACTGCTAGCGCCATCCGAAGAGATAATTCGATAGGTACCTAGGCACCGGATGAGCACTATCCAGACACGGAACCCTCCTAATATACCGGATCAGAGGCTTCGATCCGGCCCCGATCCTAGGTCGGTAGTATGTAAGTAATACTCGATATACCTAGGATTGGGAAACAAATCCTACATTGGACGTATCAACTTTGCTGGCGCGCCCCGCACATTGCACAGCGCAGCATTACATTAGTGTACCGTTCCGCTGGCAATGGCTAGCAAAAGAATATTAAAGGGCGAGGATTGGTCCATCCACCTAAGTCAAATTTGCCAAGACTCTATACACGGTCTATATTGTTCAGTCGCACGTTATTTTGCAGTATTACATAATCATATTTAGCGCTAAGTCCTGCTATCAGCCCCTAGAATCTAGCCTTCTGTTTGTACTGTGACGTGAGAGAAAGCCACCACGCACGTTATAGCAGTTTTCCTTGACTAGTCAGACCGTGCAGTCTCATAGGAAATGAGCTCTCATTTTCATTAACCTAGAAGGTTGACAGCATAGCATCCGTGCCTGGTAGGGATGAATATAACTAACCCAGATAGATCTCGCTTGCCCGTGAATTGGTGCTAATTTCTCACGGTATGATCTATATATAGGTCCAAATAGTACTTATGTAAAGTACCTAACTGACTTGTGAGAGCGATATCAATTCGCATCTCCGTCCTTCTTTTATCATTTCTTTTTGTTTGTTCGACAGCATCACCATTTCAACGACAAGATACTGCAACTGTCAGCACTCACTGACCCCAACTACACTTAAGGTGAGTGCCCAGTGTACCTAATACTTTGCTACAGTAGTATTAGTAGGCGCAACACCTATCCGCCCCTGTCTTACTAATCTCACTTAGCTTACCCTCAAACCTGGAGCAAATCATGGCTCCGGTGGTGCGGTTCGCGACTGAACTAGCGCTTCAGCACCCCGTTTTGGCAGGAGCAACGCTGCTACTCATTGTCGTCTGGGGCGTACACCAACTGTTTTTTGCCATCCGGTATCCTTCAAATCTACCGAGAGTTGGAGCCAAGTCTTTCTTTGGCGGCCTGCGAGCCCGATGGAGGTTTCACACCGATGCTCCTGGCTTGTACAGAGAGGTATACGAAAATGTGCGTCACTTATTCTGGGTGCTTGCTTGATTTACATGTTTATGCGCGTCATATATCACTTATACGTGTAGCTGCGCGACATGAACTAGCACATTATTGGTATTGGCGGCTCACAAATGGCAATATAGTATTCGAAGAAGGGTAAGACCGTGCTCGTCCCCGGACTCGCGTTCCACGACGATGTCGTCTTGCCGCCAACCGCCTTACGGTGGCTACAGCGCCAGCCCGAGCGACTTGTAAGCGCCTCCGCAGCCCAGGTTGAAACTATCCAGCCATTCTATGGCTTTGGCCATGAAAAATTCATCCAAGATCCCTGGACTGGACTTCTAGTGAAGACCGACCTCAATGCCGTCTTGGAGAGCGTTTGCTCTGCCATGAACGATGAACTGGGCCTTGCTATCGATTCTCGTTTCGGGACGGACACCGAGGCTTGGAAGGAGATTGATTTAATACCTACCGTTCGTATGATTATTGCACAAGCTTCCACTCGCTTTACTCTTGGCGGAGAATCACTTGGTCGGGAATTATGTAAGTTATATCTTACTTTCCTGATTTCGTCCATGTCAGCTAAATTCTACCGTCAGGCCGAAATAAAGAGTATCTACAAGCCTGCATAGATATTGCCGATGCATTGGTACTATGCACTGGCGTAGCGCTGGTCAGCCCGCAGATCTTGAGACCGCTCCTCGGTCGCCTCGGCGCCATCCCTGCTAAGCGGCAGATGAAGGATCTTGAGAAGTTCTTTGAGCCTGTATACCGGGAGAGGATGAGGATCATCGAAGAAGAGGCAAAAACCCCTGGTATAGAGACACCAGAGGACCATCTGCAGATGATGTTGCGTTTCGGCATGAGAGAGCGCCGCGATGAAGCCCTCAATCTCGAAGCTATGACGAAGAGGCTATGCCTCGCTAACTTCGGCTCCATGCACCAGACGAGTATCCAAGTTGTAAACATGCTACTCAACATCTTAGAGTCAAACGTCGAATATAACACTATCGCCGTCCTTCGCGATGAAGTCGCCCGCGTTGTCGGGGATAACACTACTACTGGCTGGAACAAGAGTAGAGTAGCAGCGATGACCAAAGCTGACAGCGTAGCGCGCGAGACAACGCGACTATACGCCTTCGGATCACGCAATGTTTCGCGCAAGATCATCGGCGACGGCGTTGTTACGGAGGACGGCATTGCGCTTCCCAAAGGCGTCGTGGTATCGATTCTCTCCTACCAGTCCCAGACAGACAAGGATGTGTTTGAGGACCCCTCCAAATTCGACCCGTTCCGATTCTCCCGCATCCGCGAGGCGGCGACGGAACAGAAAGACAACAGCTCGGACCTCGCGAACCTGAGCTTTGTCTCGACGGGAGCGCGGAACCTCGCGTTCAGCCACGGCAAGCATGCTTGCCCAGGGCGCTTCCTCGTCGATTTTGAACTCAAGATGGTTATTGCGTACATGTTGATGAATTACGACATCGAGTTTGCACCGGAACACAACGGCAAGAGGCCACCAAACGTGTGGCGCACCGAAGTGAATTTCCCGCCGGATGTGGCTAAAATTAGAGTAAGAAGACGCGAGTGTACATATTAGATTAGACGGGTCGTATTTACTTCGGGGTGTGGCAGTATAGTATACACAAAATAACGTGGTTAGAGATGGAAAGGTGTTCATTACATTACCTGGGACTACTTTTCCGCATTTGCTAACATAATTGAGAAAAATGGGAGCCCAATATCAATTCGAAACACAAAGGCATCCGGGCTCGAATCTGTACAATGAACAATAATTGGAATGAAATGAGATCACGGCATCCCTGAAACCGCCTTTTACTCCGTTATCGCCTCATTCATCTATCCACTTAAGCCATACTACATAAAACACGAGTGAAAGAGAATCTTGCCATGGGCGCATCCCCGCCTGGTGCAAGATTATCAAAAAGATTGATTTGAAGGACAGACACCAAAGAAAGGACCTGGAGATATCTATTACAACGTACGGAAGGCAGAGGTCACGCCCTTTGTATTATGGATTCCCACGATGCTTCTTTTCTTTCATCTTAATATTACCTTTCCTTCTCTCCCATTTATGGTATCGGTCATTACTTCCATTAATATATTCGTTCGCAGATCCCCAGCATCGACACTCTACCTACCTGCCTGCTTGCCTCAGCTCCACGGGCTAAATTGTTGCTACCTCCTAAACCGCCTTCCATCAAGACGATGCTCACTCTCATGTCGACGCGTCAAATCCGTATTCTCAATAAAGAGCAAGGAAAGCACAAGCGCGAAGACGGAGACGCCAAGGTAGAAAGAATACAAGCCTTTGAAACCATAATTATACGCCTCGATGACCTGGTCCTTGAACTTGCCCGCGGGGAGTCTATGCAAGACGCTAATGTAGCTCTCCGCCTCCTTCGCGATACCGAGGGGCAGGCCGAGCCAGCGAAGTTTCAGGGTCATGATGTTCTGGAACGTGGTGCCGCCGATGCCGACGCCGACGGCCATGCCGAACTGGCGCACGAAGGCGTACATGCCCGCCGCGGCGGCCTCGTCCCCTCGCTTGCACATGGCCTGCGAGGCGAAGTTCTGCGCGTTCAGCACCGCGCCCTGGCCCGTTCCGATGACCAGGTACGTGATCACCCATACGGCAGCGCTGTTGTTCACAGGCCAGATGATGAAGAGTCCGGCCCCGATGCTGGCGATGAACCAGCCTAGGCATACCGCCCAGCGGTAATTGTTGTACCGCGTCACTAAGCGGCCGCAGATGATGCCCGAGGTCGTCACGGTTAGTGTGGCGGGCAGCATTGCGAGGCCGGTATCTAGTGGGGAGTACTGCTTTACGGATAGGAAGTAGAAAGGACCACTGTGTATCAGTGTTAGTTATCTTGTCAATAGTAGAAGATTGTCTAATAATAGATTGGATAGGATTGACTTACTAGTATAGTAACCCATACATCTTATCAAAATGCAGATGTCAGCTTGGCGTTACCCATCATCGCAAAGGGGGTGATGAAAGAGTTCTTACGACTAGGCCTTGTATGCAGCCGCATATGTAAGCGACTATGGAGGAGGCATTATGGTATAGGCTATGCCTCAAAAAAGGGTTATTCGCCCAGAGCTTTTCATATACCAAGGTAAAGAGCAAGCCGACGAAACCTATTACCAAAGGCACTATTGTAGCTTCATCGCTCCACTCGTACTGTCTTCCAGTCAACATCCATATTGTATGTAACCTTGCCCCTTTTTCCCCCTCAAGGATATAAAATTCGGGTTCTCATCAATCATATACGTACCTCGGAACCTCCCCAAGACGTAGCGACAAGGAATAGCGTCGCGGACACGGTAAAGATAAAAGAACCGGCCCAGTCGATCCGCTTCAGCTTCTGCCGGACCGTAGCCTCCTTAGGCCTCAGGGTCAACAGCCATGGCACGCAGACCATGCCGAATGCAGGGAAGGGAAACATGATGTAGAATATCCAGCGCCAGGTCGTGCCGTGGACGATGCCGCCTCCGATGATAGGTCCGATAGCTAGTCCGAGCGCCCAGAAGCCGAGGCTAGAGATGAAAAGAGATTAATTATTAGCAACGGCCTTGCATTTGGGTCCACTCTCTTTAGAGCGGCAGGTTGGGGATGGAATTTTACTAAGGTTAGGGTAGGTTATGTACTCACGTCACCCCGTACCACTTGGGCCGCCACCTCAGCGGTACGATATCCGTCTGGATCACCAGGCCCAGACTGTGGATGCCGCCGCCTCCCACGCCCTGGATGGAGCGGCCGACGAGCAGGACGGTGACGTCGTGGGCGACAGCGCAGAGGATGGTGCCGAGCAAGAAGGCGACGAGGGCAAACATGAGGCAGATGGGGCGGCCGAAGACGTCGCTCACGGCGCAGATGACGGGCATGGTTATCGCGTTGACGAGAAGGTACGAGGTGCCTATCCAGAAGGCCTGCGTGGCGTTTCCTTGGAGGTCTCTAATGATGGTCTGTACATATCATCCCGATGTTAGAAAAGATTTTTCGGCGCCTCTTTCTCCATATTCTACCCTGCTCGAGCTCGCTATTCACTCATTCGCCTGGATTCTTGGTGGTACGTGCTCTGGTCCAGCTTTGTTTACTTACACTTAGTGGGGTTATGATGATGGTGGCATCTAGCGCGACGACAAGGCTCGTGATGGCTAGTGTGTAGATGATCGCCTTCTCGTGGTTCGACGGCTGCCACTCTGTCTCAAGCACGCTCCGGGACTCCTCGTCATCCCCGGCCTCGCTGGCTCCGGCGCCGGCGCCGGACCCCGTCTCTGCAATCTGCGGCTCCTCTGGCTTCTGTGCATCTTCAAGGCTCTGGCTGTGGTCTGAGGAGGAAGAAGAAGACGACATGATTTTTTGGTGTTTTTGCTGTCAGTTGTCAATTGTTTCTGTCTGTCACCGTCGATTATGAGAGAATGCTTGAGAGAGCCAGCGAATATGTACCTTAAATCAAAAAACGAAGGACGAAAGAACTCCAAGTTCTTCGTAAGGGGCCGCGTGTGGTCGTAAAAAGCTTCCCACCAAGACGCTGGCTACGTATCTATGATTCTGTTGACATAATTAGATTAAAAAAGGGGATCGTCGATTTATAGCTGCCTTCCTGGCAGGTCCCCAACATCTATCAGCCGGGTAACGCCCTGCATGTGAAAATGTAAGTAAGTAGACAGACTGAGTATTGAAAAAGGTTCCACCTTACAGTATTGGCTCCCTTCTATAGAGTGGTCAAATTGTGTACCTTACGTATGCTTCAACGGGAACGAATCAACGGCAAGGCTAAGCAAGGTAGCATATAGTTAAGGTCATCTATGCTTCTAATTGTTCATTGTCAATATTGCAGGGCAGTGCCAAGGCAGTTTTGCGAGACGCAAGGCCAACATCAAGGACGATGGTAAGGTCAGGGATCTGGACAAAGATTAAACTGACATAGCACGTCATGAAAGCTGCAGAGCAGAAAATACAAACAGGATATATAGCTTCGAGGCGACCAGCCCATCTTTAGCCGCTCTCCTTAATGTTTTAAACAAAGAGTCTCAGGTTCCGGCATCTCTGTGTATCGTTACAGTGATGAAAATTGAAATGGTGCTACCAAACACAACATTTTGAATGGCATCAGGTCTCGTGCCAGGCCACGATCAAGCAGAACGAGGGCGCGTACGCCCATATCTGAAAGACTTAACATAACACGAGTGTAGCCATATTTCGTAAGCTTGTGGTTTTTGGATTTGGCGGCCTCGTATCGTAACGAGGATAAGGAATGCAATGACGAATATATATATCCAAGTTCATCTTGTTGTTAATTGTTGGTTGTTGGTTCTAAGTTGGTTCTTGCCCGGATCTCCGTATCTGTGCCCCCTAACCTTAAACGGTATCCATTATCGTGGATTAGTACGACGACATCATTGGCCATCCGGGGGTACACCGAGTCGTGCCGTAAGACTTTCATCACGCCGCCAATCCCTTGATAGCACATCCGTACGAATGCATATTGATCGGTTTATCCGTGTGTCTGCAACTCATTGATGTAACAAGCGCGGTGCCTTGCAGATGTTGGCTTCCAACTCACCCACAACCTTGAAAGCCTGTTATGATCCCTACCGGTTGTCTGCCCTATCCCTATTATTAGCCACCTACTAACGAGGTGGCATTGCTTATTGTTGCGGCATACAAATGCGGCTCAACCATCGGCCATAATATCTCGGCCTGTCGCCACTAATAGCATATTTACTACTCATTCATACAGGAGATCCTTTGCCTAGTGTCGGGACATGTAAAACGTTACCATTCAAAGGTTATGTGTTGGCCTTAATTATGTGCCACTTCACTATCTGTCAGATAAGGCACTTCAATATTCGAGATCCGGGAGCAAGAATCAATCAACTGGAGCTGAAGTAGGTGTCTGCACAATTGCGTGATACCTATCTATCGCCACACTGCTGCATTACTCCGTCATACCAAGCAAGCCAATAGTCTTACATACCAACGAACACTTTACCCCCAGTTCTAGCTCTGTCAGTGCAATTTGATGTTGCTCTCGGATTGCGACCAACCCTTACGCGCGTATCCCGATCCCGATAGAACGGATAAATATCGCGAGTTAGTCATATCACATATGCTGTACGTAGTGTATGGACAGAAACAGAGACAAGAGGGCCCTCTGCTTTTAACTCTAGCTAGCCCGCTACCCCTGTTTACGCGCTCTGCGCCAAAATGCAACCAGGCTGGAGGCTTGCTTCCTTAGACTTCCATGCCGTACAAAGGATCATCATGCTGTCAGTATATATACGGCGAACCGGGGACCAACATCTTTGTTCTAGAGTTGGTATCGCGGAGAGGTGTTGGGTCGGACCTCTCCCAAGTTCTTGGAGCTTCCGCGATGTAGCGCCGTGGCTTTATTTTTATACGCATTTGAACCTCACTATTTCTATTGTTGGATATATTAGGATGCATATGTTCTTCGGACTAGACATGGCGAAGTCGCATTTTTCCGTGCAGCAGGAATCTTTGTGCCGTTACCAAGCGAATCATGCAAAGTGTAATCATATCCTTTGGAATATACAGGGTTGGGGACCCCATATCTGGCACCCCGCTGTTGGCGGACATCTCACAGATGCTTCAACATCACGTCTTGCCTATAGGTACAGCAGGGACCATGTCGATTGAAAATAGCTTGATACTTTCACAGTGAAAAGGACAACACTGAAGGTAAGAGAGAACAGATAATATGAGCGGGTGTAAGGCAAGCGAGAGCGACAACGGCGGTATGTCTAGGCAACAGCTTTGTCTTGCATGTGGTCTTAGTACGCATCTCAACCTATCATGCGACATGACCCCTATCAACACGTGCTCTCCTGGGCTACAACATATCTTACATGGGTGTTAATATGTGACTTGTGTTTGGGTACCACAAGCGATCGTCTCTCAATCAAGTACGCCCTCTTCAATGGGCCGCTCATCGCCGTTACCCCTCCCCTTGTTTCGCGTTTGTGTAATCAGTGCATGTGCATGGAAGGCCACTGATATCTGTCATGCCCCTCCCCGGCGTTTTCTTCGCGCTCGAGGTCTTCCCTCGTGGTTATCTCCGTCGTGATCTGCGTGGTGCACATTATGCCGAACGGAACTTCTTGCTGGGGAACGTGGTCGCCATGTTTCCCGGCCGTGATCTCGGTTATGGGGCCCCTATCAGACCGGCCGGACGGCGTTCGTGGAAAGGGGCTATCTTTAATATTATTCGGTTCCTGCGGTTGATATACTCCTGACGACGGAGGACGGTCGATAGTCCTCAGTTGCAATGAGGACCGCGAACTGCAAATTTCTCTCGTAGTATTCTGGCTACGCGACGACGGATTCTTTCCCATCTTTTCCCCGCTCTTCATCCTTGCAAATGCCCTAGGGATGGTCGGCACGCAGAAAACAAGGAATAGACAGGTTATCTCCACGAGCGACCAGAGATACATGGCGGCTGCGGTATATGACCGGTCCTCGCTGTGGTAGTACATGTCCGATGCGTGCACACGGAACCCGGCACATATGCAAGTACTGCGAAGCGTGAGCAACCATCGTGAGAGAAAGGAGGTATGTGAAGAGAGCGTATGGATACTTACAAGATGCCGATCATAAAGACCAAGGAAGCTCCGATCTTGTTCTTGTTAGACATTTTGAGGCTCCATATTTCCTTCTGTGGCAGAGCTAGGATGACGACGTCTGCGAACAGGTTGATGGAAGCCGCTGGAATGTAGAGAGCATGGAAGTTGATGCACGCGCCCCAGAGTATCGACAGGTCCCATATCTTCTGATGCGGAATGCAAGACAGGTTCTCGACGGCGATCATCACGATGGAGAAGGTACACTGTAGGGTCAACACGACGGCGCTGGTCCAGAAGAAGAAGTTACGAGCATTGAGCGGTACGAAGATACGGATCCAGTCTAGCAGGATGGCGCCTTTGATGAGGGCGATAGTGACCGAGGATAAGTTGGAGCCGACATGTAGAATCTGTTCAAGATTAACAACTATTCAAATAGCAACACAGCCGACCGTCAACCTTCAACCTCGATTGCATACGTACAAAGAAAAACTTGGACAAGTCCTTTATGTGAAAGTTCCACTGGTGAACAAATATGCCATGGAAACTGACGATCCAGACATCGCAAGCAATGCAACAGATTAAAAAAACCTATTCATGTATTAGACGGAGTTCTTCCACAGTCTATTATTTGACAATGTGACACCTTACCCACGCCAAAGCCCCGATATCTTCATTAGGAGGTTATAAGCTTAGTATCATCGCGTCTTATACGAACATAACGGCGACCACTTACAGTCTTCAACGTGAACTTTCTTCTGACAGTATACCTTAGTGTAAATTCTGAGGCTCATCAAAGTAGCCGTTATGATTAAGCAGGCGAGATTCGTGACGATGCCCAAATAATTCTTGTTAGGCGGGTTTTCAAAATTCGGCACCACGCCTGGAGGGGGTCGGAGGGCTGGTGCATTGCTCAGAATATCCTGCTCAGTTGGCGAGGTTTGCATCAGACGGGCGACTAGCATCATCGTGGATTACCATTGCATCGGCGGGATCTGCGATAGATATAGAATTTGAAGGAGGTCAATAATAACTCTCCAAGTAGGCACGAAGTAAAGGCAAAGATACCTGCCTATACATATACGTCCTCCCAGAATCACGGACTGATGTAAGGATAGCGTAGGTGAGGAGTTCGCGGAGCTTAGGTTGGTAATCATGAGTATGCCGCTCTCTTAACACATGCAATGCAGCAACAGCTGCAAACGCGTCTAATCAGGACATTTTATTGACCCCTTAGTCGACATAGTCACACTGATATTAATTTGACTGTACGGGGACCTCGCTGAGGTCCATCGAACACCAAGAGCATATAGAGTTTTGATTCGAGCGATTACGGCAAGGTATATCCGTCTATATGGAGAGACGGGACAATCAGCTGTTCACTACGGCCATATCCTACTTTGCAAACTTGGATGATCCCGTTCAGAGACGAGCATGTTTGTAGGAGGTGTCTTAATAAGAAGCAAGTTATAAAACGCAAGTTCCGGCGCTTCGGCTTCACAGTTCGGAGATAGGTATCCTAGTCCTAGAATCCATAAGGTTCAAATGAAGGAGATGACAAATGGACACCTCCAGTCAACAGTTAGATGAGTTATCTTACGTATGCAAGAATATGATTAAAAGGGAATTGTATCATATCTCCCTACGTTCCCAATCCATGTCTTGAGCGTCCGTATTGGATGGGAACCAGGACCAGCGAGGCCGGACCCGACGCGTCGGTTTAGGTGCACAAATAAACGTCGTCACATTCCGATCTCGATGCGAGGAAACATCCTGTTCTCCAGAAAAAAAATTGATCGTGCGACGATGAATGCATCATACGGTTCTTGGTGCCTGGTTGCTAGAAAGACCATATGCACTGTGACACCACAATGCAGGTACTGGATCGGTCTGTACAAGCATACGTCCTACTGTAAGAAAACAACATTCTACTGAGGGATGACGTTCACGATTGAGAAACACATGCAAGTCACACAGAATTGGAATTTTTAAGTGGTAGATCGATAAGATGGATGGGCATTATTCAGGCTACCTATGTACGACGGAAACAGCAACACATCAATTCTTCTTGCGCCGGTTGGGCATGGCATGGCACATATTATGTATTAGTCTTGCGACACAAAGAGTCCCATAATAAGCAACACACACACACACTGACAAACACGGACAAAAACATCAAGATCCCAGACCTCAAATGCCCCATCAGTTTTTCCCCAATACACAGGTTTCTATACACAAAGGGCATTCCACATCGGATGCAAAATATAAAATTCCGTCCCGTCTTCATATATTGTCGGTCATCGTTTCGTTCGCACAGAAACTCCCAGGTTCTCTCGATCGGTCGTCATCTCTTCATTACTGCCATTCCAATATGTTCGTGAGAAGAAGAGAAAAAAGCTCTCCGCTGCTCGTTCCCTTTATGCTCCGTTCTGACATGTCCGAAAAGCTAGCAAAAACTGCCTGAGCAGAAGGAATATCGTGTCGATAGGGGGTATTTCGCAAGAGCCGTAAGGACAAGGGGGAGGGAGGTGGAAGGCGAGGGGGGAAGAAAACCGAAAACCCGCGATTAAAAAACCGATCAAAAAACCCCTTCTTTGCTAACTCCGGACCCAGATGCTGATTGGTTTGAGAGAAACGCATTCCTCTCTTTCATGCCTTTCGCCTGTGCGCTTTAAAGTCGATACCATATACACAAATCCTCCATAAGCGCAATATTGCTTCTTTCTGCTGTTGTCTGTCGGACCATGGGCCGTCTCTCAGAGGGACCGCACGTTTCCATCATCATATAACACCCGCATCATGCTCTTCATTCAGCCAGTTCTGTGAGGACCCTGATACTCAATATCATGACTAACAAGCCGATCGTGACGATGATGAGGAAAGCGAAGCTAAACCAGCCCATCACGATAGCGCTGGTACCGACCCCAGACTTGACGCTCCCGTTGCCGAAGTCCTGCGCTATGATGGACGCGGCGACGGACGCCGTGTGCTGCCATAACACGGACACGAGGATGAAGATGGAGGCGATGAAGATAATGGCCAGGGCGACCTGCGACACGGGTCGGCTGGGGAAGGGCTTGATCTCGCGCTCGGACCCTTCGCTATCTTCCTCCTCGTGCCAGCCGGGGAAGGTGGCGAGCAGCAGGAAACATATGAAGGCGAAGATGATGGCGATGATGATAAGGTAGGGGAACACCACCATGTCCTTGAACTGGCCGGCTAGCCAGACGAGGTTCAGCGGGTCCTGGTCGACCGAGAGGTCGTTGGCGAGCGCGGTCGCATTGTTATTGCACGACCAGGAGCCGCCGTCCGAGTTGACGCAGATGCCGAAGTAGCCTACGCGCACCTGCAGGTGGGCAGACCCCACGATGTTGCCAATCGCCTGGTTCACGTTGTAGTCAACTTGCGCCGTGTCGGGCGTCGCTGTGTAGTGCTTGTAGTACATGGAAAGGAGGAAGATGTCGGGTATTAGCGGCGAGGAGGAGGAACAGCCTGCTAGTAGGAGTGCTGTTTTTCATTGGATGACAATGTTAGAAAAATGCTCCTGGGCAATTGACGAAACAGAGAAGAGCGACTTTTTGAGACAACTCACATAATAATATAATTGTGACTGCTATGAAAATCATCAAAACATGGTGGTATCCAAGGAACGGTATGAACCCTGTGCGAAGCGAGCAATCATTGTTAGCAACCTAGTCCGTTGAAGCAAAGGCATCGTACCGTCTGAGCGGGAGAAGAATTGATCGAGGAATTCACTCACGGTACCACCCTATTTGAAACCTTTCCGTCGGCATTTTCTGTGTATTCTCTTTGGTAACTTATGTGCGTAGATATCCCAGCTCGGTGTCTCTCTATCCACCTCCGTCCTCCCTTGGAGCGACGGCGTGGTCGACGGTGGCGCGCAAAAGCGCTGGAATGAAACTACGGGCGGCCGTAATCGATAGTTGCGCGGTAACAGAGTACGGTGTGACGCCGAGGTGATTCGGACCTTTCGAATTCCTGTCAGATTAATTGTGCACACGATATGCGTTTGGAATGTGTCTTGGACGTTGATGTGGTATGTAGGGTATTGATCTGGGAGAGAGGTAGGCAGGTATGCAGATGACGGTGTTGCAACTTAGAAGTTCAGTAGCTTTCCGGTGAGAGTGGTAAAGCTAGATGGAATGAAGATAGAGACTGTCTCGGATGGGAAGTTCGAATTGTCGACAGGATCTAAGTCTTCGTTCACTAAAGGGCCCTTCTAGGTTCTCGATAAGTGGGAGGCTGGTAATCGGTAGATTGGTTCAGCGAGTGACGATGGAAATTGAGATTTCCGGACGGGAGAAATGTAGATAGGAGAGATAGGAGAGGGAGAGGGTAGGTACGTGACAACAGCCCCCTAACTTTCAACTTGCACGGCTGCAGGACCAATGACGGCTTCTGGTCAAGTGCAGCGAGCCCAGCCCAAAAACCCAAAGTAAATAAAAGATGTGGCTGGGACTGGTTGCTGGAGCGATGGATGTGTTGTACCCCTGTAGCATTGGCACCGAGCCACGTATCGTCTCCCCTGTTAGCCCCACCAATTTCGCTGCGGCTGATTGCCCAATTGGCTGGCAATGCGGCTGCCTGAGTCCAAACCACTTGGCTTTCATGAATTTAACTCCAATACGGTTAGCGCCACAGTCCCTGCGTCAGAGCTACCCACTGCTACTGTATGTACAGCATAGCAATTTAGATCGCAATCGATCCGTTCGTTGGGCGGTGATGACGTTCTGTTGTCGCGCGCTTCACCCGAAGCTAGTCTACGATGGTAGCTTCATAATCTGTTTCAAGTTTGATAATCTCCAATCAGACCGATAATTATCGGGTCTTTTATTAATGTCTTGCAATTACAGAATAACATACTCAACAATGGTCCTCTCAAATCCGTCTGTACATCAAGTATTACTCTCCACCTACAATAAATGAATTGCTAGCCTGCCTCAATTCCAGACTGTTCTCCGAGCATTCTGTGTCGAAATTAGTACCCATTACCGACCTAGGTACATCTGTAGGCACTCAGCACACTGCAAGGACCCTTTTTTCCAACTTGGACCTCGCAACCGCCAGAATGATACACCCTACCAGAAGCGTGATTCCTGTCCATATTCCCAAACCTAGATAACCACCACGCAATAGGATCTGGCCGCTTATAGGAGTACCTACCAAAGCTCTGTAACGATCAGTCAGCGAAGATAATTAAGTAGATATCTATCAGAAAGATATTGCTTACGTTATTGAGACGGTGCCTGTCACCAACCCTACTGCCGTTCCTAGGTATTCATGCTTCGCTATTTTGCCAGCACAAGCGCTCTGAAGACTAATAACGGCCTATTTGGGTCATATTAGTCTTTTCATACCCCGGAAATCGCGAAGATAAATTAACGGTGGGCTTACCCCCGAAGTGAATCCATAGGCAATGGACCAAACAATCATTCCTGGCAGGGTACTCGCTGCCGTCCACGTAAAGCCAATTACACCCGATATTAGCACTGACAGAAGGCAGATATTGAAATGGCCGTAACTATCAGCGAGGTGGCCTGGAATGACCCGGCCGAAAAACGATGACGCATTGATAGCAGAAATGAGGTAGAAAGCGGTCGACGACGATGTACCCTTGTCAACAGCATACGCCGAAATGTAGAAGAACGGCGTGAACAGGCCTAAGTAGACGAACGCCAAACCCAAACAGAGCAGAACAAAGGCGATGTTCTTGAACAGGACTACCACTGGATGCTTTGATCTCGATTTCTCCTCAAGCGATGGTTCACTGGCAGGTTTCCCAGTAGGATCTTGGGCTGGGCCCCTCTCATGCTCTTGAACATGCTCTTGGAGAGCTGGCTTTAATGACTCTTTGTCGGCCTCCGTGACGGTAAGGCAAGCAATCAGGAGCAACGGCGCCATAGTAAAGCCGATTGCTCGCTGGGTCCATCCGAAACTTACGCCATCGGTGTACAGTAGTTGCTCTAGCATAATCGGCCAGACAAGACCTCCGATAGAGGAACCACCAATGGTAATGCCCAATGCGAGCCCACGACGGTGAGGGACGCGGCGTGACACCACAGCGGCACAAGGTGTAAAGAGAAATGCCATACTTATTCCCAGAAGCACTCCCTGGGTGAGGAAAAGCTGGTAATATTCGCTGCAAAGAGATGACAGGAAAATCGCTATCAATTGGCCAACGCTTCCTGTGGCTAATAAGATCTATGACACCGTTAACTTCTCCCTAACTTCAAAAAATGGCGGACCTTGTGATGGTCGTCCTACTTACCGTGGGACCTAGTCTATCGACCAATATGCCAGCTATAGGTGATCCTGCGTAGAGAAGAAAGATGGCTACGGAACCAATCCATGATATATCCGAATCCGTGTAATTCTTCAGAAGGCCCGTTGCGTAGTATTCTTGGTACAAGCCAAAAGCATTAAGAAAGCCGACTGTGCAATAAAGAGCAAGGGATGCACCGGCAACAGCGAGCCATGACCGAAAGCTAGAGATCCTCATTAGACAAAGTCGCTAAATTTTAAGGGAACCTCAGAGTATATACCTGTTGTAGTTCGGAGGTGGCCCCAAGGGGCGTGCCGTCTTGAATGCCATTTTGGAGTCAATCACCTTTCTCCTAGTGGTTTGAGCCTGGTCTATCATGAGGGACAATCCAAAAAGGCGACGCAAACAGTTTTAAATAGGCCATAGAGCAAGTTTTATGTGAACGGTGTAGGTGGCTAGGCATTCTTGTCATGAGTATCGCTTTACAGAAAGCCTCCCGGAGCTTACCGGATTTTCCGCGGATAATCCGGTGTCTCTTTATATGCAGCTCAGAACGGATAATCCGTGGATCATCCTACAGAGAAACAGATTAACAACAGTACTCTTATTCCCTCAGGTGGCAAATCTACCGATATGTCACCGAATGATAATTTTAATACCGTACCAGCTGCACGTGGTGGCCAGGTTCAGAGGGGAATGAAACGCAAAGGGGCCGAGGCCGGGGAGACACCAACGGAGATATCGCAGCCCGGACGTCGCCAACCCTCAACGTCCTGCCTCACTTGTCGACTCAAGAAACGAAAATGTGACCGCGGTGTGCCATGCAATTCTGTAAGCTGCATTCTTATGATAGAAATCAACATCGCTTCATGTTTTTACGAAGCCTCAATCGGCCTTACTGAAGATGGCAAGCATTGAATTGATACTAAGGCGGTGTAGTGTCTTGTCCGCGGCATTACTTGCAGCAGGCAACCAGACCCAAAGCCCAATGCCACATCACAGACTAAGTGAGCGCCTACTAGAAAGGCCAGTATGATCAATTAAGCTAACATTCTTAAGCGTCCCCGATATTTTGACGAGATTAGAAACATTAGAGAAAGCCGTCTTTGGAGTCAATCGTGATGCGGATAAAACGAACGAGTTACACTCTGGTATCGGACGTCAGTCGGAACATAGTCTAATCCATTCACACGTATCATCGCCAGCACCGGGTTTGGATACAGAACATCAGCAGGCGGCCAAATTTCTCGACTCGACGCATACAAGAGAAGACCACAGCGTGAGGAAGTCACTATACAGGCTTGATGAAGACTTATACAGCACGCCTGACATTATCATTCAGATACCGAAAAGCTGACGCTGTTGGACAGGTCTCCCTCCAGGCGCGTCGAATACACTTTTATGTTGCGTCGGTTTCCTCACATCTGGATAACGCCAGCGGGCAGTATTCTGCCAGACCTGAAGGCATTGGAAAGTCTACACCTATTATGACACGAGAGGAGGTTCTACAACTTGTTCAGGACTTCACTGAGAATCCATATCACCTGCTTCCTATTATTTACGAACCACATACTCGTGCTCTAATAAACACGTTTTATACGCAACTTGACCTCGGGGCCGGGGGCGATCCAACAATTGCAGCATTAATACTAAGTATCGCCTCAACCAGCGCGTCCTTTTTTGTTCCAGATAGTAGCTCTCACCGCATATTCGCCTCAACCGAGGAGGCCACTCAAGCCTCACTGATATGGAGACAGTCCGCTTTAAACCTGCTGGATGACCTTCAGTCTTCGATCCGCCGCAGCCTCGAAGAATGCCAAGCGAGGGCTATCTTAGCCTATGTTGTCTCTAATGTCGAAGGATGTTCGGCTCGCTTCAGGTTTCTGCATAGCTGCTCCATATCCGTAGCCCGTGATATGTCACTACACCTCATCGATAGCTCCACGACGGCGGACTCGACAGATGACCCCGCAACTAGAGAAATCAAAAGGAGACTTTGGTGGCATCTGGCCTCGACAGACTGGCTCCTCAGTCTAGTAGGAGGCCCTCTTGACGGTACTTGTAAGTGTCATCTATTGCTGTGCTAATTCTACACAGCTCTTCACTCATGGAACACCATATATGTCCTTTTAATCATTCAAGATGTCGAGTCGAAATCCTGCGAGATTATAGCTTATACTCTTCGCAGACGCCGTACAACCACGCCACTTTGCCGTAAAGCTCCCCAGGAACATCAACGACAATGACCTCAGCCAACTTGATGAAACAGTGACGTATTCGCTCAATATGCCAACGCAAGTATCGTGCTTTATTCAGCGCATACGCCTCAGCGAGATATCCAGAGATATAGCTGACGCTCGACTGCCGGGCTGCCCAGATGTGGAAATAACTGACTTTGGCACACTCACCTCACTCGACCGTCTTTTTGAGGCTGCACTGGCTGAGATGCCCCCCTTTCTACAAAAGGGGGCTCCCATTCCCCAAGGCGCACCGCATTATCTCTCCCAACAGCGAGATCTGATACTCCTAGCCTTCCACTTCAGAAGGGCAAGGCTACATCGGCCATCCCTGCTCCGCGACACCGACAGCCCGCGCTTCGCGTCGTCTCGCCAGCAATGTATCTCCTCCGCCCGCACTGTCCTCTCCATCGCCGTTGAGTTATTGGAGGGCACGTCTGCGAGTGGTGATGCGCAACAGCTTTTCGGAAATCCTCTGGCGTATCGAGCTGGTCTTGTTATCAGCAGTGTTTTCGTGGCTTGTACAATTCTGGCACTTAATGCTGGGCTAAACCGCAATCCCGCGACAGGCCATGGGCGATCTAATAGTAGTGCCGACTTAGAACTACATGGCGAGATTGCTCGGGCGTGTCGTACTCTTGCTAAAGCTGGGAAAAGGTCAACTTTCGCCGCGAACCTAGTCCGGAACTTGGTATGTCAGTCCCCTGTGTTTCAAGAACTCCTTTTTACAATATTTATGAATTTTATTCGCACTAGGCTTCTATCCTATCTTATTATATTGTAAGGACTAACAACGTATATGAAGGTGGGAGTGTTGAAGCAGTATAGAGTGAAGGATATTGATGACCTTGTTGACGATCAAGCGCCTCCTGAGCCCAACGTCAACGACAATAACACTAGTCTTCCTTCCACATCAGCAGCCATAGATCAAAGCCTATCCATTGGGGACTTCATGGATACCACCGGTAATTACGAGATATGGCCAGAGTTTCTCGCGACTATGCCGGAGATGGACGATCTAGAAGGATACAGCCAACTATTTGCAGGTCTCGACTTTTATTGTGCGCCAACGTAGGCGTCATGTAACCCATAATCTGAGCATTTATCTCAACTTCACAACTCTATTACGTATCAAGTAAAATATCCCGCACGATAAAGCGTCCACCATCTCTCACTTGATACCAGTAGTTTCTTTCCTCACCGTAATTTATGTTTTGCTTTTAGGACTAGGGGCTGAGCATTGTATATGTTTCTGCACAACCTCTATAGTCCCGAGAACCCATAACTCACTCATATAAACCCAAAGCCAGCCCTGAGGATATCACGGCCCTCTTACACCCACGTATCGAACCATCTCACCGCCTGGAAGAAAGCCTGTTCCTTTCCGAATTTTTGTCGCGGAATAGACACGTTCGCACGTACGCCGAAGCCATGGTTGACACTTCCGTACAAGGCAAACGAGTACGGCTGGGTGGTATTCAGCAAGAGAGCCTCAATCTGCGAGCGTCTTGCGGGAGGCATCATAGTATCGCCGTCTGCAATAGTTGGTTGAATCAGTACAATGTCTAAGTATTCCATACACCGCAAAAAAAGAAGGAATGAAGAAGAGGGAAAAAAAAAAGAAAAAAGCAAGACATACCAGCGGCAGCAACACCAATAGCGCCCTTAACAGCCTTGATCTCCTCATCCTGGAGATTACTCGGGTGCGCCGCGAAGCCTACACTGACACCTTTTACTTTTCCTTCGCCAGCGATGGCGCGGAAGGCGTAGCGGCCGCCGAAGCAGTAGCCCGTGGTGCCGATGCGGGTGATGTTCTTCACGTTGGTCAAGTAGTCTACGGCGGTGGCGATGAGGGCGTCGGTGTCCTCGGGCGTGCTAGCGGCGAGGAAGTTGCTCAGCTGCGCGGGAGACATCTCGTTGAGGTCGAGCGCAGAAGGCGTCCCGTTGAATAGGTCCGGTGCCACGACGAAGTAGCCGGCGCGCCCGAAGCTGTCGGCCAGTAGCCGGTTCTGCGCAAGCTGGATGCCGTAGATGTCGGTCAGGTAGAGGACGGCTTTGTCTGACGAGGGCTTGCCCGTTATGTAGAGAGTTACTTTATTTTTGGGAGTTAGTCTTTTTATTATGCTCTGCTGCTAGTTGGGTTGGGTTTGCTTTCTGCATACCATTTTTGTACTTCTCTTCCGTGCCCACGGACTCGCCGTCGTGTGCAATGATCGAGACGTCCGCAACTGAGCAATCATGGCGACCAAAGACCGTAGAGGCGAGAAGCCCAATACTCCAAAGAGCCGGGAAGAGTGTGGATCCTAGCATGCTGTACTTCTTGACAAAGCGGGATAGTAAGTATATAAGTAAGTAGTCAAAAGTTCGGCTACAGACTACCTAAGAGCAATGGTTTACGCAGCGACGGGACTGCTAATGAAAGGCATATATATGTTTGTTTGTCTCGTTTCTGTCGCCGCTACTTATCTCGAAACGAAGCAACCCCCAAGAAAGCCCCTCTTCCGACGCGGCACGCCAACCTTCGAAATAGCTTCAGAGTCCATTTTCTCCATTTCATTCCAGGGCCAGGAGCCAGTTACAGCTTCTTGCCAAGTAGTAAAGTTCTGTAATTGGTGGCCAAGATCTTTATTTCATTGCCCATTCTCCCGCGAGTCTCCATTGCCGCATTAGGAAGTTGGTGATAAATTTGTTTGTTGGAGAAAGGAAAGGAAATCTAGATGGATATACCTGTTAGTCGCGGCTAATAGTTACTACTGCCGACTACTGTAACCGCCAGATTAAACTTTGCGAGATAAGCGGTTCTCGTGGGGTAGATGCCGTTCTATACCCGCTGTGTTGCATCGCTGCTTGTGCCTACCTAGGTAGGGTACAGAGGTATGTTGGAGCCGCATGAAACTTTCTTGGTACAATGGCGCAATTCAAGTGCCAAGGAGGGTTGTTCCAAATCATTTGGAGTATCCTCTGTGATGCTTTCTGTATCGCTCCGTACGAGCTTCCCAAGAAAGTGTAGTATAGTGTAGCAACCCTACCCGTTTGAGATCAAAGGCTTCATTCGTTGGCCACGCCTCTCTCTACATACCATCGGCTTGCTTCTCAAGTACTCATCAAGAAACCAAAGATGACGACGATGATTAACAACAGCACCGAATGAATGAACACGAACCCGAGCCAGCAGAAGTAACAGTTGGCTCTGTCCATGAAGCTATTATTGGGCCTGGCCCATTGCATCAGGTTGCTGTAGAAGTCGTAGCCAAACAGACCCTCGACATATATCTGGACGACGGTGCGCTTCGGAGGCGGTATCGAGCCCTACTCCATTATCATACATATCATGCGTCAGCGACACACTAAGAACGCACAAGCGGGCGATAAGCATAAAAAAGCTCAATGATGCACGGTGCCAGTTCAGTTCGGTTCGGTTCGGTTCGGTTCAAACTTACTTCGACGATAGTATACACATCATACGCAAGGATCTCAGCCTCCCAGTCGAGCGTCCCGCAATGCTGCTTGAAGGCGTCGACCAGGGTGCCGTAGCTCGCCCTATGAAGTTCGATACCGCGCCAGAAGAACTTTTCCGATTTCTCGCGCGGGATCCCACGGTATGCGAGGTAGCTCGCGAACCAATCGCGGACTTCTGTCGGTGAGGCTTGGAGGCCTGGACATATTTCTATGACCTCTTGCCGGGTCGGCGCGGTGATCTTTCGTCCCTGCATCCTGTATCACATATCCTACTCATAAGGAGTCTAGTGAACTTAGACTGACTGGTGTTCGTCAAACTACACTTATAGACATAAAAATAGCGAGAAAGCGATGACGCTGTAGATGGATGTACAGGCATAGGGAATTCTATTGTTATTTCTTTGTAGTTGACGTAAATATCTATAGCACAGTGATCGAACGCGGAACATAAACCAATAAAGAAACGAGGCAACTCAAGACGAATGCCCAATAAGATCAAACTAGATTGCTTTGCACAAAGAGATCCGAGGCTCGATTCATGAGCACCCGTCTCCCTCATGGGTTTTCTTCTTGCCCGCTAACTATTAAGCCTCCGAGGACCCAGAGCGAACAATTTTCATGTTGCTGTCTAACCTAGCACCTATATGAAAGTGCCAAATACCGAAAACATCAGTAAACCAAAATAAGACGTCGTAGATACCTAGTGCGACTTGCTCATCCTAGGGCAACACAGACCGTCATGCTCGCCTCATACTAGAAGCAATGTATTCTCTGTTCGATTCCCCAGGTTTGACTGTTGACAAACATACGTCTGTACCTATTGTACTTTAGGTACCTTTGCACACCCCACTATTCGAGATCGCTACTGTCCCACTTCTTAGCTCAAGCCCAATTCCCAAAAGCATCCATGTTCGAGGAAATCATTGGCTGTCAGATAACAGTCGCAACAAAAGTTAGCAGGCACTAGTTCAAAACAGGTAAGTAATAAACAATCAAGGGACTCGTAACCCACTATAGTGGCTTGCAAACAGCCTTCAAAGGAGGGGATTGTTTACTTTGGAATAACAATTGACGCGACTTTCCATGGTTACAGGCTGTAGTATACGATCGCGTTGGTGGACATCGGAGTATAAGCCATGTTATAAAGGTACTTAAGTTGTGCATAGCAGAAATATTAATCATCTTGCAGGTCTCGTTACGAGGAGAAAGCACCTCAACAGTCGTGAATGTAATATCATACATGTATTTTTACGTTTAAGACCGAGTTTCTTGTGCCATACTATTAAAATGGCCGGTTCTGACGACTTAGACCTTCCAATCGCCCTCCGACGCACGCCACGTCATTGCGTTGGTGCAGCGGCGGCAGCGCGGTCAGCTCGCCCCAGGTCCGATCCAGCACCGGCGTCAATAATAACGAAGACACCGAGCAAGCCACGGCCCAAAAAGCGAGTACGATTCTCAGATCCGGGGCCCGATTCTTCCTGCAATGACACGGTAAACTCGACGGGGCTTACCCCCATGATCAAGCGGTCTTGGCTGGGCGAGCCCTCTCCGAAGCGACGTCGGACACCTGCAGCTATATCAAGACGTGCTTCTACTTCCGACATACAAGAGGAAGCTTCTGTGGACGAGGTCTTCGAACTCCCAAGTGCCGATTCGAAGCGACGTACGAGACGGAAAGTGCCGCTCGAAGAGTCTCCAGGAATCGAGGGGCCTCAAAAGAAGAAGACTACCAAGGCACAAACGCGTAAAGAGAAGGAGGCAGCAACAGCCAAAGTCGAAGCCGAGCTCCAGCGCCTGCGTGCTGAGTTAGCGGAGCGCGACGCCGAGATCGAGAGACTTCACAATGAGACTATGGTCCACGATACTGAGCGTATTGTTGAGCTCGAGAAACAGATCGAGGAATTACGCGCAGAATTAGCTCAACAACAGCTTCCTGCCATAGCTCTCGATGCTGAAGAGGACGAGAGTGCAGACGAAGAAGGCAACGAAGATGGACAGCCTTCACAGAGCTTCTACGACTGGACCTTAGCAGCTCGTGACCCCTTCTCAGATACGTATTCAGACGCAGACACGATGATGGAAGATGTCGCTTGCAGCACGCCGTCACGACGGCAGAAGGTCAAGAAAATAGTAACACCCAAGTCGGCATCTGCATCCTTCCCCACGCCACCCAACACAAGTCCAACTCTCCCCGCTACACCGTGCTCGGCGCGCAGAGCTTTTACACCCGTAACGCCGCAGTCACACATAGGCATCCAGGCATCATTTCCGGACCCGGAAAAAGACGCTCTGGAAGCCGAATTGGGGTCTCTGCGTCTGGAGTTAACGAAACTAACCGATACGCTCGAGTCGCACTCGGTGCTGCAGAGGCGTCTGTCAGATAAGTTGTCGAGCGCGAGTTTCGTGCCCGAAAAGAAACGCGAAGAGGCAGAACAGCTCGAGCTCGAAGCGAAGCTCGACCTCGTGCTCCAGCAACTCTCGGACCGCACGGCCGCGCTCTCGGAGGTGACTTCGTCGATCAGCGCGCTCGGGTTCGCGGGCACGGACGCGTGCGAGATCATCGCGTCCATCGCCGCCGGATTCCGGACGGCGCGTCTGGAGCTCGAGTACCTGGACCCGGGCGAGCTCGCCCTGCCGCTCTCGTCCCACGGCGCGGAGGTCCTCGACCTCGTCCTGGCGCGTCTGCGCGAGCTCGCGCGCAAGGCCCGTGAGGACGACGACGCCATTGACGAGTACCACGAGCTGGAGCTCTCCCTGCGCCAGCAGCTCAGCGCGCGCGTCGATGCCATGGTGGCCCTGGAGCAAGAGGCCGAGCAAAACCAGCTCGTACTCCGCGAGCGGGACGAGCGCATAGCGGAGCTGGAGGTCGGGCTCGATCGCCTGAAGGGCGCGGTCGAGGGCTACAGACGCGATATCGTCCAGATGGAGGAAATCGTGCAGAAAGTCGATGAGGAAAGCAAGACTACCACAATCAGGTTAAAAGACGATCTGAGCAAAGCGCAGACAGAGCTACAGGACACGCGGGGAAGTCTCGATAAGCGCGGTCGTGAGGTTGCGGAGCTAGAGAAGAAGCTCGCGGATGCGATGGCCGAGACAAGTGCGCTGGAGAAGCAGCTGAAGGATCTCCAGATGCGCAAGGATGCCGAAACAAAAGTGCGGAATAAGTCGCACGGCTCGGCGCTCGCGCTGAGGGATGCGCGCGTCATGGAGCTCAGACGCGAGATATACGGCATTAATGACAAGTTACGCAGTGCGCATGAGACGATCATGAAGCTGCGCGTCGAGAATGCTGGCCTTGAGCGGAGGGCCGAGAAAGCGGCGGAGGAGGAGAAAAATGCTAAGGAGGCGGTCGATGCGATGAAAGCTGAGCTTGAGAAAGTCGTCGCCGCCGCCGCCGCCACTGCTGCTGCTGCTGCGCCGGGTAGTAGAAGAAGGACTAGGTCATCTTCAAAAGAACCGACGACGCCTGAGCCCGGGTCGTTCCTCTCGGGAGAGTTTGCCAGGTCCGGGCTTGGCAAGAAGGGTAAGAAGAGGAGATATGATAGTGGGTTAGGGTTTCTAGATGAGGAAGAGGATGATGGTGGCGTTGATGATACTGAGGAAGTTGAACTAGTATCATAAAGCTGTCCTTTCTTTCTGTATTCGTTAATATTGCGGAAAAAGCTACCTGTGATTTTTGTACTTTACATTAGGGCCTTCCCTAGACTTGGGTTTCCTTTGTTATCATGGTTTGGTTTGGTATTGCGCTGGTCTACCTACATAGGTACATATAATATCATTACAAGTCTTCTTCGACATTTCTAAATTCCACACAATATGTTTGACAATCCTTATGATTGAGGTCCCCCATCTCCAGCAGTACATGATCTAGTTAGAGAGGAAAAGAGGGCTGAAATGCCTGTTTCAAACAAATTAAGTTGATAGGGTATCAATGTGTAGCGGTGCCCGGTTGTGCATCCGAGTACCAACAAAATGTTTCTTTTTCTGGTGTTACAACAGCACCCCAGATCCGAGGTGCAGCACGCAGCAATGAATGCGGTGCTTACCAGGCCGGTCGGTATGCTGACAAGCAATATGCTGTATATGGGGAAGATTTAAGCGTAACTGAAGCCTACCAATGGGCAACAAGAAGATAGATACCTACCATACAAGCATATAGAAGTCAGGACCCAGAGTGTATCGATCGGTCCTCGATAGCAAGTGAACATGCAAGTGCCTTTATTTGCTGGGCTTATCTAAAGTGCACGGTTCCAGGTCAAACAACAAACACTGAAGAAAAAGATCGGTAGAACTGTAGTGCCGTTCAGGAACTGGTCCATGCTATTGGTTCTTTTGGTGTACAATGGCACGTTTTTACTGTCACTCATACTGCAAACTCATCCTTTTCCCTCGACACCTCTCCTTCCTCCTCGTCTATATAATCATGCTTTGGTCGGCGACCCCCATTGCTCATTTTCCATTCCTTTCTTTCTTTCTCTATCTGTATTATTATTATTATTGTTGTTGTTGTTGTTGTTGTTGTTGTCCATTTGTTCTTTTTTGAATTGTACACATACCAATACAGTATGCTGTCAATCAATATGCTGTCGTATTACAAGCGACCATCGGATACTACATCATTCTTCATGCACGTCCTATCAGGAAGATAAATCGAAACCGAAGTTTGGTGACCAGCCAGTTTTCGTCCGCCTCCGCATCATTTGATTGGAGGCGAGTATTCGTGGAACCCGAAACGAGAACGTACGTACCGTACATTAGGTGGTACATCTGTAGCTGCAAAGCCAAGGGTGTTATCCGCTGGGTAACTCTACACGTACCCAAGCACACACTCGTGAGTGTTATGACTCTAAAAGAAAAGAAGATTGCGATCTCTTAATCCCTCAATTTATATTAATATGTTGTTGACAGAAACATCACTCGGGAAGAGTCTCCTTCTCTTCTCCTACCCTTGCTGCCCTCCCTGTCTGGACAGCTTCAACAACACACTGCCCAGCAGAGAACCAGTATCACGCCCCGGATGCAACTTGCTCAGTAAGTCCCAGATACAATAGGTTGTTTCAAAAAGAGGAGCAAACATAAACTAACTCTAGCCCAGTTACCGAGTAAAGATGCCTAAGAATACTGCGGAGGCCATGGTACCCTCAACACCGGCGACTGGGGCAACAACGATAACTACTGTGGAGCAGACAGGAGAACCATTGGGAGCATCAACGACTACATTAACGGTAGCCGGCGGTCTTGACGCGAAGCAGATTCTCGGCAACGGCGGTGCCAACAGCAACATCAACATCAACATCACTGGCAACACGACAGCGAGTCCCATGACTGGCCCTGCGCCTGCGGATTCCGAGACAACAACAGCAACAACACACCTGTCCGGCATGCAGCAATGCGCAGACTGGCCCGGTCCCCTCTCCCCCGCGTATTTTCAGGGACGGCCGTCATCGCGCTACACCATGTCGTCCAGCCCGTCGACCCGATACCTGGAGTCAGAGATATCGCAGCACCGCCAGCTAATAAGAGGGTGCCCGTGCTCTTCTCCTCTCTATTACTTCCGCTGGTGTGCTTACGGCCCATCCGGCCGCACGGAACACATGATGGGGCTGATCTGCTGCGTCCTCGTCGTCTGCGTCATCGCCGTTGTGGTGCTTATATTGAGGTGCGGGCGACCGACATCCCATTGTCCATTGCGTTGAAAAAATGCATGCATGAATGTGTGAACAAGCATTAACAACAATATGCTGCACAGCCTGGTATCCCATACCACGAGTTAAAAAGGTATGTAAAAGAACTTTTCCCAATATGTGTTTGTGCAGATTGGTTGGGCTAACATATCGAAAGCAGTCCATCCACACCACGATAAAGTCGCACTGCATAACGACCACCCTATGCTGCTCATACCGAGATAAACCTATAGCGAAAGTCCTTTCGACCCGTGGCATTGTCGTAATCAGCTCCTGCTTGGATACTTGCCGAGAACTTATCTGGTGCCCGTTCCAGTCACGATCAAGCCTTCATCTCGGGCTGGTCTGGTTGTCGGAGGACTAAATCTGCGTGGCGGTGGGAGGGAAGATGATGATAGCGGTTTGACACGGAAGCAACAGAGTCATGCGGGGGGCAGCTCTGTTGCGCGCCTCCAAGGAGTGGCGATATATTACCCACTACTCCTTGTCCCTTCCCCTTTTCTATTCCGTCCTTCTTCTTTTCTTCAACCCAGAAAAGAGGAATCTGATGATCAAGTGCCTCTAATCGACCTCTGCTACTCACCATGAGACTAAACAAGGATTAGACTGTATGGATATACTGTTTGTTTCGCCTGGGAGACATAGCGATACGAAGGAAGGGGTTCTCTCGACCAATTCGATTTTGACGTCTCCCGATACCGGCATGGTTTTGCTCAGCACAAGCAGCATACCGCGTGAAGAGGAGGCGCATCATAACTGGGCTGCGTGGGTCATGCCAACCACAACGACTGCGACAACAATAACGACAACGACAACAGAAACGACAACAACATCACTCAAACTCCGACAAGTGACCGAATTACGGTCACGATGGGGGGTATCGAGGTAAATAAAACCGTAATAGCACCGAACAAACTCATAGATAAACTGGATAAGGCCGCTGCTCGCGGATCGGTCCTTAAGAGCAAGGCAGTTGCAATAGCAGATGAATTTGCTCCCAACGTTACTCCGCGCGTGACGTAGTCATCTGTGAGAACATCCCGTAATACATTAGTGAAAGCCCTCCTCAACAAGAAGTGCAAGTGATGTGCCTAGAAAAAGAAAGGAGGGGAAGATAGGTAGATACTTAAGGTATGCAATACTTACCATCGGGAATCTTCAGCAAAGCAAGCATCCGCTGCCCGATCAATACCCCAAGAATCCCGCTCATAATCGCCAGCGCCGCAACAGTGTTAGGATCTCCTCCCAGGTTAGCCACCGCCGGTATGGCAAGAGCGAGCGTCAAGCTCCGCGCCGTGAACGCGAGACTGCGCTGCGCACTGATTCCGATAGCGAAGCAGATGTACGGGTACGCGAACAAGGAGCCGATAGAGATCGCCACGTTGGGAACGACGATCGCTAGGAAATGCTGCTTCAGCTCGCGTCTGTACTGATACATGGGCAGAGCCAGGGAGATGATACTAGCGTCTAAGACACTAGAGAATATGTCCGCTGCGCCCGGAAGTTGGTGTGAGCCGTCCCAGAGTTTGAGGTATGTGGCGCCTGTTCGGAACTCGCGCAGGGTGATGTCAAGGTTATGGCCCTTGATTAAGCCGAGGACCCAGATTCCCAGCACAGTGAATAAAGAGGACACTAGCACGGGGTGCAGGTATTGTCGCCAGTTTGGTGGGAGAGACATTGCGGCAAAGTAGGTCAAGATGCTGAATGTTAGTTGCAAGGGCATGGCGTACCCGACTGTGTAGTAGATTGGTAGACCGACGAATATGAACAACACAGCATACATAACTAGGTCTAACCTACTCGATATGACGAGCGCCCATTTAGTTGCACGTGAGGGCGGAACGGGAATCTGGCTGGGAAGATTAGCAGGAGACGGCTCAGTATCATCTGGCGTGTCTCGGAAGCCTTGGTGTGTGGGCGGAGGATCTCGAGCCCTGGGCGGCAGTTGCGGTTGCGGCTCCGTTGGTTCTGCAGAAGTTCCAGTGACTGATTCCGAGCTAGACCTCGCAGCTGAGCTTTCCGTCATTCTTGATGTCGCCGTCATGGGTATCTCGTCATTCTCGGGTCCCAGCTCCTCAGCTCTTTCAGTCATGGCTCTCTTCGATGTCCCAAGAACAAGCTGTAGCCCTCGAGTCATATAAGCCGCTAATGCCATCATCACAACGAACCCGATCACTTTATATCACATTAGCCATTTCTACTCGAACCGCCCGGCAAGTCGGACGTGCCTACCAAAAACCGCTATTATCTTCAGCACCTCTATGCCCCCGATCGGAGGGCTTAGAGGAAGTAATACGAAAGAAGGGGTGAAGAAGATGTTTATCCATTTCAGAGACCATCCGCCCTATTTCCGCAATCAGTCTCACATTCACTCTAGGTAGATAGGTAATTTCCCAAGCTTCGAGAAGGAAGGCGAAAATGGAATGCCCAACGAACCGGAATCTCAATAAAAGCAACAAGGCTCCTAGTCCGGTGTTCCCCAATCGCCTGTTCCAACAGCAATAAACCGAGGAACAAGATCACGAGACAGGCGACCGAGGCCGGAAAGGCAATACCGCTCAGCTGCAGCAGCTTACTGACGCCGAAGCAGGTTGCTAGGATAGCTACTACGCCACCGGGGACATATAGCCATTCTTTGACCAGCTTGCCTTCCCCCAGCTTTCGGGCGGTCTGCCAAGATGTCAGACATCAGACAGGAAGCAAGCCCAACACATGACGGCAGGGGAGGAAAGGTATCGTGTTAGCTTACTAGCTGAATCGCGCCGAGAAGGTCATTTACAAAAGTAGTATAACTCGCCATGACCATGACCGTTACACTGTTTCAAAGAACCTTGACATATATTCAGACAATTAATTATTACCTAACCTAGGCCTTTTGGCTCCGTAAGATTGATTGCGACAAAAGAGAGACATGCGACATCTCCGAAATAGCGCGAGGTTGAACTCACTTTCAACATTTTCCGTGGGGCTTTATTAGTTTCCTCGCTATTCCCATCGTCGCCTGGCTTCTACCGTGCCTATAAGGTAACCTAGGTAGTAAGTAGGTCTTAGCTGCTGTGGCAGAATTTGTGGCTTTATAGCAAGAAGTGAACGTGCTAAAGGCATACTTAGTCACAGACCGAAGTCGGCATGTCCTGGCAGTAACGCCAAGACTTAGATCGACAAAAAAACATCCAACCTGTCGAAGCGAAGGTGATACAAGTCACCTACCTCCATACGATGAATACGACTCTCCAAAAGGTCTCGTCAGATGTCGACTGATTTTCAATTTCACATATCTAATAAGTTTCTTTAGTGTTATGCTTTTGACTACAGTTCATCTACCTTTTCGGTATCCATTACCTCATTACCCCATACTCATGCTACCTAAGCTGTACGTATTAGGGAATATGCAGGTCTGCGTCTGCCACGAGGAGCTACCTACAGTAGTGTAATAAGTCTGCATCTCTCTCACCCACCCTGTCTGAGCTTCAACAACCTCGTAAGAAACCCATCGTGGCTAAAGCTAGGCACCAATCAGACATAGTTAATGAACAGGCCAGGCATCAAGGTTAACATTCAATACGAGTGTGAGCTGAAAAAATGTAAACATGTCGCACCCGGGTAGATGCCCTGGCCAAGACATCTCTTGGTCTGGGCATGTCGTAGATCTTAGTCATCCCCGCAAATTCTGAGATGTCAGTGGCTCGGAGCGGTGACAACGTTTCTTCCAAATTGAGTGTTGGATAGAAAGTCGTATCTACAGAGTTTAACCGAACGTGTCACTTCCTCGCGAGACATGACAGGTCCTAGATGGTAGAATGGTAGGCAGGTAGGTAAAAAGTATGTAAGGCTACGGAAGATTTATCTATATAAAGGCGGTGTTTGCACCTTCTCATCGATCGTCCGAGATCAAGCAAGCTTCGGTAGTCTCCTGTGTTATCCATACTCCTTAGGCCCATCTACTTACCTGAACATCATCACCACATATCTAATCCCTCTGCCCAATCCTTCTGAAGAACGTAGTCATACATATATACCTACGACCCCCTCAAATCAAATCAACATGAAGGCCAACCTAGCAACATACGGAGTAATCGGGTAAGTCTCAATCAGTCCCGAGAGCCTAAACAATTCCACCCACCGCTGACATACCACTCTCCTACTAAGGGCAACGCTCCTCAACCAAGCTGTAGCAAACACGACCCCTTCCCCAACAATAACCACAACAACCAGGCCTCCCCCCTGCCCAGTCGTGACATCGCGAGGGGTATGTCCGACATGCATACTGAACGCGTGTCTCGAGATCACGACATTGACGCAGCGGTGCGACTGTCCCACGCCCGTGCCAACGCTGATCGAGGATTATTTCTGCGGGGGGCCTTGTCCTAGCGTCAGGTGTGGCTCTACGAGTTATGTGATTCAGCAAGCTACTGGATGTTCTGGCTCTTCTACAACGACGACGACAAAGGGGAAATGTCCGAAGCCTACGCATTAAGCCGAAGTGAATGAATGAGTGAGTCACTGAGTGAAGACAAGAAAGGACAGGACAGGACCGGAAGTGCTTGTGTTTATTGCAATGCCGGCGTAGCTAGTCTACAAAGGAAGTTAGGATCTGAATAAGCGAGCGAGTGAGAAGTTTTGATTTAGAGAAATGCTCGAAACATTAACTTTTGACAACTTTTTCAAGATGCAGTAGCCATACAAGATTACACATAATCAAATATCTTCCAACCTAGACAAGTCTCCCATGTACACAGTAAATCCAGGTCCCTACCTTGCCCGCGTGACGGGGTCAGCACCAGCAAAATCTCGTGAACGACTCCTATACCTTTTAGATGACTTCAGCCAGGTAGTCGTACTCTGCTTAGTATTCCCCTTTTTATATTCTGCAATGATTTCCATGTTTCCGAAAATCAGTGTTAGGAGCAGATCCTCTACTGTCTATATTAGATCTTCCTATTAGCTTCTAGATCGAGACCAAAGACGAGTGGTCGGCCACAAGCATCCGCCTTCGTAAGGGGTGATTGACAAGACCCTCTAATACGGTCTCCGAGTACCTATGTTAAGACATTGGCATTGAAAAATATAATGGTATGGTCGAAGAAACCCATCGTTGATGCCCGTGGTATCATGAGTAGTTACGGCGACTGTCGACTGACGCGTAGGTGCACACACGCTATCACGTAAAGAAATGATTCAACAGTATAGAGAAGTAAAAACGCACTGTATTCGGGGGTCCTTTTGCAGGACCTCATTAGAGGTAGGTACCTATCAACCAGATATCTAACCTAGCTTTCCTTCCGGCTTATCATTGTGCCTCAATAATATGGGAAGGAAATGCGAAAAGCCTAACTGAACTCTTCATCAAGCAATGCAATCGCGAAATACGAAAAAGGCCTATCTCGATGTACGTAGGTGCCAGGGACAAGGCACAAATATGAGCCATAGCACCAGCCAGTGCGGACAGCCACGAGAGCTAGGAAATAGATAGCTCTAAAGCAGGTAGATCGAAATGCAGCGCATGGTGCAGTATATATCTTGATCTCGAAACTCGCAGCCTTGTAAAACTTCTAAGCCGTATTCTTCATTTGAGTGTGCAATACAAGAGACCTCGGTTTAGCAATGTTGAAACGCCGGATGGGTATAGACGGATAGTGCTCCAGATCGTAATTTCCGCTGCCGGAAGCATTCATATGTCTTGATATGGCGCGTGGCTCACGAGGATCTTGACTTGGATCGGCTTTCTAGGCTTATATAATATACGGTGGGTTGTCCATTTCGAAGCCACCTTCGTGGCTTGCGCAAAAATCCACCGGAAACTCTCCGTAACCAAGGCCCTTGAATTTTTCTGTTCGTGTATCTGGCAGTAGTGCGCCTTGCCATCTCTGAACATGTCGAGGCCATTCCGGAGTGCATGCTCTGTATCATCTTTTATCAGTTTTATGCATAGAAAGATCTCAGACCGACCTCCGGAAAGCCTACCTTGTTGAATCTCAAACGCCGAATTAAGTCGAGCTTGCCATGGATAGATTGGAAGAGCAGTGTCCCGAACATATCTGACACGCAAAGGGACAATGAAATATACCGTCTCAAGGTCTATGAACCATTCAAGGAAGTTGCAGATGCCAACTTCACAACTAAAGCGGTGATGGCCCGCGTTAGAACCGCAGGGACACATGAAAGGCTTGTATTTAGCCGACCTATCCCAGCCAGTTGAGACATAGGATACGTTGAATCCGATCCGAGTGATGCCAGCAAAGTCTCTCATCCGAGTATCGATGGTGCTCCTAAGGTCGAGGTTTTCAATCAGCGAACCGCCAAAACAGAGTTTGAAGATAAAGAGATCTTCTGCTAGGTTCACCCTAACTCCAGCAGGGTTATTTTCCGCGTTGACTTTGCGGTTAAGGCGAGTGTCTTGGTTGATGACCGTAGTGTCATTCCTTGAAAAGACGTAGGAGGAGAATTCATCGATGCTCTCCAACTCATGGGTCCGTCGCCATGTGGATGGGTCTTTCTTGCGATTGTTGAGAGGTTGCATGACAACACTTCTGGGACCATTGGACCGAGTCTCAAGTCTGAAGAGATGGGCACCGGGGTACAAACCCTCAAACACCTGTTCCCAGATCATCACCTTTAGCTCTGATGGGAGCTTGCTATAACCGTGAAACTCTTTTGCCGCCATGGTTGTACAATTCGTGATGGCTACGTTTTGATGGGAGAATGTGTCAAGCTAAAGCAGTATAGTACTGAGGTGTATCTGTTCAGGCTAGTGGGAAAGGCAATACGTATGTGGAATTGAAGAGAAATTCTACTCGGGAGTCAGTGCAACAAGCGGGTGTGTGGTTCGCAGCAGTTAATAGAAAGAAGCCTCAGATTATGGTGAATCCCAGCTTGTTCGTATGGCCTCCTAAGAAAGGGATTATGAAAAGCGAGCAGGAGATCACAGCGGTAATAGTGAATTAGATAGCTGTTTTATGGATGCACTGAGCGATGGGACGGTCATGAGAAGTGAGTGAGCTAGAGAAGTGTCTGTCGGTGTGATTAACCTTGACAGAAGCGGAGCCGATAAATAAGTCCTAGTATTGGAGGTTTTGTTAGCTCTGGGCGTCTGTGTAAACACGCCCGGTACTGAGAATATATGGGATGATACCGTCGGGTGTTTATTTGTTCTTTATCAAAAGTAGCACATAGGCTAGTTTCAGAACAGAGGACCGGGTACGAAGTATCCTTAGAGTTTACCAGTAAGTAACGACTGCCGCGGACGTTGTGATTCAAAACCAAAGGACACAGGAAAGTGAACTTAGGGGGTACGGAGTGGCAAATGAGGATTTGTTGTAAGGATGAGAGGAAATGTGTGTGAGGGTTAACGGGAGGAAGCGTTTCTCTTGCTCAAGTCAGGCCAGAACTGAAGAAGTCGGTTGACAGAGAGTCATGGCTCTGAGCGAAGTAGGGAAAGTGCTTTGATAGCTGAAAAGAACGGCTAAACGAGGGTATGTACTAGCACAAGATAATTATGCCTCCCCTCTGAGGAAAAAATAAAATAAGTTTACCTTTGACGTTCCTAGGTAGCAATGCGGTCGGACTAAACTCAAATTGACAGAGGAGGTGCTGTCTTTAGAAGTAGAGAATGTAATCCGCTAAGTTACGGAGACGAGACGAAATTGCAAGAAGTATTGGTATGAGGTACCTGCATTCTTTAGACAAAGTTAGCTACCAACTCGCCTTCTAGGCAGGAGACAAGGTCAGTAGACTGGTGAACCAAAGGTCAGACCACTGGACGGAAGAGAGACGCTACAGGTATGAAGAGATCAACGCAAGCTCATAAGACTGCACCTACGGGTACCGGTCTAAGCGTAAATCAGTCCGACGGGAATTGTATGCTTTAACTAGGAGGACAAGTTACCTCTCAGACGGCGTTCAAGGTTTCCAAGTCAAGCCTGAGTTACCTAGCCATATGTGTGATAAGTAGATAAACTATTCGCATGAGATCAGGTCCAGGCGTTACTCAAGGAGAATGCTGTAGACCAACAGCGGTAAATCAGTAAGTCTTATTCCGGATGCCGTTTTGTGTCATAGGTTTGCAGGTAATGGATCGAGCATCAGGTTGGAATAAAGAAAGGAACAGCGAGTCCCATCCTTACGTAAGCCCGATAGGAGCTGGATATATGTAGGAGGTAGTTACCTTGAGCAAATATTTCGCACGTCGTTCTGAGCACTTGCCGTTTCTCAATGCCTCAGATAAGATGGCAACGATAGATGATGGCAGATTGATTTCAAAACCGAATAAGGTAGCATACCATACCTTTCCGTCGTGACGTTACTACACCAGTTGGCATAAATTGATGTGGTTGTTGGAATCAATCTACTCCGTACCGCAAAGCTGTAGCCTCATTGATCGCACTCCCTTATTGTTCAGAGAACAATGCAGCGCAAATACGTTTATGAATGGGATTGTATTCGACTCGAGGATGAATAGGCCATTATACTTACCCTTCACGAGTGAGTCATAGGTGGCGAATAGGTAACAAACAGGCAAACATCCAAGCCTATGTAGTAGACCTTTCTGCCCTCGAGGGCTGTAGTTAGATTCTCTCCGAATATCATCTAGTTTTAACATCGTACTACGCGTAGTATTCTGTTAGTGATCACCACGAAGCCCAGTCAACAGTAGTAGTACTACTAGGTAGGTACCTAGTATTATTATCTAGGTAGCATCCGCTTCAACTATTTTCATCGTTATGCTTCAAAGTTGTGAGGGGACCTGGGTGCAGGCCCTACAGATTCGACTCAGCTTTTGTAACCTGCCAGGTGACTTCAAGTCATTGTACCTTCTCACTGTGAAAAAGATACCTACCGGTACCAAGTCTACTACTGCCTTCCGAGGCAGGTGCACTTCAGTCTCTAACAAGACAGAAATCTACTTGGGTAAGATTGGTAGGCACTTAATGAACATAGTAGGAAGGGAACTTCACATGAGAGACATTAAGTGGTTGAGGTTGCTAGAAAATTCTCGTAGTTCGATGGACATATAGCTACATAGGTGTTCATACAGGATGAGGACGGTGTCCATGCCCCTTATTATCATTATGCCCCAGCAACGACGGCCAGGTTTTCGTAGATCGTCCGCTTAACAGCGTAAAAGGTTCCTGATATTTGGTTAGCCGGACCAGCGCCCACAGGCAGGCCGATGCTTTCAACGTCTATGCGACCGGTTGCTGTTTTTCGAACGACTACCGAGCCGTCGATCAACAAGATGCCCTCTCCCCTGAACTCGGCTGTATGTCCAGATTGTTGCATAGCCTTTCGCAAGTCTGCCAACCGCAGATCACCAACGTGAAGGGGCTGAGCTACAGAGCGAGTTGCCGACGCCATGCTCGTGGGCAAGACATCAAGTGTTGGCTCTGCTGGGATATCTGTTGGTTCACTGGGCTGCGTCTCCTCCGTCTTAATTCGTTTATTTGCCGCATCTTCATCGTTGTCTCTTGTGAGCTGCTTCTGTATAGCCAGAAGCTGGCCCGTCACAGTCGCGATACTCAACCCACGTACACTTTGCCACTTGAGCTGCTTCACCAATGTTGGGGCGAGTTTTACCACCCAAGCATTTGTATCAACACTGGCATCGACAATGGAGCCTGTAGTAGGCGTAAATATGTCGATTGAACCCTCAGCCATGAGCTTCTTGCAATCAGAGGCCAGCGTCATTGTGGCTTCGTTGCTTCCCCCCACGAGAATAAGCTTCCGAGGCTGAATCAAAGGTATAAGCATGTGAAGACTTCGTTTGTCGTGGATACCCGCAAAGTCAACGAAATCAATCAGAAGTCTGACCGTCACCTTTTCGGTTGTGGTCACCAACTTCGACGGGCCATTGACAGCATCGTCCGGATCTTCAGGGATTGCATCCAACTCGTCATCGACACCGCCGTCGGGTAGTGATATTTGAAAGTCGTCGCTGACGTTTCGTGTCAGGGCTGGCCGCTTATTGCTATTAGGCCCCTTGCCCTTATTCGTAGCTGCGATATCGTCCCATTTACGCTTCTTTCCCAGATTGTCATGACTATCTCCCTTGCCTAACTGGTCGATGTCGGGGCTGTCTCCCTCCTCTCGTTCCTCTGCTCTTAAAAAGTCTTCGGGTCGAATAAGATCGCCGTACTCGTCAACGCGTTTCCTCCGCACGGGGTGGGGGAACATTCTGTCCCTCCCTTTCCTCTCTCTCACATCGAAATCATAAGTGCCTTTCTTCTTCAGAAGAATATTCACGCCCAGATCTTCGTCCGTAAGCGCAGCCTTTTTTCTTCCCGCCTGGCCCAGAGTTGTCGCAGCGTTTAGCGCCCGGCCCTGCTGCTCGTCCTCAGAATCTTCCGACTCAGATGATGATTCCGAAGCGTCATCGCCCACGTCACCAGATGCCTCTAGCGGCACTACGCCTCCGCCTTGAAGAGTTGTCTGAAGTTGACGCTGCTGCGCGAGCCATTGCTGGTATCGACCAAGCTCGTTACCTTCTAGCGCCTGCTTTTGCGCGTCTGTAAACTTAATTTCTTTAGAAACGATACCATTTTCGTCACCAGTAGGATTGTCTTGCCGGTCTTTCCACCAGGTCCAAAGAGTCCTCGCCAATGACGGGCGTGAAAATGAGGCTATCGATGGGTACTCGGTCAGAATAACCATATTGATTGGGTCTTCGGCAAGTTGTCTCAAAACCAGCTTTGAGAAGCCCCATTCGAGGCTTGCATCACTAGCAATGATAACTTTGCCGAGTGGTGTCTCGCTGTCGCTGCCACGCGAAATCACCTTGTCGACCTGCCCTTTCCTATCAAGTAGTCGGAGAAATCGGAAATCAAACGGACCAGAGTCCTTGGCTGGCTTTGTTCCATCTGCTCCGACGTTTGGCTTTCGAGAACCATCAGCAACGGCTTCGAATTCACGTACAATACTGTCGTCCATCCACTCCAGCATGCTTCGCGCATACCTCATAACACTGTGAGCATTACGCCCCGCCAGGTACAGTTTAGCAGCTTTGAGTTTACCATCTCCAGATGATGAATCGGATCTCCACGCATGCTCCAGCAGATAGGCCAGCTCAAGCACCCGAGCGCTGGAATCAGTAGGTATAAGGACAGTGCCTCCCCCTGCGACGCATGACCTCACTTTATCGAGGAGCTGCTCGTCCCGTTTGGTACGGCCACCAGAGAGGGAGGGCTTCTCGCCGCCGCGGCTGCTGCAGACCAAAGCGGTGGGTTTTCGCAACTGTTCAATAACCTCGGCACCGCCACCACCTGCACCCCCCAGCCAAGCAGCGCCAGCATAGACATTCTCACGTCCTTGATTCCAATCCACAGCATATACTATCGACTCAAGGCCATGTTGTATATGCCAGATAGTACCACCCAAGGTATGACCCGAGTTGTAGGCCGTAATCGTTAGGCCATTTAGCGGTGGAGAGAATGGTGAGCCTAAAGGCTGATGGGGTTGCGAATATTTCAGAGGGTGAATTAGCGAGAAGTACGTGGCGATCTCTTCGGCGGTGGGGGCTTGTAGAAGGAAATCGGACGAAGCATCGTAGTCTGAATAGCTCACACCATCAAGGGCGCCCGATGGGATGGTAGTAGCGGCGGCGGGAGTCGATGCATACAAGTCCTGTAACAGGGTCCGGCCAAGACCGATGATTGGGCCGGTCGCATATACAGGGATACGAGTGAAAAGAGGGAAGTGTTTGCAGCAGTGGGCGAAAGCAGCGATATGCTCGGTTGTCGCGTGAGTGAGAAGAATCAGGGACAAAGTCGGCACTTGTCTACGCAGGCATTCAATAGTCAGTCAATGTCTATTTCGAATATTAAAATTCACTCGGCGATCTCATTGCGAGGCACCGGAAGACACAAAGAGACAAAGCGTACTTTTCCAGTTCCTTCAGTTTGGCGACGTCAAACGATTCATCCCAACCAACGCCTACTAGTATCTTTATACCGCCGTCTAACTCGAGAATGGATTGCGATGCTGCCGACTCGGAGAGGGCCCCTTGCAACGGGCTGAATGTAAACATGGCTGCATGATATTCCGAACCCTCTAAATCCTTTCCCCTCGCGCGCTGGTGCTAAACCTAATGAAAATATGTATGAGTTCGGGCCTTTGCCTTTTAGGAATGTCGCAATGTGTTCGCAGACCTTTGTTCTTGGGTATAAAAAGAACACAATTTGACGCGAGTGCTAAAAGGCCATGGTGACCGAGCTGGGGAGCGAGATAGCTCTGATAGGTTTTGCGATGATGTCGCGTTCAAAACGTTCCTTTTGGGATACCTACTAACTAGGTAGCTCTCTGATAGGTAACCTTGGGTAGATATTGCCTAAGCATGTAATGCTAGACAGCTGTACATATGCACCAAGATAAGCGGTAGATCACTAATAAACTACCTACCTACTCTAAATATATGCATTATAGTCTAACTTCTTTTAGTATGATCTAGGGTACTTGTCGTAAAAGGTGAGGTTCCCCACGCTCTTAAATGGCTAAGTATTTACAAAAAGAAGGTAGTACAAAGGAGATTATTTGCCTACTAGGTATAGTACTTAGGTAATGTACCTCCACCGGGAGATGTCCGGAAGTTCATCGTGTCAATTCAATAGGTACTCCTACATAGTACCCCTGTCTCTTATACTAGCCCCCAATTTGGGAATAGCATCGTTAGATGCCAATTCGTAACTGTGGCCTTTCCAAGTGAATTGACCCGAACGAAGAAGTCAATTGTTTTAAAGCCGTGATCGTTCTTCCTGCTCCTGAAAGCTCCGACCGTAGGTTCTCAGTTGCCTCGATCTGTCAAGTGCTTAAGAAAGTCGCCATGACACCGGCCGTCTTCCTATAACCGCCCAGTACAACCCCTCCGAATCGAATTTGCCAGGGGAATGCCGATTTATACAGTTCTAGAGTCCAAGTATAGACAGCTTTATCGCATCTGATAACACATACGTAACCGAACGATGAGCGAATATTCCATGTATCACGCCCTTGGGCAGGGTGAACAGCTCGACCCAAACGATCCACATCGAACAAGTCAGCCCGCACCTCCCCAGTTCCAGCCGCCCGTTGCTCAGCAGCCATATCAACAGTACGGCTCACCAGCGCCTCAAGGGCAGCAGTACTATGGTAGTCCTCCCCCGCTAATGGGTAATGCCCCTTCAGCTGCTGCTCCTGGGTTTGCAACCGCCGGGGAGGGCGCGGCGTTGGCCTCGCAGATGGCCGGCATGTCGTTGGATGGACAGGGACAGAACACGTTAAGGAGAAAGAAGAAGGACCGGCATGCGTTCCACAACGTTGAAGCACCGGCAGGCTCGTCGCAACCATACAACGGTATCCCACCGACAGGAACACCGGCTACAGCCTTCTTGAACGCCGACCCGTCAGTAACGGCCGGTGGCCAATTCGTCGGGCAGCCTACCTCTCCTAACCTATTTCCAGCCCCCAGCAACTTACCATACAACCCCGCTTCTCCCAATCAGTTTCCTGCTCCTGTCAATGCGCTGTACAACCCGGCCTCCCCAGCTACGGCGGCTGAGTTCGCCGCCAGGAACGCCCAACCGCAGAATCCTGCTTTCGCCGCCAGCTCGAGCGGCGGACAGGTATCGCCTGAAGAGATTCCGAGCGTGCCCGTCTCGCGAGACGTTCCGCAGCAATACTATCTGGCCAATGTGTATCCGACCTTTGAGCGACATGTCCCGCCTCCCGCCACCATCTCTTACGTTGCTTACGATCAAGGCAATTCCTCACCCAAGTTTGCGCGATTGACAATGAACAATATACCTGCTACCGCCGAAGGTCTCAAGAGTACGAGTATACCCCTGGGTCTTGTCTTGCAGCCTTTAGCTCCTCTACAAGCTGGGGAAATGGAAGTTCCCGTTCTGGATTTTGGTGATCAAGGACCCCCGAGATGCCAACGGTGTCGAGCCTACATAAACCCTTTCATGATGTTCCGTTCTGGTGGTAGCAAGTTTGTTTGTAACCTCTGCACGTATCCAAACGATACCCCCTCGGAGTATTTCTGTGCTACAAACCCCCAGGGCGTCAGGGTAGATCGCGATCAAAGACCCGAGTTGACCAGAGGCACTGTTGAGTTTACCGTACCTAAGGAGTACTGGACCAGGGAGCCTGTCGGATTGAACTGGTTGTTCCTCATCGATGTCACACAGGAGGCATTTAACAAGGGCTTTCTAGAGGCCTTTTGCGAAGGAATACTATCTGCCCTTTACTCATCTGATGAAAGTCAAGACGCACAAGACGGTAATGAGCCCAAAAGACAAATACCACCCGGCGCAAAGGTTGGCTTTGTCACTTACGACAAGGACGTACATTTTTACAATTGCAACGTAAGTGGCCCTAGCATATTCACATGGGCACGGCCCATTGACTTCAAATGCCTGTGCTAATCATATATTAGCCTGCCCTTGAACAAGCTCAGATGATCATCATGCCCGATATCGAGGACCCCTTTGTCCCTCTTAGTGAAGGTCTCTTCGTTGATCCCTACGAGTCTAAGGCTATCATCACCTCGCTTTTGACTAGACTACCTACTCTCTTTGCCGACATCAAAAGCCCCGAACCTGCGTTACTACCAGCGTTAGGTGCTTCTTTAGCCGCTCTAGAAAAAACAGGAGGCAAAATTGTTTGCTCTTTATCAGCTCTGCCAACGTGGGGTCCAGGCCGCCTATTCCTAAGAGACGATGGCAAATATCCCGGTGATGAAATAGATAAGAAGCTATTCACAACCGAACATCCCGGTTGGAGAAAGATGGCAGAGCGGATGGTTGCCGCTGGTGCCGGTGTAGACTTTTTCCTAGCCGCACCTTCTGGGGGTTATTTGGATATCGCGACAATCGGTGAGTTATAGGACCACACACTGAAGGTGGTTCTCTAGCAACTAACTCGACACAGGTCATGTATCCTCTACAACTGGTGGTGAAGCGTTTTATTATCCGAATTTCATCGCTGGCCGAGATAATGCAAAGCTTTCGCAGGAAATCAAGCATACTGTTACCAGAGAAACAGGCTCCCAGGCACTAATGAAAGTACGATGTTCAAATGGACTCCAGATATCTTCCTATCATGGCAATTTTATTCAGCATACATTTGGCGCTGATCTTGAGATTGGCGTCATTGACGCGGACAAGGCGATAGGTGTCACATTCGGTTACGATGGGAAATTGGATTCCAAACTTGATGCGCATTTTCAGTCTGCTCTCCTTTACACAACCGCTTCTGGGGAACGCCGGGTACGTTGTTGCAACGTGATTGCCAGTGTCAGCGACACCGCGAAAGGATGCCTGAAGTTTATCGATCAAGATGCCGTATATACCATTATGGCGAAAGAGGCTGCCTCGAAGCTTTCCTCCAGTTCAAGCACGTTGAAAGACGTGAGGTTAAGCTTAACGGAGAAGACCATCGACATTTTAGCAAGCTATCGCAAAAACTTTTCGTCACAGCCTCACCCACCAGGGCAACTTGTTATGCCCGAGATGCTGAAAGAATTAACCATGTACGTGCTCGGTCTTATCAAGTGCCGGGCTTTCAAGGGCGGGAAGGAAACTTCGGATAGAAGGGTGCACGAGTTGCGCATGATTAGATCGATGGGCCCCGCGGAGCTCAGCTTATATCTTTATCCTCGCATGATTCCGATACATAATCTCGACCCAGACGATGGCTTTGCTGATGAAAAGACTGGACACTTGAAATTGCCCCCTTCGATCCGGACATCATTCAGCAGGGTCGAGCCCGGTGGTGTATACCTCGTCGACAATGGACAGCAATGCTTGCTCTGGTTCCATGCGCAGACTTCGCCCAACCTACTTGTAGATCTTTTTGGCGAAGGCAAGGACAGCCTACAGTCACTTGATCCTTACAGCTCGGCCCTGCCAGTCCTCGAAACGCATCTGAACGCCCAGGTCCGAAATATCGTCGAATTCTTGAAATCGCTTCGTGGATCCAAGGCTTTTACGATACAACTCGCGAGACAAAACATCGATGGCGCAGAATATGAATTCGCTAGGATGCTGGTAGAGGACCGAAACAACGAAGCCCAGAATTATGTGGACTGGCTCGTGCATATACACAAGGGTGTTCAGCTTGAGGTGGGTTTAACGCACCATGGTGTCGAGTGACAGATTAATGCTGACTATAACCATCAGATGGCCGGCCAAAGGCGGAAAGAAGGGGGTGAAGAAGGAAGTTCTCTAACGTCCAGCTTCTCGGGGCTACGTCCAAGTTATTGGTAAAATCATGATCATGCAAACGATATGAAGTGTTTATGAATCTGTACTCATGGCATCGGGAGGCGCAATAGAAACTTAGCCGAGAGTAGACATTTGCAGATGTGGATTGTTTTCGCGTCGAAAAGCAAGCAGCATTGGCCTATGAATTTGGACTTATCTCTCCCACTTTTATTGGGTCTCCGAAGGAATTCTATCTCGTTGACCGCCCCGTGACCATGGTTAAGAGGTTAGCATCGCAGCTCAACTGTCGTGATTTTGGTCACTACTTAGATTAATGCAGCCAGCAATGAATCTATGTTGGTGGACAACGACAGTTCCCGCGTGAAATATAACGAGTATAAGAGTAGCAAGCGGCGCCCAACATACGTCTTTCAAGTTCTTCCATTCCAAACTCTAACAGAGAAAGTCTATAGGTATTCAGCTGCCTTTGGACTGTCCAGACTCGGCCTATATTTGATTTTAAGAACAACATATCACCTCTGAACAACAGGGCCGTGGGCAAAGCACTTAGATATTTAGTGAATAATCAACTACAGTATCGCAATTTTCTACTACCTTAGTAAGACATTGGCGTACGTTTCTTCTCTATAACGCTCGAGTGTATCAGCGACTTACTTACTGACTTAAACGGAACGTGGTAATAAACACATGATGAATAGGATATAATGATCTAACTTATCATCCCATGTTGGTTTCCGAGAGGCGAAGGTCGACAGAGTAGGTAGGTAAGTAAGTTAGCAGGTACGTAGGTAGGCAAGGTAGGTGGTGTGGTGCTGCTCAGATCACGTTGTGGGATATGTACGCATTGCATCGTATGTATGTAGTGTGTATGTGTGTATGTGTGTATGCTGGTAGCCTGCTGACAGCTCAGCCATCACCTCTCAATCATCAAATCGTAGCCCGTCCGCCTACATTATTCAGTAGTAGTCGCTGCTTGAGCGTTATATAGGTACATAGTATGTAGCAGGTTATTACCTAGTCTAGAAACATAACACAGGATGAAAGACTGACAGACTGACGCTGGGAAGACAAACAGAAACAGGTCGAAAGAATTTCATGGTAAATATGTTGCATACTTAGGTAGGCAGGTATGATGGCATGGTATGGTGAGTAAGTGAGTATCCTCGGCCGCAAATTGCGCTGCGCAAGTTATGAAAAGCTACAAGCCGCGGACCGCTGCCATGAACCGTGCTGTGCCGTGCCGTGCCTGTTTCTAAGTGTTTTCTGTTTCCTGTCTTCCTTTCTTCCTGTCCCCATGTTTTCTGTCTTCCTGTTCTCTGGGGTGAAGACTTACTCCTCTAGGTTGGTTCCTATTCTAATAGTACCTGAACCTTACATATACACCTCTACCTACCTACTTTCTTACTAATCTCTTTAGTAGACAGACAGACAGACAGGCAGGCAGTTCGCACGAGATGCCTTTCTGCATTTCTATGATATGTCACGCATTTCGCATTTTGCGTTCGCATATTGGCTGTCATCTTGTCCTTGCCCTTGCGGCGCACCCACACACGTACATGTATCATGTATGTATCCTCATGATCAACATACATATACATACATATACATACATGCATACATGGAAACAGAGTTATATCAGAATACATTCATAGATGTATATGTGTACATGTGTGTGCAATTAATAAGTGAGTGAGGAACGAAGAAAATCATTTTTTCCATTCGTTTCCTTTAATGGACCTGTTCGTCCCGCTTCTCGGCCGCGGCAATATTTACTACCTTCCTGCCTGGCTGCTCTTCGTTTCGTACGTATGTGACGCGCGCCTCCTTGCAATTTATTAAGATGTATCGACTGTGTCAGTGGATGGACGGGACGGGACGGGTTTTGCCTCCGTCAGATCCGAGAGTTTCTATCAGCTGTTAGAAATTCGTCTTTTTGAAAAACGATTATTGTCTTCTTCTCCTCCTCTTAGCCACTCAAGTCAGGCGCAAAATATTACCCTGGGGAGGCAGATGAGCGGTACGCTTCACTGATTTCGGGCGCCCGCGGGATCAGCGTCACACGCAGAACCTGGCCGCAGCCGTGTGATGATTCCCGCCTATCACGACTCCCGTTTTATTGTTGCTTGCTTGCCCGCTTGCTTGCTTTAACCTGGTCTTAGTCCAGTTTGGTACATTACATTACATTATCCGCTTAAACCACTCATCTAGTAATGAGACTTGGATTGACCGCTCACTAAGTTACTTGTTATATCACCTCATTCCTCGTCTGATCCTGATCATTGATTCGCGCACCCGGCCGATCTAAGATTTGGATTGGTGGGTGGCGACACGGAACATTTATTTGTTCAAAGCAAACCTCGGTAAATTGTCTATATAAATAGTTTCCTGGCTATTGGCTTGACTCTCCGAAGGTATTGTATATACCAACTATACCACATATTGTATCCTTTCGGGCAGCCCCGGTATCGAAGGTACATAAGAGTTGAGTAGGTAGGTAATCTTAACATTTCCTATTGCCCTCGTCATCCTAGCAAGCCCTCTCAAGCCTATTAGGTAGGATACGGCAGGCAAACAGACAGACGTAGGAACAAGGCTGTTACGCCCTGGGGAAATGGTCATGATAGAGGTAAGTGTGTAAGTCATGCATGTGCTGAGGAGTCCTTACGCGCGTTAGGGCGGCAGTAGCTCCCTTGTGTCTCCCTGGAGAGCTGGAGAACCGGGATTTTGCAGCCAATAAGGAGAGGGAGTCTGAATCTTCGCTCTCTCCAGTCTCGTGTCACCGTGCTGACCCACCCTTGAAAAGGTTTGCCACACGTCTCTTATGGCTTGGACCCTCATCTGCTGTCTCGTCCAAACATGGCGCATACTACTACCTACTCACATTGTTGATCTAGACTCGCTATAGGCGATTGTGAGGGCATGGAAAACTCTGGAACTGACAGCAGACTGTCCGTAGATGAAGTGACCAGTCGCTCATTCACCGCTTCCTCTCGAGCTTCTCAATCGGGGGCATATGACCGGCCCAGTGCTGCCAGAGGCCGACTTATTTGCAGGGCGAGCACTTTCGTACATGAGACTTAGGCAGTCAATTGTGCATATGAAGCCACGTATGCCCCGCGGTAAGGATGTGACTAGATGTTGCAGACGCCATGTCTTTCCAGATGACTCAGGGTCTTGTTTGAGAATGAAGTATAGAACATTCATTATCATAAACTCTAACTACAGAGCCACTTTTGATTTTCAATCTAACCAACTTGCTTGCGACTTGTGATCTATAGGCTGCCGGTGACAAAATTCCCTCCATGGATCGGTTCGGTAAAGGAAACATCAAACGAGATATCTCATGATAATAGGGAGCCTCTATGACCTAGCAGAAAAGATTTGATAAGGCAAATGAATAGAAATGAAAGCAGGGCTGTGGAATCAAGTTTCTGTAAGCGACGGCATTTCCCAAACTCCGCAACACCCGAAGTAATCACCGCTCAGAATAAAGCAGGAACGCCAAGACTTCCCAAAGCAAAGACATAGGTAGCACCAAGACGAATCTCAAGTGCCTTGCCCCAGATAAGCAGTGTTCGGATAGATCCGGTCCAGGTTGCATTGTCCGCCGTCTCGATGTCGTGTAAGGATGTACGACCGTTCTGTTGCGACGTTTTCTCTTTCTTTCTCCTTTTTCTTTTCATTTGTTAAAGTGTAAGCATAGAGATGTCGTACCGTGGATCTGGACGATGCATGAGATTGTGTATTTCGCTTGCGCTAAAGACATGTTTGAAGGTCTCAAAGTCGGTTGCCACTGAATGATCCACGGCGGAATGTGAGCTTGAGCTACCACTGGACGATTTCGATTTCCCTTTAGAGCTGCTCGAGTGACCATGTTTGCTTTTCTTTGCGATATCGTCGAGGATGAGCCTTGCCGTGCTCTGATAGACGTCTTCGAATACGAATGCTACGTGATCAAAGCGACCGCGGATATCTGGGTCGTATAAGAGCACCTCTCTCCAAATTTCGGCTAGCTCTTGGGGTGGGTTGCGATAGCCGTTACCCAAGCCGAAGTCTCCTATTACTACGGACCGGTGGCCATAGTATGCGCAAATCCTAAGTGCTGATCGTATCTTTGTCTTGACGAGATCTCGTTCTAGAGGAAAAGCGTATTTCGAACCCATCTGGCTTAGCTTGGGCCATCGCGCCGCAGGCATAGACACGACAGGCAGATCATGCCAAACGTCTAATTTTTTATACTGGTCATGCGGGCCACGGAAGACCACAACGAACTCTGAGTAGATTCCGCCTTCGGATGGTATAGGATAATTGCAGTCGACCTGAGACCCGGGTCCAGGTGTGCTCAACGCAGCCGATAGTGTGCTACGTCTACAGAATCGTTCCTCGTAGCCGACAACGCCGGTCTCCCAATCGCCACCAGCTCGCTTGTCGTTCGCTGCGCATATGAAGGGTATTCGAGTCTGCACGCGTTCTTTCCAACCGATCGTAAAGTCAACAGGGTCTCCAGAATACACATCTTATTTCCTCAAAGTTAGACCACACCACTGAGACTGGTAGCAGCAGAACACTCACAAAACTCTGGGCAAGGAGGCAAGGAGGGTCCTAAAGGTTGCAAAGGGATCTGTTCTAAGGGCTTCTGGAAAAGATAGGACCACGTTGGCCACTGTTCAGCATATTCGCTTCGAATCAATGGGATATAGTGCCTCTTGGTTTCAGCGGCCACCTCGGAGGGCTTAGGCTTAGATGAAGGCATCTGGTGTAGCTGTGTAAAGTAATCGACTGAAGACAAATCACATATACATCAGAATAAAATGGCCTGCTATTATCTTGTCTGTACTCTCCCACCTCCATTTCATGTCGATATGAGTGGAGGCATCTCACAGCCGGGTCGTCCCAGGTATTTATATTATAACATGACGGCAGGAGTAAACCCATTTCGGCCATATGGAACATATGCAACATCCAGCTCGTTAAGGCACCTCGGCGGCATTGGGAATTGGTGTTTCGAGAAAGGTCAGCAGGAAACAGGTGGGCGGTGAGTGCGGGATGCACTCTGTGTCACCAAAACAAAATGATTGCATGATCGAGCTCCATATGTCCTAGACAATGAGATGAGCGGATGGAGACGCAGGCGCGAGGATCCTCCAGAGATGGAAGACTCCCACCGTCCCTACCGACTCGGCCTTCGAGAAAGCGTGAAGAAGTAGATTTCGCAGCTCCGTTACACCATATACTCCCAGGCAGATGGAAACCGATGCGCTAATGAGTGAGATCAGGAAGCACTGCAGATAACCGAGGTTGCACAGATCTAACTTGTACTCTTCATTGCGCTGCATCTTAAGACAGTCTGTGCCCAAGATGACATGATTGGGTCGTCCATTGTCGAGAATGCCTTCCTGTCCTCGCTCGAGGCCGAATTGATCCAATCCAGAGCCAAACACCCAGAAACCACTGATTAGGATCGAGCAGGGGTAGTCAGTAAAATCCTCCGATGCAAGCACCAAATTGTGCTCGCTTGCCGCAAACCCGCAATCGTTCAGATATAGTCGTCGATTGCACAGAATATGATGGAGCATTGCCGGCAGTTGTATCGGACACCACGCTCACACTACATCACTGGGCTCCAGCCAAAGAAGGATGTAATACTTCGAAGAGCTGCAGTAGCCTGCATATGCGGCGGGAAGGGTATGTATGTTGCAAATACCTAGCGACATCGCGTTCGTGCCAGCAGCGATGAAAACAGCGCCTGAGCGGCAAACTTTCAGCTGAATGGCGGACTAGCGATGCAAGCAATACTATGAGATGCAGCTGACAGGAGACTTTCCTATGCCTTCTAACCTACCAAGGTGCCTTAGGTAATTGAGGGACGAGTCTCGGGCTAGAGCTGGAGAAGGGCAGGCGACACTAGTATGAGAAGGTTCGTACCTTCTGAGTTCTGGGCGCGGATGACATCTGCGTAACAGTGGATACGAATGTACCTAGGTAGGTTAGGTAGTAAACGAAGACATGTCAAAGAGCGAAGCATGTTCTATAACAATGGGAATGAAAACTCAAACAACTATCCTAGAATACTTAATTAATACCTGATAGCATCATGACTTGAAGCACTCGAAGTACACCGTACTCCAAATGATATATGGAACCTTGATACCCAAACTCAACCTCTCACATGCTTCTCCTGTAACTTACAGTATAGTATGCATGTAGTGAGGATTTATGCATTACTCATATAGGATATAAGGCATGGAAAGATTGAATGACTAACCGTTGCGGCTTATCGTACTTCCGAATCCGCCGATAAGGTTTGATGACCAGCACTGCAGTGTGAGACGTGACGCATTGGTTGATATGGACGCTCACTCACGCCCAGTTGTTCGCTCATTAAAAAGTCACCCATCATCGATGTACAAATAGTTTGCAAAAGTGATTTATTTATATTTTCTTCATCTAATTAATAAATGTGGTGGAGATTGTTCTCGGTTATGACATGAGTGTATCATACAAGACTTCTTATTTTTAATAATTCTTTCTATCGCCGATTTCGGTTCAGCTACATAGAGATGTCTAGACTATTTCTATCGCGCGCGCGAGGAACATTGTGGAAGACGTATTCAAGACAACCCGTCTCTTACTCAACGTCTGCACCCGCTTCGGTCTCCACGGCTCCAAGGACTATCTCGCGTCTTCTTGATTTCAAACCGAGTGATGCCGTTGACGACGTCAAGGTAGACGGATATGTCCGGTCTATAAGATCATTCAAACACCATCATTTTGTTTCTCTCGGAGATGGCTCTTCCCTCGAGTCGCTGCAAGCTATAATACCTGCTGGCGAAGCAAAAGGGTAGGTGTGAGTCCGGTCACTACAATTACACAAGCCTTCATCGCTAACATCTGTGCTCTGTAGCCTCAGTGTTGGTGCGGCTGTTCGGCTGCAAGGCTCCTGGGTTCCGTGTCAGGGACGCGGCCAGAGTCATGAGCTACAGGTATCACAAACCACTATCCTGGGTCCATCCGACGCGAAGGTGCGCTTAATTATGATGTAGAACCTGAACCTCGGTGGCCTGATACTCATCTTCCTTCCCAGACATTTCCAATACAAAAGAAATATCATACACCCGAGTTCTTGAGGACCTTACCCCACCTCCGTCCTCGAGTCCCCTTCAACACCACTGTCTTACGCTTCCGATCAGAAGTCATTGCATCCTTGACCAGGTTCTTCAACAGCCGTCAGTTTATCCAAACTCACACACCGATATTGACTTCTTCAGACTGCGAAGGCGCTGGTGAAGTCTTCCATGTCCTTTCTGGCAACGAGCGAGATGTTTCAGCTGCCGACGCACCCGCGCCGTTCTTCCGGCGCCGTGTCTACACGACTGTGTCATCTCAACTGCACTTAGAGGCTCTGGCCCAGTCGTTAGGCAATGTATGGACACTTTCGCCAACATTCCGCGCCGAGCAGAGTGATACACCACGACATCTGAGCGAGTTCTACATGCTGGAGGCCGAACTGACCTTCACTGATAGTCAGAGTCTTGTCATGGATCTCGTCGAGGACATGTTGAAGCACGTAGCGTCGGATCTCTCGGATACAAAAGTCGTTGGTGAACTTCTCACTCCCCTAAGCCATCGCTCTCCGAACCTGGCAAGTACAGAAGATGTTGGCAAACGCTGGAGCGGCCTCACTCGGGATACCTGGCCACGTATAACATATACAGAGGCAATTCGAATATTAGAAAATGCCGATGAGCCATTTGTCCACAAGCCGTTATGGGGTAAAGACCTTCATACGGAGCACGAGAAGTTCATCGCGGCAAAAGTAGGCGAAGGACACAAACCCGTCTTCGTCACAAACTACCCTCGCGGCATAAAGCCATTCTACATGAAGGCGGAAGAGGCGGAAAGCAGTGGGTTGTCAGCTAGAAGAACAGTCGAGTGTTTTGACCTTCTTGTGCCCGAATTTTGCGAGATTGCTGGGGGCTCAATGCGTGAACATCGACTGGAAAACTTGATTGAATCTATGCACGCGCACGGAATGAATCCCGCGCTCACCCCGAATGATCCTTCGCAGGCATCCGAAGAAGGCGACAACAGTCTGGACTGGTATCTCGACCTTCGCCGGTGGGGTTGCGCGCCTCATGGTGGCTTCGGCTTGGGTTTTGACCGACTCATGTGCTATCTTACAGGCGTTCAGACGATACATGACACCACCGCCTTCCCTCGTTGGTATGGCCGATGTGATGGCTGAACAGCCGCATTCACGATGCCAAATGCCGCTCGTTAATCCTTACTTCTCTGGGACTCGGTCGAATACCTTGTGCGACGCTCGCACAAGACAAAGTCTTGCCTTACTGATTCCAACCAGGGATGACCCAGCAGCCTTCATGTGAGGCGCGATACAGTCGCCGTATCGATTCTAGCAGTTATAAAGCCTATAGCCATTGCCTGGTTCACCAACTACGATGATTACTGATCGCATTGTCTTTCCACAAGTCCATGATACGCTATAGAAACCCGGGCCCTGACGCCCGAAACTGTCTTGTCTAAGTTTCCTTCAGACGGCCGACTCTTACCTTGTATGTACTATACAGCCTCAGCGAACGGTTGAGACTAATGTATTTAGAAAATGTATTATAATGTATTATGAGTCTCTAGCGCCGTTCCTTTCAGCTAAATTACGGGTGAGACTGTGACATCCTACTGCGCGGCATTCCTACTACCCTACACTCATGAAATAGGGCTACTGAGAGTGATGTGTTCCGGTCGGTAACCGAAACATTGTTGCTGGAAACACCCGTCCTCTCCCAAGACGGCTTCATCTCGGCGGCTGCAGAAACGGTATCAAACAAAGGCCGAACAGTAGTATACTAAGATCATACCCAAGCATTCAAATGCCAGAGACATGACATCGCAACCAGCACATTGACGCGCCCGTGAACGAAGCGATACCTACCTACCCTCTCTTTCTGTCTCTTGATGGCCGCTAGTTCCTGCAAATCTGCCCATCACCCATTCATTCATTCATTCATCGGTGCCATACATAGGACAAGACCACGCACGCGGCCGACAACATGGGGTAACACGACAGACCGCCTGCGCTGTGCAGTTCTGCCTAGCGGACAGTTCTGTCATGTTTGTACGACTGGGTTCCGGGCACTTTGACAGTTACAAGTAGACTCTTACAGACAGACAAGACAGCCCTGATAGCAAGCGGCCCGTTCATATTTCTGATAGGTGCTAGCTGCAATATACCGCAACAAATAAATGTCCTAACTCGGGCACCCATATCCAAGGTACTTGGGCGTTCGTTCCAAATACCGACGATGTAGCTCGTCCTGCTGAAACTGCACTGCAACAGTGTCGGCTCGTTGAGCTGAAAATTCACGAATAGGTAGACGTAACCTGCGTTTTCCCGACTTTGCGGGCATCCGGCCCTGGGAGTTAGTTGAGTTGAGTTTGGGTACCCAGCAACTCGGAGAGAGCGAGCGAGCGGCACGTCGGGGCGACAATGGCGAAATACGCGGTACAACTTTTAATTGCCAATGCTCGGCAAATATATTAACGTGACATTGTTGCGATGCGGATGCGGATTTTGGGGTTGGGTGGGTTGATTACTACCTACCTCTTACCTTACCTACCAACCATTCAACGCCTTTTCCCTCTTCTTTCTTTCCGCGGCGCCTATCTATCTCATATGCCCGGTCCGTGTTCGTGCTTGTTTTGACTACCAACGTAGATCTGTCCACCTACCCAACATTAGGTACCTAACATACATGTCTAGTCGGTAGTTAATTTATACAACAGCGACAAGACGGATCATGCACAGTCGGTCAATGCAGACGCACCGCGCGAACGCAAGGCAAGGCAAGGCAAGGCAGGTAACCTTAATTGACTTGCTTGCCCGTTTATATCGCGAAAAGAACCTATCTATGCATGTACGTATGGGAGTTCTTAGGTAGTAAGTGCTACCGTGTCTGCCTATCTCTATTGTCCAATACAACAGCATAGATGCGAGCGGCAGCGGCATTTTCTTCGGATCGGACGAAGTCTTGGGCTTCTACGCATCTATCTACTATAGGTACTTGCTTACTTACTGGCTTGACCAACGGTTCATGCATCCGTCTTAAAGGCGACGAGAAATAAGGTAACAGAACAAATGAATTAGACGGGAGGTAAGGTAGGTAGGTATCCATCCACCTACGACTAACTAACTGACTGACTTACTCACTGCTGTTATCACTCTTGGCTAATGCTAACCCTTTTTCATCGCATCGGGCTGTGAGAAACAACAAAATATCACAACAAAGCACCGAGGAATTAAAGCAATAGAGGCAGCCTTCGTCTAGATCTATGTATGTACTGGCCTCGTCTGGTCAGGTCGTCTTCGGGGTAACATGCTTGCTGCACAAGCCGTTTGGCTCCCGCCCGGCTACCTTATTACCCTCACCCACTCACTCACTCACTCAGTTACTCTCCATCCTACCTGCCCTACATACCCTTTATTAGGTATGATTCTACTTACCTTCCCTCACATTACCATCTTCCCTTACGACAGCAAACCCACACGTCTATCATGTTCGCATCGGCCCTATTAATAGGCTATACCACCTGCCTCCCTTATTTACCACCTACCTAACATTAGCTACCCAAGGTATGGATGTATCTACATACACACATACATTCTTATGTTTCCTACGGTCCAGCCAACCGAATGCAGCCTCGTCTCGCTACCACATTATATCTTGAGGAGACTAGGTCAGGTTAGGTTAGTGTTGTTATCGTTCTAGAGATGCAGGAGGGACCCATTCGACTAACTACCTCACTACCTAACTCTATGGTTAGGCCGATTAAAAGGAGAAAAGGGAAAAAATATCCCGAAAGCTAACATGCAGCGCAGCTCTATGCCGACAGCAGAATAAAAATTAAAAAAGGACATCGGAATACGTCACGAGAGCTCGACTCGACTCGACTCTGACTGGTTGTTCCATCACGACATGGAACCTGGTTCGGATCCGGATGGTTTTGTTAGTTTGTTAGTTCGTTGGTTCGTTAGATAGTTGTTGGTTTAGAGTTGTAGTTACATATGTAGGTACTTACTTTGCCCCTTTGCATACTTTACGTAGGTCAGGCAGCTAATTAATCTAGGACTTGCTTATCCTACCTTACCTGACATATGTAGGTAGTTTTACCAACTTGACATATCCGTCTACGTAATGTCATAATCAACCGTTTTCGCTAAACCTTTCCATTTCATTCGCAAAGCGAAGAAGGGACGCATTTATTCCGACAACGTTGTGCATGCATGTTTCCGAAGGCGCAGGCGAGGCACAGTACAGTACAGCACAAGACAGCCGCGATTAGGCGAGGGGAAATAAATCGATAATTAGTAAAGTTAAGTACCTACATACATATCCAGCTACCTACTAGGTTAGATATGTATCTTTCTTTCTGAGCAACGTATGTAGGTACCTGACCTGGGTAAGCAGTGACATAAGCCATGGAGCCAGATGTGAAGATTTGGAAGCGAAACTATGCACAGTAGAGTAGAGTCAGGGCACAAAGTCAGAGTCAGAAGTCAGAAGTCAGAGCCATCGCACGGAGATAGGGAGGGAATTATTCCCTATTCCCCTTTTTGAGCTTATGTTGAGTTTTTTTTTTTTGTTGCGTTTTGCGACCTCAAATTTTTCTGCTTGCCGCAAGCAGCGTCCCGATCGAATCGAATCGAATTGCATCCGCAGCGCGGCGCCGGGAACAAGCGATGCGATGTATGCATGTATGTAATGTGATGTAAGGTGATGTGTGCAGGTATGTAAGACGGTACCTATATTGTCTTAGGTTTTTGTGTGTAGGTGGGTAGCATGTAAGTAAATAGTCTAAATTGATGTTCGCGCTTCTTTTTCTCGGTGGTGGTGGTGGTGGTGGTGGTAGTAGTGGGATGTAACTGCTACCGCACCTAACTAGACCGAACTGAACAAGGGTGAGAGTACTGTGAGGTAAGAAGTATGTATGTATGTACATTATTCTGTATGCATATTCGTATGTAAGTAAAGTAAGTAAGTAAGAAATCTTTGTAAGTAGCCCGCATATCTTCTTCATTACCCCGATCCGGTTCTTTGATTTCATGTACTGTGTGTAAGTAAGTATGTATAAGGTTTGATAATCATATAATAATGCTGATGCTGACGCCGATTGCTGATTGCTGATTGCTGATGCCACTACCTCACTGCCGTTCGTCTGGCGCTTGGCTTGGCGGGGATCACCTACATACCTTAACCTAACCTATGGTTTGTTGTTGTCTTGTTTTCGGAATTTTCCCTTTCTGTCCCACTTACAGTATCTGTATACGACCTTACTCACTTACTTACGTATGTATGTATGTATGTGTGCTACATCCAGTATCTCGATCCGAGAATTGTAGGTGGCTATCTATCTATCTTACAGCTATACATATAGTATCTAAGTATATGACGGGATTGGCGAAAGGCGATCTACATATGTACATACGTATACGTTGCTATATCCAATATCCATGGCTATAGACATACGTATGTACATATGTCCCAAATATTTTGCACTGATTTGTGTGATTGTCACTCCACATATCTGTCGATCGATCGGTTCTTAGTACCTACAGTAGGTGATAGATGTACATACATACATGCGTGATACTACTGATTAAGCTATGTGAATTTTCTGGTCAGTCAGTCTGGCTACAACATTACTGTAGATAGATACATAGACAGATAGGTAGATAGAGAGATACCAAGGCAATGCCGCGTCAGCACAGGCGACTACTTTTTTCTTCTTTCTTCGGCAGATATATACCACGCGGGAGAAACGCAACCCCCCATCATTATTCCCAGACCTCGGAGTGGGGGGTTCGCATATAGTATGTACAGTAACCTAGGCTAGGTATTATATTATCATAATACGGAGTTGACTTTTTCTTTTGACCTTCAAACTAACTTTGGTAGCTGTTTGGTTAACTGGAGGAACATGTCCCGTGGGTTTTGATGCTACTATATTATTGTCGTCGTAGTAGAACGTGGGCAAGTACCTGGAATATGCGACCTTCGACTATCCGTCTATCTCACCTATCCAATCCCCTCGATTGATGTATACATATGTATGCCTTGTTTTCATTTGTTCGAGGTCCTTCGAAAATCAGTGCGTGGTATGGCATGGGGGCTAAAAGACTTGGCTTTTCGGAGCCGGTGGACTTAGAATGAACAAAGCCGATGTATCTAACTACGTATCTACTGTATGTATGGAGTAGGTAGGTAGGTTTGTATGTAATGGAACGGTTAGATTCTCTGCCGATTTCCGCCCCCAATGGCAAGCGAGAAAAGGGGGTCGTCTGACGGGAATGCCCAGGCAAGACAGACTAAAAGAATAGGTAGGTAACGCCGCTTGGGATCGCGATCAATACCGCACATCTACTGCTGTATGTACGTACTTTACTTAGGTATCTACCTTTTGCTACAAGTTTTAGTCTGTTATATACAATGGTCTATGTTCTCTGTATGTAGGTAGTCCACGTCAGTCCGGGATTGGTCTCGGAGATCGACTCATTCTCCGTATGTAGGTACAGTACTGTAGCAACAGAGCAGAAAGCAAGGCAGGTTAGTGTAAACAGCGTTCGTTCGGCCACTTTTATTTATTTTGTGGAGTTCATGTTATGTATGTTGATCATTCTTTTTCCCTCCTAGTCCCCCCCGCAAGCTCGCATGTAGCCATCGTGTAGCGTCCTTGGCCCCAGTCTCCCGCCGTATGATTCGCCAATCCCGCATGCCCCTCGATTTAAGCTTATTAATTAGCTTATTTGTTGTCTCGGCGCGCTGGTACAATTTCTGGAGGCTCGGGAATAGGGACTGAGCGGCAGAAAACCCCGAAAAGTCTCCATTTCCGATTGAAGTGCCTCCGTCTTATTTTTTCCTTTGGACAAATTTCTTTCATACCTTTCTTTCCGTTTCTTATTTCCTATTTCCTTTTGTTAGGTATTGATAGTGGTTTCACCACTACTCATGACCAACCAAAGCCTGCAGTCGTGCGTCATTGCCGGGGATGTCCACCGGGACACGATTTATTGTTGCTATTTATGTATGATCAGGCAGAGGGATACTTTTGGCTTGGCATGCTCTTGCTTTAGTCTTTTTAGGTTTGGAGAGTCGGGGCTACTATGGATTTTCTAGAATTTTTCTTGATGCCTATTATGGGACTGCCGAAGTCCCAAAAATGCGCCAGACAAGAAGGAGAGTGATCGCCAGTCTTGTCTGAAGATCCCCATTGCACGTTATACGATGCAGCTCGGAGACACTTGGCGGCGTCTGTGGTTGGTTTGTACCGGTACAATGAACACCTGTTGGTTGGCTTGCATCACGCCAGCTCAAAGTCTTGTCTTGACGCCCGTACATGGCATGATGCGCGTCGCCTAAGCCAGTAGGCCCGTATGTCTACTACTTCTTCGTATGCCGTATGTTGCACTCTTTATGTGATGTGGCTGGTCACTTGAACAGATGATCGGGGTAGCTGGATGCAAACACTGCTTGGCGGACAAGCGCCGCATCTCTCTGGCGAGAAAGACTTCATGCGCACTGGAAGCTTGTTTTCGCTTCTATCGCACAATGATACGGACCTACATAGTCGAGAGGAAAGCTGCATTTCTGCTAAGGTTTCGGGCCCGAAAGGTAGACGGCGTATAGACTAACCACTCATTCTCTACTCGCTTTCCGTATGCAAGTCCAGCAAACTCCGATCTACCAACCACGAGGTCAGCCTGTCGTTATCCCAGGGTGTGTCCATGCGTTTTGGTAGGGCTGCAACACAATAATCCCCTACATCTTCATTCCCACCGTAGTAGTGTGTGCTGGAGCAGGTCGGGGCAACAACAAGGGGCGTCTATTCTGCCCTTCTGAAGTGGATTAATAAGAGCTGCCTAATTGGACGATGTGGGCGCGGTGCCGAGACCAACGTTTGCTCGTTTCTTTTCTATCTGCCTCCTATCTGAGTGGCGCCTGGGAAGATCGGATGCGCGAGATACAGCGCCATACAGACAGCCAGCCATAACGGCGCCTCTCAGAGGATGTAACCAACCTTTTTGGAATATGCATTGTGCCCCTTTTTCTCGTTTTTAACTTTATTCTCTGGTGAATTGCCCCAACTCCCAATCAGGTGTCTCGCCCAGGGTCAAGTAGGTAGGTGCAGTAGCGTTTGCAAGTGATCAGCGTGGCTCCAGCGCGCTATACTTCCACTGCCGACATCAACAAATCCTTCAGGTTAGTTGGTAGTTGGTAGTAGTCTGTTGGCATCAACCACAGGTAGCAATATCCATCCATGTAAGCAGGTATCTTGAAAGATTTCTCGCCTGTTTGATATTAGTACCCTTCTTCCTAGCCATAGCGCTCGTAGTTTTTGACGGCCTAGGGTGCATGTATCCGCGGATCCTAATTAAGTCGGCACTTTGCTATACAGAGAAATAGTCGATGCTAATCATACCACCGGCCCCTGCCAACTGCGCCGTTCGCAGAAACCTACTAGATATGTCAGGTAAAACAGTCTAATATAGGGTCACGACCCAGCGGCGATACTGGGTATGGCCGATTCTGACAGCTTATCCCGTACTTTAAGATTTTTTCCTTCCGAATTGGCATAAGTACCCGGCGATTGCCGTTCCAGCTTCCGGAGGGCCCCCCTGGACGTCTTTCGGTGCCTCAGACAGGCTGTCACCTAACCGCCTTGGTTGGGTTACTGATGCATCCCCAGTTGCCCATGACGGGCAAGCGTGGTCGCGAAACGCTGCGAAGCTCGTCATGTCAAGTCCAGGAAATGGTCGGTAACGTCGCCTGGGCTCAACACCTATCCCACCACCGGTGCGTAAGGGATAACTGTGACGTGAGGTAGGTAAGTAACATCAGAAGCCTGGATGCTGTTGTAAGCCTGTAGATACATGGCTAATTTGTGTCCCACTCCAAGTAGCCGAATTGGCGAGGTCAGTGCAGTGATGTTGTGATGCCTTGGCGAAGCCCACGAGGCACTGTAGCGACGAAGCGGATTGGGTGGATCGCTTCGTTCTCCGGGCAAGGAGTAGATGCCGTAGGGAGAAAAGAATCGCCGTTCTTAGCTAGCACCACATCACTTGATGGAAACCATCCACAACACGTGGCTTCTTGCTCCGAGACGACCGCACGATTCGCGCTGTAAGCAGGCAGCACGTCCGGCCGCAATTGAAACTTCGGCTAGGTATTCGAGCTCTCCCATCGCGATCTTCCCAAGTTCCAAGTTGCCATCTCGGCTCTACTTTGCACCAACGCTGACTGGGGCAAGTCGGTCCTATGCTTGCCCGAATGACAACACAGGCCAGATTTGGACGAATCTCGGCAACTAATTGCGGTTGTTAGTTCGGCAACAAGGTCTCTTTTCGAATCTGATTTCCGGACGGACACCTTACCGGTATAGTTTCCCTTGGCCGTTAGACCAGATTGTCGCGGTCTTTCTCGCTGATCCATGCGAGTGATTATCTCAGGTTGCACTCTGCAGCCCTGTATTTATTGCTTGTGACCTCAGGAAACTGCGCCTCATCGCAACTTATGTCCTCATGGGAATCATGTTACGCCACGGACATCAGCGCCCAAGATATTCTAGAACGGAGTTGACACGTGCATGAATGTGACTTGACATACAGCAGAGCGAGGGGTGGCCATGGACAATCACATGTGCAGCATACGTAATGTGCCCAGGCCAACAGAAAGATGTCTGTGCGAAGTAGGTAGAGTAAGAAAGTAAGACGAGAAATAAACCCGGACTTCATGATTGGCATTCCTACATTTGTACATACTTACAGTCATACAGCTGTACATCTATTTGTATTATGTCGCGCACAAAGGAAGACGGACACAGAGTCTGAAAAAGAGGATTGTCTTCGTCGCCTCTCACCTGCTTTGCCACACTCATCCAGCACACACTCAGTCATGTACTCTAGCCACCGCGTCACATAAAGTTCTGCGTCGGGGTCGCGATACCTTAGTAAGACACAGCAGAGATGCCAGTCCGTAATCGGGGCTGCCTTGCCAGCTCCCCATGCCGGCGGCAACTCGTCGATGCGGTCGCATCGTAAGCAGCGAAATTGCAGCGACGCATCTCTCCTCCTTGGGGAAGCTCAACACATGGTACCTAGGGGGCGGCGGCCGCCTAGCTACCCGTTCCAGCGCCCTGGCGCGTTCACTGCATTGGCGCAATGCGACCTCCATCGTCTCGGGTTGCTTCCCCAGCGTGCTAGTGAGAAAAGGCAGATAGGTAAGTAGGGACCATGCGATGTAACACCTAAATCCTCCGGCACACCCTTGCCCTGCCTGCCGGACTCAGGCGAACAACGTTTAAAGGACTCGAAGGCATGTCGGTCAGGCGTGTATCTTAGATACATCGTCAGTAGATAGTTCATGACCCGGTGTCGGACGCGGATTATGCGGACTGCGCAGGACCCTGCTTAGGAATTTGCGTCTCTCGTCACTGCGATGTCCTGCAAAGGGTGCGGATTAGTTACTAGTAAGTTACCCTGCATGGGACTTTGCCCATACTATCTATCGTCTTACATTAAGCATAACTCGCTGCTGTCCAAAATCTTCTTCGGACGCAAGGCACACCTTATTAGCACACTGTACATATTCGAACGTAATCCTGGCTATCCCTCAAAGCTGTGTAACAAGGCAATTTCCCTCTGACTGGTAGGTATCTCTAGGTTCTAGATAGATTAGGTATGTACCTTCAAAAAGCAACCAAGATAAGGTTTTAAGTTTGGTAGATGGCGTTAGGGTCGGAAATGCTAGTGTTTAACAGCAAACAGAGACTGGTTACCAGGTATTCTGTTATCTCCGAAGAGGAAAGATCATCATGTGTCAAAGCTCATGGCTGACATTCCGAGTACCCCGAGCGTTGGTAGTACCGGACAACGAATAGACAACGAGCTGCGTGATATTTCTGACATAGACGGAAATAACCGAATTAACTTTGAAATTGCAGCGTCATGTCTGGCTAGAAGTATCCTGTACTTACCAAGGGTGCACAAATGGACGGACAAAAGCAAGATACCTGCCTATCATCTATCGAAATGCTATTGTATTTTGGCTAGACCTCGCCTGGATAGGTGGGATTCAAGGTGGCTTGCTTCTGAGGCTTGCAATGAACGCACCTAGCAAGTCCGTATGCAAGTAGGGACTTATGCGATTAGTACACCAACATACAGCAGTGCTACCTTCTGATAGACAACGCCCTTGTTAAGGAAGGATTTGTGTAATGAAGATACGAAGTAAAACGTGCTGTTATGTAAGATGGACGGTGATGGATTCTACTGTAGAGGAGGTTGAGGCGGTCTAGACTAAGCAGCATCCGTTGGGATCATTGTGGATTAGCCCAACTTGCATCGCAGGTCCGAGGGCGCTATACCGTTTCGATAGCTAGGTGCTCGGGGATTCCCCCTTTCCTCGCGCTATAGTAATAAATTTATCAGCTGAAGGATTCTTAGAGTTACTGGGTATGGGTAACACAAGAGAAGAAGCAAAGGAAAAACGTTCTGGTATCGGCAGCCGCAATGTCGTCAGCGTGGAAATGGATTCACGAGCGGGACCAGCCCGAACCGCCAAGAACATAGTCAGGCATATATATAATATGGCCGGTAATTTCCTGGGGTTGCAACTGGGACGGACCTACGTCTACGTACAGCATATGTACTTACTGCTGTAGCTATGCATATTTGGGGGTAAGGTTCTCAGTAATCGCTTGCTAGTCCTAGTAAAGTAGTCCTATATGAGATATCGTAGTAGCTAAAAGGGCATCACGTTGTCGTACATACCTGATTACGAGCGTAGTGAATTACCGAAGCTGTTATAATCGGTCCCGAGGGGGCCGCCAGGGAGCTTGAAGACAGACAGACCTAACCTAGTAGAAGAGGGTGTGAGCACAACACGGAGCGAAATATTCCTACCTTGCCGACTTACCTTACCTCAGGCCTTAGGTTTTTAGGGGGAGGGGGTTCATGCCAGCCAGGGTATGTAACCCTGTGTTACAGGCTCAGCAGGTAACAGGTGACCACAGCCACCACCAAGTAACCTTGTCAAGTCCACCCCATCTCGGCCAAGTTTATCTACTCATAGTATGTACAGTATATGCAGAAACACTGCAAGTATACATGTATGAGGATAGGCACAGATGGATGCTGGCATTAGGAATGCAACCTAGTCCAAAGATACAGCTAACAACCTGGTAAGTAACAACTTGGAAACTAAGCCCAGCTCGCCAAGTTTGTGGTCTACTGCAAGCCCAGACCCGGTATACCGCTTGAAGATACTGCAGTTATGTGACAAGGTGTTTTCTCAGCTCTGCCATTGGCGTGTCACATCATGTTTCCTGTTCTCTGTCTGGGGCCAGGCCCACGGGGTGATCCGTCGCTCGGTTGCGGACAAGGTTGACATATAAGCTTCTATTAGGGTTCCGAACTTTTACCACCTGATCATCCTGTTATGAGAAGGTATAGCTACAACGACGTAGGTATTGGTACGTTAACGAACGAAGGATTGCTCTCATGATCCTTCGTTCTATGTCAAGCATTTATGTAGCCACCAGTGTACAGTACATGGAGAGGGTACTCACAGCAGACTGCCTACATTCTACTTATATCTCTTCTTACCGAGAAGAATCGAGACATCCCTGCACTTTATCTCACTATCTAGGTAGCTCACCACGTGGCTGGGCGCTGTCAAGAGCAAGTATAGCAGGCAACTCTAAACTGCAGGCAATATTAACAACCCCCGGTCTCATTGTCGACTTGCGGTATAACCCGCTATCATGGATTCTCTAGATAAGTAGTATATATGTATAGAATGCTATTTTATAACATTCGGAGGCGAGGTTTTCCATTGGGATTTCACTCTAGGTACATTACACGGGGAAGACGGTGAGACTCGAATCCTGGGGGATGCACAATGGCGTCACATTAACAACTTCCCGCGCGCTTGCTGCTATAATAGGTACTCGAAATAGTATACCACACCCTTCTGCTGAATCAACATATTTTATGTTGGGAACTTTTCAGCAAGTCGAATTTGTTCGATACGTTGTTAGGTAAGTAGGTAGGTAGGTGACAACCATTTGAAAGGAAGGAAGGATATACCTAACACCTAAGAGAGTACGCGGGTTCCCAGCCAGCTCCTTTGCGGCGAGGCGAACTAACACCAACGCTGAAAAGTAAAATTGGTAACACAGCACTAACAGCTCTTACAGCACGCTATACTCAAAACAAGGGCCAAGGCGCCCGAGGGATGTAAACAGTTGTTGCATAGTGCGTTAGGGCGCCGCCGGAACACGCAGCCGTTGAAGCTAGGCTGCTATAGGCGCACTTACTTGATGCGGGCAGATATGGAATGGGTATAGCCTCCATGACGTTTGTTACCTAATCGAGGGCAAAAAAAATATTTCTTTGTGATTATTTCCAATTTGGTATGGACCTGGAAGCTTGTTTACTTTCCACCCAGTGCCTATATTTGTTAAAACTATCAGTTAAGTCTGTCTAGGGAGGCAGCCCTTAATAATGATTTTCTATCTAGGATTCTCGGTGGCTTCTACGTATATGCTGTATAATGCATTTATTATATACATCAATATGATCGACCTATCTTGGTTTAAGCTTGGAGACCCCGGTTCCCGCCCAGGTAGGTACTTTTTGCTCAGGGAAGAAAAGTATTCTGGGTTACCCGCACGCCTAACTGACAGAGCCTAGGCAGAGACTCTAATAAGGCTTAGCACTGGTGTTTTAGGTATAGCACAGCTGGTTATAGCACGTGGCAGGGAGCAGACGAACGACGAGGATTCCGATGCACACCCTTGCCAGTGTGTTATGAATCGACGATGAACCACACTTTCAATGCTTGGTAACTTTCCTGGCCTTTGCGCGGTTTAGCTTGCGAGACTTTTCACTTATTAAGAGCAAGAGCAAGCAAACGGGTTAATACTCAGCGGGATGTTGTCATTGCAGTGATTGGTTATTTTGTACTTGCAATAACTACATCTACCTTGGACACATGATAGATGCACCGGGCAAAGACATAATAACCTATTAGCATTTGACATAATAACAAGCTTTGAACGACCCGCAATCGTGCTGGTTTTCATTGCTGCTGGGAATAGGACGCATGCACGGATCACTTCCGCCATCCTGCGAAATACCTATACCTAAGTATGTACCGGCACAGGATGCGATCGATTCCCAAACTCAGAGGAAGAAACGGACCTCCGTAGATTAACGACGGAGAGCACGAAAAATCAGCAATACATACAGATGTACATACGCAACAATTGTATATAGGTATATCGGTAGGGCGGAAAGGATGCGCCCCTCCCCACACCGGCGGCCGCATGTGGGTAGAAATTTTGGTGATGCAAGCGTTTCCTGACCAGCAGTGATCACCTTCTTGACGAAGGAAAAAAAATTGGAAGGATCGTCAAAGCTTATACCGTCATCTGGCCTAAGCGAAGATAGAGGACGAGGCAACGCCAAGTCAGTAACTCCGCCGCTACGCTCGGACTTGCGTCAAAGTTGAAACAAGGCCGTGGTGTAGAGAAGGGTGGGAACAGAAGCAGAATGGTCATCGTCGCCAACGAAAACGCCTATAGGCTACTATAGTATATAGTATGTATGTGTGTGCGTGCAATGTCCGTCGGCTGACAACAATCAAATCCATGGCTCCCCCACCTAAGCCACCTAAAGCCACCAAGCCAAGTTGTATGTATGCGGCTTATTAATGCTATGTAGTTGGTCTAGTGAATCTTGTGTGTGATTCCCTCCACTTATCATATCTCCGCCGCTCTCGAACCGGACAGCAAGAGTACCAGGTTCGTGATGAAGAGCGGTATGCGGTATGCGGTATGCAGGTCGGCTAGACTAACCTAGACGGCTCCGTCGGAGAGAACGTGAACGGTCTGTGAGCGGGCGCGAGTGAGCGGGCGACGCCAACGTGACGAAAAAAGAGAGAGAGAAAAGCGCCGCATACATACAACATACGGAACCAACGGTCTTGTGATCAATTTTTGCAATGCAAACTACATAGTGCGCCGTAATTGGCGAAAAGTGAAGATACGTCGTGTTAAAATTGCCTTTGGGGATCTGTTGTCGCAACGTCGTTGGCGAATGCTCGAGTCTCACGCATGGGCTGTTTGGTGGGGACCCTTTTCTTTTCGATCCCCCGCCCTGAAGCAGCCAATAGCGCCCCGAACAGCGCGAGGAGATCGGTTCCAGGGGGTTGGAACGGGAATCAAACCCGAGGTTCGCTTGTAGGTAAGTATACCAAGAGTGTGATGTGGTGCCCAGACCCGATTCAAACTCGCGTTGGCAAAAAGAGTGTTACCAATCGAAACGGGGTCACCTCGATAGGCAAGCACCTAACAAAACGGCGTAGACATGGACACGCGCAACATCATCAAGGATAACACTCATTCCCCAGATGCAAGGCTGGGGCACCAAGCCAGACGAAACCCGCGGGGTTGGCAGTTAGTAGCTATTCTTGTGGCCCGGGATTATTCGTGTATGTGAGATACTTTGACTAGTTCTTATGCTGTACTTGAGTACTGCTGTTGAGCAATTGCTTGTGAGCGACGTGATATCCGGTCGGCCGTCAGTACTTACATTACAGTTACATCTGCGTTTAGTCTCCTTGATACATGTAGGTAATCATTGATGATGCGACAATGCCATGACAGATGATGACTCCTTGGCAGAAACGAGACTGACATGGCCAACAAATAACATACAACGCAAAGTAAGTAAGACCTTGGCAATGAAGAGGCCTAAACCTTCTTTGGGACAACACACTGGCAATCGGTCTGAAACGTATCAACGTGACCAGGTACGTAATCGCAACTTTTCCTCGCAACAAAACGAGTTGCATAGCAGAAAGCATTGAGAAGACCGACTTATTACCGAAAAGATCTCATCAGATGATCATAGTAGAAAGCAGTGGCTTATCGAACATTCATTATGGTATTAGCCGCCTAGGTAATACCTAGGTGGGTAGATAAGCTTCCCGGCCTATCTCCTTGCGTCCTTGTTTACGTAGTACCAGGCATTACAGCATACCAACATGCATATACATCTACTTAATCAGCACGGTACATGTTCCAAACCAAGCCAACCAGTAATTAAGGTGCTCACTGCAGACGTTTGGGGGTCGTACTGTAAAGCGGTGAGCCGGTGAAGAGATCTATCCTTGTTACCATTGAACAAACCCGAAGTCTCACCTGCATGTCTACCTATCTGTAAGATAATGAAAGGTGAGTTTATGCGATAGGTACAGCATCGTATCCCTTTTATAGAATGGTGCCTGGGTAGACGAGAATCCATTGCAGACTATCCAGGCGGGGAAAGGTCCCGGTCATTCAATTCTTGGAACTTTTGCACCAGAAAGACGCCAGGATCCCGACTTTATCTCGCTCCGGAAAAATGACAGAAAGATGCTCCTCTACTGTACAGGATACTGTATGTAAATACACTAGTAAACTCTATCGACGGTCTCGACATACTTAGCCAACGAAAGGGGGGAGACGACGAACGATGGTTGAACAAAAGTGCGCCGTGTTCCCGTCGCAAGATGATCCCGGACTAGGCGCCTCAAGCACGTATTGGGTATAGGCTTGGTTACCAAGAAACGCCGGTAGCTCGGCGTGTTGCAACCCAAGCATCATGTCTGTCAAACTAGGAGCGAGAGAAGGTCATTACCTGTTTGGTACGAGAGCTGTTTGTGCTGACTCGGTGTTTGCTTCGCCAAGAGGGAAACAAGCAACGAACGCCAAGGGATCTCGCGCAAAGATCCCTGGGTTGACTGTCGAGTCGAGACCTGCACAGTAGGTACCTCTGTAAAGCAGTCCAACAAACAAACATTCGAAAGTTAGGGATGGGACAGATACCCGAGTAATGAAACTCTGCCTAACAAAGTAATTTACATAAGCACCTACATAGGTAGACAATGACTAACAGACCGACTACCTGTTTATGGAGAAATGGCCACGTAAAAAGCTTAACTTGGGAGAGTTTTACTGTTGTAGAGATCTAAAAATATGTACCCTAGTACTAGACTAAGGCGTCGAATGCGGAGAACTAACAATGCTTAAATTCATGCTTAAATAGAGTAATTTGAATTTAAGTGTCAGTATTGTATGAGAACCCACACGCCAAGACTGGGTACTAAGAGCGCCAAGCATCTCTCTCCCCCAGCTATTGAGTAAAACAGAACGCCAGGAGCAGCTGGAATATCAAATGTCGTCTTATGTTTGGACCTTCGTTTGCGAGGAATACTAACAGTCACGCATAGAAAATGCCTATTCAGAACGCCCTTCTGACTATGTCTTTCGTCTTACCTTAGTTTTCTATGGTGATGCAGGATGAACAGAACCAGATAGGGCTAGATTGCGTGGTGCGTGGTGAAGTAGACTGCCGCGCTATGCTATGCAACTGACAATTTCTTAAATCGACTTCCAAGATGCCAAGGTATGACTTTTTGGAGTTGTGGATTACATACCTATCCACCTACATATATACATACTTACACCCAGGATAGACTGACATACCTGACGTCTGTATTTGGTCCCTAGACGAAAGTAGTATGGCCCGTATTTTACACGGTATTCCGTATAGAAGTGTACGGGACCAAAACTCTTGGCCTAACTAAACACCTCACGGGTTTTTACTAGTATGAGCAGGTATTTGTTTCCCTCAGGTTCTTGGTAACTTACTTGCCTTTCCCAGCCGAAGCCGATAAGGACCCCTGAGGGGGTAGAAACGAGGAAAACGACAAACATAAGATCTACGGGTAAGCTCTCCTCCTTTGTTGGAGAAAAAAGAAGCTTGAATCCTACCCGGCCGGTAGGAGTCCAATCAGGGCCATTCGATGTCTGATGGATGACATACGTTAAATCTTATCCCGTCCTCATCAAGCACGTTTCCTCTGACATCTTTTAACGAAAGGAGGGGCTGACCACCATATCGATCAACAAACACAAATCGCTCGTGTAGAGTTCTAGATGCGCCAATGTAAACGAAACCCCCGGTGTCCTGTAGGTAAGATGTGTATGCACACAACGGCCAGAGGTTTCATCGTAACGATGCACTATACGTGTACAAGCACGATATGCCGTTGAAGGGGGGTAGAAAAACGCCAAGAGTTGTACTTCCGATTTGGGCTTACCATCTCGATTTGGTGAAGACTGCAACCTTTTTCAGTCAAGAGAGAGAATGATTTTTACTCTGCATCGCTACGACTCTCACCTGCCCTCAAGATACCCGCCTAGCATTGTGGCCCGTTGTACTCCGGCCGTCGGCTTTCTTGATCACCACGTTTAGCAATCGTTATGCTGTGGGTCGGACGGCTGTGGCTCCGTAGAAAAGTGTCTTGTCTAATAAGTCACCCATTCGCGTGATTGAGCGATTGATGCCCTTTTTTTTTTTGTGCTCGCCCAGAAAACGCGTTTCTCGTCAAGAGTAAACCAATCGCTGACAGCAGCGCATTCCACAAGCACCACCCTCCTGCGGTTGCTCTACGACGACGGATAATGCGTACTACTGTCACAATGCATGTTGGCGTCAGAATGGGGAAGATGGGGGGGGGGGGGGGG
>Ga0247782_1000050_pt1 | contig 168834 bp, 137 predicted proteins | sample UWRJL019104C5_FD_179928 | JGI IMG/M metagenome (GOLD analysis project Ga0247782, IMG submission 179928) | Plant litter microbial communities from Arlington Agricultural Research Station in Wisconsin, United States - UWRJ-L019-104C-5 | ecosystem: Environmental > Terrestrial > Plant litter >... | reverse complement strand
GAGCGCAAGTACCTCACTGAGAGATACCTGGAGTCTGCCTAAAGGGCGGTGGGTCGTCGACGGGTCACGGCTTAGCGCGCCAAGAATACCTGACATGGGTACACTTAATACGCCTGCAACCATAGTAGACTACCATATCTGCTACCTAATTCCTATCACGGCTCAGCCCTGCTAGGTTACCTTACCTACCTACCTACAGTATGCCAAGAGAATGCCATCATGCCCATTCTAGAGTGCGATTCTTCCCACTAAATAGGCAGGGGAGAGGTAGGGTATCGGCTGCAGGGTATAACAACTACCTAGACGAGAATCACTTACTGCGCGTTAGTGAGAACAAGGATAAGTTTCTGGGGAGGATTGGTGATCACACATCCCGACATAATAGTCAGAAGCCACGAACTTTGTGTAGATTATTTTATCAGCTCGATCTTCGTGGTGATGCCATATGGATCGATCAAAGCAGAATATGGACACTACATACGCAAGGCTATTCCTACATACAGCAGCTTTTCGCATCTTTGTAACCGTTTTGAGGTAAGATTTCCTCCCCACGTTTAGAGGATCGCGTACTCAAGCAAGAGAAACCCTATGTGATGCTTACTGACTTACACGAGAGAAGGGACTAGGGGTAGGTACATACAGTACATAGTGCAGGAATAAGTGTAACCAACAGCATTTTAGTAGGGTGATATGCCGGTTCTTCCATACGTACAGTGACAAGATACATGCGCATTGCATTTTCAGAAATTAACACGGTGTTGGCGTTGCCTTAGCTTCTAATTACTGTCTATAGCATGCAGGTAACCAACTCTTTAATTTTAAATTTTCCCACGATGACATAACTTAGATTTGCGCCGAGCTCCCACTCCCCTCATCTCGCGCATTACCTTTTCCTTACTTCTCTCCTGAATTCTTTCCTTCTATCTCTTCTGTCCGGTAAAGTGAAATTAAGAAGTGCCCACCTCAATGAATCGTACCGGCATATATAGCTGGTTGTCTTCGTAGAGATAATGCCATGTCCGGGAGAGGCAGAGCGATAGTCAGGTCTCCAGTTCCCAATTCGTGAACGCCCGTCAAGAAAGAACTAAAATAGGCCTTAAATAGTCTGTTGGAAAGGGCAGGTGCTTATAACACCCTTGCCCGGGCTATTCAGCTCTTTAGAATGCAGAAAGGATTTGCCTTCTATTGCTCTATCGTGCGCCGCGTATGTACATACGACACTGCTCGAACTAGTATGTAGTGCCGGGCATCCGCCCATTCGGCGCCATCTGGAGAAAGAAGGTAAAGAGGGGAGGGAAAAGAGAAAGAGGGTGCTCCCAGACTAGCCCGATCGAATAATGATCCTATGTTAGGAATTGTTGGCCCCGTCGTCTTCCTCGATTTCTGCTCCATGTGTTGCGCATATGTAGGTAGTGTTGCATCGACCAAAGACCCAGGATGCCATTTCAGGCTGGCCTAGAACGCTCGCCCTTGGCAGAGGGCGCCGATGGTGATAGCGGTTTTCCTCGATAACGCCGGCATGCAGATAAGTGCAGATATGCATACGGATATGCAGACAGTCAAACCAGCGCAGCCGGCGCATCCAGCCACATATCCCAGCTCCCAGTCGATCGCAAATCGCCCTCGAGAATTGTGCGCCCCGGTGACCTGGATGGAGAGACAATACCTGCCCTTCCCCCCTCTATACATAGCTCGTCCACCTTGGTACTTTCCGCAGGCTAACGGCCGCAGGAATCGATCGCACACATGGAGACATGGAGTTGGTGAGAAGCTAATCTAGAGATGGACAGTACTTCTGATCCCTCGGCATTTGTGGTGATGGACGTTCGCGTTAAGCGCATGCCTGTCCATGATCCCACGTTGATGGCATCTCGGTCTATATAACCCCTATGCCGCTCGGACACACACAGCGGCATGTTCGAGTCCACATACATACAACCCCTACCTATTGGCTGGTGCTGACAAACATGGCGAATACCACACTGATACTAGGGCTTCTGTCCTCCTTTGCGTTACTGTATGGTCTGGTTCGCGTCCTAACGTCGAGCGGCCGCTCCTCTAACTTCCCGCCGGGTCCTCCCACGCTACCCATCGTCGGGAATCTGCACCAGCTACCGCTAGAACAGGTGTACATCAAGTTCGCAGAACTATGTAGGAAGTATGGATCGGGTGGGCTCATGAGCTTACAATTGGGCCCAAGCAACAAGGTGCTCGTCGTTAATAACTGGAGGGTCGCGCGAGACCTTCTCGAACAGCGTGGGGCTATCTACTCGTCGCGACCAACTATACTTGCGGCGCAGGAGGTGTTGCCACCACCGGGTGACTATCACCTCTCACTGCTAAAATATGGCGACAAGTGGCGCAAAGAACGCAAGACCTTTATGGAGTTTCTAAAGAAGAGCGAGATGGAGAAACGGCATCCCATACAAGAGGCCGAATCTTCCCAATTTAGTAAGCAGATTTGAGTTTCCTCGCCCCTTTTGACCGCTCCCAACGTACGTGTCGTGTGTAGAGAACAGGCCACTAACGGCTGGATTCAAAGTGTACGAGTTGCTCGTAAGCCCAGAACGGTTTCATGAGCATGTTTATCGTTACCACGGCGCCATTATTCTGGCGTCGGCCTTTGGCAAACGGGCAAGGCACTATGAGAAAGGAGGCGAACTCCAACGATTTTTCGACTTGGAGTACGATTTTGCCACTGTCATGGCACCCGGATTCGTTCCGCCTTACGATATTTTTCCCTTCCTAAAGATTGTGCCAGACTTCCTGACACCTTGGCGGGGATGGAAGCAAAAGACAAGGTCGGTGGGAGAGAGACAGCGGGCCCTCTACCGCGAGCTTTTTCTCGGCGTGAAACAAAGGATGGCGCAGGGCCGCAGCCAGGAATGTTTCCTGGCGGACGTGATACGCCAGCAGGAGAAAACGGGATATACCGATGTCGACCTGGCACACATCGGCGGTGTGCTCCTGGAGGGCGGCGCTGAAACGACAGCGGGTACCTTTGAAACGTTCTTAGTTGCGATGGCAGCTTATCCGTTCATCATGAAGGCTGCACAGGCAGAGGTGGATAGTTTTTACGGGGATAGTCAGATGCCGACAGAGGCTATTGCTGCAGAACTCCCCTATCTCGAAGCTTGTATGCTGGAAGTAAGTGGGCTCCGGACAGCACACGATGTGTTCTACTTTGGATATAGCTAAAGAAATCTAGGTACTCCGTTGGCGGCCCGGTCTCGCTTCGGGGATCCCGCATGAAACTACACAGGACGACACTTACGCTGGGTTCTTCATTCCGGCCAATACAACTATCTTAATGAATATATGGGGAATCAACCACGATCCAGACGAATTCGAGAACCCCGAAGCCTTTGACCCGACGCGATACCTTCGAAATCGAAATGGATCGAAGGACAGCTTCAGTGAGGGGTTGGAAGAGGGCGATAGCAATCATTTACGGCGACAAATCTGGACATTTGGCGCGGGGAGACGAGTGTGTGTGGGGCAGAACATGGCGCTGAGAAGCCTTTTGTTGACCATGGCCAAAGTGGTCTGGTGCTTCGATATCGAGCCCGCCTCTCCCGAGGGGGTGGACACAAGTATAGCTGCGTTTGAAACAGGCATGGTTGCTGCGCCCAAGCCTTTCAAGGTAAATTTCCGAGTCAGGGGCGAGGACAGGAAGCGCATAATCGAGAGTGAGTGGGTGAAAGCCGACGAATATTTGAGGCGGTTCGAGTGAAGAAGCACTTGCCCCGTGTTACGCAGGGCAGTAATATAATAATACAATATTAAATCGTTAAAGCTCCTCCTTCTCTCCCTTCCTCCCTTCCTGCCTACAGTATGTTGTCTGCGCCGATGAAGGCCCTCATCTACGCCTACAGGAGGGATGCGCATACAGCTAAAACGAATCCAGCAAAACTGGCAGACCACTAGAGTCTTGGTTTAGTGCTGTGGGAGGGCTGTGGTATCGGCACTAATACGTTTGTAGTTAGGGCATTCGATGCAGATACACGTCATCTTGCCTTATAGCGGTAAGTTGGGTGGACTTAAAAGGGATGGTTTACGCTCATCCCCCACCCGAGGAAAATAGGGTCCTAGCGTCTGTTGGGGCGCGTCGGATGGAAAAGATAAAAGAAAAACAAACGAGTGACATGTGGAAAAAACCGCTACTCGAGCACTTAGCATGCAGTGAAGTTACTAGAACGAATCACCTCCTCAGGTCCCCAACTCCCTCATGATAGGCCGAGTGGTTAGAGGCCGGGCGCGGGTGGGCTGCAGTCCCAGTTCTCTTCTCTCCGCAACTCTGAAAAGAACGTCCGTTCCCGCCCCAGCAGTCTATCAACAACCTCGACTCTCCCAACGGCATTGCAGCAGCTCAAGCAACAATAGCAACAATTCCGGAAACAAAAGTAGTACCAAAACCAACATTAGCGCCAAGGACCTCGGTGTTAACGGCATGTCTCCCTCTGATATCTCCCAGTATCTTCAGCAGACGCATGACCGTTTGTTCGAGCACAACCGCGCCTGGGCTACCGAGCAGCGGGAGAAAGATGCCGGCTTCTTCGCCAAGTTGAGTGCCGGCCAGAGTCCCGAGTATCTGTGGATTGGATGCAGCGACTCTCGCATCCCTGCAGAGCAGATTGCCGGCCTGCAGCCTGGCGAGGCCTTCATCCACCGCAACATCGCCAACCTGGTGGTCAACACCGACCTTAACGTTATGAGCGTCATCGAGTATGCCGTGTGCCACCTCCACGTCAAGCACATCATCGTCTGCGGCCACTACGGCTGCGGCGGCGTCAAGGCTGCCATGACGCCCAAGGACTTGGGCTTGTTGAATCCATGGCTCCGTAACATTCGCGACGTCTACCGACTCCACGAGAAGGAGCTGGACGCCATTCCGGACGAGGCCGCGCGTTACAACCGTCTCGTCGAGCTCAGCGTTCAAGAGCAGTGCCGCAACGTTATCAAGACTGCTGCCGTCCAGCAGTCGTACGCCAAGAATCAATATCCCGTCGTGCACGGCTGGGTGTTTGGCTTCGAGGACGGGCTGCTGAAAGACCTCAAGATCAACCATAAGGAGATGCTTGGAAGCATCCAGAAGATTTACAACCTCACGGACTGAGGGCACTGACAGGGGGCTTAAGCAAGCGACATATTCATGCAAATAATCGTAATATATACATACATTTCGGCATATAATATATGGTAGATGGAATCAAGCATTACCGTCGTTTCGCCTCATGTTTATGAGATTTTGTCAGTTGGTCTCTGGAATAAGCAGGCCTTCGGATGAAAAGTTTATTTCTTGTCGAGGGGATACCCGTTGGACTTGGTCGTGTCCGGATAGGATCCTTTCGTTCATAGTTTTAGACAGAACTTTCGTCTGAGGCACAAGGAAAACTCAACTGAGAATACAAAAATTGTGATGGCTTATGCAAGACATACAATATATAAATAATAGGCAACTACATGTATGTCTGGTCGATCATTATGGTTTCAATAGCCGAGTGGACGTGATGAAGTTGCCTGTGCTCACAGTATCTGAGGTTACTACTTTGTAAACTTAGCTTTACCGCCTGCTTTGAATTGCCTCTAATTATTTCAACTGAACGTCAACTTTCAGCAATCTATATTCAAGCATAGTTTCTCTCACCTACTCGAACAAAATGACTCTGCGTGACCAAAGAGGAGCAAAAAGAAAGATGAAATGAAATGAAATAAAAACCATAGAAAGAATACCAGATCAGTTCCTTAGTGTATCGTCAATATAATCCCTCCTTGCCTAGCCTGGACTATAAATAGGCGAAAAATAGTGAGTCGCTTGTACCTGAAGGGATGCTTCCCCTGGTGCTACAGTTAGTACGAACTGTAAGCATTTTAGCCAACCCCCGGTCGATCTACAGGCGGCGCGGCACATCTACACGTGGATGGATACGTACTTACGCTTCTAGAACAGATCCATCTTCCTAGATCACAATTTATTGACGAATTAAGCATGCTCGGATACATATATATGAACGTATGAATATACTTGCTACCTTGGCGTACTAAGTACCTCTCTTCGGAATAGTTCAACTCAAGTTGAGCACTCGGTGTCCGGTGCAAGTGCCTGCCCACTCTAGGTACCCAGGCTTATGCCATGTGGTGGGCCAGTATACTGGGGAACCGTTTTGCCAGCAAGTAGGTAATACCTCTTATTTGTATCTTAGACCTAGACTGTTCGCAGCGCTTATGACCGCTCTATTTGGTAGAATATTGGATGGCGCATAAACGAAGTCACATCGGCTAAAGATTATCATTCGGGTCTAGACAGCTACCACCGTTGTAATACGTATTCCAGACGGTTTGGCCCTGTGCGCATCCATTTCAGCTTGTGGAATGTCGATGCAGGGACGGCGGGCTAGGCGCTCAGCCGACAGCCAATCTTTGCGATGGCGTTGCATTTATTGGTTCTTCGCTGTCAGCAATAAATAAAATATTTATTCCGCAGAATCTCTGCACCTTTGTTGCTCCTGAAGGGCTGCTTCTTCGTTTGTTTTCTTGAAAATGAGCATGTAAAATTCTGCATCTCTCACGATCGATCGTTGTAGATCTGACTAGGGCAATTGGACTTCGTTGGCCGTCTCCCAAACAAGAGGCGTCGTGTTTTGGGTCATACCACGGTCTAGTAGCCGAGGCAGTAGGCTACAATCTCCTCATTGCACGCTCAGTTACTGAGGATCCTTTGCTATGCGTCCATCCCTAACTCTGCTGCCTTCAGTCTTGACGATCGCGTTCGCACAGACGCGGTCGGCCAAGCGCGGCCTTCTCTCCGTCGCCACAAAACACAATGACCAGGACGACGGGATATGGGTTCGAGATGGATCGGATCTTACGTGGTACTACAGCTATGAGGTAACGCCATTGCCCGTATATAACGATAAGCCGCAGACAGATTTCGAGTTCGTGCCGATGCTATGGGGGCCCATCGACGACACGTCCTTCCTCGACACGGTCACTAAGTTGGTCGACGGCGGCCGAGACATCCAACATGTGCTGAGCTTCAACGAACCTGACGGGACCCAGTCGACAGGAGGGAGTAACATCGACCCGCAAACGGCTGCCAATGTATGGGTGAAGAACATAGATCCGTTGAGGGAGAAGGGTATCAAGGTCGGCCTACCGGCTTGTACTGGAGCCCCGACTGGCATTCCCTGGCTACAGCAGTTCCTTGCCGAGTGCTCGGCACTCATCAGCACTGATTCTGAGGTGAGGAACTGCTCATACGACTTCGTAACCATCCATTGGTACGGGAACTTCGAGGGCTTAGCAAGTCATCTGGGCGAATATTCAGCTGCGTACGTGGTTATTCCCTTTGCTCGTCTCTGCGATCCAAATACGAGGAACCTGGAGTAGCAGCAAACTAACATACAAGCGCTTCAATAGCTTCCCAAACAAAACGCAGTGGATTACTGAGTTCGCGCTTAACGACCAGGATCTCGAGACAACTCAGAGTTTCTTCAACACGACTCTAGAGTACCTCGACCGTCTGGAGAACGTGGGGCGCTACAGTTATTTCGGCGCGTTCCGTTCGGAAGAGAGTAACGTTGGCCCCAACGCTGTTATGCTTAACAACGACGGCCAACTGACAGATATCGGCTCTTGGTATCTGGGAGGTACCGCCACCGGTGTAGACCCTCAGACCGGAGCGGGGATGCGGATCCAGGGCAGCATGCTCTCAGCTCTCACGTTGGCTATTGCTGGTGCGCTTGTATTTACTTGAACGATGTTTGATGCTTTGAGACATGGATAGTATAGAACTAGTAGGTTATGGGCTTACCTGCAATATGGGATACACGGCGTTCAGTAAAGGTTTAGATACTAATAATGCTGAGCTTTGGGGATGTTAATGAAATGAGATGATATAGCGCTTTTCATACTAAATAGTGGTCAGACCCGAACTCTTATATGGACTTGGTAGCCTATGAGAATGAATGCAAATGATAATCAATATTATATGGGAAATAACCGGCATCGCTACACAGATAAACAAATACATCATTGCTCATTAACAAACAGCCCAGCCATACCCATACCGGTTCCGATGCACATGCTCGTCAACAGGATCTTCCTCTTCGTCCGCCGGCATTCGCTCAGGCCGGTGACAATTTGTCGTGTGCCGGTTGTGCCGAGTGGGTGACCGAGTGCGATAGCGCCCCCGCGGGGGTTCATCTTGGTCCAGTCCAGCTTCAGGAAATCTCTTGTGTAAACAGCCATCGTACCGAACGCCTCGTTCACCTCAACTACATCACAGTCATCCAGGGTAAGGTTGTACCGCTTGAGCAACTTGGGGATGGCAACGGTAGGACCGATGCCCATGATTCTGGGTGACAGGCCGGCGACTGTCGAGCCGACATACTTGGCTAGGACAGGTAGGCCGAGCTGAATGGCCTTTGAGCGCCTCATTATCACGACGGCGGAGGCGCCGTCGGTGACCTGGCTAGCATTGCCACCCGTGGTGATGGGACCCCACTGTGGGAAGGCTGCGCGAATCTTGCCTAGTCCCGCAGCTGTGGTCCCTGGCCGAATTCCCTCGTCTTTGGTAAGGGTGATGGTCTTGAACTCGCCATCGGGGCCCTTGATCTTGGTGGTGATGGGCACAATCTCGTCGTCAAACCAGCCGGTCTTCTGAGCGGCCTCGGCGCGGCGGTAGCTCTCGGCGGCGTACTCGTCAATCACCTCGCGCGTCAGACCGAAGTCACGGGCAACGTTCTCACTGGTCCACCCCATAGGCTCCATGCAGTCACGAGCCTCCTGGCTGTGCTTGAGGACTTCCTCATCGAAGGGGTCCTGGAGAGCATCCCCGCCTATCGTCATCGACTCTGCGCCGCCGGCAATGCCTATCTCGATCGAGCCCTCGGCGATCTGGTGCGCTACGTCGGCCACGGCTTTGAGGCCAGAAGAGCAGAATCGGTTTACGGAGGAGGCGCCGGTCGTATTGGGGAAGCCGGCGGCGAGCGCGGCGGCACGTGTTTTGTAGGCTGCTTTGGCGTCGGATACCTGCGAACACGTCGTTAGTCTTTTGTCTTTCCCCCGGACAGAGCAGATGCGCGTTGGTTCGAGTCAATCACGTACATTGCCCATGCAGATGTCCTCCACGAGGTCGGGCGAGAACCCCAGGCGCTCCCGTGTGGCTTTCAGGATGGCGTACATGAGGTACTCGAGGCTTGTATCTTTGAATCCGCCCTTCTTGCCCTTACATAGCGGCGTCCGAATTGCCAAGGTGATGACGATATCATCTGGGTTCTTCGTCGTTCTGGAGTCATGTGACAGAGTAATATTAACACACGTCTTTCACGTTTTTGCTAGCGGAACTGGCTTGCTTGCATCGAGGGATTATGAGCTTACATGGCCGTCACCGGGTTATTAGGCGACAGCTGCTTGAGGAGGGATGAAACTCGTTCAGCAGCCATTGTATCCACCGTTCTGGAGAAAATAATAACTAATTGTGTCTTCCCAAATGACCTCTCGCAAGACCGCCAAATAGCTCAAGATGGTTACAAAAGGCGGGTTTCAGAGTTGAAGGAGTTAAAAAACAGATTACGAGAAGCTCCAGACCGTTTGGGAGTTGATTACATTTACATTCAGCCGAGGCAACTTTCGGGTCGGTAGTTCGGCAGATCCACCAACCCCGTGAGATTCGCTAGTGTAAATCCGGGGAAACTTGTCAGCGACGGTTAATAACATGGGAAGACGAGAACCCAAAATGAAGAGCCAAAGACCCAGAATTTCAAAATATTCAACAAACGAGGGATATCTGGCCGTCTAACTACTGTGTAGATTTACGGGCCACATACAGCATAGTAAATACCTAATACAGATAATAACCGGATGGAAATTTGCTTGCGTATCATCAAATACTACCAGATATAAAAGCTTATAAAGTTCCTAACTTAGGTAGGGAGGTAGGTAGGTAGGCAGGTAAGGTTAGGTAACCGTGAATGGATATATCCCGTGATGACCACAACTGCAGCCGCAGCACCTATCGTCATGTCTCATAATAATAAAAACATACGCCCCTACCCAGCTACCAAAAATGCATTCGATCATGAACAGGCTGAGCCGACGGGCTCTCAACCATTCAACTCGAGATATACATTTCGCTTTCCCTTGGTCCTTTCCAGTCTTGCGTAAGAAGCTGTTGCTCTGGCTTCTTCTTTTCACCATCTTCGGGTTCGGGGGCCATCGATACCAGCATACCGGCCAATTCGAACCTCACCACGGCTCGGCATACTATCGCACTCAAGGTATACCTGGCCACAATGATCAGGGTATCAGAGATGCTAAAGAACAGCAGACTCGACAGGGTAAGTGTGCCGAACGACACCTGGGCTATGATGCCGAGGTTGATGAGCCATGTCAGCATGTAGAAGAGCACGTGATATATCTTCTCGTCATCGAGAGAGCGCAGCTTCAATCTCATCGGGGGGTGGAAGACAGACGGGATGATCTGGGTCGGGACGCGTGCAGACAGGGGACCCCCAAGCCTCGTGCCATAGCCCTCGTCGACGCGCACCAAGTGTACCCGCAACCAGATAGCTAGGACGCCAGCCAAGTGGATGATGGCAGCACCTAGTGTCCACAGCGGCACGGCGAAGATGGTGTCGCGAGCAAAGACGGCAACAGCGTGCACGCCTAGCTCGTAGGCGAGGAGAAGCACGTTGGCCACAGCTCCCCCTACAGCTAGGTATTGGGCGATGGAGATGAGAGCCGCCCATAGCCCTCTCCGTCGAGTGGTACAGAGAAAACTAATACCGATATCTCTCGTTGCATCGCCCTCGACGTATGTGGCGATGCCCTCCGCGAAGTCCTTTGTTTTCATCATCGACACCGTCGGACTCCCGGCCGAGATCAGGAAGCCGAGCAGCGGACGTCGGATGCCAACGAGTGCTGTTTCTATCGTGGAGCTGCCGATTGTCTGTAAAATGGTCGGGATGAGACCCAGAATAAGGGATCCAACGGCCACTGTTACGGGTGTGTCAGTTACCAAGAGAACTCGTTCGACCGAAGCTCAACATTTATTAGCGTTTTGCTTACGCTCTGCCTTTTTGGTCTCGGAGAAGACATTTAAGATACAGTCGGTTACTGGGCTCACCAAGGACTGCCTTCCCAGAGTGTAGTTGACCTTGCCTGTGAGGTATTCGGCGTACACGTCGGAACAGTTCTCGCGTAGAATAAGCTGAACATCATTATTCCATCCTGGGAAAAACTGGTCGAACTGGTGAGTAGGCGTAGCTTGTACTACTGACAACAAGGCAAACAGGGTTGCCAGGCTTGCCGTGAGTAACTTCATCGTGAAAGTGGGCTTGGACGCAAGAGAAGGGGGGTTTGCAGTCACAACACACATGCGGACGCTGTTAAGAGGTTTGATGCTCTTTATAGGTTCTCGCTTCACACCTGAACCTAGCTAACCTAGGCATGTATGCCCAGAAATCCTCCTACAGTCAAAGCAAGGTCTTTTCTACACGCTATAAGGCGATTCGGAGGCTGGGGCACCTCCCCAGGTAGATATTCTAACATCTCTCATCCACTATTGTCGGCTAAGACGCGAGAGAACAAGGAAATGGCTGAACGAAAAACGGCCCCCACCTAACCTAGTCGACGTGGTTACTCAGAAGGATTCATGGCCCAGCAGCAATCATACCAGGCTCGCGTCAAGCTGCGTCGGGACGGGACGGTTGCTGAAAGACGCATTGCACTAATGTTTGTTTAGGTTAGAGTGCTGCTTAAATAAGATTTAAATGATAAGCCCTAAGAGAGTGATTGAGTACACATGCAACACCAACCGAACCATCTCGAACAAGATTGTTTCCATCATGACCCCTGGCGTTTACCATGCATGCGACTGACGGTTGTGTCTAGGCAGAGCTTGAAGTGCACACTCTGCACTCTGAGCAGACAGAGAGTGAGCAGAGCAGAGATAGGACAAAGTCCGGCGCCTTACTTTCTTAAGACAGCATGACTCCATAACGACTAACCCTTACGCACGTCCCTACAGTACATAGTGGTCGTCGCGAAGGCCAAGACCTCTGGCCTGGTTAAGGCTACAACATACGAGTACTTAGCGAAGTTAACTCTTAGGCATCTAATCCAGCCAATGATGGTTCTTATTGTAAATCCACCGACGTCTATCCCGACGATGGTACTGCTGTAAATTGCTGACCAATCTGAATTTACGATAGGGTAAGGACGGAGTTAGGTACTGCTGTACTATTGTAAGTAGGTACTTCGTTTATTTCGTTTTTGCCTACATCCTACTTCCGTATACCTATGTAGATGTGACTAATGCTGGGCATGTACTTAAAATGAGAACGCGGCCTTTGTGGAGCAAGGAAATACACATTGACGGCCTCGTGGTCGCGATGATTCAGTGGACTCAACATCTCGTTATGCCCCCTCGCTCTGCAGTTTTTCCCATGCCGAGGCCGTCCTACCGATTAACCGTTTACTTTACATCTTTCTTTCTCTTTCTCTTTCTCTCTCTCCCTCCCTTTTCTGTTTCGTATGCTGTACTGCTGTATACCTATTTAGAATGAAGCGTCTACTATTTCTTGTGCGTACTTACTCATATGCGATTACGTAAACCCACTACTAATAATAACAACAACGCTCTGCCAATTGCAGTATCCAGATAGGTAATATGTGCCGGTTCAGGTGCGGAACATTGTCTGTTTCAGTCAGCCCTTTGAATCCCCACACAACAGCGTCGCAATTGCAACCCTCCGCTGATATTTTCTCCTATTACTATAGTTATAGGCCTATTAAGTGTACCCATGCCAGGTAGCAGGATCTCCACCACACTAATGGGTGGGCCCCCCCATAACGTACGATACAGCTAACACACTCACACTCATACTGTCTGGCAATATGAAGCCTGCAATACAATGACCATATTCAACGTTGCTGGCGTAGTGCCTTGGTGTTGCGTGCGTATGTGTACAATTTAATGCTTTATATAGGCCCTCTATGCCTCTACTACAGCCCGGCACCTCTGTAGCGTGCCCTGTACTAACTCTTCGAGCTGTAACTTGTCTACGGCTTCCTATACCTCTAAAATTACCTGCGTAGTAGGTCATACAAAAGGGTTCTTGATATGGCCATAGTGCCTTTGTATGCAGTTCTTTATACTATTCTATACCGTTTCCATAGGGTTACGATCTGGCAAAAAGGGCAGCCACTCTAGGGCTCTAAGGCGCGGCAAGGCACTAACACAGTCTACAAAAGTTGCTGAATGTACCTCTGCTTACAGGCTAGAGGCGTTATACTGTATTTAGTATGGCGCAGACCAACGGGTGGAGCAGTAGTACCTGACATGGGTACACTTAATACGCCTGATACCGAAGTAGGTACTTTTCGGCAATTCCGTTGCGCCATGTCAAGTATATCATGATACCCGACAAAGCGGAACCGTAAAGACCTTGACAGCACCGAAGAATTCGTCGTATTGCCACTGCTAATCTATATAACATAAGAGAGTAGCTGCTTATCGTCAGGTAGAGAAATAGCCAAAATTTGGTCATTACCTCGGAACGCCCGCCCTCTATTTTCGGGGTTGGATGATGTTGCGATGCTGAAACGTAGTAGTTCGTGTTGCGCAATTATCATATCACTACTTCATGTGATCTGAAGACCGCTAGGCAAGGAAGATTCACCGCAAGGAATCAAGTATCAAGATATGTAGGCTATATCTGGGCATTAGGCGTGGTACGTACTGAGTGCAAAGGGAAAGGATTTGAGCTGTCGACGGCACGTCGGATAACCTCCGTCTACAGACCGGGGGTTTCCAGTTGACACTTCCATGGGTGGACTGTCATGAGTTTTCTCTCCAAACAGACACTGAGACGCTGAAACTTAAAGCATTCTCCAAATGTAACACACAGCTCTGCACTATTTGTACAAGTGATATCGTATAAATGTCTCCCCTCTTCATACTCTCCTTACCCTTTAGTCCTGAACACGGCGCGCGTTTAGCACACGCCTAGGTGGTTTATTCTAAGAGCTATGCTTGGTGAGCCGAGCCCTCAGACGTCCTGTCCATCATGCACCTACCTGGCTGTCTTAATGCCGGTTCATTCAGAGGCTTCATGAAGCGTGGCAAGCGAGTTCGACGCATAGGGCAGGTAGGAGGTTGCCCTTGAGAACGAGTGTCCGCAAACTTCCAACAAGGCAAATAGAAGGTGACGGCCGACCAGAGTAAGAGGCAAAAGCCGGGTGTGGATAATATGCTCTTGCTTGTAGTTGGCCATATTTCATTCTGCTTAACGCAAAGGTTAGTATGAAAGAATATGTAAACTGCTTATGCTGTCTCGGACCTAACCCGCACGCCTACACAGTAAGTAAATACTGTACAGGACAGCCTACCCTACAATTGCTAGGTATGCACACTAACCACATCATGTACAGATAGGTATCTGTATATCGGGTATCCCCACCACTTTGAGCTTACATGATGGAGTAACGTTATACTGTTGTGCTCCTGTGTTTACAGGGCTCGTTTGAATCCGTTCAGGCAGGCGGTAAAGATATACAGCGATATGATTGGATCAGCACAGGTTGGCAACAACGTGGACCTACTGACCTGCTAGGATCTGAACAGCTATGCATAGTTCTGCCACACTAGTAACCATCAAAGAAGAAAGCGAAGCGCAGAAAGCCAATAGCGCTGTTAGGAATCGAACCCAACTCCACACTTATACTAACTTTTCTGGCAGACTGTTATACCATCAGTAGAGGGCAGCAGCCAATATCAGTGTGATGCTGATAATCTCTTAAAGTTGATAAAGCTCTTCAGTCCCAGTCTCTACCTCGTTTTCTAGTGTACTGCTTCACATACGGCGCTATCGACTTTGTGCTTTTTATCTAATAGAACCCTCAACCAAGAACCAACTCTGGATTCCATCCATAGCCATCTTTTACAATTGTTCCCTCCGCTTGATGTTAGATCACAACGGCCCAAGATGGTAATATGATCTGTTCCTCTGCGTTTACAGTTGCGGTATACATGTCAGGGGTTCTCTAACGCGCTGACTATTTGTAGAATACACAATTCAATTCAGCTCTAAAACAATCCACATCGATTAAGCGCGACCTTGCCAGCCTCTCTTCATCGCCAGATGGCGCGCCCACCCCTGCCTCCTTAGGCTCGCTTTCGGCCTCGTTAACAGCCTTCTCCCGTACTCTCGATGAATATTCCAACTTAGCAAAACAAGAGCTCAACCCCGCCAAGCAGGAGAAGGCCCATGAGCGTCTGCGCAATTTCCGCAACGAACTCGCCGAGTTTCGCGCGCACCTTGACCAACTAAAAGCTCGCAGGGAAGATACCGCCCATGACCAGAATCGTTCCGAACTACTTGGCCGCCGGCCCTTCACCACCTCTACGCCCGAGAATCCTTATGCCCACGCGGAAGCCAGTACTTCCTCGCCGAGCACTGTCCCAACGAATCGCTACGGCAGCGGAGGAGTGGTCGGTGGCGGCCAGATGAGCATGGGCAGCGGAGATTACACGCGCGAGGCCCACGCCATGCGCGAGCAGAACTTCTTCGCCAGCACCAACACCGCCCTCGATGAATACATAGCCCGCGGCCAGGCCGTCCTAGGTGATCTAGGCGCCCAACGAGACATGCTCAAAAACACTCAGCGTCGCCTCTATAGCGTTGCGAACACCCTTGGCGTTAGCGGAGACACAATCCGCATGATCGAGAGGCGAGCTAAGCAGGATAAATGGATATTCTGGGCTGGTGTAATAATTTTCTTCGCCTTCTGCTGGCTGGTCTTGCATTTTTTACGTTAGCAAGGACAACCGGTACCGGAGACATAGGGGGCGGGGCCACCGGTATATAACAGCATGAGGGGAGAACGGGCTATAGACGTCAGCTGTTGTGGGCAGGAATCTGAGAAACGCGTCGTCCCTTTTTTTCGACATTGCAAGATTCTTTTAGAGCGTATTTTATGTACAGCACGGAGTCCGGCGTACGAGGGCATTTTGCATAGGGCAGGGAACAAAATTTGATGATGGGCTCGCGGCTTCCTATGATGATTGGGCTTTACCCCGTTCTCATTTCTCGTGAAACCTGCGGTAATTTCGCATCTCGAATGGCTTCAGTTCCAGATCAACCTCACTTTTCTGTGCACAATGGGGAGCTAGCTCATTCTCTGCATATTTCAAAGCAAGACACTGTACCTCGTGGTCTGCCCACGAGTCACGCACTGTTAAAACGAGGAGTACCAAATCGGCTCAGTCCAAGGTCTACAATACGACATGGGCAACACAGTTGAGCCTAATGATAATCTGTCTAGTGATGCTCACGCACATGTTTTATGATGTGTATACCTACCGAGTCCGTACGGATGCACTAGGACATGGTATGCAAAGTATCTGTGACTATTCTAGGCAAAGGGGGCGCGAAGCCAATGCCGTCAACTCTCAGGGGTGCTTTTATTCTTGTTTCAACCCTATCGTGAACAAGACATCTATGTCTGACTGAATCTCTACAACCTCCGTCTCCGGCAAAACATGGTTGCTAGTGCTCATACGCCTCCCAAAAGCTGTCGGCCAATCCTGAACATCCCATTCAAGCCCCTTTGTCGAGATAACGGCCGGCCCGCATACGGGAATGATGCCTACATACTTGGAGAAAGGCTCAGCCGTAACCTTTCTAAACGTGTCTTTGACTTCAGCATCCCGCTCGCGCACCCAGATCCGGTGTCTCTGGCCACCCTTGAGTAAGAAGGACAACGATGCCTCGGAGATGAGATACATGCGACCCTCCCTGTATGTTGGTGACGACTGGTACAAGCACAAGTGGTGTACTTGGCTGAGGCCCTGGTCCACACGTCCGCCTAACCCACCCATACAGACGATCTCTCGGCCAGGAGATTCACGTCGAGCGTGCCACACAGCTTTGGCGAAATCGGTGGACTCTTGCTCCGATACGTGAATAATGTGACTGCGGTGGAAGTATTCTCGCGCTTCATCGGTGAGCGAATCGAGGTCACCTATTATTGTGTCGAGATCCCTCTACGGACGTGAGCGAAGACGGCGTTAGATTTCCTTTCGCTTCTGATATTTAGTATGTGTAGTCCACGACTCACATATGGGTTCTCGGGTCCCAAGCCGTTTTCGGCGCCATCGCCTTCTTCGCCAGGCGCATTCTTGGAAAGTTGATAGATTTCATTGGCACCGCCATCTGCAGCGATTTTAATCTTAGCTGGCGCAGTGTACTTATTAGCTTGGTATTCACAAAGTGCGAGCCAATGCCCCCAAGGAGGACGGAAAAAATAGTCCATGTTAAAACAGCATACCAGAACTCCAAAGATCTTGAAAGAGATAGGGGTCCCGGATGGGCTGGTGTAATATGATAAGAGTGAACTCGTAGCCGGAAACCCCCAATAATTGTCTAACAGGGTGCCAGTCTATGGAGCTCAAGTCTAATGAGGATGAGCTCATGATGGAATAAATTATCGCAACACACTCAATAGATCATACAACCAAGCCAGAGGGATCTGCAGGGCTTTATCATAAGTTTTCTTGATATCTTTGAGACCTGGAAAACACCAATAATGCAGTAATCGGACCTGTGCCAGTTGCTAACCTAGTAAGTTATAGTGTTTCGCGTCGTGACTGACGCCCATGTAACACATGATGACGAGGACTTCTTATCGGTGCTACAACTTACAAAGATAGTAAGTGCCTACTTAGGCGCTTTTCACCGGCCTACAGTAATCCATACTAACAATGTAGCTTACCTACTATGTATATGCAGTAAGTGATACTAGTACAAACCTCACTCGAGTTATCCTAGGCATACTAAAGCTTGAATACCTACGTGAGCACCAAGGTGATGGAAATATGCCGCTTGAAGTTAACATCTTGACTTAAGTATCTTCGACTAAGAAGGCTTAGTTAAGACACGTTTTGTATCTCAAGTTGAAACGCCGCCAATCTTCAAGAAGCTTTGACTTACAGGTATAATAGATCTCTGCTGAGGGACTGAGAACTGTTCGCTGTGCCTACATAGTACAGCACTATCTTGGTGGGTCCCTTGATATGCTAGGGCAGGTGCCTACCTACCCGGGAAGCACCTACTGGCTGTAGGCATCCCGCTTCGCCGGCGCGTTTTTACATAATACTCAAGCCCATCCAAAAAATTTCCGGATGTAAATGACGATTTGGCAAACTGCTTACAAACTCAGCTTCATTACCTGTTCCACCCACTTCTTCATCACTTTTCTTCACGATATATCTTCACCTATTATCCGGTTTCCATCGGTCTTAATATATCACTTTTCTTCCTTTTCTTTCTTTGCGACTCAAACATCATGTATAGAGCAGCGCTGCGATCCACGCCGCGGATCGTCAATCCCCTTCGTCAAACCCATCTCGCGACAGCCGGTCGTCGATTTGCCTCTAATACGTCGCCAGACAACAAAGGGAGGAGTTGGAAAGGCTCAGCATTGCGATGGGGACTGGCAATCGGTGCTGTGTACTGGTATAGCACAAGCGCCGTCTTTGCGGAGGAACCACAACGTACGCAATTTGCCGCATTGTCTTCGTTTGGGACATCCAGAAAATTGTTCGCTGACAAATACACTCAATAGTCCAGACGATACAACCTCCACCACAGTTCTCCGATGACGATCTCCCCACTGTAGAGGCAGTTATAGCACAGAAGCGCAAAGAAGCCGAGGCCCGCTTACAGAAAGCTGCCACCCCAGAATCCAAGACCGTCCCTAAACCTGAGACGGAGGCATTGGCCACTGAGGTCTCATCGACAGCGCCGGCGAACGAAGTTGAGACGACAGCTCCAGCTCCAGAGGAGGGCAGCCCTGAAGCACTAGAAGAGGAGGCAGCCCAGCAGGGCGCCTTCAACCCTGAGACGGGCGAGATCAATTGGGATTGTCCTTGCTTAGGCGGCATGGCTCACGGCCCATGTGGCGAAGAGTTCAAGGCAGCATTCAGCTGCTTTGTCTATTCAACTGAGGAGCCTAAGGGAATGGACTGTATCGACAAGTTTCAGTATGTCTCAGCATGATGCCGGAGTATCACATGTTTAGCTGCTGACACAGGATAACAGACACATGCAAGACTGCTTCAGGTTACACCCTGACGTATATGGGGATGAACTAGCTGACGATGAAAACGAAAACGCTGCTGGCGATTCAGCAACGGAGGTTGCCTCGGTTAAAGACGCCCCAGAGGGTAGTGCCAATGCCGCAGCGTCATCACCAGCCCCGTCTCCTGCCAAGATGCCAACAGAGTCAACCCCAGAAGCCAGTCAGATAGAGTCAACTGAAAAAAAAGAGGCGGTCTCTTCGTCTACAACGAGATTGTAAGTTTGTAGGCCAGCTACAACTATATAGCGAGTCCGTGATTACAATATCATGGTGGGAAAATATGGGTTGTATTATAATAAAGAATAGGTGACATAGAGCATAGATGTGCTGGCGCAATGTGGTTTTAACTAGGTACTCTGTACAAATTCTAGTGTATATAATGCATATGGGACAACGGCACTGTTAGGGAAACCATTCCTCTCCCATCAGTATCAAGGGGGGTATAATATGATTTTAACCTTCCCTTTGGCTATGGTTTTAGTAGTGATGCAGGCTATAAGTGACTGATTTATATTCGAGTCGCGAGTACTGCAACGAGCCCAAGCCAACTTCCAAACATGAATATACTTGGCATATCAAAATACTAAGTACTTCTAACCGTAGATATGCATATATCGAGCTACTAATGGGAAGTGTGCGAGATTAGTATACATCTCTATGGGGGAAAGCGTTGCGATTGTGGGGCGCGCTTGACGTCACTAGAGCAGAGGTCTTGAAATTCAGAGACACTTGGAGGAGCTTCTGGGCTACTGTCTAAGCTGCACCTGGTCCACCGGAACCCTGTCATTGATCACAACATCACTTGTGGTCACGAGCCAGGAACACAAACCACATACTACTTATATCGCGCTGTACCACTCTTCCTTTTCTTTTTTCGTCAAACTAGTTCATCATTGCAAGAGAGTAAACATTGCGTCGCTCAGCAATCGTCGCCCTATTTCCCCCACAGCTATATACGTGCAACCTGCCAAATAGCATCATCCCAGCAACCTCGCCTTTATTGATCTGGTTCTCTTCTCGACCGACGGGACGTGTCATAGCAAAGAGTAAATAACCCCACGGCTTTGGTATTAAGATGGTTATACGGAGCCACAATGGACCACTAACGCTGCATTTTGTTTATAGTGTCGTACGCTGACGTAGCTGCATCGGGCCCTAAACAGACCCCCGAAGAGGTACGTCTTAGAACCGAAGAATGGAAGTGAAAGACAACACGGCTAACTATTGTTCACCGTCATCACAGGCTGCGGCCCCTCGACCGCCCCAGGTTATCACCTCTGAGAGTGCCAGCACTTCCTCCCTCATCGACGTGGATACCCCGTCCGTCCGCACCGTTCCCTCCGACTTCCTGGAACAGGATATCCAGACCGAGACACAGGCCATCCGGAGAGAGATGGAAGACGCGGCTGCCCGTGCCCGTGCCGAGGCCGAGTTCGCCAAGAAGAAGAGCGCAACCAAGGCGCGCAAAGCCGATGGCTTCCTCACAAGATACTTCGGCAGCCTGAGCGACGAGGCTAGTAGCGCCCTCGTCCTGACGAACCTAGCTGCGATTGTTGGTGTCAGTGCCTATCTGGGCTACAAGGCTCTCGGCCTCTACGAGCGGGGTCGACTGACATGGAAAAACATTGGCATCGGTGCCGGTGTTGCTCTTGGCGTGGGTCTTTTTGAAGCCGCGCTCGGCAAGTAAGTCCATTTTTCTATCAAAGAGGTCTGAGAGTGTTTTTGGCTAATGAACCCGTACATAGCTACCTCTACAAAGGAAAGAAGAGCGAAAAGTCGTAAGAAAGGTCAAACCGGAAGACTTCGACTCGATATGGGATACCGTCTTGGTCTGCGCATGTTCCAGGGGCCCCGTTAGTTTTTTTTATTTTTAATGCGGTGGGGATCTATGGCGCCTCCTGTTTTACTCCATTCATAGGCTCGTGTATACTACCAGTTTGTCTGCTTTTGCATGCATGATTTGGGCGGGTTGCAATACCGTACTTAAAAAAACGTTACTCATGAAGGTTCTTTAAGCATACATGCTGTCTCCTAAATAAAAACTACAAGTGCAGTGAAATTGAAACGCATCCCCCTGTATTACCAATAAGAAATCTAGACGCCTTCGTTCATCAGCTTCTCCATCATCCTCGTACAAGAAACAGACAGGCCAACGATCGCCAACGGAAATCTAGCCCTCTGCTCTTAGGTTAGGATGTTTTCATGTACTGTTAGATGAGAGTCGACAAATACGAAATATACGTATGTGTAGGTTAAACTGTGTCAACTACTGATGTCGGAAGACGTAAGTAAAAAGATCGTGAAACCCACTCCTACCTCGATTCTCTCTTATCCTTTGTAGAAGCTATATTCTAAATTTTTAGGCAAGAGGAGTCACTTCATTATATGAACACTCTTCCAATGTGGCACGTACCTACCTAACGACACCCCAACCGTCAGGTGCGAAGCAGGGGCTGAGGATCAGGAGGCGCAAACGGTTCGCATACCGATATCTTCTAGTAAGCATCGTTATTACCAGCTTCAGGCAGAAATGGGGTGGGGAGATGGGTATAACGCATGGCGATTGGAAGATATGGAAAAATTCTGAGAATGTTAAGCAGAGCCCCATGTCGCTAATGATACCTTTTAATGCTTGGTGAGGCTCTGTTGGAACGGTTTAAATCCAATCAAAATAGCTCCCTACCCTGTTAGTGTTCCCAGCTTTCCTTCCACCCCGCAACATGGCATTACCTACCTACCTATGTAGGTAGGTATCAACAGCTGAAAAGATGCCCAAAGTACGGTAATAGCTGGAGATCCCAAAATGTCCTACGGGTGCCTAGCGAGAGAGTCATAACTTGGAGGTATCTTTCGCTTTACGGATGCTTGTCGGCAGTAGCTAAAACCAGAGCGTGATACAAACTAAGCTGCCGTGTACCCAGGTACCTACGTAGATATATGTATGTACTTCCTTTCTTTCCCGATCGGCCGCCGGGACCGTCGGTGTATGCGGGAAGACACAGTACATCAGCAGATGCGCAGCACCGGTCCGAGCCACCTACATCCTACCGCTGGTATAGTGACATCCTCATTTGTGACATGCGACGCTGTGACCACCAAGCTCATATTCATTCATGATTTGTCCACCAGGCATGGTAATTCGTAAGTAGGTAGGTAGGCACGGCCAACCTCTCCGAAGCTTTCTTATTGACAGCCTTAATTCTGATAAAGGCCTCATTCGCTGGGCGAAACAAGCGGTGTCCCTTCATGCTGGAAGGCGGCGCTCGGATGAATTGAGTGTCACAACGTCATGTAAAGTTAGCCGCACAATGGAGGCATGCAGCATCGACTTCGAGACCTCAGTAGCGTCAAGGAGGCATACCTCTAGGTACCTACAGATGCGCCTGGTACGTGCACACCTGCGGTTGAACGGTGGGGGCACTGGACTGGAAGACAATGTTGTAAGTCTCGGATGCGCACATTATCGTGGGGCAGAAGCTGGACTACCTACATAGACACAGGCCTCTTTATTTACATGTAAGATGCATATACATTTGTATATAGATGATAAATGCTACTGCAGTTGAACTACTAGAGATGTACTTCAGCCCCCAAACAATACCTAGGTACACACCTATGTATGCAAGCACTACCTACCTTGTAGCTACCTGCACATCTGGTTTATTTCATTATTTGTTGCTTAACGTCCATGCCCACCTACCCATGTACTGTAGGTGCTTATTTACCTGGGAGTGGTTGCAGAGATAGGACCATATCGGTACAGATGTACCTCCCCAAATAAACAGCACGTCTGCTCAGCCACCATCCTCTTGGTTTAATACCACCAACCTGCATGTTCATTTGCCTAACCCTACCTGGCGTGTATGTGGTACAGGCCCTGTTCACTTGTTCCTACGTTCCACTAAATATAGCCCCCAAATACTAGGTACAGCAGCATATTATAGCGACAGCCTCAACTCGTACTTTCTTTACTTCCATCCCCGCCACCCCGAAGTGCAGCCACCACGGCCTGGCTACATTTGCCGTGCTGAACAGGAAGCCAATAGAATAACGGGGATCATCATAACACCGCCGGCCTCCTTCTCCAGGTAACAGTAGGCAAGGCTGCCATGGCCGCCTAAAAAGCGACGGGGACACTCGAGGCAGAAGTACCTAGTCGATGAGTCCTCCCTCGTACTTGGCGGCCGCTCGATGATTATAACCTTTCTGATTCCCAGTCTCTGGCAGCGTCCCGCCATCCCCTCCAGGTACTGCTAATACATGGTACTGCTAATATCTAGTAATCCCCCTTGGCCAGTATTCCATACACCATGGTTCAGCCATTCCACGCCGGCGGCGCTGCAATCGGGCCGGGCCCGCTACTAGGTGCAAGGATGGCTGACTTCTCGTCCATTCGCCGTCTCTTTAGTAAAGGCTACGAGGCCTTCAATTCAAGCGGCGCAAGCCAGGCACTGACATTCTGGTCTGTCTGGGGTCTGGGCACCACGCTCATACCAAATCTCATCGAAGTTTTCTATACTCTACGCCACTGTGTCCGAGTCTTCTTCACCTCCTCGGTCACTATAAGGGCTTCGGATGAGCTGTACCTGCAAGTCTTCAACTGGCTAGCTAAGCGGGAGTCAGAGCGTCGGTTTGTCAAAGAGTACACTGCCCAGACACTCTCGGACGGCAGGACCCACTCAAGACCGTACCCTGGACGGCCGGGCTGGCTCGGACGAGCGGCCCGGACTGACTCAGTGGCAACAAAAGACTCCAGCCGAATAAAGTATGTGCCGGCTTTTAGAACAACATGGTTCTTCTACGGCAGGAACCTTTTCGGTGTCTTGCGTAACGACAAGCATAGTAGTACGGCTATGTTTCCCCCCAGTAGTGTTACCCCGGTCTATGATTACTTTGGCCCGGTTCCCGCGGGTGATCACAAGGAAAGCGTTACGATTACTTGCTTGGGGTGGTCTACGGCGCCGATCCAGAACTTACTCGAGGCTTGCCGTACGATGGCCGAAGAGAACAGGCGTACGTCGGTGACCATTCGCACCTGTAGGGACCAGCAGTGGGAGTTGTCGGCTGTAAAGCCCGTCCGGCCGCTTGATACCATCCACCTGGACCGAGACGTGAAGGAGAATCTCCTCAACGACATCAAAAAATATCTTGATCCCCAGAGACGACGCTTCTACAGCGAACAAGGTATTCCCTACCGACGAGGCTACCTGCTACATGGACCGCCGGGCTGTGGAAAATCCTCGCTCTCGCTCGCCCTTGCCTGCAAATTTGGGCTTGACCTTTACATGGTCAATATTGCAACCCTCTACGGTATGTCATTCTTCCCTTCCATTCTTGGAAGGGATGGACTCTTCGCTGACAATTGAGATACAGATGGTGATCTTGAGTATCTTTTCGCCACACTGCCAGCACGGTGCCTGGTGTTGCTTGAGGATATCGATGCTGTGGGGTTCAGACGGCCGGAAGACGAAGATACGATCAGAGAACCGCGTCATTTGCGGCGAGGCCCCCACCGTTCCAATAAATGCTCTCTCTCTAGTCTCCTTAATGTCCTAGACGGTGTTGCCTCCCAGGAAGGCCGCATCGTAATTATGACTACCAACTACCCCGAACAGCTCGATGAGGCCCTCATTCGTCCCGGCCGCATCGATGTCAAAGTACATATGGGCTACATAAGTAAGCAGGGCGCTGAACAGATATTCATGCGGATGATGAAGACGGCAAGATTCGATAAGGCCTGCGGGGAAAGTTCGAAAGGTTCCGTGGTTGAAAATCTAAGTCTTGCGCACCTTACGTCTGAGCAGGGAGTTGAACAAACTGATGAGACTTACACGGACGGGGACTTGCAAGTGCTGGCTTCGCAATTCGCAGAGAGAGTCCCCGAAGAGACGTTCTCACCCGCACAAGTGCAAGGCTATCTCCTACGATACCTACACTCGGCCACGATGGCTACGGACAGGATCGCGGACTGGGTCGCGGACGAAAAGCGAAAGGCAGAGCAAAAGGCAAAGGAAGACGCGGAGAGGAAGGAGCAGAGGCGGAAAGAGGCCGAGAGGCAGAAGGAAGAACCCGAGGCCAGGATGCCCGGCGAGCGATGCAAGCGTAAGTCGTCGGCATCTCGGCCGGGGAGATCGGGCATCATAGTACAATTCCCCAGCCTCGAGGCCTTGGCTAAAGCTTCTTCAAAGATAGCTGCAGGGACCGCCGAAAGGTATTCCGGAAACACTAACGGCCAGGTCCACGAAGTCGCCTGCCCGCCGGGTAATTTGACCGGCCTGCTGCCTAGATAGGTAAGCTACAGGTCAAGAGCCTCTTTATTGGCCTGTGCCAACCCATTTTCCCAAAAAAGCGGAAGGATGGCACTTTGACGCCTCTCGCGAGTCCCCGCGGAGAGCCTCAGAGCCTCGACTCCTGGTCCGTAGGTGACCGTCGTTCTAGCGACATGAGGGTCCGATGAGATAAATATTAGCCTGCTTTAATAGTAGAATAGCATACATAACATGCGTAACATGAAGCGCACGAGATCACGAACGTAGAGCATTCGTTTTCCGAGACAATATACTATTTTATCTTATTCTTCTGCCCTCAGTTCGTGTAAGTGCTTTTGTATTATAACTGAGGACGGGGTTTTCCTTACCTTTTGGTGCAGCTGTTGTTGCGGCAAGAACTTACATCCAGATATAAACCTCCTCCTCTTCCCGGAGATGGATGATATTATTTTAAGAGCGACCTGTCTTGATGGGAAACTATTTTTATGAACGAGGTGACATTTCTGACACACATATGCGCGTGCGCGCAAACTTAGCAACCTGCGTGGTTCGAATCGCGTCGAGACGATTGTATTCTGCTTACTACCTAGCCAGGTGTATACTAGAGACGGTAGCCTACATCTTCAGCAGATTATGGCTGTGAAAACCACAAGCCTGTATGGGTATCAAGGAATCCGGGCTACGTATAGGTTCAACACAAGGGAGGGAATAGGTGACGAGTGTTTCGCCTGGTAACACAGTTTTCATGTGTAGCTCATATGCAGAAGCTGTGACATAGCTCCGTTTGGGCACACCGTCTCTGCAGAATTTTCCTCGTCTCCCTCAACTTTGTGCATGACGTCCGTCTCTCGAGTCAAAGAGAGAAAATAGACAAAATTCCAACATGAAGCAGGCCAACTCCTATGTTTGCCGCTCAGCGCAAAGAAATTAGCCGTTACCGCAATAAAAATCCGATTGGCTGCCCGCAACATGTGGGAAGCGTATTGCTAAACCAGCCGATCCGGCAAGTCTCCGCCCCTGAACAGAGCCACAGGAACACGGTATTGACTTGATCCTTGGAGGGCGCGATCTATGTATACTCGTGTGTATATATAGGGGGCGTTAATCCAGTACCGAGGACCCCGTCATAAACCATCAATGGAAAAGCATGGGGGCGACCTTCAAGAGGCTTCCTCGCCTACCCGTCCTAGACCAAGCCCACCGCCGCCCAAATTACTTCGCATATGGACGTCTCTTAACCTGCTCACCCAGTGGCGTCGTAGTACGGACGTCATTTTCACAAATACCATGGCCTTATTCTCGTCCGTGAGAGCCTTCTCGGCAATCTTGAGCTGCAAATCCAGGTCCTCATCGGCAAATTCTCGAAAGAGGATCTCAACCGCCTGCTCTGGCCATTTCGGCGGAAAGCGGGCCTTTAGCGCCTCTGCCAAGGCGAGGACGGCGTTCTCGGCGAGCCCGGAAGACATTAAGGGAGTAGTCGCGGGGTTGCTGGGATTAACAGAAAAAGAGGCACTCGCTGACGTGGACGGTGTAGGGGCCCTGGGCGCCTGGCCGTAGAAGCTGGGTGCGAATCGAGAAGGTCTACCTCTCCGTCTTTCCGAACTGGCCGGAGTTGGGTCGGGATTTGGCCGCTTGCGCGACTCAGTGTTGGGTGTAGTTTCCTCTGGTGGTGTGAGAGCGCTTGTGTTGGGGACAGCCGTGGTGCGTGAGGGCACGGATGCGGAGGGTGGCCTCTGGATTGGCAGAGAGGTGGATGGCGTGGATTGTAGCTGCTGTTGTTGTGCGAGGTTTTGTGAGGTAGTCTGATTGTATACGGATGATGAGGATGAGGATGAGGATGAGGATGAATCGAGGTTCGGATCAACAGTAGATGTATCGGCGGTGTTGGGTTGCTTGGGCGGGAAAGTACCGTCAGGATTGCGGCGTCTGGGCTTCATGATGCGCTTTGGGGCGCCGCCGGATCCCACAACGTCAGGAAACAGGATTTCCATGTACTCTTCGTGATCGAATGGCCGGCCTCGCAACGCTTTCGACAGTGGCTCTTTCTATGCGACAAGACATACTGGTTAGCAATCGAGACAGTTATCGGGACTCAGACGTCGCCGACTCACTTCGAAATGCCGGGCCCAGGCCTCCTCGCTCGCGGTGACCATGCGAGTGGTTGGGTTGTATAGAAACTCAGGGTCCTCTCTCAAGCCCCTCCACATTCGGAACTTCTTGCGGGCATTGTCGGCCTTATTAATGAGATGGCTCTTCTCGGGATATGCGCCATGCTTGTCACGCAAGGCGACGGCAGCTCGCTCCCATGCACCGGACTTGAAGTTGTGGCTGTCTCTGTAGCCCATCTGCATCGACTCGCATAGCGACCGAAAGAAAGTGTCCTCGTAGGCCGGGTTCCAGCTGAATCGTGGCGTGCGCTGGTCATTATTGCGACGAGAGGACGTTTGCGTGCTTGTTGCTGTTATCTGTTGTACATTATCTGCCATGGTTGCTGTGACTTGTGACCTGTGACCCAGTCTATGTATAGGTGGTCGGCGATGGTGGATGGTGGGGTCTGATGCGCAAGGAAACCCGAGTCCGCGACAGGAGACGAGACGGCGTTACGTGATCCTAGTTGTCGCGAACCAACAATAGGCAACTGGTAGAACTTTGTAAGCTCTTCGGTTCCTTTAACCCTTTAGTCATTCGACCCATAAGCTCTTAGTTCATCAGTTCCCATACCACAACAGTAGGAGACTAGATGTCGCGTAGAGTGGGTAGCCGTGCCTGACAGCGGACCGTATGCAGAGGAACAGACTAGCTCTGCTCTTCCGAGCCCGAAAGAGCCTAAAACTCCCTCTTAGGAAAAGAGCAACAACAATGGTAAATGACAGTCACTCGCGATAGTGGTCGGGTTGGAAGGGGGGAGCTCTCCTGACAAAAGAGGGTTGATCTCTTATCGATATCAGTTACGCTGACTTCTGTATTATTTTATGTCGCTCTCGTAAAATGGAGGCTGGGCTTGGAGGGATGAATGATTTTTACGGTTGACGAGGTTGGTTTCCCGGTTTGAAACGGTTGGAGTGGGCACAAAGGCACCACCCACTTTTGCCAAGCAAGGGCCTCTCCGTCTATTAGCCTGAAGCGCTTCAAGTCCCCTCACGTGCCGATAAGATCTTGGGTGATGTCACAGGTATGCTGTACAACAGCACAACTGTAAGTACATACCCAGCCTATCATAGCATACTGCGTGACAACTTCAATTTGAATGTCAATGTGCCTGTTGTAAATAGGCACTCCATAGATTCTCGCATTTACTGCACTTACTTTGACATGTATTCGGATGTGGTGTTCATTGTAGGGCTACCAGATATTATGGCAGTACAGCAACCTCATCATCTTACAAGTGCTGTCTATGCCCTACCTACATCAAGACTGTCTCGCACTTACAGCATCTTGTTAGTCTTGGTTGGCAATTGTTTTCAACGACATGTGGAGTGAACTTCTTACCGAACAGGCAGGGATGATCTCACTTGACCCATCCACTCTACCGGGTTGCGCCACTCTTGGCTTTGAGGAGTCTTTTTAGACGTCAATGTTTCGGCACAAGCGTTTTCACGTCTCCATAAATAAAGATTTGAATCTTTGCTTCCGCCTTATCAGAGCTTGAAACCTGCAACAGCACAATATTTCTTCTGTCATTCGAGTGCTTTGTCGCTGAACATAATAATGACCAATCGTCATCAACCTTGAAAAGCATACTGTTCTCGGGATGGGGCCAGAGTTCCACTCCAGTTCCCTACCCATATGCCATTTGTCCGTTGTTTGGGATCCAGTCGGCATAACTTCAGTAGCCTTTATGTAACTGTGTCCGAAGTCGGCCAAGCGGTGCTGAAGCGTCAGGCATTGTATCGTGTCACGGTGTTCAGCTTCTATACCTTTCAGGCATAGGGCAGGTTTGGGAACACGTGCCGATCAAATTATCTCAGCAGATCCGAATTGTCTCATCTGCAGCCCATTAAGCGCAGGTACATCCAGTAGGCGTACAGTAGGTTATACCCGGACCACTCCACTTCTGCGGAAGCGTTGCTAGCACGGTCGTGCCTCACGAATTACATGCACAAATTTTTCGTCGACGCAGTTGGTCGGTTCACTAGTCTATACTACCACGACTCGTCCCGACAACTCGGTGCTTAGCTGGCGCGACCCAAAGCTGTTAGACACTGACGTTGCTTTGCTTTGGCGTCACCCCCTTCCATCGGATGTTATTTCTACAAGTATATCAACTTATATTGTAATGGATTTATGGGTTGGTTTTTGGAATATCTCGTCCTTCTTAGGCAAGCCGGAAGATCGTGACACATACCAGCTTTGTTGTTGTGGGAAGCCGAATAACTAATAACTAATTACATATGCACCATCAGGGTCAACCCTTGTTTGTTTGTTCTGTCACTCTTCCTGCAATATGCACAAGAGCAAGGATTAGGCAGTTGTGGACAAGATGCGGGACTGCCAAGGCCCGATGTGATGCAACCAAAGGGCACCAGACAAAGCCACTTGCCATCATGGGTTATCAGATCCGGTTTAAAGTTATCAGATCCGAATAAAGCGGAACCTCACCGGCCGGCTTCGGGTCTCCTATAGCTGTTCTGTCTCGTCAGAGTCTCGCATGGTTGCACTCGCGCGAATTATACAGCTACTGTTGGAAACTTGCCCCGGCGAGGCTTACTTGGTGCACACCGTTCTCGGTGGAGATGGCGATGGGTCTACGTACCATCCATATATCATCCATTCCTGCCTCGCTTCTTATTCGCCTCTTGTGCTCCCTTTTCACTCGATTATTTTGTCCTTAAGAATTCATCTATACCCGGTCTGAATCTCTGCATATGACCGCACTTATCGCAATCAGATCCTGCATGGGCCACGCAACATTGGAGACACATGCAGACTGATCGACAACTCAACTCCTAACGTCACAAAAAGCTTCAGCTCAGGAGGCAATCATGGCCTCCAAGGTCAAAACCCACGATGGTAATAATGATTCTGCAAGCATCGAAGATACGGCCTCGGTGGGATATTTGTCGACTCCGCCGACCGATATAGAGACCGACGGCCTTGCTGCCGAGCAGCTCGAACAGCTGTGGTATTGGAACTCGCCCGTGCCGCCCACTCTGGAGACCTGCATGCACGATATCATCAAAGAAGAAGCACAAAAGAGACCGGATCACTTGGCCGTCGAATCCTGGGACGGTAACTTTACATACCATGAAGTCGACTCTTTCTCAGATTTATTTGCCTCCAGACTGGCAAGGCTGGGCGTGGCGCCTGGCTCTATTGTGCCATTGTGTTTCGAAAAGTCTCGATGGACTACCATTGCGGTTCTCGCCGTTCTGAAGGCCGGAGGCACCTTTGCGCTCATGGATCCTAGTCAACCCGAAGGGAGATTGCGCACCATCATCGAACAGACTAGCGCTACTCTCCTTGTTACTTCAAAGTTGCAAGAGAACCTCGGCTGTCACATTGCCCCCAACGCAACTCGCGTGACTTTAACTAAGAGTCTACTGGATGAAGCGAATGGCACTTTGGAACTGCCGAAGGTACCGCCAGGCACGAATCTCTATATTCAGTTCACCTCAGGTAGTACTGGCAAACCCAAGGGAGTGGTCATCTCTCACGCCAACTACACAAGTGGTGCCATTCCTCGCGCAGAGGCAGTGGGGTATAAGGCACACTCCCGAGTCTTGGACTTCGCATCTTATGCCTTTGATGTTAGCATCGACTGCATGTTATGTACGTTGTCCGTTGGAGGTTGTCTGTGCATCCCTTCAGACGCCGATCGGATCAACGACCTAAGTAGCGCCATCAGGAAGATGAACGTCAACATGGCACACATGACACCTTCAGTGGCTCGCGTTCTGGAGCCGGACATCATCCCCTCTCTTGAGGTCTTAGGTTTAGGAGGTGAGGCCATATCTGCCGGTGATGCCGCTATTTGGAGTAAGACCACCAGAGTCATCAATGCATACGGGCCGTCCGAATGCACGGTGGGATGTTCTGTAAACAGTGACGTTGGTGCCGAGTCCCATAAGCCACACATAAGCATCGGCAAGGGTGTCGGCGCCGCAACTTGGATCGTTGACCCTGTGGATCACAACCAATTAGTGCCTATTGGCTCAGTCGGTGAGCTTCTGATTGAGGGCCCTATAGTAGGGCCGGGCTACTTGAATGAGCCGGGCAAAACAGCAGCAGCTTTCGTGACAGATCCAAAATGGCTTCCGGTTGGGAGTCCCACTCATCCTGGCCGGAAGGGAAGACTATACAAGACGGGAGATCTCGTCAAATATGATACGGACGGCACGATTCTATTTGTTGGACGTGCTGACCAGCAAGTAAAGCTGCGCGGCCAGCGAATCGAGCTGGCAGAAATTGAGCACAACATGCGAGACGAGCTTCCCCCAGGAACCCGGGTGATTGCGGAGGTCATCAAGCCAGGGGGGCCGTCGGGCGAGCCGACACTGGTAGCATTTGTTGCCGAACGGGCAGGGTTAGTGCCTGAGTCAGAGCCCCTTTTGGGTTCCCACTCCCCGCAAGTCCGGGATGCTCTTGCAAATATGAGTACCCTCCTCGCCAAAGATCTTCCGGTATACATGGTTCCGGCAGTCTACATCCCTCTCCAAGTCATGCCTCTGTTGGTGTCTGCCAAAACTGACCGGAAACGTCTGCGCGAACTAGGGTCGTCACTCAGTCGGAGAGACATTGCTAGCTTTGCAGCAGACACCACACCGAAGAAGGAACCTTCTACCTTAATAGAAATCAAACTGGCAGAAATTTGGCGCAAGATACTCGGTGCCGACATGACCATCAGCGTCGACGACAACTTCTTCGCTATCGGTGGAGACTCGCTTCGAGCCATGAAGCTAGTTTCCGAGGCACGCACGCAAGATGTCTCTCTCACCGTCGCCGCAGTTTTTAGCAACCCAGTACTGTCAGACATGGCGGCAGTGGCAAAGATCGGTGCCCGAGAAGGTTCCACTGAAATCCCAGCATTCTCACTTACCAGCCCCCAGTGGACAATAGAAGCTGCCCGGGCTAATTGTGCAACTGATTGCCAAGTCGATGCTGACCTAATAGAGGACATCTACCCGTGTACGCCGCTACAAGAAGGCCTCATGGCACTCTCTGCCAAGATCAGCGAGGCTTACGTTGCCCAACGTGTCGTGGAGCTTCCGGACGAGGCGGCGGCCAGGGATTTGTTAAAAGCGTTTCAAAATGCTTCAGCCGATTGCACCATTCTTCGAACTAGGATCGTGCAGGTGCCCAAATATGGGCTTATGCAGGTGGTGGTCAAGGATGACTTTACCCACGAGTGGACTTCGGGGCAAAGCTTGAATGAGTACCTAGGCAAGGACAGACAAATCCCAGTCGGCCTCGGAAAACCCCTAGTCCGTTATGGGATTGTATGTAATGAGGCTGCCCAAGGCAAGGCGTACTTCGTGTTAACGATCCATCATGCGCTCTATGACGGTTGGAGCATGCCGCTGGTTGTGGATCGTGTCAATAGGGCTTACGACGGTCTTCCGACTGAAAGGCCCGTAAACTTCAAGCATTTTATTCGGTACTTACTCCAAATGGACCGAAAGGACTCGGAGAATTACTGGCGAGAGCGTCTGGCTGGTGCTGTGGGCGAGCAGTTCCCCAACCTGCCATGGCCAGGCTACCAGCAACAGGCAGAGTCACTGTTAGAGCACTACGTAGAAACCGGAAAATTGACATCAGGAATAACGGTAGCCACTGTCATCCGTGCAGCTTGGGCTTTGTTAGTATCGAAGTACACTGCTTCACGGGATGTCGTGTTCGGCGAAACCCTCACTGGGCGCAATGCCCCTATTCCAGGGGTGGAGGAGATCGAGGGTCCGATGATTGCCACAGTGCCTGTTCGCGTCGTCGTGGACCCGGATACAACAGTATCGGGATATCTCCGAGAAATCCATGACCTGTCAATTGCTGCCATCCCTCACGAGCATTTCGGTCTTCAGCATATCCGACGTCTAAGCCCGGATGCACGGGAAGCTTGTGAGCTGCGCACAGGCATAGTCATGCATCCCAGCATTGATACAGGTGACACTGACGAGAAGAAGACGAAGGCAGCAGATGGCTTTATGCCAGCTGGCGATGAGGAAGCCGCAAAAGAAGCGCTCAAATTCAACACTTACGCGCTGATGTTGGTTTGCTCGTTAGACCCTAAGGGCTTCCTCATCATGGCTAGCTTTGACTCCAAAGTCATGTCCATGCCTCGGATGAAGAGGATTCTTGCGCAGCTAGGTAGTCTTACCCAACAATTGATCCAGCACGAGGAATATCAATGCAGAAAACTTGATATAGTGTCTGAGGAAGATATTCACGAGCTTGCACGACTCAGTCACACCGGTGCCTCTAGTCTAGCTAGCTGCTCCTTGTTTTCTCCCGGCTGTGTCATCGCAGAGACCTGGATCGTGGACCCCTTCGAGTCGGAACACCTGGCGCCTGTTGGCGCCGTTGGAGAATTGGTAGTGCGCAGTTCGGACGATCTTCAGATGGAGAAAGCTAGCGAGCTAGAGACCACGACGATTAACTCAACTAAGGGGATACTATACCGGACGAAGAAGCTGGCGAAATACAACGATAATGGGGAAGTAGTTTTCGTGGAAGAGGCTCGTCGATCGACCTCGAGGCCCAGCCCGAAGCAGAAGAGAGTGACGGCTAGTTCGGCGAAGCAGAAAGTCCTACGTGGAATCTGGAGTAGGATACTGACCATCGGCGAGGAGGAGATCGGGTTGAACGATAGTTTCTTCCAGTTGGGTGGCGACTCGATCGGTTCAATGAAGTTGGTCTCCGAGCTGAGGGCCAATGGAATGGAGTTGACAGTGCCGGATGTCTTCAAGTCACGCACACTTTATGAAATGGCCAAGATACTAAAGGAAAGAACTATGGCGCCGTCCGATGCGTCTCCATCGAGTCCTATACCGTTCTCCCTGCTCAATGTTGATGATGTTCGGGCATTTGTTGCCGAAACTATTAAACCAATGCTTTTCCGGAGCGACCTCAAGGTATTAGACGTCATACCTACACGGCCGTTGCAAGAGGTGGCCGTGAACGGCACGGTCCAGCTTCCTCGCTACTCAGCCAGATACGAGCTATTCCATATTTCCGGCTCTGTGAACAAAGCCAGGTTGTTTCAGAGCTGCCGGGAACTCGTAGCCAAGCACGAGATCCTGCGAACAATGTTTGTCAAGGCTGGCGGCAAGTGCTATGGTGTAGTTCTTGAATCACTGACTGTCGCCATTGATGAGTATGCGATTGAGGGCGAACTGGACTCGTTCGCACACAAGCTGTGTGATGTGGACATTCAAACAAAGATGCCACTGGGCTCTCCATTCGTCAAGTTCTTCTTCATCCAAGGCGAAGACGGCCGCAGCTGCCTTATCCTTCGTATCTCGCACGCTCAATACGATGAGATCTGTCTGACTGGACTCCTGCGCCAACTCGGCGCCCTTTACGACGGACAATCCGTTCTAGAGCCTGCTCCGTTCTCGGGTTTCGTGTACTATGCAGTGCAGAAGGGTATTCCTCAAAGCATTCCTTATTGGCGCGAGCTACTGCAGGGAAGCTCTCTGACGGTGCTTCGTCCAGATCTGCCCCTGACTTCGAAGATGCCAGCGGCCATCACTAGGACAATCGATATAGCTGCTCGTCTGAAAGACATCACCATCGCCACATTGCCAACTGCGGCATGGGCCCTGTGCCTTGCGCGCCGCCTCTCTTTGAACGACGTAGTCTTCGGGGAGGTCGTAAGTGGGCGCAACATCGATCTAGCCAACGCCGATATCGTCATGGGACCGACGTGGCAGTACGTCCCCGTCCGAGTCAAGTTCGAGGACGGCTGGACCGGCCTCGACTTACTCGAGTACATCCAGTACCAGCATATCGCCAGTGCTCAGCACGAGTGTATGGGACTAACGGAGATCGTCCGCGATTGCACCGAGTGGGCTGACAGTGTCGACTGGTTCGACTCGGTCGTTCACCAGGACGTCTACCATGTGGAAGAACTCAAGTTCAGGTCGGCCGATTGCCGCCTCGAGACAGTGTATCCTCACGTAGAACCCCTCCGCGAATGGAAGATCCAAGCATTTGTCAAAGGCGATAACATGACTCTGGAGATTGTGACGTTCAAGGATTGGCTTGCCACTGCTGGGGAACTTCTCGATGAGCTTGAGGATATCATGACTACTTTAGTCAAGCGCCCTGACGAGTTGCTCTTTTGATGGTGCGCCGCTTGTTTTTATCAATATTTGGTGATTTATTATTAAAAGAATGAAGAGGGTGTGTGTTGGTTAAGTACCCATGTGATACGATAGTATCATTTTAACCTTGGATAAGTCATAAACTATCTAAATAGAGATTCCGGGTTATCAGTGTCGGGGAATACTATGGAGAACTCCCCAAATAACCAATTGTAACCATCTATAAAAGGAATGAAATGGGTCGGATTCTAAGTAAGAGAGAAACAAGAATCTATGAAGTGACATAGAAAACAGAAGAGAAAGGGGGAAGAGAAGGAGTGCTAAAGACACAACGGGAAAGGGGATGAGAAAATAGAAAGAAAGAAATCTGCTACTTTTATGAAACATGAATTTAACCATATCAATGACGGCCTCTCTGACTGGCTCCGGACCTGCCCTCGCCTCCGCTACTGGTGCGACTATGTGTGCTCTCTCGCCGGCGCTTCTCACGCCCACCGTTGGTATCGCCACCGCTCTCGCCGCCTTCGTGACGGCTGTATTGTCCGCTGGCACCGCCACTTGCGCTCATACGTCGTTCCTGTTGATATCGCTCGCTGTGGCTGATCTTGGGGCCACTACTGCTGTCGCCTCCGTGATGTGTTCGGCCGCTTCCGCTTCCACGCCTTTCACGTTCATGTCCTTGATGTTGTTGCCGTTTACCGCTGCTGCTGCTGCTTCCGCGTCGCTCACGGCCCTGTCCTTGTTGGTGTTCTTCGTGGCGTTTCTCGCTGCTTGAGCGTCTACTGCGAACAGGGACGGTTGCTATAACCCCGCCATCACTCGCGGCGTCGGTTCTGGCTTCATGAGGGCCATGGTATTGCTGTCCAGCGATGCCGCCGCTTCCAGTTACCAGATAATTGGGAGCTTGTTCCGTGCTAGCACTGCCACTAACACCTGCACTTGCGTGATATTGGTATCCTTGTTGCCCAAAGGTACCGCTACTTCCAACTGGTGGATAGTTGTAACTCTGAGGTTGGGCGCTGGTACTGCTGCCCCCTGCTGGTGGGTAGTTAGGACCCTGTTGCCCACTACTACCAGTGTTTTCGGCTGCTGAGTATCCTTGAGCATATTGTACGGCACCAACTGGAGTATAGCTATAATCTTTTTGCGCACCACTGCCGCTGCCGCTGCCGCTTACGGTCGCTGTGTATCCTTGAGCATACCTCACGCTGCTTTCGGCTATACGGCTTTTGAAACTTTTTAGCCCATCACTACTATTGCCGCCTGCCGCTGGATAGGCGTAACTTTGCGGTGTGCTACCACTGCCGCTGCCGGTTGCTGTATACCCTTGAGCATATTGCACTTCGCCAGGCGGACGATAGCTGTAACCTTCTTGTACACTACTACCGCTTCCAATTGCTGAATAGTCTGGAGCATATTTCACGGTGCCAGCTGGATGGTAGGTGTAACCTTGTTGTAGACCACTACCACTTGTGGTTGCTGAGCGTCCTTGAGCATATTGCACTTCACCGGATAGAAGATACCTGTAACCTTGCTGTCCGCCGCTGCTGCTACCACTACCGCTGCCAACTGTTGTGTATCTGGGCGCGTGTTGGACGCTGCTACTGTCGACGCCCGCTGCTGGGCAGTTGTAACTTTGCTGTGCACTGCTACTGGCATCTCCAGATGCTGGATAGCTAGGGCCTCGTTGGACACCGCTATTGCCGCCTCCAATTTCTTGAGAGCCATAGCCAGGCTGCCCACTGCTTTCAGGCAAGGCACGACCTTTACCTTTATCTTTACTGTTGCTGCTGTTGGGAGCGCTGGTTCCGCCTTCCTTATGGCCGTGGTGTTTTCCGCTGCTTGTCGTCCTGCCATGGCCTTTGCCTTTGTGCTTACTTCCGCCGACGCTACCGCTGTCGTCTTTATGACGGTCGCGAGGTTGTCGTGACTCACTGCGGCTACCACGACGGCGACCGCCACGTCCGTTGTCATCATCAACAACAAAGCTTCGTCTGTTGCGCGGCATTTGATCATCGGGGACACGAGGATCGTAAGAGTCACTCTCCTTATACTTGTAATTCTTGAGGAAAGCGTCGTAGTCATCAGCCCGTATATATAACGAAGGGTCCACCGGGTTCCAGGTCATGTAGTTGTTGGACAGATGAAGCATCGGCTTGAGAAGGATGTCCTTGTCTGGGCTTTGTATGAAGAGATGGAAATCCTCGGGGCCTACGCCACGACCGCTAGTGAGAACTCTATTGGCAGCTAACACCCGAGAGAGAGAATCTCTAGAGACAAAAGCGCTCCAGTTCTGGGGCTCTACTTTGCGTCCCTTTTGTTTTCGGTCGAAGAACGCTTTTCGGACTGCGCTCACTTGATCTGGTTCAGAGAACAAGCTTGCGCCGGCGAGAAGGACCCATTGTAGATTGGTGTCAGCGTACCCGACCTTGTCGTAATATATTCGAGGTTCGTTGGCACCACAGGGCACCAAACCCTTGATATGCTCTTTGGCCTGCTGGGCCCGAGAGAGCGACTCAGAGCTTTGGTGCTTCCTTAGGCCCGCCGGTTTGTAGTCCCAATATTTAGGGATTCTGCCCCAGTACAGGAGGTCGTTCTCATTGTCTTGCTGGTCGTATATCATCAATGCAGCCACGACAGGATGGCTACCCGGTCGATTTCCCGGTGTTACTCGGTAACCCCAATCGCCACTACTGAGCTGATAGCTAATATCTTGTCCCAAGGATATCCCGTCGGAACCTCCTATTCCCCATGGTCCCTTTCCGGTAAAGGTATAATAGCGGAAGTCGTGACTAAGTCCGTGTACTCCATCGTATTTAACAACATTCCTAGCGTAAGGGCCGAATACCTCCTGGACTGTCTCTGGGGAGGCGCCTTGGTCATTTGCAACGTAGTGAGCAGCCATAGAGAGGGGCATGTTGCGTTATATTCGGTTCTGTTTGAGTAATGAAGAAGAATAGAAACCGTGAATGCAGATGTTCGTGTAGTGTTGGAAGTGCCCAGACGACCTCGGTTGAAGCAGCGAGAACGGAATTATATGCACGCAAAGGAGAACTAAGGCATTTAAAGAAAACAAATACATACCGGCGATATCCCCAGATGAACCAACACGAAAAATTACATTCTTGGGGGACTGAGGGACTCGAAGGTTGGGATACAACGCAAATATGGGCCCGGGCATGGTTGTATGGGGCATCTCATAGACGCCAACATAACGAGCGTCAGGAAACAAAGGTTTGGGGACATCACATGGGGAGGAAGGAACGCTGCCATTACTACCGTAGCCAAGCGACACGGACCGGCACCAAGAATCTGAGCAAGTGCGTAATTACGAGGAAGATGATTAGGAGTGCAACAGCAAAGACCTGGCCATAATGCGAACTCGGGAAGAGATCAGTAAAATAATTACCCAGAACTTCATTCCAGTCGTGGTTTTATAACTCACACTTAGTTTGGCCAAAGAATGTTCAAGGACAGCGCAGCTTAGAACCTGAAGAGGGAGGATCGGCTGCCTATACTTGGATACCTTTAGTTCTGCTCTTCTGCTTATGATCTGAAGTGATAAAGAAAGTATCTGCCAGGTGCGTAACACAACAGATGGCCCCGGATCTCGTAGCGAAGGGGTCCTGTACCCGAGTCTGAGAATCCTAACATATACATGTAGCGTCATGATCTATAATCCCTGTTGTGAGACCTGCCTGCCTCCCGCACCCGTCGACATAGTTGTTGTTACGGGCGTAGGATGATTTACCACAGGCTAGATCTTGAACGAGTAACGCAATTTTGAAAAGCGCGAGTGATTGTCAAGGTTTGTTCGTAGCCAGGATTGTCCCGGGGAAGAAAGTAAAGATTTGGTATTCTCATGTTTTGTGTCCGTGGATTGGGAGGAAGTAATGCAAGCGTCTATTCAGCCACCCATAGCCGCATCCAATGTCTCTCTAGGACATGGTTACAATACATCAGCGGCCGTACTATGTCGATACCTTGTAGGAATTTTGAACGTACAAGGCTGTCATATCACAGCATCTTGGAACTCGGGCAGATACCGGTACTGTTGAACGACCTTGAACGGGTTGGGCTTCACAAAGATTGTGAGCTTGCGCTTCAATCTCGCTCTTTTGAAACCTAGGAGAGGGTTTGCTGCCACCTGCTCGATAATAACGTGTTGAGGGTCCTGCACAATGATGCGGTCAGGTGTATTTTAGTATATATAGTCTACAAAATTATCCTAGTATTGTCTATTGTTAATCCGATACCCTTCGTATGCGCTGTTGCCAAAGATATAGCCGAGCTCCAAACATTTAATCCTTGCTAAAGACATAAGGAAATAGCATAAAATTTTTAAGTAGAAACCGGCCTGTACCGGGCGTCTTCAGACAGAAACCTGAGTTCCTGGCTACCGGCATCCGGCGATGTCGATGTCGATGGAATGCAGTAAACGGGATGATACAGAACAAGGATGGACGTAGCGATCGCCATGGGGAATCCATCGAGGATGATGAAGAGCACCTCATTATGACTAAGAGACCCGAAGATGCCCTGCGAGAACTCTACGGTTCTATAGATTGACCGGCCGATGATCAAGAGTATGGCGACGGATATGAGGACAGCGAAAATCTTGAGCCGTCCGTCCCTGCCAGCGAGTTTTCTCAGCCTTCGGGAACGGAACAGGTCGGCGGGCCAAATGACGCCGACGAATAGTACGAAGAAAATGGCGAGCGAGACGACTTGAAGCGTTAGGCCGCCGATGATGATGGCTTGGCCGGTCGTCACGCCTCCGTTCAGGGGAATCTTCTCGTTGATGGAGATACCGCCGCCACTTGATTGGATTACTAGGGCGAAGATGTCGCTGGGGATGAAGATGCGGGCGTAGAGTCGGGGTCTGATGTTGAATGTGCCTCTGCCGAGATAGTCCGCGAGTCGTCCAATGCAAACATAAATGCTAGATTCCAGGCCTCTTAGTGATGACTCCACGTAGAATAATATACTAGGTAAGTTATAATTTCTGGGCCAAGAACTTACGATGCTGTCATGAAGACGGGGGCGAGGGTAAGGGAGGTGTACTGGATAATCCATCCTATACGAACGAACGGGTCGGCGTATCCGTAGATTCGAGAGACATATCCGAGGAGCTCTAACAGTGAGCCGATAATCAAGGCGATGGTATAACCGAGCCACTTCTTCTCGCGGATGGTGATGTAGAGACAGTAGGAGATGATAGCGCTATAGACGACAGCGAAGAATATATCGATGCCTAGGTTAGGTCGATATCCGTAGAAGGACTGGGACACATCGCAAGTGTCTAACGTACAATTCGCCTGGAAGCTCATAGTGGTGAAGTTATTATCGAGGGTCAGGAGGTCTACAACACGGATGAGTCGTTATCAGGCGTCTCGACGCAACTTCAAGAAGGCGAGATGTAATTAAGTAGCAAGTGTCTGGTAGGACAGATCGTTTCCGCTTGATCCAGGAGAACAGAAACGAGGAATATCGAAGAAGATAAATAGTCAACATTGGCGGCCCAACCAGCGAGGTTGACATTGAAGCCACCGCCTTAGTGCTAACATGGTCCCCAATATGCAATCTTTTCATTCCTCCGTACAAGATCTGATAAGCCCGTAGCGGGACTCCAAGGCAGTTCAATACGCCTCTGATATTTTCAAGACCGGGTCTAAATTCCTAAAGGGCTGAGCGTAGCCCCCTTCAACCAACATGTTCAGGCATATGTTTCCGCGTATTGCGTAATATCTAGGAGGCTGATAATACGGTCGGGGCACTTTAATTTTATTGTATTTTCTTATTTTCCCTAAACTGATGACACTGCAGTTGAATGTGCAACTTTTCTGTATATCGGAGTTAATTCCCCAATACGAGCGGTCTAAAATATCTCTTTCCGCGTATAGCCCTGGACAGACCAAAGACTTTTCCGCGTAAAGAAACGGCTCGGATTGGCCCGAAATTAAGAGTTTAGGGGCTTTTATCTTGGCGTATCAGTGTACAGATCTGTATGACTTAGGCATCAGTTTAACAACTCTGAACCGCAACCTACCTTAACTTGACCTTTTAGTCTACATAGTCTGTTTTCTTTGACTCTATATTCTTAGTATAGCAGATCTCGTTATGTGGGCAGCCCATAAGCTGGACACGAACAACGTAGGAAAACCCTCAACAAGCATTAAACCTAAAATGGCAAATAGTGTCTCTCCTCACGGAATTGAGGGGTGCCTTATTACCACAAGTCTTCTTCTCTATCGAAGCTGCAAATCATATACCACGTGGAAATAACCATCCCTATTAAGCTGAAAGATCTGAGACTGTGAAGCTTGTTTGTGCATTATGAACCTTGGAATCTATGATGGAGAAGCTTACGCGGGTTTCGGTTAAACCTCGTAGAAAACAGCTCTATCCTAGCAACTGCCGGTTAAACTTCGCTTCTAGTAGTATACACGGGATAGAACCAGCCAATGAGGACAAGGGTTCTCGTGGCATCAATGCTACGATCACGAACGTATCCTTTCAGAATATCACTATGGCCTTCTGTTGTGACTAGATATTATTTCTATTCGCTAAGTTAGTCACTGTGTCATGACTATACAGATGATTGAGGCCTCCAAGTGAACGCCGGATCGAAATCGTGTGTCCAGCGAAGTTTGACTGACGTGGTGCGGTCAGATAAGACCGCTGGTAACACCTACGTGTATTCTCTCTCTTCAGTACCACTTACTAAAGCCGATTGACAAAAGGAGGAAGAGATATTACCTTACGCATGCATTGCATGCTGTACTGCTGTACATATGATGTTGAGCGTCAGCACTTATCGGATGGTGTACTGTGTTAGTAGCATGAGAAGACACAGTATAGCAATCTGAATCTCATCCGTGGACCGTGTTGTATGCTATTGTAGACTCATCTACAGCAGTACAGCATGTCTATATTTTGTAAGTGTCAAATAATTAGATGTCTATGATAAGTGTATTATACCGGTCTCTTCAACTCGTGACGCATTTTAATCTGCTTGCTTCGCGCACATTGCTGACAGCTACTCTATCAAGACCCCATTCCTGTGCGATCGTGAGTTTCTGGCACCGGTTTCCTTGCCTACACGTACATCTCTATTAGGCCACGCTACCTAGGTAGGAATGCCTATAATTCAGTGGAGGTCCTTCCCCAATGAAGCCCCGCCATTGCATGCTTTGGGTTGGTTCAACACTGATCCCTTGACACACATCATGTTTCTTCTTCAGAGTTATTCTGTCCTTCATTGGTGTTATTTCATTGTATCTATTTCTCTTGTATACCATCGTGAACCATTGAATCACAAACTGTGAGGAGTCTACTATCTTTGTATAACCTAATGAATCACAAAATGACCTGACCTATTCTTAAAGGCATTCTTTGCTTTCAGTCCTCATTTTTGGATCCAAACGCTGTGACCATGTGTAATTGGAACCGACAGCATTCCTTTAGGCCACATCACTAGGCGACCCCTCAGAACGAGAGGAGTACGAAAGTCACTTTGTTCGCACTATCGGTGTTCGCGGAGTTTTCCTGACTGATGCAGTAGAATTAATTTTGGGAGGAACAATAGCCTATATTGATACGAGTCAATCGGTTAACTGGCAGTGGTACTTGTTGAAATATCAAAAGCATACACATCATCGATAGGCCAACACCTCAAAATTGGACCTTCTAAGCTTAGCCTCAGTAGTACTTCATTTTACTTCTACGGAGTACGATGGAGACCAAGAGGGATATTGGAGGACCTCGGGACATGGCCACGTTCCCTGCCCAGCTCCGGGGTCGGCGTGTTCTTGTCTGCTCTGAGTCCTTCGGCCCGGTCAACGGTGTCTCGCGCACAACCTCGATGATCGTGGATCACCTCCGAACACAAGGGGCCCTAGTATCTGTCGTTGCTCCCTATAGCTACATCAAAGGGAACAACGTCTTCGCATCGGCATTTACCGCTCGGCCGGAGGACGGGTATACAGCCGAGGTCCGACTGAAGGGAGACCCAATACCTTTCAGCCCCGAGCTTTCAGTGGTATACCCCGTGCGGCTCTCCGAGCTGTATAAGCGGACCTTTGGCCAGCCGCCTGACCTCATCTACTTGGCTAGTCCGGCGTCATTGGGCTTCCAGGTGCTGTTGCAGCTGCGACAGCAATGCCGGGAGGAGCAAGTGCCGCTTCTGTGCAACTACCAGACGGATTTAGCAGGCTACAGCGAGCTTCTCTTCCCCATACCCTTTGGCCGTATCACAAAATTCGTTTTCAGCAGTATCGAGAGCTACCTGTACCGTCACTCATCTGTCAAAACTGTTTTTTACCCCAGTCTCTTCGCGAGAAAATATCTAGAGGAAGTAGCCCGCGTGGAAAGTCACAAGCTGTCAGTGCTGCGAAGAGGAGTCAATACGGAAGGGTTCAACCCACTCAAGGCGAGCCCCGAGCTTCGCAAGAAATGGGCACCAAACGGAGAACTCATCCTTTTCACTTGCTCCAGACTGGCGGGCGAGAAAGGCTACGACTTCCTGGCACAGGCAGCTGCAGAGTTAGCCGAGACAGAGCTCGACTTCAAGCTCGTCATCGTAGGGGGCAACCGGAACAGCGTCGTCGAGCAGCAGATCAAGGACATGTTCGCGCCTCTCGTGCGTGATGGCAAGGTCATCTTCACCGGGTTCATCCTGGGCGAGGAGCTGATGACGCACTACGCATCGGCCGACATCTTCCTGCACTGTTCCGTCACGGAGACCTTCGGGCTCGTGGTGCTCGAGGCGATGGCGAGCGGTGTCCCCGTCATCGCGCGGGACGAGGGAGGGCCGAGCGACACGGTGGACCACGGGAGAAACGGATACCTTGTGCAGCCGAACGACCTCCAATGTTTTGTAGAACGGGTGCTGGATCTGGCTTACGACCACCAACTCAGGAAACGGTTTGCCCGCGCGGGTCGTGTCCAGGCGCTATCCGCCACTTGGGAAATGATCGGGAACAAGGTAGCCTGGAAAATGGTGGACGCTATCGAGGAGAAAGAGAGTGCGAAGTTGACGCAGCAGCAGAGAGGACAGCATGCTGCGACGCCATCCTCTTGGGTCGTCAAGGTGAAGACTGCGGCGAGCCTCATGCTCATTATAAGCGTCTGGGCCAGCATCGGTCTCTGCTTAGTCACGATTAATATTGCACACTGGCTGAAGAGCTGATCTTCAGTGACCTTTGCGCAAGAGACTCGAGGTCAAGCCAAGCTGCGTTGATCTACGGCCAAGACCCATGCCACCTATGTAGTTACAGAATTGTATAGGTAGCTACCTAGTACCTACCTAGCACAGACAGAAGTACCTATGTTAGGTCCAGAGTGCTGGGCTTAAGTAAACATGGATACTATTTTTCTTGTGTGCCCACCACGATGGTTGACTTGAGACACCGACCCGTCGAACTAATTCAGCCAAATTGTTTGGGGTACGTTTTGAAGCGCGCGACTAACTCAGTAATAACGGGCCCTTTTAAGTGTCACCCTATGTATTGGCCTGTATTCCAAGTTCGTATTTCATTTCAAACAGATCACGAATGTAAATAAAGTATGAAAATAACAATAGGCTTCGTGTATTTCTCCCTGTCTTTGTTTAAGTCAATAATCCTTTACGCCACACCGACGATGGGATCAATACTTACTGACCTCAGCTTGGGGCCATGGTAAGCAGGGACCATTGGGGGTTTCTACGGCGTTTTGTAGCAGGGCCTAGCAGGGGTCAAGCCTCAAGGGGCGCGTCTTGAGTGCGTTTTTCTTGGCGTTGCAGAAGAGTACGGATGCCCGTGACGGTGCAGTTGATTGGTTCCCGGCGGGACCCGTTGTCGCGACCATCACCTCCAGGACCCCTGGACACTGCGGTGGGAAGCCACCTCGTCATCTTGATTGACCCACTTCTCCGACCCTTTTTGTAACATCGCCAGTCGATCCGACAACGTTCGAGTTTCGTCATCAAGCGTTACCAGTATCAAACCGTCTCCCCCAGCTCATATCTTATCATGAATCCATGCCCGTCACAGACCCGTCAGTCGGCTCATCGTCCGAGTTTGGAGGCTCAATCTCCTTCTCGTGCCCCTGTATGGACCGTCTCGCCAAGGGCGCTACTAGGCACACGATGTTCCACCCTTGCTTCAAGTCCATGGACATCACGCTCGGCCCCTCGTGCTTGGGGCTCTTCTTGTCGCAAAAGTCATGTCCTAAGAATCTCGACATGGATCACGTCCCCGGTAAGCATGCGCAAAAGGCATAGGCTAGATCAGTAGACAGGCAAAATAGCCCCTCAGCAATAAGCTCGTGTAGCTCGTTACAGCGTAGCTTCGCCTACCAACAAGGTAAGACGGGATATGATGTTTGCCCCTTGAACACACTGTCGCGGGCTATCAGAATTGGACAAGGTGATGGGGCCATGTTTCTAGGAGAAGGAGGCTCTATTTTCGAGTTCTCCTTGCCAAAGACACTCGCCTTATGGTCTGTTCGTTTCCTGTTTCTAAACCTCTTCTTCCTCTCTTTCCTTTAACACCCTCATTATGATCTTCCTTTCTGTTAATCGTTGACCTTACATTCATTGCTTGAAGCCAAGCCCATTCTCTTCTTACCTGCCGGGCAGTGTCTTTTTACCTTATTCTTCTCTGCTTCTCTCGTTCTTACCCACTGCCGCGCTCGGTCGCCAGGTAGCGCTTGATACTTTCCTTAGTTCGATCGAGTCTTTATACTTCCTAGTTCACTCTTTGATCGGGCAAATTGCCTTGACTGCTGGCCAGAAAATACTATACAAACTCCAATTTCTAATTCAGAATCACAAAAAACTTCCTTCCAAGTATCGTCCGAGGGACCGAGAAGCGCAAACATGATTTGGATCACAGCAGCCGTGGCGTCCCTTCTTGCCACTGGGGTATATGGCGCGCCAGGAAGCATAGTTGGTGGATTTTTGGACCCAAGAAGACCATCGTTGGAAGCCAGATTGGAAGACATAGCTTACGGGGTATTGGAAAAACGGCAGACAACAGACACAGGTGCAGGTGCAGACGTTGGTGGAGGTATCAATATGACCCAGTGGGAGAATGAGACTCTCAGCGCCTGCACGGCTACTCTTTCCACACTCTCGACCGCTACAAATCCTTCCGGAATGGCCATTTGCTACAACTTGGTCCAGCTCGACACCAACCTAGGGACGTTTATGGCCGATTTACGGCTCTTCCAAGTATCACCGCCATCGGGAGATTTCGAAGGTATTCCCGCACAGCAGATGAAGGGCGGCCTCTCGTTTAGCGGAGCGACTGCCTCCAAGGTGAATGGACAGCAACTCAAGGTTCGAGGTATGGCGGACGGAAATCTCTCTAAACGTCAACAAGATTCGGGGCCCACCTTCCTCCGGACTTACATGATCATTGGCCGGATCAACAACGATCAGATGCAACCGCCGATGACAATGTACGTAACCGCGGGCTTCTTTCTATTTTGCTGCCGGTTCAATTGCTAACACTCTCTGTAGGGAGAAAATAGAACCTTTGGTGATGCCCATCTTCACCCTCACAGCCACAAACGCCGCGGGCAAGACGGTCAGCACCAACGTCTCTTCCAACGAAGCGGCCTTCGTGAATGGTATCTTCTCGAAGGAAGTCGTCTTGTCCCCGTTTAGCATCGCATCACTTGCAGTCCAGAATTCCACTGCGGAACTGAAAGCCGGGAGGATCGCATTCGTTCTGCCCGGAGTCAACATTCTCATCTTCCCGATCGGCCTAGTCATTACGGGCTTCTGGACGTTAGCCGGGGTGGGAGCTTATGCCTTTGGCACGTACGAGCGGTATAACTATCGCGAGTCATACCGAAGAAGAAAGGCCATGGCCGGCAGCAAGTCTTATGCTACGAGGATATAGCGGCCATCGGAACCGGTATTACACAGAGGAACCGGCTTTCTAGCTGTTGGCTCTTGTAGTCCGATTCCGCACATTATGCCTAGTATTAAAATTAACTTGTTTCCAGCGCGGCCGTCCAAGCCATTTTCTCTTCTTCCTATAACCTTTTATAAACCTCATTAGTCTTTAGATCAGGGCAGCCATATACCATAATATGATATAGACTTACATTTTAATAATATTACTAAGTCCGCCCATGAGCCCACGCTACACTTGGCCACGTCGTCGTGCTACAGTAGACGTTGGCCCAGGCGTACCACTGACTTGCATTAGCTCAACATCACCTGTGCCAGTAGGTCTAGCCGTGCCAACGGTGCCAATGATCTGCCAAGCCCCGTTGGTTTGCTGAACGAACAGGCCTCCGTTTAGCTGTTCCATATTGGGAGCAAGATAGATAGGTAGAGGCGAGTATACATAAAGTGTACACAGTTACTCGCCACAGGAATATAATGACATTCTTTTCCCGTTGTATTTTCCTTCTTAATCTAATGTGGCCAGGTCAGACAGTTGCCTTCGGAGATACAGTCTCTTCAGCTATATCCTTAATTCTTTAATCCGCCTGGCCAACCTCCTCCACAAAGGTGGGATGGCCTGCCAAGACTTGCTTCGTCATTCAATTTCCAATTGCCTGGCAGTCGAGGAGCGAACCGGAGAGCTAACGAATCTACAGTATCATCGCGTGAGCGAACTTCTCGAACCTTTTCGTGTTCTGCCTATTGATATAGTTAAGAGACGGGAAGTGTAAAATCCCATAGAGCAGATACTGGGCCTTGGCTCGCCAAGTCCGTACAAGCGCGTAATGAAGCGAGTCTATACGGGTCGCCACAGGTCGCAGGCGTGTTGGGGGTGTTGCAATCCTCCTGTGGCTATGTACCGCATTTCTGCATGCCCAGTCGTTGTCCATTATACCCTTGAGATCCCAGGTGCCCCAGTCTTGATGCAGACCATCGTTCTGACGTGGGATTGGGAATCTCCTCAGCTAAGCCACAAATGACTTGTCCACGGGGATCTTTCAGCCGTGGATGCCTGGATAAGGAAAACTGTCCCGGAGCCTTGCAACCTAATCTGTCGACTTCATGCTGAATCCATCTCCGGATGTCAATTTTGTGATACCTGTATACTACTGTCTTATTGAAAACTCGTGGTGCAATAGGCATGCTCGTGCATGGCCTTTTTCTCGGAAACCAATCACCTAAGCACCTGTGGTGTAGCTTGACCAAGTACATGACTGACGCATGGTTGATCCCGTGACCGCTCTCGCGATTGCGGGGAACATTGTGCAGTTCCTGGAGACCGCTTACAAGCTCGCCGGCCGAATTAAGAACTATTGCGACAAGTCGAGCCATGCCCCTCCCGTCTTCCGCGAGCTTGCGGTACAGATCCCGATGCTATGCTATCTCTTTGAAGACTGCCGATCACTCAAGGCCGAGAATGTAGCCGAGTCCGCCAACTTAGTAGCAGTGCTCGATGGATGTCGGCGTGTCATCGAGTCGCTGGACCGGCTTCTGGCATCCGTGCTTCCCGATAACGACGATGCAATCAGTACCAAAGTCTGGAAGGGCTTCAAGAGTGTCAGCGTCGAAAGCAAAGTCCTGGAATGCAAGACGGAGCTAGAAAGCTACAAGTCTACTCTCTCTTTGCATTTGAGTCTCCTCACAGCCAAGCAGACCAACATTGCCGTTTCCCAGGCGTTGATGCCCTGTTTCTACCATGTCCCGGCTACAGGACGCGCTCGATTCATCGGCCGTGAAGACATCCTTCAAACCATCAGCCAGTCGCTGACGCCTGGCGGACGAGATTATAGAATCGCTGTTTTGCTGGGTATGGGCGGCCAGGGCAAGACATCGCTAGCATTAGAGCACTGCCGGCGTGAGATGGCCAACCGACACTTCAAGTTCATCATTTGGATTGACAGCAGCTCACCCGCAGCCCTCGAACGAAGCTTCGCTCAAGCAGCGGAGAACCTAGCCGCGCGATCGGGTGACAAACGAGACTTTGCCAATTCCAAGGCTCATATTAACTTTGTGAAAGCGACGATCGAGAACAACGAGACCCCGTGGCTATTCATTCTGGACAATTTTGACAACCCCGGATTGTTCAAGAATGTCCTCGATGTTACGCCGCATTCCGCCTGCGGCGCTGTGCTCTTCACATCGCGCCACAGTGGCTGTGCGTCGCTTGGAACTTCTATCACCATCCCTGGTATGTCCGAGACCGATAGTACAGAGCTGCTTCTCCAGCGGTCGGGGCATGATCATACTATCAAAAACCTTGAACAGGCAAAGAGGGTTGTCGATATGCTTGGTCACCTACCCCTAGCCATAGATCAGTCCGCGGCCTACATCAGATCACGGAGGATATCGCCGGGAGAGTTCATCAGCCATTACCAGAAGAGGAGGGAGAAAGTCCTAAAGCACATACCGAACGTCTGGGACTATCGTCGCAGTCTAAGTAACAGTCAGGAAGAAACACCCGTGTCCGTGTTCGGAACCTGGGAGTTGTCGCTTCAACAGGCGCTGGACCAGAGTCAAGACGAGAAAGCAACAATGGAATTCTTGACTGTCGCCGCCTTCTTTAATAACATTGACATCAGAATGGAAATGTTCAGGGCAGCATGCGAGCTGTCTGAGACGCTACCTAACTGGACCTCACTTTTCGCAGGCGGCGACGAATGGGATGAGTTCGACTACCAGGATACCATCGCAGCACTTGCTGACTTATCACTGGTACAATATCGTACTTCCCTGGGTATCACTGGCGAGGATGAGCGCGAAGAGGGCGTCAGTTCCTGCTCCTTCTCTCTCCATCCACTTGTCCAAGACTGGATTCAACTGAGAATTCCAGAGACAGAGAGGCGTTTGTACGTTAGTCAGGCTCGCGATATACTACGCCACTACATTACATCCGCCGGGAGCGATTATCAGAAATGGACCCTCAAGGAACGAAGATCAGCAATGTCTCACGTTGACGCATGGGTTGAGGCACAGTCCAAATACGTGAAAAATTGGACGCACGAGGAGTTTGGGAGTGTCAGAGACTCGCTGGTCATCATCTACAAGTTCTACGTAGACGACGGACGGTACGCGGAGGCCGAGACTATCTGCAAACAAATCTTAGCCTACGACAAGAAAATAGAAGGTGAATCTAGCCAACAGTTCGTTGACTCGGAGATTCGACTAGCCAAAATTTACTTGCTTCGAACAGAATTCAAGGAGGCAGAAGGTATTCTCACGCGACTCCGCCCCGGCATCCACTGGTACTCGACTGGAACCAACATTACCTTGCTAAAAGATCTAGCAAAAGTATACTTCAAGCAAGGGCGTTTCGAGGAAGCCGTGGCCCACTACCAGGACGTGTTAAATCGTCAAGAGCTGTTCCTATCCGAGGACGACATAGATGTTCTAGACACGCGTCATCATCTTGCGCAGGCCTACCGCAACCAGGGTAGACACACTGAAGCAATTGACCTGTACACGAAAGTTCTTGCGTCGTACCACGCGGCATTGCTCGACGACCATCTTGGGGCCCTTCAATGCATGATAGATCTCGCCGGCGGCTACCGAGCTCTAGCCCAATTCTCCCGAGCCGCCGAATACTACGACAAAGCGATCGCGGGCGTCTCTGCTCGGCTAAGTCCCGACCACCACATCGTGTTGTCTGCTCGGCTGGTGCGTGCGATGAATCTGCGCGAGTTAGGCCTCAATGAGGATGCAGAGGACGCATTTCGCGACATTGTAGAACGTTTTGGAAGGATCCTGGGGCCGTTCCACCAGGACACGTTGAGAGCCATCATGAACTTCGGAATTCTATACGACCGTACAGGCCGACCCGAGCGTGCCGAAGAGCTGTACCGAGCTGCTCTTGCCGGCCGAGAAAAGCTCATGGGCGTTGACAACCTTTATACCATGCGGACAGTTGAGCGGCTCGTTAGTCTTCTGTGGTCACAAGGTCGCTGGGAAGAGGCCGAGACGCTCACGTTGCGTGTCCTTCACGCCCAACGCAAATCGTCTCTTGAAGATGATATGAAGGCCCTGGACATTGGGAAGGATGACGGGGACGATAGGAGACCGTATTGGCCGGTCGAAGTGTTGTTTACGCGCGCCGTTGACCGGGACAACAAGCTGTTAGGAGAAGGACATTCGGATCGAACCGAGTCCCAACGCTCATTAGTCGCAGTGTATATCAAGCAAGGATTCGATGCTAGGGCAGCCGACTTACAGACCCTCGTAGACCGTGGCATAGAAGCAGCCGGCAAGAAGGTTGAGCCTGCACCGCCCCTTGGAAGAAAGCTCTCAGAAGCCCCGCCGCCATATTCAGCCACGGAAGAGAACAGCATTCCTGCACAAGCTCCGGTTCCAATCTGTTAGAGCCAACGGCTGGTTTATTTTGTTGATTTGCTAAGGGTTTAAGTAGCCTGGAGTCTGGAAATAGGGGTTGATGATAGCTGTCACGGGGCGTAACAGTGGTGTTCAAGGTGTCGTGCCATTTCAATGACGATATTTCACTTACGTATATAGTATTCGTATGTAGCCGTTGGGTGTTATGTTCATAGTTCGATGGGCAGGCAGGATAAACGAAAAATTCGAACAGATGGCACATATTGATCACCCTGAGGCAGCTTCCAAAGTTGTCACTAACCAGTGTAAAGCACCTACCTGCCCAGCGGCAGATGTCATCACAGTGCTTGCATTTGACTCTGCCTAATGTTCCTTCCATACCCTCGCCCTCAATTCGCACTAGTCTGTCCTTCTAGTAACTCCCGAACTTAGATATCTTGATAGGCAACCAGACATCCGGACACAGGTTTCCTACAGATCCCAAGACCAGGAAAATCCCGACCTTGTCAAAGCCGCACAATTGACGGCGTATAACGTCAGGCTCCCTTTAGATAGGGTCTAGCAGAAATACAGATGCTGACGGCTCTAGAGAGAGCATATATCAAGACATGGCTTCAACAGCTCCTACCACACCCGACAACCGCTCATCGTCTCAGTTCACTAATAGTGACAATGATCTAATACCAAACTCCCCCCAAAGCAGTAGGCCTATCCGCAACATCTGTTTCATTGGCGCTGGATACGTTGGTTAGTAACACATATTAGACTGGTCGTGATCAAAGGATCTGTATGTCGCACGTATTTTCTGTCTATAGCTAACGGCTGAATAAAGGAGGGCCTACTGCAGCGGTCATAGCGTATCAAAACCCCGATATTCGCGTCACAGTTGTTAATAGAGACGAGGGACGTATACGGAGGTGGAATTCAAAGCATCTCCCGATCTACGAGCCAGGCCTGAAAGACATCGTACGCATCGCCCGGGACGGCGGCCGACTCTTTACCATCAACAATACGCAGAGCATAACGGCTTCATCCGAACAAGGCAGGTTCAATAATGATCAAGGTTCAGTAAGCACAATCGACGTGCCGGCCAGATCGCCTAATCTATTCTTCTCCGTGTCCATCGAGGAGTGCATAGGGGAGGCGGATATCGTCTTCATCGCGGTCAACACCCCGACTAAATCGAGTGGCCAAGGTGCAGGATATGCAACCGATATGACGGCCCTTGAGGCTGCTGTTAAGGAAATCGCACTGCACGCTCGCCGAGGGACCATCATCGTCGAGAAGTCAACTGTGCCTTGCGGCACTGCTAAGCTCATTCAAGGCATAGCAAGTAAAACTCTTTTATTGCATAGATGTCTCGTGTCCATATGCTAACAGTGACTATCAGGTGGCCAATCATCGGGCTGGTTATCATTTCAAGATCCTCTCGAACCCAGAATTCCTGTCAGCTGGTACGGCCGTGAAAGACTTGATGTATCCTGACCGGGTACTAATCGGATGTTCGCCGACACCATCTGGTCATCGTGCTGCCGGTGCCCTTGCCGGTATTTATGGTGGCTGGGTTCCCCAAGATCGCATCATAAGGATGAACGTCTGGTCATCCGAGTTGTCCAAACTGGTAGCCAACTCGATGCTAGCACAACGGATCAGTAGTATCAATTCTATATCGGCCATCTACGAAAAGACTGATGCAGAGATTGACGAGGTTGCCACTGCAGTCGGCTGTGACCCCCGGATCGGAAACGGGTTCTTGAAAGCTGGGATCGGCTTTGGCGGTAGCTGCTTCAAGAAAGACATCTTTAGCCTCATCTACCTCGCAACCTCACTAGGCCTCGAAGAAGTTAGCGAGTACTGGCACCAGGTCATCAAGATGAACGACCACCAGCGCGAAAGGTTCTGCCAAAGAGTGGTTCAGTGTCTGAACAACACGTTGACTGGCAAAAAAATAACATTTCTTGGCTACGCCTTCAAGGCAAACACGTCGGACACGCGGGGATCACTCACCTTAGAAATCATCAAAACACTGCTGAATGAAAACCCTGCAGAAATCGCCATCTTTGATTCCTGTTGCGACACTACTAACATCAGAGAAGAGCTTAAAGCGGTTCCTCTCTCCAGCCTAGATGGGCCGAAGGAAGAAGATAGGTGTCGCCTCAGAGTATATTCCAATGTGTACGAGGCGTGCACAGGAAGCAGTGTCGTTCTTATCACCACTGAATATGAGTATTTCGGAAACTCAGCAGTATCGTCCCCGGGCTACGAAGGGGAAAAGTATCCCGACCCAAGGCCATTCGCGGGTCCGAGGGTGACGGAGATGGACATCCTTGCTCTGCACAACTTCCTACTTCAATCCTCCTCTATATCGGCGCACGGCAGAGGCAAAGCGGATCCCCTCCAGCGGTTTCGAGACGAGCCTTCCTGTCCGGATGGTTGCACCGAGTGCGAGCCTGTTGGGCCACGGGGACACTCTATGTCCGACCTTTCCAGCGAATTTTGCGGTTCTAAGGGCTCCGTGGATTGGCCTCGGATCATCAATTCCATGAAGATACCTAAATGGCTATTTGACGGTAAGGGCATTATCGACCCGAAAGAGATGGCCGAGTTGAATATCCGGGTAGAAAGTATCGGGCGCCAGAGCAGATTTTGGGTTTAGCTCGGATGATAGATGATTCTTACCTTTGCGCCGTATTATTTGCATACTCGTCGCCATTTTCGTTGAGCGACAAGAATTCGGGTTAGGCTATTCGGTATGTAGATGCGCCTGTATCTATAGACACCTTCGATAAAGAGGTGGTCATCAGAATTGTTCGTTTAAGCTGATGGGTTCTTGGTGCTGTACTAAATATTCGAATGTTTGATGTTTGCGGGAATAATATCAGTCAAATAAAATATTTTCCTATCCTCTTTTTCCAAGCTGCAGCGGCCTAAAGCTTGTGATACTGTTGAGGAAAACGCAGGAAAGATATTCTAACGGTTCCGCTCAGTTAGGAGGTACAAGTTGAGCAAGTCAGACGTCGAGCAGAACCTACAATAGTCTTCACTGACATCATCTCGGCTTTCGCCTGAGCAGATGGCCTGGGGAACTAATTTAGCAAGTCACTTCGCTAACCTAGCTAGCCCCTAGAACCATTCAGGATACCTCCTGCCGCGGCTACTGGCAGGAAAACCGCCCCACAGGCAGTCACAGGGATGCCAGTCCTAGCCAGAATGCTTGGGTCAAAAGAGACGAGAGACCAATGCCGGGGGTAGATCAACCCCCGATCTGCGTGTATGTATTGACGTGGGGAGCATGTTTCGGTGCAATAATAAGTCGGACACAAAGAACATGTCATTGTGGCTTCCTTATCACCTCATAAATACTTTTACCAGAGGAATAGAATGCGCGAAATGCGAGAACGATATTTCTGAGTTTTGGTGGATTGACTGATTGATTGAACTTCGCGTAAGAATTAGAAAAGAAGAAAAAGGACAAGAGAGGTAATTATCAAGAAAATCGTTAGCGAGCATCATGGCGCGGCCACATTACCTATTCCTACGTGCTTCAGTTCGGGTCTCCTACCGCTGGGCAGCGCCCAGACCAAGCACTACCAGTCCCTGCCAATGCCTGAAGCCGATTACGCCATTGTCGTTGCGGCGTTTCTACTCGGTCGACAACAAGCAGGCGACGGCGCCAGCGAAGTCGCGAGGAGGTTCGAAGGTCTTTAAATCAGCCGATGAGGCCATTGCGGATGTGGAAGACGGCGCTGTCATTCTCAGTGCTGGCTTTGGGTTATGCGGGGTAGCAGGTATGATATTTCTTGAGTTGAACAAGTTTCCCCCTTTCCAGCGAAGAACAAGACGAGAGCGAATTACATTTTGTATCTAACGAGCCTGGGAGATTTGACGCGAATGCCGGCTATGATTGATATATTTTGTTGTCTGGACTGGGCGGGCTGACTGGAAAATGGGGTAGAAACGTTGATCCAAGCGATTTACAGAAAAGGGTTAAAAAACCTGACGGCCGTATCCAACAACGCCGGTTCCGGCCCTCACGGCCTTGCGCTGTTGACGCAGGATGGCCGGCTAGACCGCATCATTCTGTCATATCTGGGCTCGAACAAGTCGCTCGAGAAACAGTATCTTACGGGCAAGATTGCTGTCGAGTTATGTCCTCAGGGTACGCTCGCTGAGAGGCTGCGTGCCGCTGGTGCCGGTATCCCGGCCTTTTACACGGCTACAGGTGGCAGTAAGTTCTCAATATCCTCAACAAGGCCTGAATTTTTGTGATTTATACACTGACAACGAGGCTTTCAGAAACTTTCATAGAGACCGGAGAGATACCTATAAGATTCACACCTGAGGCCGTCCTGGAAAAAGGCAAGCCGAGGGAGACAAGAATCTTCAATGGGAAGTCCTACGTGATGGAGCACGCTCTGCCAGGTGACGTGGCGATATTGAGAGCATGGAAGGTGGATGAAGCGGGCAACTGTGTTTTCAAGTCAGTGAACTAAATTTGCCCATGGCACATTAAATTCTCTTTTCTTCCATTGCAGAGCTGATTCCAGATCTGTTTTCCCCAGGTATACGACCAAGACTTACGCGGGACTCATGGCCAAGGCAGCGCGCCTAGCCATCGTTGAAGCCGAGAACATAGTACCGATAGGTTCAATCGACCCAGATAGCGTTGACCTTCCCGGCATCTTTATCGATCGAATTGTGCCGGCCACGGCGAAGAAGACGGCCGAGGTAGTCAAGCTAGCGCCGTCTAGTAGCGGCGCGAAGACGAACGGCCTGGATTCGAGAAGCCGTATCGCGAAGAGAGCCGCGCAGGAGCTGAAGGACGGCTTCTACGTGAACCTAGGCGTCGGCATCCCCACGCTAGCAGCTTCCTACCTCCCCGAAGACACCAAGGTATGGCTACAGTCGGAGAACGGCATTCTGGGCATGGGCCCCTATCCGCAGACCGAGGCGGAGGCGGACCCGGATCTAGTGAACGCCGGGAAGGAGACGGTCATGTTGTTGCCGGGTGCCGCAACGTTCGACTCGGCCGAGTCGTTCGGCATGATCCGCGGCGGCCACGTCGACGTCTCCATCCTCGGCGCCTTCCAGGTCTCCGCCACGGGTGATCTCGCTAACTACATGATCCCCGGCAAGATCTTCAAGGGCATGGGCGGCGCGATGGACCTCGTCTCCAACCCCGACCAGACCAAGATCGTGGTCGCTACCGAGCACGTGGACAAGAACGGCCGCAGCAAGATCGTTCAGGACTGCAAGCTGCCCCTGACGGGCAAGGGCGTCGTCAGCACCATTATCACGGACCTGGCCGTGTTCCAGGTCGATAGGACGAAGGGCGGTCTGACTTTGACGGAGGTTGCCGAGGGCGTTGACGTCGAGACAGTGAGAGAAAAGACGGACGCTGAGTTTACTGTGGCGGAGAGTTTGGGAACATTTTAATTTTTAACAAAGACGCATGTCGGGTTTGCATTGTAACATAGGTATATACGCGCTTATGGAAGATAACACGTTACATCAGATCATACATATCATGCCAGGACTGCCCAGAACGCTATTGGGGGATAATGAATAAATTATACATCCGTTTATTCTACGTTGTTCTATGTACAGATATGAATATACGTAAACGTTCATAAATGGAGCTAAAACGCCATATATGCTCATTATAACTTGGGACGAATACCAGGTGCAAATGTTGTCCCCTCACCGCCACCAATTGCATGCACGAGCTTGTCGACGCTCTCGAGTAACCACAGATTACCATCGTCGCTGGCGAGCCACTCCCCGCCCTCGACGGGCTGCTCGCCCTCGGCGTGCGCATCGCCGTGCTCATACGCCTTCCGCAGCCCGAATACGTGCGACACTACCTGTGGACCGACACCCGTCTGGGCGCGCAAACAGGCGATGGCAACGAGCGAGGTCAACACCCTGCCGACGGGCTCCTGTTTCTGCGCACCGCGCGGGTTCGATAATAAGTTGGCGTAATGAGCATGGATGATATGCACCGGCAAGTCGGGGTGTGATTGCGCAAGCTTGTCGAGGAGCTTGCGCTCAAAGCCTATGTAGACGCTATCCCAGAGCGCGAGGCCGTCCTTCTTCCTCGTCTCGATGTTCTGGGGTGTGAATTCGCGCGTGGGCGTCTTGGATAAGGATGAGGCGACGTCGGAGGGCAGGCTGTTCCAGAAGGCGCCAAGTGTGTTGATGGTGCGCGGGATGCCGTTGAAAGATATGCATTTCAGGCCGACCTCGCGGATCAGCTCGGCGTTCTGCACGGGTGTGCGCTTAGAGGAGGCATTGCTCGTGTTGGCGAGATGGAAGAGTTGGGTCATGGCCTCGGGGCAGTTCATCGTTGCCGATACTGCGGTCTAAAATGGCACACAATAACATTGACGGGCAATCAGCAAAGGAGGCGACAATGATTTGATGTGTTGTGTTTCGCGCCCAAGAGTAAACGAGATTTCTTCCGTCGCTGCCGGTATGAGTGTCGCTAACTTACCGATACAGTGACCCAGGCAGGCAGGCCAACTTTCTTCTCGCCGGCATCTTTGGCGAGTCGCTCGAGAACGGGTTGTACATGAAGACCGGCGCGAGTGTAGCCGGGCTTTGCGTGGCCAGCATGGATGAGGGCCTTGACGGCGTCAGACAGTTTCGACATGTCGCGTGATGATGGTGACCGTGGAGTAGTAGGGAGTAGCTGGTAATCCTGGCTCTTCGACCCTTTTTCTTCTTCAGGCGCCTCGGCAATCACAAGCACGGGCACGGGCACGGACACGGACACAGGCGACGATATTACGTTTTTCTTGGTATCCTTTGCTGTTTCTTTCACTTTTTCTTCATTGATGCCTCCAGGGCCGGTGATCAACTTCATCCCACAATTACCTTAGATCAGCATGGTATGTAATTGGAACACGAGACACAAACAAAAGGCCGGCGAATACTAAAGTCGCGGGCTGGGGTAACGGAAACAACGTCATGGACGAAATACTAGGCCCGAATTCGGCGACTCTTTCCCGATTGGAAATGCCGCGGGATTGGGGAGGGTCTGTCGGTCATTTTTTCCCTCTGAAACCCCCGACGGCGTGCCAGGAAGGTCTTTTGTTGGAGAAGAGACCCCCCGCACCTGAGGAAGCCCGGCTTTCCCCAAGCAGAACCAACCCAACGGGTCCATTTATCTAGGTATGTACCACCTTAGATAACATCGCGGTCCACCGTTGGGCAAATTAGCGTGCGGCCATAATTAAGGTAGGGCGGGCAGGTGGTCAGGTGGTCAGGTATCAGAACTAGGTATTACCTGCGTTCTGGGAACCAATCTCATCTCAAGAAGAAAAACGACCCTGGCGTAGAAAATGGCGTCGGTTTGGCTGAAAAAGAAATCGCAGCAGCGTTCGTGCCCAAAAAAAAATTATCACCGCCCGATCTCGTCTGACATAAGGTAGAGAGAGAGAGAGAGAGAGAGAGCTGGGTTAATCTCAAATGCCTAGAAACACCAAGAGGCACCAAACTTGGCGTAAGGGAATCAGCTCCCGCCACACGTAGGTAGATAGCGTTGAACAAAACACTAAGGGTAGACACTGCCGCCCTACTTGGACATTTCATTCAACTTTCTCGTTTCAATTTCCTGAGTTGAAGCGTGGCCTGGCCAACTACTGAAATCGATTTCTACACATGACACTGGATATCTTGCGCGTTTCCTCCCAATTAAAAAGCGCCTTTTTTCTCGCAGCCGCCGTGTAAACATGAATAATCTCCTTTCTAGATCATCCCATCTATATTTACAAAGTTGAAACTTTGAAATAACTCCGCCGTTGGTCATGTCATGCTTCCATTATAGAACCAGCTTGTATGTTGGGTCTCGATCGTCACCATAACCCGTATATTTATCATATTTACCGGCTGCCTTGTCTCGGTTGATTTTCCAGCAATAGAGCACGTTGGCCAGCACGCTGATTGCAGAGTTAGTTGCATAAGTTCTTCAACGTCTACTGTTTCCATGCGAGCGAAGCGTGGGGACTTACAGGAACCATCCAGCAGTTAGAAGACTGAGAACGATGGTATGGCCTTTATGGTACTGTGGCCCTTCCTTCTTGGGGTAGATGAACACGGCCACGAAACCGCCGGCATTGGCGATGGCAAGCTGGAGCGCGCTCGTGGTAGCTCGCTTGTAGTGACCGGCTGAGTTCTACGATGCATTGTTAGTTAAGATCAGCCCCGCGTGATTTTTCTCTCCAGTCGCTATGAGCAAGCAACTCTCTGGCGCTGCCTCGCTACTTACGTTTGAGAGCCAACCGAGCACCGGTGGCACACTACTATACAGACCGGTAGCCATGAGGAATGTCATGCCGTACTTGACCGAGGTATTGTGGGTGTTCGCAATCACTGCATATCCGATGATGGCGACCGGCAACGAGCACAGCATGATGATGCCTCGAACCCGGAAGTAATCGGAAAGATAGGCGGTGCAGACTGGAACACCATGTCAATAATGGGTCTCTCAAACACGGCAACAAGGGAGAGGTTAACTGACGTGTGAACACAGTAGCGACAGCATACGGGATAACCGACCAGAGCTGAGCTTCATTGGCCGTATAGCCCAGTCCTTGAATAATAGTCGGCAACTAGACAGACACATGTCAGCATGTCGGACATTCATGGGTCAGGAGCAAGGACGTGGCACATACGAAGAGACCGAAGCTATACAATCCACTGAGGATTCCGAAGTATGCTGAAGCAGAGAGCCACGTCTGCCAGTTGAAGACGCCACGAAGGACCTCTGACCAGGCAAACCTCTCGGTATCCTCCCTGCAAAATAAAACTAGTTAGCCGACCGAGTCGTTTTGCGATGCAAAGAAGGAAGGTGAACTGACTTCTCGCGGCCGCTGCGGCCCTGGTGCAAGCGTCGAATAGCGCACTCTCGTTCCTCGGGAGTGAAGAACCTGGCAGTGGCTACGCCGTTGGGTAACAACCAGAACACGACGAAGCCTACGGTCGAACTCTTTCGCACATGATGTCAGTGCCTTTTGCTAGCTATTTGGGTTCGTCGTTCCTTACGAAGAGGCCGAAGATAATGAAAATCCATCTCCACTTGCTGAGGCCGCCTTTGCCGCCCAGCTCTGAGATGGCTCGCGCGAGTAGACCTGTCGAAAACGAAGTCAGTCATGGAATCCTGTACCCTGCAACGGGTCGGTGGTTTTTTTATTTTTATTTTTTTTTAAGTTTGGCCTTACCCGAAAATGCACCGGAGAGCGAGGCAGAGGTGTAGAAGATGCCGATCCGAATGGCAAGCTCGCGTCTAGTATAAATACTAGATAAGTACAGGATCTGTGTGCATTGGTTAGTCTGTCGACTCGCTGATTGCGACACGGTGGATGTGCCAATCGTACCATGCCCGGCAATAGTCCTCCTTCGCAGAGACTAATATGACGGCAACCGTTAGCCAGGCCCCCACAAAATGAATGCCGCAATTGCGCCAAATATTATTGGGAAGACGCGATTTCAGCAAAGCATACCCCAGAAGTGCGCGAACGGTTATGAAGTGGCCAAAGGTCTTAATGAAGCCGGTGCTCATGGCAACAATGCCCCACACAAAGGCAAGGCATGGCAACCAGATGCCCGGTGTGACCTTCTTCAGGATGAGATTACTTGGGATCTCGCCGAAGATGTAAGTGGCGTAGAAGACGGCAAGGCCCGAGTCATACTGGTGATCGGTGATGTGAATCTCATTTTCGAGGCCGTAAAGTCTGGCGTTGCCCACGTTGGTCCGGTCGAAGAACGAGCATAGGAAGAGCAGAGCGAGAAGGGGGAGAATTCTAACAAGACGGTTAGTTGCCTTTCCGCTGCCAATTCAACATCAATTCAGATGTTATATGGCAACACACCTCGTGTCGAGCTTCCAGAGAACGCGACGTTCCAGTTTTCTGTTCTCAATTGCAGAAGAATCACCTTGTTCCGATTCCTCGGCCACTCCTCTGGCTTCAGCGTCCTTGGCGGAGTGCTTCTCGTTGAACTCTTGCTCCGACATGGCACCGTTGTCGTTTGTTTTGTTGCTGCGGGGATTGGAAACAGAATTCAATTCCCACAGATTAGACAGCAAGCAACGCGTCGCCTTTGTGCGCAAAGAATCTATGGCGTGAAGGACATTCAAAGGAACGGTAGAGTTGCTTGGTTTGTATTCACAAGGCACGCATCCTTTAAGGCTTTAGGGTCGTATTCACTGGTGCGGCCGCACTTGGGGCCCGTGTTGGGGAAGCGTGTTCTGGGGGAGGGGGTAGGCTACGCCGCTACGGATTGTAGAGGATTCGGGATCGACTTGAAAGGACTCCCAACCAAAGCAGATGGCCCATGACTAGCCCCAACTAGGCTGTCCCATGCAGATCCGTCCTATCTCTGGTTCCCGATGCTACCTGCTGAACATGGCCTGTATGTATGTTGCTGTACTGTATGCTTTATGTAGGTATATCAATAACCCGGCGTCTGCGGGGGTTTAGGGAACACGTGCGCCAGACAAATCAGAAGGACTCGACCCCGGTCTACAGCATATCACTCGCTGGGACAGAATGGGGGGAAATGGATACAAAATGTCTCTCGCAGAAATGGCCAAGGCCAGAACACAGATTTTGGCTTTGTGGCGGCCCTGCTACGAGCGCCAGGTCTCAACAAGATCGCATACCAGTCCGGCACTCTGTGTAAGTGTGTGTAAGCGTATAGCTGCTCTAGCCAGTCGGGTTGCTCTACAGAGCCAGGGAGGAAGCAAAAAAACAGGGTTCCCGCCACATTGGCGCATATCGCCTCTGAGATCACTTTGCAAAAACCGAATTTCATAAATTTCTTCATGTCGAGGATTAGAATCCCAGGACATTGCAATCATATGTTGGACAAATTGGACAAAATCCCAATAACTAGCCCCCGTAATCATATATAAATGTGCACCCCCCAATCGCTCAGAACGCCTAATTAAACGCCCTGCTGATAGTCGCCTAAATAGCCATTCCTTTCTGTTGTGTAACATGGTCATACCGCCAAGATAAAGAAAATCGAAGGCATATAAGGCAGAATACGAGCTTCCTCATGTCTTGCTATGTCTCGTTATGTGAATGTACTCCAATCCATCCAGTCTAGCTCAGATGCTTGCTGGAACTGGAAATCTTCCCAGAGTGCCTCTAATCCCACATCTGTATTGTTTATCGCCTCGTTCAGCTGATCGTTAGACATGGTAGAGAACAACAGGTAATCGGACGGCATATTGCCCGTGTGCATCTGGAGCTGCGCCGGAACTTGGTTGTTGACCATAGGACCGCTGTTGGGGTTCGGGTTGGCGTAGACAGGGCCCGTTTCCGATATGATGCCATTGCTTTCCGGCACCCCTCGCGCCATCTCTACAGTCCGCACAGATCGCGAGGCAAGCTTGAGGATTTGCCTTAGCTGTCCGGCGAAGAGGCAGGACAGGCCCTTTCTTTGCACAGGTGTTGAACCTATCCGGTCCAGCACGTCGATGGTTTCTGCTATCAAGGCCCTGATACTCGGCGCCAAGCTCGATCCTCTACCATCCGCGACAGTACTCACTCTCAACGCAAAACAAGCGGCGAAAGAAATCATAATAGCAGTGTTATTCGGCATCGACCTAAGTTGGCCTTCCCCTTGAACGGCAACCCGCAGGACGTTGAGGGCGGACGACAAGCCCGCAGATCGGAAAAAATGCCGCGCCCCGACCGGCGCCGTGCTATGGTTGATGATACTCGAATACATCGACAAGCGAGTATGGGATGCCAGTATTTCCACATACGGAGGCAGTGTAAATTCTATGCGTGCTGTTAGATGTTCGTTTCCATCATATAAGACATAAGGACAAACTTACGTTCTCGATCTCCTATCTGGATCGGCCATGTCTGATACCATCGGTCGAAGAACATGGTGATCTCGTTTTTTAGCCTGGGGCAAGGATATTAGTCTCTACCTACAGTAGGTAGTCAAGACGCACTGAGATAATACACATACTTCTCGACGACGGTAGCGTCGCTGACCCCGTTCACATAACTGTCGCAAATAATTCGCAAAGTTGTGATCAGTTTGGCCTGGGACACCGGCTATTAGTGATCTGTAATTGAGATATGCAGTAATCTGCGCGCTTACCAAGTCTCTACGTAGAACGGCGACAGAGACTATCGAGCCATCCCACCTGTCGGCAAGTTCACACAAGTGCCAATGATCGCAGTTTTCGATGAGCTGTGACATGGGCAACATATAGCTTCTTCCCCTCGCTAGGCATGCGCTAAAGGATAATGGCACACATCAGTCTACGAAGAGCCGTTGGCGATTCAGCATGTCATTACACTCACCCTCTCTCCAGAACGAATAGAGATAACCAGGTCCGTTCCCTCCTCCTCAACAAACGCCTACCCATTTCGCAGAGTGGATCGATTTCAGGAAAGCCGTCCACTAACAAGGCTCTCCTCGAGGAGATCTGATCAGACATGGGAATGTTGTCCCTCGAGAACGGTGCATCAGGCGACGAGGGAAGTATTATTTTGTTCAGATACAAGTCCAACGCGATACTCAACGCCATAGATATGTACGTCGAAGTTTCGTCGTCAGCCCAGTGCTCGCCAGCAGGGATCCATGGTATGCTGACCATAAACGCTAGGACGATCTCGACCGATTTGAAACGCTTTGTTATGACCAAGTCCGCAAGTTTTTGCCGATGCCTCGAAAGTCGCTTATGCAGAGCTTCTAGCGAAGGTGAGAACAGCGCCGACGCTGCACATATAGACGTGAATAGAAAGGCAGAGCGTTTTCTCACGAAATCGACTGTGTGGAGAACCGGATCGATTCCCCATCTTGTATGAGCCAACTTGTCATAGAAGCTAAGGCGAACGTTAGTCTAGAAAGAACCCGAGAAGGCGTGAAAAGATTTAGCATACTAGGTGAACAAAGCCTCAGCCTCAGGAACTGTGAGAAGGCCGAGTTCCACAGGATCCAGATCCGGACCAACGTCAAGACGTGGTCGAAATCGGCCGAAAAAGGTGGCCAGGTTGCTGTCATGGTCGTGTCCACTCACGACCTCTTGCGTTGGGAGAGATTTGGAAGGTAAATGGCCGTTCCCCGAGGCATTGCCCGAGGCGCCTATGGAGGACAACAGCTCTGATGTTCGAGCTAAAAGCTGCAAAGGATTCTCGGCATCGTCCAGATTCAGCCGGTCATCATCCATAGTCTGGGAGCCAGTACCGCCGTCACGCGAGTCTGTCTGCGACGGTGGGGTTCCATGCGACGGGGAGGATTGCTGGGGGGACGGCATAGCGCCATCGTGACGGTGCCGGTTTGCGGCGATAGAGATGGAGTGCTTCTGACTCCGCTCCGCGCTGAGGAGATCACGACTCCGCTCGAGCAAATACCTCAACTCGGTGGACTGCTCCGAGTTTTGGATCTGATCACTGCCCGGGTGCGTCCTCTTCAGGGCCTGTTCGATCTGTAAGACTGCCTTCTCCAGACCCGAGTGTTTGCTGAGACATGTGTCAGTGAATCATTGATTGAGAAGTGACGTGGATGAAGAAGCATCTAGTACTTTTTGACTCCCTTATGGCGACCAACGTGGAATAGGGGTGCTTTGCATTCGAGTTTGCGCTGGGTGCAGCGTGCGCAAGTTGTCGAGCCCTCAGGTCGCACACACTTGACTTTGGACTTCTTGCAGTTGAAACAGGATGCCAAGCGCTCCTCATCCTTCGACTCTCCACTCGACGCCCGCGACGATGTTTCTAGCATAGCAATAAGCAACAACGACAATGGCACAACAAAACTAGGGTCACGAGCATGACAGCGAGAGAGCGAATGCCAAGAAGGCGATCATGACAGTGATTCTCCGGCGGAAGCCTAGAACAAGGCTTTATAAGTAGGCAGGGGCTGAAGATCAACGAAGATGTGGCGGAAAAGGCCAATCTTCAACAAGGTCCCACGACGAGATGTTTTAGTGAAGGCACCTATAGATTCCAGTAAGTTAAGGTAGGTTGCTGCCCCACCTAAGACCTGCAGCTACTACGACCTTATGTAGAGCGAGGTACTTGAAAGGAACCTCAGTTCTTTGTTTGACGATCGGACAGTCCACTCCATTGAAAGCATTATCGACTACTTGTCTTCTGTCTTTAAACCTCCCTATGGATTGTCTGTTCGATTAGTATAACCAAGCAGATAAGCAGTGCTATTGTGGCTCCCAGATATCTAATTTCTCTACGTGGCTATTAGTATAGGGAATGTACATCTGTATTCCCCAGAGGGTTGTGTTATGCATATACAGCTGTAGGTGTCATTAAGATTCAAGTTGTGGTACTGAGCATGTACAGCCGTTACTGTACCCCCACCTATATTTTCCTACACAGCTTGAAGAGTTGGACCTTTTCCTCTTCCACATAGGTAGATCCAAAGTACCCAGGCATGCAAGTCCTTACGCGGAATACTTGTTGGCTACCTACCTAGATGGGTTACTATTTGTCTTTGTTGTGTGGAGGGGAGAAAGGTCTGCTACCACCGCATATTCGGTACTATGACGCTCAAACGCTCCGCGGAAGATGAAAGTTCTTACATACTAACCTAGTAGGTATCACCAGTGGTGTCGGCACACAACGTCAGACTGCATTATTATGCAGGGCAGAGGACATGGTTCAAGAATCGCCTATAGCCTGCTTCAGAGCCCCATCTAGATAGGTAGGTGATAATAGGTACGTACTGTAAGCAAGCCTCAGCTTCGCCCGCAGACTCCTAAGAGCCCTGCCTATGATGTAAACAAGCATATCCTTTTCATTCATAACAGTAATACACATGTTCTTCAACAGTTCAACGTTCTTCCGATTCCGTTGAGAGATCTGCCATCTTTATCTACGTCCTATGAAAGTGGTACATTCCCATTGGCCAACCCCTGACCTAAGCTTTGAGGCTTCTGCAAACACACGACGATTTCTTTGTGAGTATGGCCGCATTGCGGCGACATTTTAGAATACGCCAGCTTTTCTTCCGACGATCCGCCCATAAGTCCCGGCGCAATACCTAGACCCTAGTGGCTAGCTGATTATGTGGCAATCGGGGAAGAACCCCTAAGGTATCCGGGCTATCTGAGGGTTCGGGTCCCTCAACATTACCTCGGTGGCTTCGCTCACCGAAGAACAAGCACGTAAGCGTTCGGACGGTGGCACACGTGGTTCCTTGTTGTTTTCTTTTATTCAAATTACCTCCAATTTATAAAACAGGCGTTCGTAGCCCCGTTATTGCGCCAGTCCAGTCTTGCAATGCTCAGTATCTGTTGCCCAATTCGCGTCATCGATGGACATGCCTTAGGGCTGTTTCTCATCCCAGCTTCAACTAATACTATGTAGGTACTACTACTCCCAGGTGGTGATAGTGCAAACAATTCTAGTTGCTCGGCATATCTCTGGTAACCCAACCACTCACTTAGTTTCACGACTGGCTGACTGCACTTGCTTGCAGCTTCCGGGGGGGCATTCTCCTTTACTATGTACATTGAAAGGGCATAGTGTCAGTCTACGCCTATCAAAATACATATAATTAATTGTATGCAGAAGAACCGTCTTTTACGTTATTACCTATACCATGTTTTAACTCACCCTTACCTTAAGGATGCAAGTTGTGCTTTAGGCGTCGGATTTAGGAGCTATGAGCGCCCAAATTCCACTGCGGACTTGGCAAGGGGCCCGCGGGCTTACCTAATTGCACGCTTACGTGGTCGAGAAGCCTAGCATACGCGCAGGCATCAGGATGAATCATAATAAGAGTAAAGATGAATAAATACCAGAGCGTTTTATCAGTATAGCTCATTACGAAGTTGCTCGCTATCAAGACAATCTATGTAGTCTTAAGCATTCAAGAAATACTTGACTTAAATTCTTCAATACCGATCGACAGTGTTAGGGAAACTCATCGAGATGCATTTGATACTCACTGGCGCAACGGTTCGTCCGGTCCTCTTACCCTTTTACATTGGTTCCGTAGCTAAACGCAGATTACTGCAGGGCCTGGTTGGCTCCGGCGTGCTGGACACCATGATCAAGATGAAGGACGTGACTAAGATCTCGATCTTGAGCCGAAGGCCCGTGCAGATGGCCGAAGACGCAAAAGACCCGAGGATCAATGTGATTATTCACAAAGATTTTACGAATTATGACACCGCGGTCCTCGATCAGCTCAAGGGCGCTCGGGGTTGCGTATGGGCACGTAAGTAGATTCTGACATCTTTGTTTTATTGTCTTAGCAAGCATCAGGAGTACGTGAGACGACTAACTGTTAGTATTGCAGTGGGAATCAGCCAAACACAGGTTAGCAAAGAGTAAGGCGCTCGACATGAACTAGACCAGTTGGATTATAGGAACTGATGCTCAGACAGAGACTATGTGAAAATCACCAAGGATTATGCGCTTGCTGCATCGCAGGCGTTCCAACAACTGGCTCACGAGAGCGAGCCCTTCAACTTTGTGTACGTCTCCGGGCACGGAGCGAGCACGGAGCCGGGCCGGTTCGCACCCATCTTCTCTCGCGTGAAGGGCGAGACAGAGGTTGCGCTCGCAGCATTGAGGAAGCAAAATCCTTTGATGCATGCCAGCTCAGTGCGACCCGCAGGAGTGGACGCGAGTGACCACGAAGCAATAAAGAAATACATCCCCACACCACCGCTAGTATACCGTATGCTAGCCCCCCTTCTAGCCGTTCCTATGAGAGTAATGATACCGAGTTTACATAGTCCTACTCAAGAACTTGGTCGGGTCTTCACGGAGTTGGCGATGGGTAAGCATACCATTACCGCTGGTAAGGATATCGCAACGATTGGCGATTTCCCTATTCTTGAGAACCCTGCTCTCAGACGCCTTGCGGCTTCGAGCTCCCAGTGAGACTGATCACCTTCATCTCGTCTACATACCACTGGGGAAAGGATGATACTACTCAACCAGGTAGCCGGTTTGTACTCTTCATAACACCGACCACAGAGTAAACAGGGCACATTAAAGCGTTCAGAGAGGGAAACATTATAGAAAGGGAGGGCGATAGTCTGTAACATACTGTAACCATATTTCCGACCATTTGATCTTGTTTAGTAGAAAGGTTTATCGTGTACTCCCAGAGCCCAGTTGGACAAGATGTTCAGTACTGGAATCTCCATCTTGGATCAACATCACCATTCCACTCCGCAAGTTCTCCGATGTCCTCGACCTCTTCAGCAATCTGTGCTCGACGCTTGTTCTCCCTCTTTAACACCACGGCCAAAACAGTTACCACTATGGCGTTAGCCAGTAGGTAAGCTAGGGCGAACGAATGCCCCACGATAAATCGAGGGCCGTCATGGCCTCGATAAAGTTGTGTCCCGATTACGGCGCCCACATTGCCAATGCTGATTTGCATGGCGGTGGCGGTTGCCCGCTTCGTCTGACCCGAGACGTTGATGGTTGGCCAGGATAAGACAAGCGCTACAGCTGGATAGATGCCACCTGCTGCAAAGAACACAGCCGCGTAGCTCAACCCAGGACGTGCCACAGGATCGGTGTTGCCAAGTAGAATGGCGTAACCGATGGCTGCGAAGATTGCTGAGCCCCCAATGAAGACAGCTCGCTTACCAAGGCGTTCCGATAAGACGGCTACTGTCAGGGTTGTCCCGAAAGCAAAGGCATATGGCGGCACTGTAAGTAGCTGCGCCGTCGCCGCTTTGTAACCCAGATTTGTGATGATAGTTGGCTGGAAATAATGAAGGTTAGCACAACTAGGCATCTTGATATACTATAGGTATTTCTGAGTTTTTGCTCACCAAGAACAGTGATAGGGTATACAGCGGAAGACTCATGGTATGGAATCCCAAGCCGTATAGCCAACACTTCGGGTCTTTTAGGGCTTCCCGCACGCCAGCCCAAGTGAAATCTTCATGATGCGTAGCATCGCAATCTGCTGCCAGTCGTTGATGTATAAACTTCCTCTCGTCGTCATTGAGAAATTTGGCCGTGGCCGGGTAGTTATGAACGAACTTGTAAGCTGATATGGCCACAAGTACAGTTACAATACCCTCCTATTTGTCAAGGGATGTGAGTAAAAAAATAAAAATAAAAATAAAAAAAATAACCAAAAGAACGAACTACCACATACCAGTATGAATATCCATCGCCAACCATTCTCCCAGACAACACCTCGCAATCTACCAATTCCCTGACAGAGTTAGCGATAGACATGCCCCAGGCTACAAGAATGAGGTCACTCACGTATGCGAGAGCGCCACCGAAAGCACCTGCTAGTGCTGCTCCGCTGAAAAAGAGAGCTACACGGTATTGTCGCTCTTTTCTCTTATACCACATAGAGAAGTAATATGTCACACCTGGAAACAATCCAGACTCTGCAACACCAAGGAAGAATCTAACAGCCAGAAACCCCGCCTGATTCTCCACAATACCCATGAGCGTAGCAACCACACCCTGTTGGAATATTAGTACGTGAGAAAACAATTAAGGGTAATGCGCTATACCACAGGCGGCAGATGTCAAAACTACTTACCCAGGCGATGGTCAGAGTAGGAAGCCAGACTCTCGGGCTCGTACGCTTCAGAATAATGTTGCAAGGTACCTGGTCTCTGTCAGACATACAACTATGAAAAACGGGAAATGGGCTTGGGTCTTACTTCAAACAGAACATATCCGACGAAGTAGAGACTGAGCCCTACGAGATACGCATCGTTGGCTGATGAAATCCGCGTCAGAAACGTCTTTTATACCTTTCAATTATTTGTCAACTACTTACTCGTATTGATGTCGTCAAGAAGACCTTCGATTTTCGCGTTGCCGACTATCAACAAATTAGAAGCCATATAACCGGCAAGATAGTCCGATCATGAAGTTGTATTTACCATTGCTTCGGTCCAAGAAACTAAGCAGGTATAAGATACTACCAAAAGCAATGTCAATAAGTAATCGTTTAGTTCCTCGCTCGATTTTTCGGTCTCGCTCATCTTCACTCACCCCACAGCCGGCAACAGATACGCATCCACCTTTCTCAACAAGGCCTTCTCGTCAACCACAGGGCCGGCGGTCTCAGACTCGGAAATGTCAGGACTTTGCTGGAACCCCCCTGCTTTCTCATTGTCTTCCGATATCGTCGCCATGATAAGTAACCGGCTTCTTTTCTTTTTTCTTTTTGAACCGCTATTATCGAGATTATTCCTTTACTTTCTTCTCTCCTGTGTACGTCTGATTATCTGGCTTTCACTCCCATATACAGTAATACCAACAACCCGGTACGGAGACCAAAATAACAGACGGAAGACGAGAGGGAGCTATTTCAACTCATCGTGAAAAAGCCCATTCAAGAACACTATGAATATATGTACTGTACGTATGTGCACATACACGGTAATAGAATCGCAAATGGCGTCAGAAACCGCTAACCTCGATACAGTGAATGTGGCTGCCACTATGGGCGTTGTTGGTCGAGGGCTCGTCGCCATATCGAGCATCTGATTGGATAAAAGGAGATCACGCCTTTACCACGTGCTGAGCACGACATTTGTGTACGAACCGTCAGCATCCATACTGTATAGAGCTATTGCGTTCGTTTTTATCATCTAAACTATGTACATATATAGCAGTTGATAAGAGGATGTATGTCTTCAATGCCGAGGCTCTAGGTTAGTTAAGTCAGGTGTTTACATCTGTTCCGGACAGCAGCAGCTACTTAAGTCAGGGGTTTCGTTGATCAATCAAGACATTATTTACATCAGAAGTTATCCCCGCCTAATACTTACCCACTCATTGCATATGCAGGCGCACGTAGACTTAATATATATTAACCTTAGATTTCTAGCTTATTACGCTCCTATAACAAAGTATATACATATATATATATGTATTCCTCTTTCTCTTCTTTATATGATAATATTTTCTACCTATTTTTCTCCTGCCGAGATACATGCGTGGCACATCTCGAACAACACAAAGCTAGGATTATGACGCTCGTGAAGAAGGCGCTAAAGAATATCGCAAGTTGTACCAAGATTGACGCGAGAGATAGCAGACTTGGTGATGCCTTGGCAGCTCTTCGACGGCAGTGCAAGACGGGTATTATAGTAGTACCATAGTCCGGAACACAACACGACGTTACACAAAACCTTCTATATACCAAACTGGTGATGTACGATCCCATCAAAATAATGACCGAGGAGTGTCTTCAAGCACGGCTTTTCGTCGCATATGTCATAGTTCGCACTGCCGGAGCTTCCGTTAACAACGGGGTCAGAACTGCAACGCGAGCTCACGGCAATCCTAAAAGTAATAGGAACTTAGTCAAGTCGGACGCCTTGACCCTCGTATGCAGCCTATGTGTGTGAGAGCGTGACAGCTGATAGCATATTGTTATTGTGCAGGAGGAAGTTTCTCTGCGAAGTAGTGATGTCCTATAAGTGCTTACCTATTGGGACAGCCGCAGTCCGTGCTCAGTGCCACTGCTTAGCCGGGTCCGATTCGGAGCGGAACCGTGACAGCATGAACGAATCTACCTACTACTCAAGAAACGCTCGAATGCATCGTAAGGATATCAGGCCAGGAAAGGGTGTTATTGCTCGGTAAGACACAAGGAACATTGACTAAGCTAGTTAATCTAATCTACCAGATTCGACGGTATCGCCTATCTGGTCGGGCCTGAATACCTACTTAGGGACATATATGTTAGGCAAGTAGGTATATAGGAAAATCATCGCTGATCACCGAATGCTGCACGTCATGCATCTAGGCTGGAGAACAAGAGAAAACAGAACCAGCCAACCACTCGGCTCCAGATCCGCTTTCCGTAGCTGACAAGTACCTGAGGTTACTTATCTCCGCCTCCGGCTAGTAGACTACCTGCTCACATATACGAAAAGACGATCGTGGAAACGGGCAAACGGACGAAACTATGGGTAAGAGTTGTGGCACGATGGACTCACCTACCTCCTACTCTACTATAATGTCTAAGCACTCGTTGTTTTTGTCCAACATCTTGTCTCGTACTAGAGGTTCGCTTGCTGAAGCTCCTCTCATATATCATCCCCTTTAAGAAGCATGCGGGGGACGTGCACGTATGGCTCCAGATTCTTGGCCATCAATTTTTTGTTTTCTTCCTTCGTCGCTCGTTTTTACTCTCTACATTCTTCCATTGACTATCGCAACCAAATCTCCAAGTTTAAGGCCAAGACAGCGTCCATTGAGCTTTTCAGATGCTGTCATATGCTAAGTTAGGAAGGTAATATGAATCATGAAAGCTAGTTTATGCGAGACCCTGATGGTTTTCCTCTGCAACGTCATTATCATGGCTTGCCCTCACGATGCAGTTTTATGTCTTGGTACGTAGGTATAAGTGTGTTTATATAACCTCCTAAGTGATACCGTAGTGAGTTGGTGTTGTGCTGCTCGAGATCAGGTCGAGTTAAAGCCTGCTCTCATGGTATATAACGTTGTGTGATGTGACCAGGTCAAGGACCAATGATCTTTTCGGGTGTATTCATGGGTCGGCGTTACAGCAATCTGGATCATATCTTTATGTTATAATCTTTCTGGGTTATCGTAAGGAGGCAAGTCGATCCGAAGGGACAGACCGCAAGCCTGAATGACAGCATCAATAACATTACCTTCCCTACTGATCTAAGGAGCAGGGCTTAGTATGTGAGGCCAGGGTTTGGTGGCTATTAGTTGCTGCATGATCACGGTGTGAAGAGAATGGTTGCTTATTCCAACCGATAGTGCTATCAAAACTAACTTCGGGGCCATGACAATTGGTGAGCGGAGATGAATCAGGTGTATATGCCTCTGATATAGTCGCTTAGAAATGTGTTGCGATGGTGTACTGCTCACAATTTCGATGATTCACATGCTTTGTAATAATCGGGCACAGACGCATACCTAGAACGGAGATAATGTCATCTCCAGACCTAGTTGTCTTGTGCTATAACCCAGACTCGTGTAGGCAAACCCAGCTCATTCGCAAATTAATGAATGACTATAAATATCGAACAGCAGGTTGTGGATGTATGGATTGTCTAAGGTTAAGCGACTTAAGGGACGCAATAGTATATGTGGTGGCATTAATAATCTTCAGAAACAGGAGAACCAGGGGTTTCCCATGGTGGTGGCAAGACATTAATATGTCGCTAAAGAAAGAAAAAGAAGGCTCGCTTCGACAGTTCATAGATTGCCAGCTTTAAAGGTTTCATCAGGGTCGTCTACAAGTCCAGATTAGACGGATATAGGCCGTCTATTATAACCCTCTATAACCCAGATGCTATAGAGTATAACCACGGGTTTCTATTGTTTGGAGCACATGACGGAGGCGCTCAGACATTAGAGCCAGGCTAGCTTGTACTCAGTGGATGACCAAGTTTTGACATAGCTTCGCGCGACACGCCCAGGAAGCTCAAAGGGCATGAATTCCAAATTACAATTATATTGAGTTGTGCCCAGTCACATTCTGTGACCAGGCAAATGGCGGGGAAGAAGCTATAATTGGGACACCTTGTCTAGGCAATTTGTATGTTTTTGGTCGGTGTTCCTGCATGTGACGTCGGCTGAATTAGGTCACTACGACCTTATTGCTTGTCGAGCCCGATCTATGGTGCTCTACCGGGTTCTCCCCCGTACCGTGGTTAATTTGAGGGCATCCCTTAGTAAGTTGTCTGTAAGTCAGATGATTAATCCGGTGGAGACGCGAAGAAGAGGCTTTCGCGAAGTTTATTTTAACGATGATAGCCGCGGCGTATAGATCGCCTCGACGAGCCGTCGATCGTGTTTCCTTTCGACGCGCAACCCCTTAGACCTAGCCGGATATACACACATCAAAAGGCATCACATACATCCACTCTATACTACTGTAAGATGCTGAGTTATCGAGGGCTCCTCATGATCCTCGGATCGCGCCTTGCGCTCGCCAGCTTGCTGGGAGCGAGGGCCAAGGACGCTCCTAGCGGCCCCTTTGGATTGTACGCCTACGGCAGCGGGATCAGTGGCGCCTCTGTGTTTTATTCCCACGGTGAGTGATCAACAAGGAATAAGTGACGAACTTTAGAGATGGGACTAGTTGCTGACGATGAATGCATTGAAGACACGGCCTTCATCGGCGACCAGACGGAGATGGACGACGAAGAGGCTGCTCGCGTGGTTTGTAAGCCGAGAATTATCTCACTCTCACGAAACACACTCTTGCTGAAACTGGAGCTGATGATACAAAGTCACTGCTGGGCCGAACAACACGCTCTTCAGTAATCCCGACACAACATCTGCCCGCAGCCCTCCTTCATGGGCCAACAAGGCGTTCTTCGTGCCGTCCTGGACATCAAAGTCGCATCACGTAGGCTTCACGAACACGGATCCGGCGCCCGAGCCCGACATCGATGTCTCCGGCTTCATCTTCTACGGCGCGACGGCACTGCACCAGGGGCCCGGTAACAGCCTCCAGGGCCTCTGGTATGCCGTTCCCACACAGTCCAAAAGGATATGGGCTCTTCAGTGGAATGCTACGGATGACGACATCGAGGACACCAAGATCTCGGTCACGTTGAGGAGTGTTGCGCCTGCTCGACCATTCTAATGGACCTCAGCGGTGTGGGGTTCCATGCTTGGATGAGCGTGTGTGGCTGCGTGCCATCCAACACGGGTAGAAGTGAGGGTCACTGTATGGAGGCTTCGATGCGGAATAGAAATATAGGAAATTGTGAATCATCCAAGAAGGATGTGGTTGTGATCTACTGTGTCATCGCAGCACCTTTCAATGCATCAAGTACCTGCATGTATAACGCAATGTATAAATTGGTAAGACCGTGAAGGCTGAAATATTTTGAATTGGTAAGTGACTCGAGTATCTCGTTAGCTAAGCTCTTATATCATGCGGAAGAACTTCATGAGCGGCGGCTAGGATACAAGGAAATGGTCGGATAGGGTCCTCATGTTCTTCGCTTAGGGGTACTTACATATATTTGATATTCACGTCCTTAGCTAGGGTATTCTAATGATGTAAAAGGGGCCTCTAAGCCCACCGTTTCGGACGGAGAGCCCCGCCCCAACCTGTAGAAGACGGAGGACAAACGTGGGCGGCATTCCGGTAACGGCGCTCAGTTCTACCTAAAGTTGTTGCTCAAGCCGGCCAGGATTTTCGACCTTCAAGACGCGGGGCACGAAGACGCCGAGGCCTTTAGGGCGCGCCGAGTACACGACACGTTCTAGTCAGTAGTTTACGTAAGCTTTGCCATTTTCATTCTTGGTCTATCTGTGGTTCCGGCACTTATAATCAGGTACTTGAGAGCTTATCGATCCAAGAACTTATTTTGACCCGATTTATTGCATGTTTACAAATTCTCCAACACACCCATGCGATTTTAGTGCTCTCCTGTATAATTGTTTGACTACGAGCCTATTAGGCACTACCACTATACGGCGGGGAAATATATAAACAGATCCCAGTGAAATAAACCGATTCAATATGACAGTGGCTCCCTGCAAGGTCAGGCATGCTCGCCGCGAAGGTAATTGCATAAACCGCTTTCACGTGTTGCAAACCCCGTCATACGGTAACTAACCCATGTTTCGATCTAAGATGTGCCCGCCATCCTAGAGATGATTCGTGAGCTGGCAGACTACGAGCACGAAATCGACTCTGTTGAAGCTACCGAAGATTCGCTTGCCGCTACCATAGCTTTTGCACCAGCCCAGGTTGACTCCGTCTCGACAGCTCCCAATACGGAGCCTACAACCCCCACACGTCCAGCGCGTTGCCTCATCCTCTTCAACGAGAATGACGAACCTGCTGGCATAGCCATGTATTTTTACAACTATAGCACCTGGCGTGCCAAGGCTGGTATCTACTGTAAGTCAAGTTCCGCATCGTCCTCACCATACAGTCTTATCTCCACCGAGCCGAACTATTACTATATTTTGTGGCGAACGTATCCCTGTCTAAAAGGGTACTGACTGTTACACCATCTAGTGGAGGACTTATTTGTGCGTTCAAGTCAAAGGAAAAAGGGCTACGGCAAGAAACTGCTTGCTGAGCTAGCAAAAGAAGTCATTGCTATGAACGGTGGTAGACTGGAGTGGAGCGTTCTCAAGTGGAATGAGCCCTCTATCAAGTTTTATGAGTCTGTTGGGGCTAATGCCATGAATGAGTGGGTTGGCATGCGCGTTGAGCGGGAAGGTTTAACGCGGTTGGCTTCCTTGGGGACTGAAGGCGAGTAAATAGGGAAATACCGTGTAGAGAAGCTGAAGCACTAGACGCCAATAAATCTTAGGTAGGCAGGGCCTTTGAAAGTACGCACCAAAAAATATAGAGGGTTGCACGCTTGTTAGTCTTGAATTTGAGGGTCTATTATCTTTTTCGTCGGCGCTGGTAGCTTGCCATCCTTCCCAACGCCTTGAAAAAAAGCAAGCTCGCCAGCGGAGGGGATAGGCAACTTTTTTTGCTTGCGTCCCCAGGTCACTGTCCAAGCGTTCTGCTCGGGTTTTCTTTTCACGAGGGGTGACATCTCCCAGATACGGCGGTAAATGCGTTGGAGCACCTGGGGGCTAATGAATCGAGTACCAATGGGACGGCCGTGTCCTCGAGGGTCTTGGTCTTCTCTCCCGGTGAGGCTTTTCATTTTGCGGCTATTGCCTCTTTCGAGTTTACGTGCCGGATATAATACATGCTGGGTCCAATCCCACTCCTCGTTTGCTAAGCCGAGACTGCTGTCTTCTTGGACGGGCCGGGCCACAGGTCTTCTGGGGGGAATCTTGAGCAGGTGGTTCCGCGAGCTGCCGAGGACCAGAGCTTCTAAATGTTGCCATTCACCCTCTGGCAATGGAGCCACGATTTGATCCAGGAGTAAGGCGAAGTGTTTCTTGAGTCTGTTTCGCGCCAGCCTCGGGCCCGGAGGTTGGTTGAAGCAGTTGGTTTTACTCAAAGTATTTTTCGGATCTATTTCGCGACGCATGCTATGTGGCCAGTCACTATCCTGATGTGATAACTGCGACCGGGCGAGGGCCAATATCTTATCGACGGACCAATTTTCGAGCCAATCGTGCGTCTCCGTGGGAACGGTTCCATAAAGGGTGTCGGGTGATGTTAAGCAAGCTGCTCTCAACTCGGCGGTATCAGTAATTATGGGGTTGGAAAGATGTTCTGCAAGTAAGATGCGTCTTCGCTTGCCAACACGGCCGGTGGCCATGAGGCAAAGGCGCTCAAGGCGTCCGATGTGACCAGCATTGGCCGACCGGAGATATCGGAGGGATGCATGTGCTCGTTTTATATATGGCGCTGGCGACCTCTTATGACGATAGGCTTGGAATCGATCCTGTATTCGATGGACGATCCACGATCGACAAAGTAGCGGGAGATACGTGGATTCTCGAAGGAGGTGTCGGTATAGATGGATAGCAGTCTCAGGATGGGGAATCTGAAGAGGCATATCGCTATATTGTTATGTGGTGAAATAACATGATTCATACAAGCAAGAAATGTGTAGTCGTGGTTAGGAGGACTGAAAAGGGTAATTAGGCTCCGAATGGCATTCTTTTCTGTTCACATACTAGGTACTGCTGGTCCAAACCTTGAACATCAGTTTCAAAGGTTGATCATTAAGGTCGATCATCTCTGATCACTTCAACGCCGGTACAAGTTTACCGGGTATCTATCTTATCAAAACCACGCGCATGAACTAGTTACACTCCTCTACCGGGTAGCATCAACCAAACAGTCATTTCCAGCACAAACCCTCACAGTACGTACTATAAGGTACATGTATATTGCAGGTACATACTACTTACACTTGAGGGCCGATAATCCAAAAATAAAAACAGAGATCGTGAATCTGCACAACATATACTAGTAGTACCTGAGTATATGAGGGCGCATCTAACTTTCTGGACTTGAAAACCTTGATAAAATGGGAGGATATAGAAGCATATGGGTGCCGTGCCGATGTACATATGTTAGGTACATATGTATCCTGCTATCAGTACATAATGTTAAGTACATCTGTACATGAGGCACCTGTATGTACTTCACGCTGCAAGTCACTCTCGTCTTCCCGCACCTAAAATTATAAATTGGAGCTGCGGATCTTGGTTTTGCGTGCCTACCGTATGTATGTAGGTACAGACCAAGGAGTGTGTACATACGTGCCGCCCTGCCTGCAGCAGGTGCGCTCGCTAAACCCATCGGCCACTTCTTGTTTGGGTTATCGCGTTTACCCTCATCTTCACCAATCTTTTATGGATTGCAAGGTTCCCATTGGCCCTGGACAGGCCACTCCATTCACATCGTTCAAGAGCGTGACGCCCGTTCAAGTTTCCCTTTCGTCACGGACCACCAAAGATACGTCCCTCTCTTCCTACAACTACACCCGTCTCTGGACAACGGCCAAACCGTGAAGCCAAACGCCAAACACGCGTCACTTCACGCGCGGATACACGAAAGTGACACGTCCTTTGGTCCTGCTCCCTTGCTAGCACTATTCCTAATCCTCATTCTTTAATTGATTTTCTGCTGCCAAGATCAGCACAGCCGAAGTCCAGATTCCCCAGCGCTGTCTGAGCAATCCAACTCACTGGGGGCTTTTTTATTGCGACCTCTTTTAGTTGCTGTTTGTGCCATACACGTTCGGCATACCATTAACACAAAAATTCCTATCCCCCGTCTCTCTACCTCTCTGACTTTACAGTCGCATATCGAATTGCTATACTATACCATAACTTGTAACTGCTTGTCTATACCTAATACTATACTTGAACCTTGATACTTTGGTATTTTCGTTCTGCACCCCGAATTGCCCCTTCTCTCACCCTGGACTAAGTCTACCCTATTTGTCGCATCCCATCACAAATATCAAGTATCATCCATGTAGCAAACCACTACTTGCCTGGTTCCTTCTTAATCTAAGACAGAGAGCAATTACATAGTGTGAGTAGGTACCTGTTACCCACAAACCAGCCAATATTATTATTGAATGTTTCTTTTTGATTCAATCTCTCTCTAACGTTGTATGTCATGGCCAATAGTTGCCCATGACTTTGCCCGTATATACTTGCGCCTGTGTCGCCCTGTGTCGCCGCAACCTCTGTCTCAGCATTGAACGCCTCATTGTCCACCAAGTCGACCGTCCTGTCTTAATGCGCCTCCCTCGTCCCGATCGAGTCGCTCCCATAAGTTGACATTGAACTCCCGAGGGTACAGCGTTTCAGGCCCGTTCGAGTCAAAGCTACTGTGTTTTTGCGAATAGTTCTCCCGCTCCGAAGTACATTGTCGAGGATATCTTCCACTCGACTAAAATCTCATCTCATATTGCCTGTCCTGGTATTTGTCATCTGGGCCGGCAAACATATGCCAGAGCCTCATGGCCTCGACTATTATCACAGCTCGTCAACAACAGACTGCAAATCTTGATTCTACAACACCCACGGTCACCGCACCTCTTCCCAGAGGTATCGCGCCCTCATCCTCTCGCCCACCCTCGTCAAGTGCCCACCAAAGATCTTTTTCATCCTCGGCACCTCCACAAAGTCTTGCCATTGTCGGCCACAGCAGCAGCTTTGATGCTGTCGGTAGAGACCTCGCCATGTCGCAACCACAATCGCAACCCTCTTCCCAGCAGTCTTTTACCATGAGCCAGCCTCAGTCACAATCACAGTTCTCTCGCCACCAACTTCCTGACTATCCTAGGAGAAATGGTCCGGAACCACCACAAATTATTTACTCGGTTAGTTGCGCTCGCTTCCTAGCACGCCTAGCCTACCACTCTTTGTACTAGACTATTAACCTCTGCTTTGTAGGCTGTCTATTCCGGCGTCGAAGTGTACGAGATGGAGGTCAACGGTATCGCCGTCATGCGCCGCCGCAGTGATAGCTGGCTCAATGCCACGCAGATCTTGAAAGTCGCACGTATAGATAAAGGCAAGCGAACTAAGATCCTGGAGAAAGAGATCCAGACGGGCGAGCACGAGAAAGTCCAGGGCGGCTACGGAAAATACCAAGGAACATGGATCTGTTTTGAGCGAGGTGTGGAAGTATGCAAGCAGTATCACGTGGAGGAGCCTTTGCGTCCGCTCCTTACATACGATATGGGACAAGACGGCAGCGTTGCGGGTAGGGGAAGCGATTTGAACACCCCCACGAAAGAGCAAGCCATGGCGGCTCAAAGGAAGCGGATGTACAGCGCGAGCAACGAGGGGCGCTCGAATGGCTTGTCTGGAACATTTTTCAAGAACATCTCAAGCACAGCATCTAATGCCGTCGCTGCCATTAGCAAAGCCAGATTCGATTCACCTGGTCCGAGAAGCCGTAATGGCCCAACAAGGCCTCCCAGCTTCAGTCGCCAATCCTCGATGCAGAACCTAGACGATTTCCCGGGAAACTCGCAACAGAGCTTTGCGTCGGACTACAGTCAAAATGTTGACACGGCTTTTTCCACACAAAACTCGCAAGTTCTAAACGGTGACGAGCCCCCACGGAAGCGCCAACGGATTACCACGCCGAGTGAGAGCTTTGGCTACGCCTCTCAATCCATGGAAATATACGCAAGCAATTATCCAGGATCGCCGACAGAGCCGAACGAGTCATTCATGTACTCTCAAGCTGGTATACAGATGCATGATCCTGACGCAAACTTCCTACCCCCGTTACCATTCGACCATTCTCCAGAGGCCGAGCGCAAACGTAGTCTACTCATGAGCTTGTTTATGGATGGGGGGACCAACGACGTAGATCATGTACCTGTCGAGGCACTTCAGTCGCTGAATCCTATTGACTTGGACTCGCCTATCGATGCATCAAGTAACACTTCGTTACATTGGGCGGCGACGCTGGCTCGGATGCCTCTCTTACGCGCCTTGATCTCTGCGGGAGCCAATCCATGCCGAGTGAATGCTTCTGGAGAGACAGCCTTGATGCGGGCCTCGGCCGTCACTAATAACTCAGAGCAAGTGTCGTTTCCGGAGCTTCTGGACGTCCTGGGCCACACAATCGAAATTAGGGACAATCGAGGGCGTACGGTTCTGCACCACATTTCCCTGTCGAGTGCTGTGAAAGGTCGTAGCCATTCGAGTAGGTATTACCTGGAAAGCCTTCTTGAGTGGGTAGTTAGGCAGGGTAGTGCTCCCAGCAGTCAGACAACAGTAGCCAATGGCAGCGCGCCAGCGGCACCAAAGATGGGCATTGGGCGGTTTATGAGTGAGATTGTCAACGCACAAGATAAATCAGGTGATACAGCGCTCGGAATCGCTTCCCGTGTGGGCAACAGGAGTATCATATCACAATTGCTGGAGGTAGGAGCCGATCCAAACATTCCTAACGCGGCTGGATTGCGACCCTCCGATTTTGGGGTGGGTGCTGAGGGTGGCGAGCATGGGACAAACGGTGATGCAAGTGATGGTGCTGTGGTGAAGGTCGTCGGAAGTGGCATTATGAGCCGCGAGAGCAACGACGACATGATCACTTGTAAGTGCCCCTTTTTGGTTGCGTCGGGACGGCGTATAGCATGCCGTATACAACCTTAACATATACTGACTCGGGATTAGCCATTACTCATCTCCTCAATGAAACATCGAATAACTTCCAGGCCGAAGTGAAAAAGAAACAAGCGGATCTCGATTCCCTACATGCAACGCTGCGATCGACATCTACACAACTCAGTGATGCTCGGAGGACATTAGAGCAGTTACAGGCTGCAGCTAAATCACAGTTGCTAACTCGTCAGAAAATCTTTAACCTCACGCGTGGCCGGGAGGAAGAGCAAAAACGCCTCGCCAAGATCGAACAAAGCCAGGGCCCACTAGATGCCAGCGATCTATCGTGGGAAACAGATCTACAGTCTCTTCCCACGCTTGGTAGCGAGAACGGCCGGGTGGACGACGGATCGATTCCCAGCGCCACGGTCTTGCGAGCTCGAATACAGGCCCTCCGAAATCGTACCGAATTAACAAGAACTGGAGTAGCGTCCCTTAAGAGCCGCAGTAAGGACATCGAAATCAAGTACCGTAAGGTGGTGGCTTTGTGTACAGGGATCTCAGAGGAGGAGGTTGACATGGTCTTGGACAGCCTTGTAAGGGCTGTAGAGAGCGAAAAGGGCGAGCTAGAGGTTGGTCGTGTTCGAAGATTCCTCGGTGGCGTCGATACTGTAGTGCATTGATGCTCCTACTCTTCTAGAACAAGACTAGAGGACGAATAATAGGCGGCGTTTAGTGGAGTTGGATGTGCGGTACCATTGGCATCATGTTCTGTTTTTGTCATTGTCTGTTGGAGCATTTGTTTATCGATCATTGCATCGGGCATTGCCTGTCATCCTAGGTCTATTGATGTTACGCTACCTAGGCGCCAGGTAGCTTATATCCAGCGCGAGCATTAGGGAATCAGCACGTCTACATGTAAGATAGAATATGTGCGAGGATAACACACATACTCATGATAGCTTCACTCAACTAAGCAACGGGAGACCCCCGTGGACGCGGGAAATTATTCATTTTCGCCTTGCTTGGCCAACTTGTTTTTATTATCAATATCTGTAAAGGTATAAGCTCCATAGGGTATCATTTGCAACCTGTAATCGAGAAACTCATAAGCATTATGCATCTCACCCCGTCCATTTTTTGGTTCGATCCCAGAGATGGCTGGCTTTTTGCCTTTCGTTTTGTTTCCCTTCTCTTTCCGTTCCGTCACCTGTTGTTCACTACTAGCTTGGGACCAAGGAAAATTCCGAGCTTTTCCAAATAGCATGAAGTTATTCATCAGTTCCATTCCAGGAGGCGTCCATTATCTTTCTGCGGCTACTAGACTCGTCAGATGCAATGCGCTTTGGCTCCATTCGCTACCCTGTGCCCTGCGAACCAAGTTGCGCATGAACGCTTCGATGGCGGCATCTGCTTGGCCTTGGCCTTCACCTTCACCTTCGTCGTTCCCTGCACCTTTACCTCCACGGCTGCGGGAAGTAGAAGTAGAAGCGGGTGCGAAGATCTTCACACGCCCGTCCGACAGGGCAAAAGCGTCACATACGACCCGCAAAACACGGACGCCGGGGTGGAACAGGTCGAGAGCTAGGTGGTGGTTGAGATAGAGCGCTAGTGCTTCTGTGAAGGGCTGACTGAAGGAATCCTTCTCGGCGCCGTTATTGTTGTTACCAATTCCGGGAGTTTCTTCTCGCCAGGCCCAGCCTTCTTCGTCCTTTCCACCAGCGAGCTTCCGACGCCGGGTACGGGCGCGGGCGCGATCGCTCGCGTGTTCGGTGGCGTCCGTGGGACGCTTCCTGGAGCTGGGAGGTGAAGACTTTGTATTTGTATGGACGTGTAGGAAGCGACGCACTTCTTTGGCGGGCACGACTATATCCATGGTTTTTAATCCTAGCTGGATTTGAACAGTAGCAGGCGTCTCGGGTCGAGGGCGGGTGATGTTTGGGGTATTAGTATCTGTCGATGATGGGCTTTTCGTCCCGCCGCCGCCGACATCTCTCTGCAGCGGAGGCTCGAGGTGGAAGCCCAATGTGAGGCCGAGATCCTTTTTCAGTGCTTTGCCTTCTGCGACACCGCCGTTCTCTATCCAGTGCTCCCAGCTGCGGATGAGTGTCCGGGTGCCGAGATGTAGGGGGCTGATCCGGCAGTCGAATGTGCTTGATAAGAAGTCCAGGAGGACAGCTTTCAAGGGTGCAGGCATGCGCACGAGCAGTAACGGGAAGTGCGCAAATGAGCCTGCTCTTTCTCCATTTTCTGATGTGGGACTTCCACTTCGAGTTCCGGCCCATGAAGGAGCGTCTTGCAGTTGTTGTGACCTTCCGCCCCTCCCCTCATCGTGCTCGAGACGAGGTAGCATAAGGGCGCTAAAAGAAACATTCTCATAGTCAAGTTCAAGTTCTAGAATGCGCCTCGGTTCTTGCTTCGATCTGGTCCGTGCCCTTGGTCTGTGTTTCGTCCTTTCCTTCCCGGCTAGTGTTGGCAGAATGTGTCCTATATCACACTCTCGCCACTCTACTCTCTCTAACGCCCCGGCACTGCCCAAAGTAGAGTCACTTTCGAGTGCGATTGGTACGCCGCGCACCACATCCCCCACGAGTGTGTCGCGCAGTCGCCGAGAGAGCAACTCCAGTCCTGTGGGAGTTAGGGGTTGCTGGGCGATGTACAGCGGAGAGACGCGGAATGTGGAAAAGGTAGTATTGAAGAATCGGACTTGCTGCTGCTCTTGTTCTTCGTCGCTACCACCCGGGTCTCCGTCATGTGAATCTGAATCATTGGGGTCATTGTCCGTGGCTACCTCTGCTTCCGTCTCTGTTTGTGCTGGCGCTGTTGTTGTCGCGGCGGTGCCGGCCGGACGTCCTCGCCTTTTGGGTGGCATCGTCCTGGTTTTCTATGACTTGTGTATCCGACTTATTACAGTCAAAGTCGACCCTTAGGGACAAGCAAATACTGTATAGTTTGCAGAGCACGGCTGAGTAGAATATTATGTATTATAGGTGGCCCAGAGAAGCCATTTCTCACACCTACACAAAAAAACGCGTCGGTTTGGGCCGTTATTCCCTAGTCTTATTGCAGTAGAGGCAGGAAATCGTTCGAGTGGGACATATGACGCGTCGTATTGAGACAATTATGAAGTTAGAAACATTCGTTGCGACTGAAAAGCAGGTCAGAGTTGGGCAACGATGTACACAAAGGCTGGGAACGAGGTGATACTATTTGGTAGCATTCTACGGCTGTAGACACGGCAGCGGCAGGTACCAACCTTACCTTAGGTAGGTTACATGGTGGCCCATTACAGGTTACCATTAGACGCGCTCATGGCGGGGTTATAGGGTCTTATTACTCAGCGGGGTACATGTACTCCTTCGGTCACCGTCGACCCTCACCCGACATCTACCTTTAGCTTATCGCGAGCCTTTTCCTTCGCAAGCAAAACCCAAATATTTCTTATCGCATCACTCGTTGATAAATTAGAAAGCCTTATATCAGAAATGGGAGCTACATAAATGATTATTGAATAAAGTCGAAGTGCGCCTGTGACCAATTGCTGCCGCAATGACTTCTACTACCACACTTGTTGTCAGTAGAGATGCCAGCACCGATATCGACGATAACGGAGATAATTCCTATTCCTCAACATCCAGCTCAACCGCGCCCGAGCCATCTTCGTACTTCCCTCAGTTCAATAACCTACCGCCCGAGCTCCGCCATCAAATATGGCGCTTTGCAGTTCCATCGCCCGGCATTAACTTCTTCAACGTCCACTGTTTTCCTAACGATCATGAGGGATGCAATCGCAGCACTTCACCCCCATGGGCATACCTCGACCTACGCCGCTTAGACATTGAGCACGATGACGACCAAGTTTTCCGATACGACCCTTCCACATGGCAAGCAAGGTATGCCGTTCGCCAAACCTGCCGGGAGGCCCGTCTGTTATGTGCTATTCCCGAGTCTAAGGCTGCGACCGTTACACTCACGCGCCCGAAAAGGGGCCTATTCGTGCGCGCGGGCGACGGCCAGCTGAGAAACACTCCCTTACGTCCCCCGAACCAACGACAGCAGTCAAACTCAGCTTCAGACCCTAACCAGCAAGTGACTTCTGAATCCCTGGCCGAACCCGTTGTACGGCGTAAAATCAACGTCCATATCGACGAGATCTTAAGCCTCTCGGTCGAGAACTGCAGCTTCAATCTGCCGCATGAGGAGACCCCTTCTTTTCCTGGCGACGATGACATCGACGGTTTAGCTACAGGGGAAGCGGATGCGGGCTGGGCGTACGATCCACAGCTCACGCCAAAACTCCCACAAGCCATTCCGTCGAACCGGCTGTGCGCAAACATGGCCCGATGTAGCACGGCCCACCTCCGGATTGCCACCGACGCCTTGTTCGGCCTCGTATACAGCCATATACCCGGCTATCTCAACCTCCGACCTGGTGAATTGTGGCCGGGTCGTCTGCTCCTCATGTTCGATGCCGTCACCCAGGAACCCGGCGAGCGCGACCTCGAGGAGCTGACACCCACTCCCGAGGTCTTCTGGGATCGCTTCTATGACTGCTACGTCCGTCTCCCGTGGAGGACAGGGGATTTCAACCCGCCTGACGGCTTCCCTATCATGTATCGCCTCACCAAGATCTGGCCTGAAACCAGCGATATACGGGAAAGGTATCTGAGATCGGCGCTTCTTTACTCACCGAAGAGGCCCGCTCGTCCCTTCTGATAGCCTAAGGCCTCACAAAGATGAGTTGGCGTCATGCATGAAAGTCTGAAGGTGGGGTATCAATTGCATATGTTAGTAGGCAACAAAACAAGCTTCATCAGGGGGGGCGTTTGATATAGGACGACCCCTCCGTATCCGTATGCCATATTCCAAGGTGAAGATATTCCATTGTACCGATTTGCAACCCCAACGCCGTGCCATGCGTACTACTATCGTCTTCGCCAAAAAAAAAAAGAGAAAAAAAAACAAAACAAAACCCTTCTCAAGGAAGCCCATATTATTATAGCGATCTTTCATGATGGTCCAGCTCCACCAGTGGCATATAGCCCCTGCCACCGTGCGTCCAACTCGCTGACCTTGGCTTTGGCCTCTTCGATTTCTCTATCCAGTTCTTCTACATTCCGCGTCAAGGCGCTCACCTCTTCAAACCGTCTAGCACCCCTAGAAGCATTGATCATTTTTTGCACTATGTACTTTTGTTCCTCCAGTACGATGAGACGCTCTCGCGATTCCTTCTCCTCGGTCTCAAGAGCTGATGCCACGGTGCTTCCTTCGCTCGTTTGGCTGGCGGTTTCAAGCACATCGCCGTGTCGCAGTGGACTGGCAACATGACCGTTCGGCGCAAGTCGGCTTCTGGCGCTACTTGAACTACTGTGTTTCAACAGCCTGGGTAAGTTCTTCAGTGGCAACATGTGCATATGTAAGAAAGAGGATGCTGCTTGGTAGATTGCTTTCTGCAGCTGCTTCTGCGTCGGGCTATCGGTCTTCATGTCACGTATACGCCTGGCGGCCACGTCATATTTGGTGAAGCTGTCAGTTAGCCTCTTCCGAAGTTTAGCAGCCTCTTGTAGCTGAGAATGACTGGGTGGGTTGTTCTCGTCTTGTAAGGGTATTAGAGACTTCTGGAATGTAGGCAACAGGAGCTCAATCCCTTTCTCGAATTGTCGCAATGTTTCATATGCTCGCTGATCTGGAGGCTTTCGCATGATAGATTCCATGAAATCGCGTTTAGAGAAAATCGTAGACTTGCAATCTCTACACATCCTTATATCAATGTAGATAGAGCCGCTTTCCGCTTTCTCTGACGGCGCAATGGATGAATTTGCCACGTTCAACCCTACCTCAGATGAGCACGCAGTCTGGGGATCGGCGCACACAACCCTCCCACATATGCGACAGTGATGGCGTCGAAATGTCCATGATCCGAACTCCTGCTTGCAAAACGGGCACTTGGATACTTTGGTATCTTCCTCCCAACTGACTACCGACTGCTCAAGTGCCTTACGCTGATTTCGTTGGCTGTTCACTAGAAGACTCCCACCACTAGCATTAGGTACTTCGGCAGGCGGGTTTGCCAGTAGATGTGTCAGCTTCGTAAGCCTTTTCTCCAGTCGCGAGATCTCCAAGGTCTGCTTGTCCACTCTTTTCCTCCGTAGGGCGGCAAAATCTTTGGTATGGTCCCTTACGAAGCCATTGTGGTCATTGTACCCCTCTCTCGACTTGTAACATGTCTCACAAACTCTATACCAGTAACCCCTCACAGGCTCGTGAGCAGCAGATCTTGAGAGCTTCATCTGGTACATGGTGTGCTCCTCGCAGAAGAGACGACCGCATTGTCTACAATTAATGCTGCCATTGACAGCGCCAAGTCGTTTTCCACACGCAAGATCGGTACACAAATCGCTTAACCCTGATTTCTGCCAGTGCGATATTGTGATTAGGTCTTCGGGATCGATGGGACTCTCGGGGGTAGCTGCTCTTGCTGACCGTGTGGATAGAGGAGCGGGAGGGGGGAGCGATTCGTTCGATTCGAAGACGTCGAGGCCTCGTAGTTTCTGGTTGAGAAGAGAAAGAGGCTGGAAACGCTTCGCTTTGAGTACCTGCTTATCTATCCAGGATTTGACCTCGTCCTGCTCGAACTCGGGAAGTTCTTGGTGGTTATCATCGATGTGGCGGTTCAGCTGCAGGAGCGTTAACATCTCCTCCTCGCAGATAGGGCAGACAAGCTTGGAGCTCGCATTGACAATATCGCTAGGCCCGGCGAGGCTGACGTTGGAAGTCAAGTCCTGGGCGAAGTCGGGTAGTGGGCTGGAGTTGCTGGGGGAGGAAGAAGCAGCAGGTGAGCTGCCAGATAAGGTGCTGTCCGAAGGCGCAGAAGGACTTGCAGCTCTCTCTCTCCGGATGGCTGGCGGTACTGGGGGGGCGAGGCCCTTTCCGCTTCCCAACACTCTGCCTCCCCCAAGTTTGCGTCCCGACATGGCCGCTGAGAAAGACGGGAAGAGACTACAAAACCGGAGGTGCAAATGCCGCCATTTGGCTGGTGCAACAAGTCACGGAAAATTCAAGTTCCCAAGGCGATGATATAATTGATAATCAAGTAGGGGCGTTTTTCATAAGTCCTCGAATTTAAATAGATCGTAAACGATTGGGGAAGTAGCACGTAGGAAGCTTCCTAGGTTCAAGATACTGTTCAGCAACCTTGTGAGGAAATGGCCGTGGCCGCTTAAGATCTGGAGTGCCGGAATCGACGAGCGCCAAGAATAGCACGTATTGCAAGGAGGCAAGTAGTGAAGCAATCAAGCTGTAGAACAGAGTTGGTTAGAATCCACCACCAAGGAGCTCGTTTACTACACAGAGGAAGGTAGCCTGCTCGCGCCGGGGACCCGGGACAAAATCAGATTGAGAGTGTAAAGGAGGGGCGCAATTGGCGGTTCGCCTGGTCTGCCTGCATCGATGGTCTGTATGCCTGCAGCTGTACATACAGACCTATAGGCAGGCAATTAAGCACTCCGACAGGGGAGTTTTAGGGGAGCTAAGAGCCACTAAACTGCAGGAAAGTCTTAAGTAGTCGTTGTTCTCCACCAAAACTGTTCCGCATCGGCGACGTCATTGGCGTAAAAGTTCCCCAAGATGTTCGAGGGACCAACCTCTTGGACCATACAATGTTCTTCAATTGTTCGGTACCAGGGAAACATGGCAACTTTATTATTCCTAGTTTCGAAATAATGCCACTATGAGGTTTTCCTCTTCCTCAAACTATATACACATCTGTCAGAAGGCTCCGTTGCCATGAGCAATCAGTCAATATGGCCAACCTCACTCAGAAATTCCCCGAGGTTCAAGGTGGAGGAAGTTTGATCTTAGCCTGGCAAGTAAAGAACAAGACCGTATTGGTCGTAGGTGGCGGCGAGGTCAGCATATATCTGTCCTTATAAATATCATCTTTGCATACCTATACTAATGGCTTTGACACAGGTCGCCGCCGGTAGAATCCTTAACGTCTTAAATGCCGATGCCAAGGTCGTCGTCGTATGCCCGTCTTCGGGTTTCAACGCCGAGGTCCGATACCGCGTCGACAACAGCCAAGTTGTTCACATCGACCGCGTCTTCGAGCCTGCCGACCTCGAATCCCTCCCTCCTACCAATTCGCCTCCCGACATGGTCCTCGTGGCTGTCGACGACCCGGCTGCCTCGACCCAGATCTGGAAGCTTTGCAAGGAACGTCGCATTCCCGCCAACATCGCCGATGTTCCCTCCGAGTGCGACTTCTACTTCGGGAGCGTCCACCGTGACGGCCCGCTCCAGATCATGGTGAGCACCAACGGCAAAGGCCCCCGGCTGGCTGCGAGCATCCGGAAATGGATCGGCGAACAGCTGCCCTCGGGTGTCGGAAATGCCATCGAACGGATTGGCGAGCTACGCGTGAAGCTACGCCAGATCGCCCCTAATCCGGAGGACGGGCCCAAGAGGATGCGGTGGATGACCAAGGTCAGCGACGCGTATAGTTGGAACGATATGTGCGAGCTCACCGACGAGGATATGAATAACCTGTTGGTCTTCTACCCAGCCTCCAAGGTCCCCGAGCTACATGTATTGAAGGCCATGCGTGGTGGTAAGGCCCCTGAGGATCTAGACATCTTCGATGGATCTTTTGGATTCAGCATTGTTGCATAAGCACCTGCAACCCAAGTGGCCTTCTAGCACATGTGGTCTCTGTCAGCCCGTGTACTTCTGAACCATGGACTGTCCGATTGGTCAATTCTCGCAAAATTTCCATGCAATAAGGATGGTTTGCAGTGCGAGGCTGTCTCGGCATCGATTCAGGAATTTTATTCTCGATGTTAGATCGAATTTTGAACCTAAGCCTCTCGAAAACTTGGTATTTCACGATAGTTGCCTTATATGCTGTGACCTGGAGTCACCTACCAAGTCGAGATAGTATATTGAAAATCTTTCTGGGATCACGCATATATTTTGCTGATCCGTGGACTGTTAGACGAGGGAAATGAGGTGTTTATAAGCAGGCTTTAAACTTGCTCTGCTCTGTTAATACGAACTTTTGCTTGCCCCTGACACCTGATCGTTAATCCCTGCCTTGACTCTCTGCGTTAGAAACCCAAAGAGGAATGTGAATTGCAAAATTTTGAAAATTTCTCTGTAACGACCCTCTCGAGACCCTATCTCTTCCCAGTTGTCGAGGTTACAAACCAACTACAAACAGTAGACCATTCCTGTCCGAACGATGTGGCCGTTACCGTCCTCTACAGTCAGTCGCGTTTTAGTATACGTACAAGTGTAACATTGTGAGTCTCGTAATCCGGGTGCTTCTAGTCTTAGGCTTCTGCTGGGAGTAGTATTAGTCTGTTTCCTCGAGTGAGAACTAATCTGCCTTCATACTAGAGAACCTTCCTAAATCTACATATAGCTAATAATAACTTAACAGCGCGAATATGCATGAGAAAATTGTCTATCTTGGATTCTTAGCCCATATCTCTAGTTAGCTTTCTATGTAAGAAAACAAACAATTAATATTACTGCCCTTCCAGCCTCAAGTTGCGCACCGCCATTATAGCCCTTGTTAGAAGGTCAAGTGTGTCAAGAACAATGACCATATTGTAAAGGAGAAAGACTAAAGAACAGCCTTGTGGGTTAATTACATGGTATTAGAAGGTCTGTCACGGGTCAGAACTACAAGAATAACCCACCACACTACTAAAAAAATTAACACAGTCGAGTCAGACGTCTTGGCCCCTGGAATTACGGTTTATACGTATAGGACTGTGACATCTACATATATGCTAGTTGAAGGGGTGAAGTGCCCCTATTCTAACAGTTCCTAACCCACGTATCAAATCGTGTATTTAAGTATAGATCCCCGGGAGGTAACAGATTCGTACGCCTAGCTGCACTCCTTTAAGACTGGTTCACATATTCCTTGCTCGTAGGATGCCCTTAGCACGCAAAACAGTCCACATCTAATATCGAGATTCAGTAGGTTGTTATTTCCTACAGCCGGGTAGGCAGACCATGCGCGGGCGAATACTTGGTAGGTCACAGTCGGCCTTGCGGCTCCTGGCTAGCTAACGGTTTTTAAACGCTGAAATTGTTTTGATCTATTGCGGCGTCCTTTCTTAACGTCTGCATTATGCATTATTGCTGTGGTTTTAAAGCACTCCTTTTCTTGCTGTGTCTGCTCCTTTAGTTCTAACGGAAGCTTAATCTTCGAATGTATCATCTGTTCTCTAGACTAAGCTTCATAGTGAATACCAAAGATTCATCGTTGAGAAACAAGCCAAAGTAGTAATAACCTTAAATACACCTTCTGGGAGAAGAATAACTTGCCTACTCCTTAAATAGCCGGTGTTTAAATTCCTTTTACACCACTACAGCTACATAATCTGGAGTAAGCTCTGCAAGATTCCTAAGGGGTGTGGGCAGATAGTTGACATGTGTTCAATTAAATATGAATTCTTTATTTTCGTAACACCAATAGTTAGTGGTCCAACGGGCTTGTGATTTGAACTCTGGCGTAGCCTTGCTTGCAAAGTCAGTCGTATATTAAGTATTACAACCATGAACCTAAAATATTCGACACTAGGCAGGCAACTTGATCAAAATATCGCGCTGAGTATTATCCGAAGAACCTAGTACCTATTATGGGCGGCCTCCTACACAAGCAGCAGCGTATGATCTTATATGTCGCTACATCAGTCAGCTAGAGGTGATTGTTATTCTTTCTCTCTCTCTCTGTCTCTCTCTCGGATCATTTTCAGGCTTTGTGGAACTTGGTGCCATCATTATACATGACTCTTTTGTGTCACCTGCCATCCAGGGTAATGTCCCTGAAAATGTTAGTTGTACAAGATTTTCTTCAAGTGGCTCCCAGACGTATCAACACGATATCTTACAAAGGAAGCTCCATTGTTAACCTATCACCCCGATCTTAATAGCCATTGGAGCGATCTTCCAATAAATTATGGTTTACTATTCAACCAACAAACTCAGATACAGATGGAGAGCAGGCCATCTGACCATCTGAACTAAGGTAATCCTGAATTTAACTCAGACATTCCTAGGCCAACAAACCTGGCGGCGATTACAAGCTCCACGTATACATACATGCATGTCGACCACGGGGCACCGAGTTTCTGGGTAGTTAGGCATTAATAGTCTGCACCAAGCGGCTCTCGGCTGGCTTTTATGGCTGACTGTATCATGTACGAGCTAGTAGGTATGTCTGTCAACTAATTTCCGATGGGGCGGTTTGGGGCTAAGGGTAGATTAGAAAAGCTTATTCGCTCGTCACAAAAGCCTCACTTAAGCCTCGCCTGAGCTAAGATCGGGTCCTTTTGTTTATCGGTGCCGGAGTGGACGCGGGTGGTGAGAGAGAGAGAGAGAGAGAGAGCGAAGGCCATGACGACGGATGGCAAATAATGGAAAGAGGACAAGAATAATATAGGAAGAGATAGATAAGAACAAGAGAAAATAAAGAAGTAAGGAAATAAAGATAAAAATAAAATAAAACATCACCAGAGAAGTCATGGCCCCTCGCTATTCGAGACGGCATAAGTATGATAACACAGCAACCACTGTTCTGTAACCGGGGGTTCCCTGCCATACGGGAGTAGGACTTGCTATTACTTACAGCTCCGGGGAGCGAGGTCGGAGATCTCAACACTGCAATAGAAGAGCGCTAGTAGCGTTCGTTGGTTCTTGTCGGAGGTAGGCGTACGCCCGCACCACGAACTTCATGCATGTTAGTTTAGGTACCTACATGTCAATAGGTCCGTTACTTTGCCACTGCACGTGAGATGCAGTACGACGAAATTCCCAAGTTATGACCTAAACGATGTCCTTCCTGCCCTGACGGCTAATCGCTTTTCTCCTCTGTCTCTTCTCCCTGTTCCTTTCGAATCCCGTATGTATGGTGGTTCGTCACCCGAGATCAAGCAAGACTCAAGTCCGATCCAGTGATCCCCTGTAGGATTCTGTATAGCATATCCAGTCTACGGCTAGTTGCATACGGATTACGCCCCCATGTCCTGCCCTGAGAAAATTTTGAGTGATACTGGCTCGTGAGGGCCAAGGGCCGATATCTGAATTAGAAGTGTAGGCATGTAGAGAGATGAATCCACCTTGCCTTCCATTCTACATCTTTAGCATCCTTGATTCTCGATTCTGCACTCTCATCTGGTCATGGTTCGTGTATGATATGATTGATGGTGACGATATGTACGCAGGTAGTGTTGGCCCCATCAGTCTCGGTAATTGTTGCAACGAACCAGAAAAATTGTGGATTTGTTTGCTCCCAAACCCCAGAAAACTATTATTTAAATAAACAAATCCCAGACCGGCACTTCGGTCCCCATCCTAATGAAGGCGAGCACAAAACCCACGTGGGTATTGCTCGCGGATATCTAAGACATCAACTCATCTCTTTTGTTCATTTCTTATTCCCTGCCTCTTCTATTTACTTCCTTCATTCCGCTCTCCGCTCTCTTCCACTTAGGCTGAGGCGTTACGCTGCTCAGGCTAGCTTATCGTATAGCGGCGGTAACAGCGACAGGGACAATGGTAGAAGTAGAGGTCGAAATGTCAAATCGATTGTAACACTTTCTTCCTTTAATTATAATAATTGACCCTTGGAACACAAACGCATTTGCCGCCTGCCGCTCGCCCCATTTTACATCCTTGACGGTGGTAAGGTAAATTGGGATTCCCCTGTATGTCGATAGTTCCCCGTCATGGTGGCCCCCCTAGCAGTGGCCCTTTGTTGAGAGAACAGTTGCTTTGCATTTTCTCAGCATCCCCGTCTGCTCTGTCATATTCTTTTATGGCCCAAAATAAACAACTCTCGAACGCGTGAGTCTCGGTTCTAGTGCCACTGGGCTAGACTTAGCAGTATCATGATATTATCCCCCTCTGTGGAACTCGGCAACCTACATAAATCGCGTAGAGCGATTTTGAGTATTTTGTATCGCCCGCCTAGTCCCAGAACTGCGGTACGTGTTTCACCACAAGGATCAAGTCACGTAGTCAGCCGAGTCATTATGATGATGTTCTCCCATGTTCGTAACGTTGTTGGCGTCCGGGAGTTCGAGAAAAATAGAAACGAGCTTTCAAACATCTGGGGTCGGCACTTGTTTATACCGTCATCTGTCGCCCTTGGCCGGCTGGAAGCATATTCTCTATCCGTTCCGATGCCCAGTTGCCTCCTGAAGAGCCCGGTCTGGCCATCCCGCTGTATTGTTCCCTGGGCGTGGGGGCAGCATCTCAGCACGCTGAAGACGCGCGTTTCGAAAATTTCAGATTTCCTGTCTCGCACTGGACAGGGTCATCTTGTTTGATTGTTTGGGAAATATAAGAGCAACCGAGCCCTCAATGGGAAACTTATTTAGCTGATGTCCTTGTACATTTCTATAGCTCAATCTCCTGTTTCACGGTTTTGATCCATCCCCTTTGTATGGTGTAGAGACCGAGGCTACACAGGGCCCTATTACTCAGGCTTTTCTGGGTGGTGATACCACAGCTTCGCGTCTGTTTTACGGACGTAAAGATAGGTGTAGGTTCGGAGTACGACGCGTAGTTGCAGGATCGAGGGACAAAACCGAGATCAGGTACGTCGGACGGTTGGCTGCCTCTCCGCGCAACAGGTTCTGCGAACCAAGCCCCCCGGGTCGCTGCAACCCATCCTAGGCAATATTACCTACAAAATCTGATGTCCATCCAAAGGGGCCAGACAGTTAGACCCAGCCGCTCGGTAAGCTTGGGTAACCGAGGGCTGTGAGTGACGTTTCAGCATGTTAATCGACATAGGCGAGATCCCACAGACTCTCATATACCTGGTGTACCCTACTGTAGCTCGCTGCAGCGTATCCTAACGAGATAGATAGCAGTGTACCACATTGTGCGTATTTGCAGTCATTTACTGGCTACCACAACGGCCAGCTGGTGTTGGATGAGCTGATAGGATTCGCATACGGTGCTTACAGTGAGGCCAAGGCATTTCGACGGCCACGATCCAGGGGCATAACAGAACGACAAGAGTGGCTGGGCTATATACAAACAAATATTAAAGTAATAAAAAACTGCTTGTGTTCTAACTGGTGCCGTGGCTAGGTAAGAAGAAAAAGGTACTACTTTCCGGAATCAATATATACTTAATCTTCTACAACAATTTTGAGTTGTCTTTCATTCAGACGATAAACGCCGTCTATAGAATTTTATAGAGTTAGTTCATTGTCAATCCACTATAAAGGTCCTAGAACCATGAAAACTTCGAACTCGGCTCCAGCTGTACTTTGGGTTTGACCGCATTACCCCTGAGTATGTAGTACAAAGGAGATTGGGGTCCCATACATTTGGCGCTTGCCGCGATATCGTCTTGATGACGGATGCATATGAACAAACCCGCGAAGCTCCTTAGAGATGAACTTGTCACGTTGACTGGGAGCGGTTGATATGATTACGGCGAGTCGAAAGATCCTGCAACGTTCAACTTTGGGCAGGTTACATTCACCTGATTCTCGCAGAATTCTCTTGTGAGGATTTGCTGCATTGCGATGCCCCTGTAACCACGGCCAATGGCGGCGTCAATCTCTTGCCATTGCTGGTCGTAGTGGCGCTGTTGTGCGAGTCACACAACATCTCAAGTGATGCTGCAGGCTTCCAACCGCTGGGATCATGGTCTCTCGACAAAAGGAGCTCACGAGATCTGTGACGGAAACAATGTGTTCGTGCATGATCTCGGCGCAGCTAAGCGTGCTGCTCGTTTGCCGTTACCGTTCTCGGTCAAGTTTAGCACGCGGTCATCATGGTGGGTTACAGTCCTGTTAGCCAGCCTTCCTTGCACATGATCCTTCGACCACTGGTTCGATTATGTGTGTATGCGCTATACACCCGCTAATATATATCAAGCTAGGCATATGTTAAGTTGACAAGGATTCAGTTTGTGTGCTCAAAGATCTGCCCTCCTTACGAAGTGTACTCTGTTGATGCAGTCCTGCGCCGTCGGACGTTCAACAAGGATCTCTCACCCCCGGGCTGTCTTGAGTGAGACAAAATAGCCTCTGAAACCCTGTCATGGTAAACCGACCCATTCTCGGCCTGAGCCGAGTGGCTCGTCGTTACTGTGGCTGCAGGTAAGTTCTTTGGGCTAACCCATTAATACTAAATCAAGGGAAAAACGTCAGCCTGTTTTTCACCCGCTCGTTGAACTCCCCGTTAAGATTCCAAGTATTTCAATGACATATCGTTTTGGACACGGCTCTAGGTAAAATAAGAACATGCATATTTCTGGCCTGTTGGTCCCTTTGTACAAGCAAGGGAGATTTTGGAGTACGACCGAGAGGCTATCGATGATAACGAGCGCGGACGATCCAATTATCCACTGCTCTGTAGGCGCCTCATGGCCCGCATGACCGATGATTCGCATGATTCGCATAAGCTTCATTGATCAAGAAGCGCGCCATAGATCGTGGGGCAGCTTCGAGTTTAGTAGTAAAGTAGTAGTTGCACACGTATCGTCTAAATAAAGCGCTTATAATACAAACTGAGTAGCACAATATCAGAGCTGAGGGATCATTCCCCTGCATTAAAGGAGTCGTTCTTGTCAACATCAGACGAGATATGCACTTTCACCCACTTTAGAACCTCGATTTCGTTGGTCCAGAAACTCGAGATATGTACTACAATGATGGCCCATCGCGCAGCAGGTAGTAAGTAGTTTATGCAGTCAACCGCTCGTCACTGGGACCACCAGAGACACCGCCCCTGGGACCTAGATTCATGGGAACATGGAGCACGTACGCCGCTTCTCTATTTTGTCTTCCCTTATAGAAGCCAGACTCTCTAGTTAGATCTCCCTATCTACGCTAAACAAATACGGATTTGCATAATAATGGCGACTATATAAGTATTGAAATTTACTCGAATTTTTCTGGGAAATCACGAGGGTTAACTTCGGCCCGGTTAGTGGAGAATGAGCGATCGTGTCTGGCTTTGGGATAACATGTAGCTCAGCCTGTTACTAGGTAGGCATTGCTCTACTGGGTAGGTAGATATTATATAGAAACATCTCCGAAGAAACATTCTGGGTTATAATATTTCGAGATGGCGATATCGTCGAAATGCTAGCGATTCTCGGTATTGCATTGCATCGTGCAATGTTCAATATCGCTGCTAGGGCTCAACTCAGTCCGTGAAGCATAATACAGCCATCATATGATATCACCGCCGATGCGACGGATGAGAGCAGGATCTCTGTGACTGTGGCATCGCTGGCCAGCATGTATATCGCCAACCTAGCATCTACCTTTATAGGGTGGAAGATTAGGATTTGTATGATTTATGTGTAATACGGCCGTAGCCAAGTAGGATCCAAGAATTACAGTCCTGTGTGTAACAATCCATCCACTAGATGTTTTTGAGGAAAACGCTGAACCGGCAACTAAAGGCCGGGCCCGACAACCGTCAGATAGTTGAGACTACCTGCCTAAGGCAGAGCAAGTATCATCAACCAAGAATTAAGGCTTTGGCAATAATTTAGACTGACGCCGTAAATACCATTGCCAAAGCCGAGAGGCTATCATGGCCCTCACCAACAGACACACCGAACATAACCTTTGTGGCCTTTTATGGGTCGTTTTTACCTAAATCTAACTAGTGCTGCCGCTCCTATGACATATTTTGACTAAGCAGCAAATGTTTGGTACGTGGCGCAGGGATCTAGGAAGAGAGATCTGACCGGGGTAGAGACCCCAGTCTGCCAAGGGCGATCATAGATTCAAAGCAGGCCACCTGGAAGTTGCCGAAAAAAAAAAACTTGAGCTTGCGGTAGGATCCGCACCCGGCTCTCATTATTCATTTCTCATCTTCCATAGGCATCCCAGGTCGGAAGCAGCAGAGCCAGCAAGCAATACGCATGGCTCTTTGCTCTTTACGGCCCGCGTGCGCGCAATGCGCGCAGAATCAAGGAACCACGTATTCATTTGTCCGGGAGGCTTTACTGGCATGTTCAAAATGAGAAATCAGGCAATAAGACATCTCCGAACTCATCCCCTCTGCCTGGTGAGATGATTCGTGGAGAGAAAGGGCCGAGGGGCAGAGGGATACGAGATGTTTCGAAAGACACGAGCAGTAGTGAACTGACAATTCTAGGCATATCGGGTATTATGCCTAAAATGTGTTTACTAAATATGAATCGAAGAAATGAGGTTGAAAGACTATTCTGCAGTCATGGTGCTGTTTCAAAGTTATCGGAAAGATCTGGGTCTGTCCGTTCGGCCAGTTTCCAGAGGGGAATTGGAATGTGAAGCTACAAGCTGCGTCTGAAATTGGGGGAACGTTTCATTGTTCTCGGCTCACGGAGTAACGAACAGAGACAGACAGGTATCTAGACGGGCAGACACTGTGCTTGTCGTCTGAATGCCAACGGACATATCTATCATCTCTCCTATAGCATGGCAGTAGATTACCTCTAATCTGAACAAGACTGACGACTTTCAGGACCGAGCACGGGCGGAGAGTGCTGCATGCCATACATTAGCCACATATTTGCACTTGTGGGAACATGCCATCATAACCTGCGACCAACCCCTGGATGCCATGGGAACCCAGGGGGGCAATCCAGCGAGTAAAAAAATGGTAAACCGAACCAAAAAGCCATTACAGCTCATGACTCGACACCAGAAAGGTATGGGTGGGGCCAGATATCCGGTATCGTTTCTTTCCGATTCCAACTAGGCTTCGGGAAGGCTCGTGTTCATCTTCTTACATCTTCTACCCATTCATTATGGCATGCCCCCATACATTCTAGACAGCAACAATAATAATAACAGCAACCTGCTGCTATAGTTATTTTGTATAAACAACGCTATGTCTAGAGTCATGGAGTCTCTGACTATTATCTCCCTGCTTTATTCTTAGCTACCGAGGTGTTTGATTAACCCGCCTCTAGTTATTGACACCATGTTGGTCGGCCTTACCAATACCACCAGAGCTGAACTCGAACCTGGACACTACTTTCAGTGATATGCAAGGCAAAATTGTCGTTTGCTTCTGGTTACTTCTATCCTTACCTTTATCCTTGTATGTAGCTTTATTTCTTGTACATGATACGTACGGCATATGATGCCCATAATAATAAACGTCCGTTCTGAGCCGTTCTATAGTGTTATATCGCTATCCTGCTTAAAGTGACGGGATGAGATGAGCAAATCTCGTCGCGTACTACAAACTGGATGATGGTGTTACTGACGTTGTTCAGCATGCCCACGGCCTTCGGGCACACTAAACAGCCAAGAAGCCAAGACACCTCATTCTGAACAAGCACACAAGCACACGAAGTCACGCATTTCGATTGCTACCGCATACGATCACAGCATAGCACCGCATAGCATACACGGTACGACGGTACGACAGCACTACAGCACTACGGGACTACGGGACTAAAAGACGAGGGGCGTCTTTCCTCCCCCCCGGTCAGAATGCTATGCCCAGAGTGGCCACTTACGTCCCATTGCTACCATTCCCCTGCTAAAGCAGCCCGCCCCGGCAGGTGCAGGGATTTAATGGCCCCTCCACCTGGATACACAGATCGTCCAATGTCACCCCACCCGTGTCCATTTCCGGAAATGCTTAGCCAATCCGATGTCAGCGCTGATCCTATACTTCACATACCTCGCTGCAGCCTGCAGGGCCTGCAGCCTTCAATCGGCACTCCCCCAGGCTTCCTGTCCAGCTAGCTTCTGGCCCTTGGGGTTCTTTGGGCACGTATATACCTTCTCAGGCTGTATATTGCTGCATATGGCATACACATAAGTTAACCGCCATGTGATGAGTGGGTTTTGTTCCGTCTCGCGCTTGGTGGCCGGCCGCACGCCTAATGAAACTCGGGACACCAGAGGTGCAGAAGGTGCATATTAGCACACCGGCATGTTGTTTATTTAAGCATAGGTAGGTAGTAGTCGTATTGAAGCCGTATCAAGACCGCACCTATCAACAAAACAAACCCAACCTAATTAGTAGGTTACCATTCTTCTAAGATTTTGATGGCAGCACAGCCTCGTACACTGTGTGCGTATAATACCGATTGCAAGTACCAGAGGTAATGGAAGTTGGTACTAACTTTGAATGATTTGTAATCAGCCTTTTGAGCTGTAAAGGTAAGAGGAAGGATGCAATAGGTGAGAATCTAAATAGGTAAGTACGGTAGAGCGTTGATATTCAACCATGGCTCGTCCCTTCTTCCTCTTTCGCTAAGTCCCTACGTCCTGGTTTTGGGTGGGGCCGGTGCAGTTAATAGTGTACCCAGCTTCTGAGGGTGTGAGGATGTAGGTATGTAGGTACAGACTGCACGGTCCCTGTTAGGTATACCTACTAGTAGGTAAGGCCACGTACGAATAGGTAGCGAGTAAAGCAACAGTTGCCTGCCCACAGGTGCTTTAACACTCATAATGCCTCCATAGTAAGGTATTGACCCAAACCATGTACCCGAGTCCATGGCAGTAGGTATGCAAATCATGGATTCGGGAGTTTTAGGGAGTAGTAGAGCTACTATTGTCTCCTTCTGCTCTGCGTCTCCTTCTGCTTCCCCGGGATACTTGGATCTAATAGTGGGATCTAATATGTAGTAGGACCGAGTAGTCAATGAAGTCCATCATGCTGTCTTCTCCCTCACCTTGGATTACTCCTTTGGGCTTGGTCGTACGCCTCTTCTCTTCTTTTTCCATGCATAGCCCACACTCTCGGGTACTAGACGGATCTCCCAAGACCTCTCCAAAGGGCCGCTACCGCTACCAAGATTCACCTCTACCGGCAGCGGTCGCTTCTTCGACCCGCTAGCCCCCGTTGAGATTGTGGGGGAGAGAAGGATGACTGTCTTCAATGTCTTCAATGCCTTCAGGCTTCTCCATGTCTTCGAGCCATGACCTGCTGTTCCCTCACTATTCCTCCCATTACCCTTGCATGATTTGCATCTTCTTTCAAGACATTAGCAAATCTAGCATCTCAACGGCCAACATCCCTGCCGCCGGGATGTTAGTATCCACCGCTGCCTCTCTCTGACTAGGTAACAGCTACTAGCCAGCACTATCAGCGTCTCCGCGGCCACCATCGACTGCTTTGATTGGAACAAGTAGACCACTACGCAACTGTCCGACTCACCGTCCCCCAGGAGCCATAGTGGCCCATGTTTACCCAAGTTACCTGAGTTCCCCCAAGTTACCGGAGCTACCCAAATTGCGCCCACGTACAGGTCGGGGGGTGTAAGGTGAGAATAAAAAGAACAAAAAAGGAACCTAGGGGTCCATCCTACGCCGTATGCAGGCCACACACAGCTCTGCGGCTACCAGCCAAGATACTCTAATTCTTTGAGAGGGGCAATCTTAAACGAGGAGGTCGAGAAAGCAACGAGAGGCTTAAGATCAACGGCCGAAAAGTAAGGTACCCGTTCATAGTTGCTCATATGTGTATCGGTAGTCTCATCTGTCATCTATCCGCCGACCCTTCTGGGGATTTTACCTATTCCAGGATTCACTACCGCCTATATGTACATTCGTCTAAGCATCCACCTGTACCTATACCTATACCTATACCTATACTTACACCTCTGCGTATGCCTCTGACTATACTTATGTCTATACATTCAACTAGCTCGAATAAGCCTGTCTCGTTCCCTGGACCATCTGACTCTCAAGACTCTTTATCACGTCCTGTTTCCCCTTCACAACTTCCTTTCAATCTTGTCCCAGCCTGAGGAACAGCGTCTCAGTTTCTTCTCTCTTTATCAACTCCAAGGCAGGGAAAGGAATTATAGTAGTTGGTCTGAGTTAATCCGTTTGCCGGCAGCCTTTCCGACAATCGCAGGTTCTTTGGGCCGTTTACCATCTTCCAAGCTAAGTTGTTGCTGTGTGGCTCTGGTTTGGTCTACGATACGAATCACACACACGGCGCGAACCCCCCGGTTACCTGCCTTTATTCGATTGCAGACCGTCCAAATCAATCTTATGCGAACACGTTCGGGCTGCCTGCATGCAAGAGAACGACAGCTCCACAGACCGATCGAAACCCGCTTCTTAGTTTGGTTCCCACTCAACTTGGGGTGTAAGTGACGGTTTCCCGTTGAATTTCGCTCTCTGCGCTGGCATTTCCCGATATATATCACTTCTCATAATTTCTCTGGAGCCAATTGTTTAAAGAGGGCTGTTAATCCGTCTTCTCGGCTCCGTCTCCCCCTTTAACCTCCTCACCATCCATCAAGTTTTCTCCGCGCAACCAAATTCTAGAGATACTTCAATAGAGCAGGTATTATTCTTCCGGTGGGACTAATAGAGCATCCAGAGAACAAATTGCCGCATATGACTTGCTCTTTGAGGCGGGGAGGTGAATAAGTTTTGAACGCCTCCAGTGTCCGAAACCCGACTCAGATTTAGTTTGCCAACTGCCCAACTTGGCCAATAAGCGACGTGGTGACAACCACCTACCCCTGGGAACTTGGCCATCAAAGAGACTAGTGTTGGCGAGAAAAGGAAGGCTACTCCTATTAATCTGTTCAGGACCAACCGTAACCACAGCCTGCGGTCTCTAATCACTTGCACTGGATCTACAACTGGCTTGTCTCTGTCGTTTTATTTTATCCGGGTTTTTTGGGGGGCCGCCATCCACCCCCCTTGAAGAATAAACATACCATCGACCTTGCAAAGGCATTCTTGTTTCACCTGTCAGAAGGGGGAATAACAGAAAAAAGCAACCATCTGATCGTCCGATAGACTCGACTATTTCTAAGACAAGAGGTCCAAGAAGGGCCAGCGAAAACGCCCCTTCAGCAACCAAGCATTAAGCAAAATTTCCCCTCATTCCTCCCTCTATCTAACAGGATACACATCTAGACCCTGTTGCTCACATAGACATTGGTTCTTCTCCTGGTCCTATTGTGTCGGTCCCCCCTCATTAGCTATCTGCAACACCGTTCCCGAAACAAGTGTTCGCTCGTTCGTGCTTTTGGAACAGGCTCTATCGTATCATACACCCAGAGCTACTATCGACAGACAGTTCTTGATGTCTACCGTCAAGTTTAGCTACCCAACCTACAAGCTTTTCGAGGTGAGTATAGCTGACTATCTTGCTGGGCGACGGCCGAGTCATCAGGTTGTTGACCCACGACTGACTCGCTTTTGTGAACCCAGCCCCAGTACCACTCACAGAGGCCCATAATCATTGACGCTGAGTCGATCGAGTCTCCAGAAACTGTGACCCTCCGATACGAAGAGGAAGCTGCTGCAAGAGCAAACGGGGGAGACCTTCGTGGGGATACCCCGCCTGGTCTCCTTAGTATAGACGAGTGCGCCAAACCACAACCGCCCCCAATGCACTGTAAGTCATCCATACTCGTTTCCCGTACAATTCGACGGTTCTATTCTAGAAGATGAGGTACCGTAGTCCTGTGATCGTGAAAACGCGCGAGGTTCAGACGCAAGGACTGGAGGACTGGAGGACTGGATGTTGAACTGACTATGGATACGTATCAGCATTTGACTCCCCAAGACAATACCAAGATGCGCAGTACCAGTACACACCACAACCATATGCAGCACAACAGACAGAAAATGTGGCAGCGACGCAACTTAATCATCTAGCCTTTGCGGCCAACAGCACGGCGAGCCAGTATATGACTTCGGTTGGGCCGACCTTGTCCTCGTACCAGCCGACTAGCGGCGTTTACGGCACCAAGGTTTTGATCAAGATCTCGGTGCCTTACGATTTTACCGCAGGGCCGAGTCACTTTTTTCTCGCCTTTGGGTCGCACAAGAGCCCTGCACATGCGGTTAGGGACTCCAGCGACACCAGTGGATATGGCTATGTTGTCAGCGGAGACGCACCGCAACTAGAGGACACGAGGGTTCCCAGCAGCAACGTGCCTATATCACTCTTGATTGAGAGTACAGACGGCCAAACTCTGGCCAGTCTGGACGTGGGCACGTTTACTTATCATGATGTACAGGCTGGGAAGGCTGAGGGGCCCCATGAGACCATCACGCGGAGACCCTCCTCTAAGTCACAGTCACCTGAGGAAGTAGAGCAACGGACGACGCCCGACAAGCAGCAACAAGAGGCTGACCATCAGCTCGCGGAGGCTGCCGCCGTCACTGCTACAAATACATATGGCTATGCCCCGACAACGCAGCAGGCTGTCGCTTCGAATTACGATGCAGCAGGATACCCTAGCAGCAACAATAACAGCATGTTGTCTACGTATCATCGCTCGCCTTACGACTATCCGCGAGCGCCTTCGCTCTTCAAGTCTCCTACGTGGGCTAGTTCGTATGGACCTTCTTTAAACTTATCTCGCAGTCCGTCTAGCATCCACCATGGGACGAGTGTCTCGCGGTCCAGCGTGACGGCATTACCTATACCGGCTTCTGGCGAACCTCAGCTTGTCCGGACAAGCACGATTCAGACATCGAGCGCCTCAGGTGGGGGGCTAAATCCCTACGCGCTGTATTCGACAAAAGCAATACTGAAAATAAACGGCGACTTGACATCGATGGCGAATAACTGGACACCTGAGGAATGCGAGAATGGAAGGAGGCTGGTCTTGTTTAGCAAGAAGCAGAATGGTTCTACGCTCACACTGAACTTCAAGCCTGTGTCCGTTAGTGACAGGCCACCCAACGGCATCTGCATTAGCTGCATCTACTGGGCGGAGAAGCGCGAGTGTTTCGTTACCAGTGTGGACACCATCTGCTTGTTAGAGCGCATGATTCATCCGGCGCCAATTACTTTTGTCGTCGACGAGAAGAATCGGATCCGGCGGAATCTCGAGGGCTACCACCCGATAACGATAAGTAAAGCTAAGCCGGAAAGCGAAGAATTTTGGAATGTCATTACCGGATTCAAAAAGCCAAGACCGATAAATATCGAGAAAGACGTCAAAGTGTTTCCCTGGAAGACTTTAGCGCCCGCATTGAACAAGATAATTGGGAAATACGTGAGTTTGGGACTATTGCCGTTTCGCCCGCTTCGCCCGCTTCCCCTTCTTTGCCGTTTTTCTCCTCTTAGTTTCATGGCTCTCTATAGTCAGCTTTCGCAATCGCGTATTCTTTCTCTCTGCTAACTCGATCAATGATCTAGTCTGCCTCTCCAGCCTCTGCATCTGGTCTTCACCATCACCCAGTAACGTCGTACCATGCGACATCCGGCCCACCAGCGCTCCTCACCCCCGTCAGCAGCACAAGTCCCGGACTGTACGGACCACACACGCCAACTATAGCAGATTCAGGCTATTCTCACCATGACTCACAGAGCACGATAACCTCCCCTAGGTCGTTGTCGGGAGCGCCGTCGAGCTGGGGTCCGTACTCGGCCCGCACGCTGTCGCCTAGCCTGAAGACGCACTCACCACAAAGTATAAGAATGCCAAGCCTGCCGTCGTACACGAACAGCCACCATCACCACTCGACTCATAGCTACGGAATGCCATCGCATGCTACGCATAGTCATCGCTGGGACACGGTGGGAGTGTCGAGCAACGGCTACGGCGATGCGTCTGCTGGGGCATCCGGGTACACAAGTCATCAACATCCCAGTCATGTGTACGGCACAGGTGCGTACGGCAGCGGTGCCCATCACCACGACTAGCCAGGCGGCACGCTGGTCCAAGATATATGCTCGCCAGCATAGAGTCGAGACCTCCTGTTTTTATTTTCAGCTTATCTAGGTTCCCATGATTGTTCGTTTTGGGAATCTGTGGGCACAATGTACAATCAAGATAGAGCAAGGTGGAGAAGGTTGCCTTGGCCGGATGACAAGCAAGGTCAGCTGCATGTCACCGTCAACAGCCGCGTACCAATCACAACCCTCCGCACAGCTCCATCCACTCACTCTTCCTCTATCAACATACCAACACAACTTACACCCGACTTACGCCTTGATACCCGCTAGTTGTTTCCACCACCACTTCAACACGGCACTAATAATAATGGATTTGCCTAATTACGCAACGCAGCGCGACGCGACGCAGCACGGACACGGGCACTTCATCGAACCTACATTCTCCTCCAGTGCACGCCCTCCATTTTGCATTGGCGCCTGTCAGTCACACGCTTTTGTGCGCGATGATGATTGTGTCAGCATGATGTAGGCCGTGGTCCTGTGCGTATAATAGCAGCACACGACCAGGTACCGAGGGACACGGAATGGAAATTTGAACGGGCTGATAAGCAAGGGGCAAGGCTCTGATCACTTGTCACGTTCGCTCACACCTGCATCGATTTGTCATCCCCCTGGCGTCTCTGATAGCTCCCCGGACAACCATGAAGACTGATATCAGTTACTTTTGTACCAACTCTAGACATCATGTTGTACTATCTACCCTCTCCATATATCGATCATTCTATCAATGCATTCCCCTTAATCTTCTCCTTCACCCTCTTTACTTTTTACTTGTTTTCTTCGTTGTCATCAATCTACTGTCGTACTTTATTTGCCTCCCCCCCGGTTCCCGCCTTGGGTGGCCGGGTGGAGTTCACGGTTGAAACTGGGTAGCAAGACCGAACTTAGGAAGTGCTGGACCTCTTTGCATCCTTATTTCTTTTTCTTTCCTTTTCTTTTTTCCTTTTTTTCTTTTGTGCGTACATGAATAAGAAGAATGCACGATTGGGATAGACAAATGAGGGAAATGGAAGCACTGTGCGGACTACCTATAACGAGGTTAGGTTAGATGGGAAGAGGATATTGATGACAATTGGCCATCAATAGAGGACCGAGCCGATCGCCACGGGAGTCACGATCTTACGGTGTGAAAGCTCTGTACTGTGGACAGAGAGAGACTAGACTCGGGAGTAAGAGATAGATATGAGCAAATGTTGTACGCGATGTGAGGTGTCAGTTTTGGTCAGTGTCTGGTCGGGTCGGGTCAGGTCAGGTCGGATTTGGGTTGGTTTAGGTCGGGTTGGGGAAACTAGCATACTTAGCATTATACCCTATTCTTCTCTTCTCACCTCTCCTCTTCTCTTGTCTCCTTTCTTCTTCCTCTTCTTTTAATTCCTTTTTCACCCTTCCTCCCTCCCCCCCCTCTTTTTTTTTTCCTTTTCCCCCCCCCCCCCCCCCCCCCCCCCCCCCCGCTTCTTACTTCTCTCTGATCTGGCCTGTACTTCTTCTCTCTTTGATCCTGTTTTCTCTAAACGGCCAAAAAGGGGAATGGTAGTCTTAGAGTGGCGTTTGGATTGGCTTGGTTTGGCTTTGGAATAGGTACCCATCTGCCTTTGAAATCTGGTATTTTATTTACCTATTTATTTAGTTGTTTGTTTACTTACTTGATGGGTTGGTACACAAGATGAGTCGGAATCGTAGCACAGGATCCCCCAGTATGTTTATGTTGTGTTAGACCTACTTTAGTGATAAGTTTTAATAACATGTTATTTTAACAACCTCTTGAGCTGCATTGCCGTCGTAAGCGTCATGTTTTATTTGCTGGGCAGCTTAGTTACACAAGAGAGCTTGGCAACAAAAGGAAGCGAGTAGTACTTGTTCGTTTTTTGTTAAATCTTGTTAAATCTAATAGATTTTAGTCCCAGCTTTTTTATCTAGGCCCTACCAGATCATAGTTTTCTTTTATCTTCTATTCTCTCTCTTTCTCTCTTTCACTTCAAATCCTCCATACTGCCCTGCAGCGAGTTCCACCTACTATCACCTTCCCACGATTCCTTGGCCTTGGACATGACGCTCCTGATGGCGCTCCTCGCTTTCCCCTTCCACTTACTTCCGATACTCTCCAGACGAGACCCGTAGTTCTCGTACGCGGCCACGAGCTCGAGGGTCCTCTGCACCACGACGTCCCATTCTTCTGGATCAACCAACCAGTTACCTTTTCCTTTCCTGCCCTCTTGCGTCGACGCGGACAGGGAGTTTCCGACGCTACCGCCTACGGCTGTCCGCCACGCCTTCTCCGCGGCGTCCAACGCGCCCTGAAAATCTCGTCTCCATGCCCGGAGTCTGGAGACAAGACCCCAGCACGCTGAATTGGTCGTGATGAGGGGCGCTACTTCCTCTTCGAAGAGCGCCACGATCTTGTTCTCTACTGAACCTCGCGGGGGCGAGTAGATCTCGCTCTCGCCTTCGCCTTGCCCGCTGCCTGTTGCTGTTACTGCTGGGGCAGGGCTCTTAGTCGCTTCCCGGACCAGGAGAGTCAGGATCTCAGTGTCAAGGGCGCTCTCCGTCTTGCGGATCCGAATGACGTTCCTCACGCCGAGGATGACGTCGTCGAAGGCGGGAGTAGGAGTAAGACTGGCCGCGATAGTGATAACGTTATCCCAGATCTTCCAGTTCGAGTCTGCGATGGTGGCGCCGCGCTTGAAGGCCAGTAGCGCGTCCCTGAGAAGCTGCGAGGCGGTGCGGCCCAGCTCGGCAGCGCGTTTCGTGCTGACCATCTCGTCCATGTCGTGGCCCTCTTCGGCGTTGAGTTTATCTTTGCGCACCTTTGCCTCGGCTATCACTTCGCGATACCAGCTGAGAAGTGCGCTGCCTAGGTTACTCCAGGTCCGCGCGTCTTCGCCCCCAACTATGTCGTTTGCTGAGCTGATGGATCTCTGGAAAGCCTCTGCCGCGTCGGGGAAGTTGCCCAGTCGAAGCTCGATGTCGCCCAATCGGCTCCATAGCTCGGGACTTAGTCTGTTCACGCCAACGGCGAGCTTATAGGCTTCCCGAGCTTCAGCCCAGTCCTTGTTTTTCAGATGAAGTTCACCCAGCGACCTCTGGGCCCGTGCAAAGCGTCGGTCCGATATCTCCCATGCCCGCACGTAATGCGAGGCATCATTCTCCATGTCACCCAGAATGCACCACAGACGAGGTGCGTTGGGTGGAGGAGGTGATCGCTCCGCGCCGCAGAAATCGCTGGGCTTAATAGAGTCGACATCGATATGATCCTCATCGTCGGCTTTATCGTCAGAAGACCCCGAAGAGCGCTCAAATAGTCTCCATCTCACGATGGCCCGCGCCTTCTGCTCTCCTCCGGCGCCGCGACCGCCTGCATCATCCGATGAGGCGGCAGTAGCTAGACATAAGGCAACCTCTGGCCATAGACGTAGACGCTTGAAGATTTCTAATGCCGAAACAAGCGACCCGATAGATGTCCAGGCATACGCGAGCTCCGACTCTAGATGCCACCGTGGCGGCGAGGCCAGCGCATTCACGAATCGTAGTCGCTCTTGTGCCGTGGCAGATTCGGATGGTTTAGGCGCAGGGAAGAACGATCTTGGCTTATTCGTATCTTCCATTTGAATTGCTTCGCCATCCCGGGTCACTTGAATTACAGGCACATCGGTACTGGCATCTGACTGCGAGGTCTCTTTGGGGGGACCTTGCGTGTCAACGATGACTTGGTCTGCAACAGCCTGCATTTGTAATACACCTCTTTCGACCGTCCGACTCCTGTTTAACTCGATCCGTGACCGCACAAGGAGGGCTTGGGTGTATATTTGCCAGTTGACGGCTTTATCGTCGATGACTCTAACGGCAAAGGGAAGTACTTCTTCTAAAGTTAGGGAGTCCGAGGGAGAGAAGGTATCTTTGAGAGTGGCTTCGGTCAACAATATGATTTGGTCTTCCGGACGCAGTTCCGGTTGGCTATCTGGTTTTAATTCCCGGAGTTCAGGACGAATTGTAGACTCGGAGGTAGGGGTCTCGTCGGCATTGAATTGGATCTTTTCAAGTAGTGTATCGTCATTCAGGGGCAGGGCTGATGGCACCATTTTGTCTGCCTCCTTCTCATTCTCACGGCCGGGTGATAGTTGTAAACTCTTCGCAAGAACAACCAGTTGGCTGTAACTGTTTTCTTGGTATCGGGTTCGCTTTCCCAGTGCACCGGAAAGAGCGTAAGTAAACCCGCTGAGTCTGGTCGCGTCCTGGAGTGCCTGCTTGGCCTTGGCTTCATTCCCGAGCATGATATGGCAATTTGCTTCTTCTAACCTATATACGACCTGAGATTCTTGAGGCCATGAGGATTCACCATCCGAATCGAATATGGAAGCCTCTGCATCGGCTAGGCTTTTGCCTATCGGCTCCTCAAGCGTGGCGACATCGCTGAAGCGACCACTCTTGGTGTAAAGCGACCCGGGGCCTAGTGAAGGCTGTGTAAGAAGCCTGTAATGCCAAAGATGGATCCTCAGCCGCATCCAGGAGAGATTCTTAGCACCTGGATCAGATTCTGCGGTGGGTAAAATGTCCCCAGTGACGAAGATGAACCGTGCTAAGCAGAATAACTCGATATGGGGGATATAGGAATAAGGCGAGACACCATCTGTATCGAGAGAACGCTGACAAATAGGGTAAAAACTCTCGATTGACGGTTTTCTTTCTAGAGTATCAGTGGCCTTGGCCGTGCTAAACGCTTCAAGGAAGATGGCATCTAACTGTTTCACATTGTCGAGCACAGGTCCAGTGACATTCGCCTGTAGGAAGGCAGCCAAAGATGCCAATCCGAGGGTAATAGCTGCTTTGATTAATGATGTTTCTGCAGACGACTTGTGGACAGGATCCTGAACTTTTTTCTGGCTCTCACCAACCCTGGGTAGTCTCCGTTGCAACACATCTTGGATGAATAGATTCAATATTTCTTTGGACGGTGCCTCTCCAAGTAGTGCTGTGAAATTACTCTCCGAGGCCGCCTTCTCAAGAGAGAGGAGGACGTCTGGAGAGAAACATTCGGCCGACATGTTACTATCCAGAGCCGAGGAATCGCCTGCTGTGGCCATCCTCACTCTAAACGCACCAATGATCTAAGTATGTTGAGCGGGTATAGAAAGACTCAGCGAAGGGCCGTTCAGGAGATAATGCGATGTTGTCTCCTGTTTGATAAAACATGTAAAGTATTGACTGGGGAAGATGTCAAGCAGTGATAGTCAGATCAATCATAACGCGCTTCTATAACCGTGCGGATACAGAGTCATACATCTAGCTTCAGTCAGAGAACGGTTTGCTCGCGATATGATACTGGACCAGGAGTGTCATAACCCCTAAAATGGCACTAAAAATCTACATAAGAAAAAATAAAACAGCTGGAGTTGCGTTGAGAAATGTGACATAGTGGGGTGAGGGGCAATCGAGGGGCAGAAAAATGGCCTCTCTCTAGGCGCCTACATTAGCACCTACATAGGCCAGTAGAAAGTATCTAGTACTTAGGCGGCTGCTAGTGCACAGACATTTCCCGAGACATTGCCGCAAAATCGGAAGTATAGTGTACCTGCTGATTGGCTTTGTGGTAAGTGCCGACTGCCCTGAGGCGTGCTAGGACGGCCGATAGACAGATAAAGCGCTTCACCAACTTACAAAGTTTGTTCTGCTAATCCAAGCAATAAAGGTAGTAAGGCTGCTCAAAGTCAAACACTCTTGAACGCAGTGGGAGAGAAATAGTCGCAATCCGTCGCACATGATAATTCGCATAAACGTAGAATATGACATTCTGGCGCAAGTCCTATTCCCACCAGCTACTTAACCTATGCTACAAACTCGCTACTCCCGCAGTAGCTATGTATGATGATTACAAAGTTTGAGAATTAAGCACACTTTGTCGCTATTGACCGGATCCAAACACCAACATCGCAGGTGCCTGCTAGAGAGAGCTCATACAGCACTCGTTGCATAGCATAAGAGCTCACATAAGAAGCACTAAGGCATATTGGTCGCTGGCACTGCCAGGTAAGTAGACAGAATCCCAACCGAGTCGTAATACCAGTCGCAATCCCAAGTCGAATGCAGTAGCACTCTATTTCTTTCCCTTCTTACGAGAAGGGACGACTTTAAAACCGGCCGCTTGGATCGTGTTGGCATCATTTGCAGGCTCTTTATGAGAGCTCTTCTTAGCGACCTCATTCCAACCACCTGCGCTGCTAATTTGGGTGTCAGCTGAGGGGCTGCTGACCGGCTGCTTCTCTACGACTCCCTTCTCGGCAAGTTTCTTCCGGCGGATGAACTCCTGGGCAAAGTGCCGTCCGTCCATGGTCTTGGAGTTGGCATAGATCGCATCCGAGATGATTTCGGGGATCAGAGGGAAAGCCGTGAGAGTGGACGCGAAGTTATCGACTACGAAGCGGTTAGTTAGTACATAGACATTCGAGAGACGGTCACCAACAGATAGTAGGCCGTTGTTTAACTTACTGTCCGTAACACCAGTAATACCTCTGACCAACTGGCTGTGTAACCACTTATTGAACTCCTCCATAGCTTCTTGTCGACCGCCGCCTGTAGCTGAGGCATTACTCTTCACTGCCGGGCGAAGCGAAGGCGCCGCTGCGCTTGGTGCAGGCTTTAAGCCCGTGGCGCTGGTCGACCGAACTTGCACGGCAGGCCCAGCGGGGGGTGCCTTGATCTTGCCACCAGCTCCAACCGTCGCCCAGCCCGAGGCAGTTGCTGCAGCCGTAGCATTTCCACTGGTTGGGCTAGGAACGGTAGCACTGGTAGTCTTACTAGCCAAATCTGCATAGCGCTTGCCGCCAGCTGCTGCCAGACCGCTCTGCGCCGCAAGCTCTCTGGCTTTCTGTTTACGCGCCTCTTCTTCTCGCTGGATGTCGGCCAGCGTCTTCTTCTTGTCTGACCCCGCATTGGATGCTGATGGTGTGGGGGTCGCTCCTTTTCCGGCGACGGGTTTGACCCAAGGACTGCTCATTGGCCCTGCGCTAACCGGAGATGCTGCACCCCAGGTGCTCGTAGTTGGCAATCCCGGTGCGGTTGCGGCGACCTTCTCACGCTCACGCGCTGCCTCTTGCTCTAGCATGGCACGTCGCGCTTGGGCAGCCGCCTCTTCCGCCTTAGCAGCCTTGAGGGCTTCTGCTTGCTGGATTTCCTTCAGACTCGGGCCCTTATGCGACTCTGTGTTGCCGTCCTTGGCCCAGGGAGCCAAGGGCGGAATCTGAGTTGAGGTAGCAGAACTAACATCCGGTGTGCCGGATCGCGAGCTCGCAGCATACTGCTCGGGCAAGTTGGACCGGATGCGTTGTGGAGCAGGTGCAGGTAGAGGAGTGGCTGAAGGGGGAGGTGGAAACGGCATGGGCAGTCCGCTGAGTTTTGCAGCGGCAACGGCAGCCTGGGCCTGTTGGTATTCCTTAAACTCCTTGCTCGACGGAGCTGACTCGTTCTTCTTCTTGCCTGCTTCTAGCTCTCCCAGTCGTTCCGCCGCGGTCGGCTGCTCGAGGACTTCGCCGGAACGAGTGGTCTGAGAGGGCACGATGTCCTCTCCAACATGATTCTGAGTGGTTAGCCCACGATCTTGTTCCATGGTCTCGGCATCGTGTTGCGCGCGAAGATGCTTGAATTCCTGGAGTCTGTCGCGGAACCCTTCGTTGTCATCGACCAGATCGCTGACTTCAGGGAGTTGACTGCGCTCGTTGGGCTCTGATGAAGGCACATTAGCTGTTTGCTGAGGGAGGCTCCCGCCTAGCGCTCCCTGGTTGTGTATGCTAGCCAACACTTGGCGCTCGGTCCCGGTCAAGCGGGTCAGTTCATCCTCGCGAAAAACATCGAGGCCTGGACCGGAGTTACCGTGCGCGGCGGGTTGACGTGTGGCTAGCGAATCGAAAAAAGAACCCCCTGTTCCGATGGGGCCAATGGGAGCCTGCGGCGGCACCGTCATCGGCGATGTCATGCTTCCAAAACTTGGCTGACTGTGCAGGCTGTGGGCACTAGAGTGATGGTTTAAACCCGGGACACCTTGCATTGGCATTCTGCCCATTGCTTGCTGGCTAGTCAGATACTCACGTTGCCGTGCCATCAAGTACTGCTCTTCTTGCTTGCGTCTTTCCAAGTTATTTTGCTCCTCGGCTGTCAGAGTCCGGCCAAAGCTGGGAAAAGCCCCAACGAGAGGTGGCTGGATGACACCGCTAGCATTAGGCGAAAATGGACCACTTTGTGCGGGAGGTCCGTGAGGAATACCAATCTGAGGCACCAGGAAAGGCTCACGGGAGTTACCAATGCGCCTGATGAGCTGCCCTAAAGGCTCAAATTCTAAATCCTCAACCTTCTTGACTCGCAAATCCGGGGTAAAGAAATTAGCCTTGTACCAGTCATTCATTTCCAAGCCAGTGAAGGGACCCTGGACATTGCCCTGAGGATCTAAATACGTCCAGCGCATACGGTCAGGCATCACCATGGTTCGTGCCTGAGCAGACGGTGGTTCCGAGGGCGGAACACCCGCATAATTCGGTGTATTGCTCGTAGCGGTAAATGACTGGCCAGGACCGGCGGAAATACCGCCATGAAGAAGCGGTTCCGTAGATGCAGGTGCGCGGTTTGCGTCCGCGTGGGCACCGAACATTCCCGCAAAAACCCCCCTACCGGCCCTCATAGGGCTCTCTGTCTCTCTCGGAGGATCGTTGAGGGGGTTTCGTCCGATGGCACCTAGTGGGTTGGACTGGCGAAGGTCGGGAATTGAGTCACTAAGGTTGTCGGCGTCATGAGATTGCATTTGTGCCTGCATTGCAGCGGGAAATAAAGAACCTAGCTTGCTGCCACGACTGAATGACCCAGAACCGGTCAGGTTCCCGGTTGTTGCAGGGCCGAAGACACCACCTAGATTCCCGAGTCCGGGTGACTGCAAGTCACCACCGACTTGACCGAATAAACCACCAAAACCGGCAAATGGCGCTCTTTCGCGGTCTGGAGTGCTAGAAGAAGGCCACCCAGATAAATTTCCTAAGGAGGGATAGACTTTGGCGCCCACGCTAGACGTTTGACTTCGATCGCTGCCATCAAATGCGTTTTGTGCAAAAGACCGTCCTAACCCACCCCCATAGTTCGAGGTAGGTTCCGCGCTACCGAAGCCGTGAGGTTTATCTGAGCCCTCATCATGCTCACCTCGTTCTCCGGGAGGGCTACGGTAAGGGTTTGTTTCTGAGGGACTGAGTGGAGTAAGATCATGGTCTCCATGTCCGCCCAGGTTCAACCCAGACATCCCGAAATCACCAGCCGAGCCTTTGATGGGCGTATCGAACGACGATGTATGTAGCGGAGGGTGAGACATGGGGGGAGGGCTTGTGTCTTGAGCACCTCCCAACACAGCACTTCCAGAAACGGCTTCGTCACCGAAAGGATCTGTATCAGTACGTGGTCGAGGTCGCCAGGAACGATTCGGGTCGGTAGCAGTGGAACTGTCACCGGGTTTGCTGGACGTGTTATCAGAGCTATCTCTCGTTGGTATGAGATGAGCTAAACGACTTTCGCCACGTGGGTTTCCAGATCTCTTTTCCCCAATGGTTGAGCCCGGTAGCGCAAAATTTCCAAAGCTTCCTAGACCTGGCAACGTGCCCGATGAGGACGTTTGCCATGGGGATGGCCCACCAAAAGCCGTCGTGCTGGTGGCCGTATTGGACCGTGAGACTCCAGCCACAGAAGTAGGCTTTGCGCCACCAGCTCCAGAGGTCGGATCCTCTTCGGGCTCCTCGTACATCGAGTCCTTCATATCCGTATTCCGTCGTTCGAACCACAGCGAAGCGTTATCTCGGGAAGGGCGATTCGAAGATATAGGCGAATTCAGCCCGCCACCGCCGGAAAATGGATTGGTATCGGTGGTCTCCCGACGCCGCGTGCCCGGTCGGGAGGCGGCCGAGGGGGAAGACAGGCCGAAGTTATTAGACGTGCCTTGTGTGATCGATGCCTTCCGACCATTCACGCCTCCTCCCGCATGGCCCCCCTCCTTATTTTGGACTGGGGGCTTCATGGTAGAGTTGACGTCTGAAAAGAGCTGTGACGCCAATATTAGTTAGATTTACTGAGCGAAAATAATTAATGGGGAAGATTCAGGAATGTGGCTTAACCCACCTCTTTTTCTTCCGAGGTCATCTCCTGCAAGCCCACCGCTTTTGTCGATCCCTGTGCATCCCAGCAAATATCAGGCTCTTGGGGAAGCGCATTCGAGTCGGCAGGTTTTCCCCATCCGCGAGATGATGCGCCATTGGCGTGACCAGGATTCCAACCGGACACGAATAGGGCAGAAACATCAGATAACTGGGTGGAAGGGTCCCGTCCCATATTTTCGCTGATGGAGAGCAGTTCCTCGCGAGAATATCTCCGGGGCGCAGCATTTTCAACAACTGTAGAGCCAACGGGCATGGCAGAAATAATGGCGGGATCATCTGAGGGCGCGGCGGACTCTGACATGTTTGGCTGGCTGAAGGCTTGACTCGAAGGAGTCGCAGAAGTTCGACGGAAAGTGAGGGTACCGTTCATGGTGCGTGATGGTCTTGGCCTAGAATGACGATACGGATCAGCAATCAGTAGTAAAAAGAGGGTCAGTGATTTGCTAGGCCGGCATGCAAGCAGAGTAGGTATTTGTGAAATTCGCTGAGCTATGCACGGTGGGTGGAAAACACAGACGACTTCGATAGTCAAGTTGAAACAACAATGCGTGCAATTCTATGTAGAAGGCGACATAAAAATTGTACTTGAGCCGGGCAGATGAGCCATATCGAAGAAACAAGTGATGAGCATAGAGAGAACTTAAAATTCACGTACCACTCTCCGCTCGCGTTGGTGCGTCCATCACCTCTGGTCCCTGATCTCGCATCGCGATTCGAGTTTTGTCCAGCAGCAGCAGACGCGAAACTGGAGGGTAGATTTGGAGCCATTGTGACACAAATAGTGCAGGCGAGGCCGTTCTATACGATAACACAGATAATCACAACGACGGGTTTACTTTGTTCTGTCAAAACTCTCAAGTCTATCGATAGAGTCGAGAGGCTGTGGCAGTGATTTTATGGATGTTGAGCGAGAGGGGTAGACGGACGATGTGACAGTTTTCCGCAGTCTTGTCGTCTTCTCCGGCGTTCTCGAACTTCTCGGCGGTCGCAAAAGGAAGCAAAACAGAAGCGTTGACGAATTGGCTGGCGCGCTCGCGTTTCGTTAGAAGACCAGGAATGAAGAGCCAGGTCGGGTGAGTCTCGAAGCTGCAAGGATACGATTAATGAGTAATTGAAAGAAGATGTCTATGGCATGACAGTAATGACTAACTATGGCCTCAAAGGCAGTGGTCGATTGGCAGATCGGTGGATGGCGATGAAAATATGTGTAGCTGTAGTAAAAGCGGGTGGTTGGTTTTAATCGTCGGGTCGTCGTGAACACAATTGAAAGGTATAATTTTTTCAACGAGTCGAAATTTCTCTAGAGGCAAAGTAGAGTTCGACAACTGGAGCCCGTTTAGGCTTGTACTTGCTGCACGTAGCTCTTCGATAAGAAAGCACGAGCCACAGGGACAATCTGGCGAATTCAGTACATGCGATGGCAATTCTAGTGCATTTCGGCGTGTTCCTTAGAGGGTGCTCCATTAATCCTGATTGGCTACCTAAGACCTTAGAAGTTTATACTACTGTATAGTACGCACCAGGGTACTACCGACAGGGCCACACAGCAACATCCACAGAAACGCTTACGACTCGCCGTCGAGAGGTACTTACCGAAAGTAGACCTGTGGAGGGACCATTGGACAAAAGTTTATAAGGCAACCAACCCTTCCAAGTTTTGCCAAGTCACACTTCTTATGAATAAACAAGTGTACTCTGTCATCATGATGGCCACCTGAGCTATTTACTATGATACTACATAGGTACCTCCCTAGCTACACAGCAGACGCCCTACATGGACAAACGCAGCTGACATGGGAGGTACATTGACGCTGCCTCCTAGGTACCCATCTGCACTGCTGCAAGTATGATAGATATAGGAATAGTCACGTTGACACTCATACCAGACTGCGACGCAAGATAAACCCAAAAGGCAGAGCTTTCAGCCTTGCATTATACAGTACGTACCTACCACCCAATTACATACCTAACCTTACAGCAGATATAACAACCGCTTTTCATGCCCTCATGTACTCGAAGGTAAACGGACACAGATGGAACGTCACCTCTTCACTTCTATACTTCGAAATTTCTCCAGCAAGTCACAAGTTAGAAGACGATATTCGCATCATTCTACATCTGTAGGACCCAAACTCAGATTATGTAATTCTATCTAGCTCGACCAGATGACTAAGTGCATAGGCATACTCGCTATCAAAGTCCTATCCCTCCTATGAAAGCAAAAACACTCCGAGTCCGTACTCTATATAAATAATGCCGCCCTTTGATTCAGTAACATGCTTGAAAATAGATAAAAACTAACAATCCCCCTGGTCTTTATAAACCATGGCAGCACGCACGTGCATTACTCGCCTTCTCCTCAGAATTTCCATTGCTCGCACCAATGTCTCATCAGCTCGCGCGTCACCGGTTTAGCAGTCCGAGCTGAAGGGCTCCGTTCCTTCGTAAGCCTCATATCGAACACGACGGGGCCCCGGCCTTCGGCAGCCGCCATGGCGCGGTACGAATCAAGCAGCTTGATGCCGGGGTTCTTGTCGAGCGCCTGCATGTCGCTGGTCGGGCTCTTGGAGAGCCTGTCAACCCACTCGGCGAAGCTGACCAGGTCAGGAATGCGCTCCTTGCCGTAGAACTCCTGGACAGCCGGGGCCAGTTCGCTCCACGTAGTCGCGGATGGATTGACGCCGTGGTAATAGCCGCCGATCTCGTCGGCAGGGACCTTTTGTGAGATGCCGACGACGTCGAGGACAAGCCCCGCGATACTCTCGCATGGTGTCCAGTCTACGCGATCCATCTTGCCGAGCGTCTTAGGCAGAGCGCCCAGATACAAGCTGCTCGCGATGATAGAGGGTAGCCACTCTTGCTTGTTCCAGAAGCCAGCGTCGGCCTCGGGCCCAGCAATCTGACCAACTCTAATGATGGCGGCCGGGAAGTTGCCCGATCGCGCTACATCTTCGAGAATCAGACTTCCGATCTGCTTGCTGCGCCCGTAACCGTTCCCGGGGAGTGTCAGGTCCTCGAGTCGCTTCTCTGGCAATAAGCCAAGGCTCGGGTCCCAGTTGTCTCCCGTACCGATCGAGGAGATAAAAACGACAGCAACGCGCTTGGCGGCCCGCGAAGCGAAGTCGGCCACGTGGCGAACCCCCCGTAGGTGTGGCTCAAAGGACTCGATGGGAATGTTGAAGTTGACTGGCCAGGCATTGTGGATAAACCGGTCTGCAGTCTCGAGTAATTCGTTGTATATCTCTCGCGGGAGCCCAAAATCAAATCGTGACATGTCAGCCTGTAACAGCGTACACTTGGATTCGTAGTCAATCGCCAACCCGCGCTCCTTCATCGCCCGGCCTTGGCGCTTATTACCGCCATCCTCCCCTCTGTTAAGACAGATAACTCTCTTCACAGCAGGGTTTCTCACCATCTGATCCAATATGTAGGATCCCAGCATACCCGTAGAGCCGGTCAAGACGACCGTCTGCCCTTCATCGGATGGATCTGGCCGATCCTGCTTTGCCTCGGAAAGATCGCTTGTGTATTTCCGCCACAAAGCTTCCATCGCCTGGATTTCATGATTTTCATCATCCACAGGTGTGTAAGTATCGCCTTGGCGGACGATAGAGAGTATGTATCTTGCCAATTTCGCTGGCGTCGGGTTGCCATAGATGACTCGAGTTGCCATAACGCCGGCATCGATCGTAAAGCCCGCGGCTCCCAGTCCAGCACGAAGCAGCCGAGACGCGCTGATGACTTGCATACTGTCGACCTATTCGATAAAGGTTAGCAAATCTCGGTCTTTATAAGCCGTGGACGGTTTGTAGGATATCAACATACACCTCGTGAAAAGAAATCAGCTTCTGGTTCGAGCTTCTCTTGCGTGCCAAGTCTATTGTAGAACAGGTTCTGGATCGACTCGGTCAAAGCCTCTTCGGAACTTAGATCTATACGGGGAGCGTCGTCGCTGGAGACCTGGCTGACTCGCTCATATAGTTGGTCGATTTCGTCTTTGTACAGTTTCAGCGTACCGGCCCTCTGAATTGTTCCCTTGCCAGCGCGCAAGAACGGCTTCTCTGGAGACGACATCATAATGAACTCCCGCCCAATCTGACCGTGGGCAACCGTCTCCTTGTTTGCCGCAACAACTAAAGGCCACACTCTATCGATGAGGGCTTTTTCTTCATCCTCATTCTTGGGGAGAGTAAAAGGTTCCAGTAACAGACAAGGTTGGAAGCGACCCGCCCCAGCTACGAGAGCACCCTTGATCTCAGGGTGATCGGTAACTATTGCTTCTATGGTCACCGGGTTCAGCTTCTCTCCGTTGGAGAAGACGATAATATCTATGAATCGAGCGTTAGTCAAGGAGCCAAGCAAAACTCTTTTCTTGAACTTCCCCTGGCTGAGCCTGCCGGTGACCGTTGTGACGAGAAGAGATAAGAAATAATTTTGAGCTTGGGGAGTATTCACTTACTATCTGCTCGTCCGTAATAAATCCAGTGATCCGGTAGTGTGGGGTGCGGCTTATATAAGTCTTTCGTGTCGTACTCGACCGCTTCTGGGAACGTGTAGAAGAAACCTTGAAGACCAGGGTGTTTGTCTTTTCGAATGCACACCAGCTGATATACATCATCTTCGCCCTCTATCTTTCTCCATTCCGCCCCAAAGTCTTCTGAGTGTATGATGACTTTTGTAGGGTAGTCAGCATAATATTTAAGCAGATCAAATATCGGGGCAATTGGCTTTATAAACTCACAGTATTGCCATAGCTTCGGATCTGGCTGTAGATAGATAGGGAAGGGGAGAAACCTGCGGAGAATTGTGAGCTGGTATTTAACGGCAAAGTTTGTCAAGGACAGGTGCTCACTCTGTAGCAGATATTACATTAGCGAGATGAACTCCGTTGCTGACGAGTCTGTTTCCTGCTTCTCTGGCCAGGTTTCCTATCAAGTCATCAGTCGCCTGTCTTCATTGCGTGGGAATACGTGTGTTGTGATCTTGACTTTACTCACCACCACCAAAGTACACGATTTTCAATTTACTCAACACCGCAGTATGTTCATTGCTTTGACTCATGTCCTCTAAGATCGCAGGTCTGCGGGAAATTTTCCGAGTTAGTAAGTTCTCTCTCTCTCTCTCCTTTTTTATGGATAATAATAGTAGTATCTTCATAGAATTAGCTCAAAGGAAAGCAACTTACGGAAGCATTGCCCCCTGCGCATCAAGGTTCTCCAAACATTCGGCCACAGAGTCTGAGGAGACGGGCCGATCCGGCAGGCCCAATGCAATCGGTGTCCCAAAGAACAGAGAGATGGTCAAGAAGACGTATAAACCGGCAGCATGGAAAAGGGGCACTGGTAAATAAATAAAAATAAGTCAGCCATTACTCACACAAGTTTCGCATCGTGCTTATCCATAATGCTCAAAGTGCGAGGCATGCAGCAAGAACTTACTCGGCACAAAACTCCTATTAATCCCATCACAAAACCCTCGCAGGAAGATCTTCCTCCCTTCCCATTCCGGCATGTCGTGGTATCTGTCCGAGATGGCGATCATACCCTGGCGCACTACAATGGGCTTGGGGATACCCGTCGATCCGCTCGTGTGCAGGACACATAGCGGATCCCACTCGGCCTCCTCGAACGTCTTTTCGTGGTAGGGGAACGGCTCCACATCCTCGTCCGGGAACCACGCTTCTAAGGGCCCCGTGGCTATAGCGCGCATTTCTCTCTCTTGCAGCCACGGCTGCACCATGTTGCGGTGGGATTCCGGGAACACGATGACCCGGCATTGCGTCTTGTCGAAGAGACTGAGCTGCCCTTCTTGCGAGTTTCTGGGGGAGATGAAAAGAACCTGTTATGTTTGTAAGTAAATAAATTGCCTACTTAGACGAAGACATGTGTGTGTGATGTTACACTGAAAGAGCGTATTTCGTACCTTATACCCAGCTTTGACGGCAGCAAGCACCATCACCACATAGCGAGCGTCGTTGGGGCCAATATACGCTATCGTGGGGAACGTACCAGCCGGAGCAGGGCCGCAGCTCTTGATGATCCTGTGAGCCACGTAGTTGATGGCATTGGCGTATTGCTTGTACGTTACGGGCTTCCAGCCGTCTTTCGGGTCGGAGCTCCGCGGTATCGAAAAACATTCTCGCCCCGGATCCGTGCGAGCGACCTCGTCGACGACGTGAGGAAGTAGACGACGGCCGTAGGCCTCTTTGGCAGTGCCGTGTTGTTCAGTTGCGCTTTCTTTTTCTTGCATGATTCCCATAATTAGCCTGTTACGTTTAATGTTTTTATGTATGTATGAAAAGAGATGCGAGTAAATGAGTAAATATTTTGATATGTACTGTGTTTTCCCCTGGACTCAAATCGAGAAAGCAAGTATTAGTGTTTACTTAGGGAGCTATGAGAGAAGCAGAAGAGTGATAATGATGTTGTTTATTTTTGTTTTGGTTGTGTCTTTGGTAATACTAAACTGCTTCTTCGTCAAACTACTCAATCTCAAAGACTCTGCTCTGTTCTTATACCCATTACTTCCTACTACGACTTTTAGTATCAACCACCTTTAACGCGCCTACGCTTTTAAGTCAAAAGGGCGACGAGATCGCGAGCTAGGGCGATAGACAGGGTTGCAGTGCATCTGCATGCTAATATAGACCGAGCATGTAAGGTCAGCTCAGCTTGCAAATCATCTGCACCTACAGATGTAGGCAGGTAAGTAAAGGCGTACGAGGTACCTGAGGTACGCCGCAGCCGGAGTCTTAGTCCCAGTACGGCCCATAGAAACACTATGGAATTCTGATATCATACTTCCACTTAAAAGTCGGTTTAAATATGTAAGCAGCGTGTCGCGCTGCGAACGGCTCAAACTCAAATTTTACAATACTCGTAGTACAACAGTCGCAGCTACAGTTCCAGGCAAAGAGATAAGTATAGTTATTAGATTCAATAGCAATACTGTTGTGGGTGCAATTGTTGAACGAAACCCAACAAACCTTGGCACATTAATTTCGGGCGTAGATGAGCAAGACTAAACGGATGAGTAATCGTGCATAATGGTTTACTCGAAGTGCCGAGCGGCTGTGGCTACCCACAAAAGAGGGAAATAGCAGATTAGGAAAGGCAAGCCGGCTCCGACAGAGGTACTGGGGAAAGAATCACCAAAGTGGTACACCTCAAGGGAACAGAAAAAATATAAGTCTGGTGGGAATACAGCACGTCACAGAAAAAGCAAGTGAAGTAAAGCATGCCGGCTCTGCCGCCCACTCTTGTCTCCACCCAATTACCCCGTTGCCGTTTCGCGCCGTTCCTCGCGTTTCCGAGGGGTGCCGAGACCAAGCGATCACACTCACAAACAAGAAGAGTTAGACACCTCGTTGGGAAGCAGCCAGTAATTTCTTAGTGTACGGCAGTGATAGCTATGATGAAGGAAAAAAATACGGGTGTTCATTATTTCTACTAAGATAGCGAATAGTGTCAGACGTAAACCAACCGCGCTACCGTACCAACGCCGATTAGACTTACCCGAGCTTCACGCCACCGTTACAAGGTCGCAGCAGAATATGTTCCGGAGCATCTATACTCGGCCACCACCCCTTCTACATTATCTAGTGTAAACAAACTGTACAGAAATATGCTCTACGGGGTACTTCAGATACACGCCTGGCCCTAATGTACCTACCTATAAATATGGATATAGCCGTGCAGTTTTACGTTAGGGTGTCGATCCTCCCCTTATCCCCCCGATGACCACTAGATGCCAAACTAGTCACATAATTAAGTTGCCTGAGTCACACGGCGAAAGACAGTTCGAATTTTTTATTCCCGTTGTCTATAATATTTCCGTTATGCGTAGCCCGAGCGCGAGGTCAGACTTCAGCACTACCTACCTACTGATTCCATTCCTATAAACCTGAGTACAACGTCTTTAAGTATGTACCTAACCTTAGTATAGCCCGCAGCTTGCTCTCATGCGACGCCTAAATGCGTCTGGTCTGTGACGTAGACTTTCGTTCATTCATATGTAGTGGATATTCTATCTACAGACAGAAGGGTGAGAAAGACTTGACTAGGTTTGTCGTCGCGTGCCTTTCCTAGCCTAGCTCGTTAATGCATACTACACGTGTGTATGCATCTATTGCCTTACGCGCGCCAAGTGCTGTAGGGTAGGCTATTTCAACCGCCGTTCGCTACGGCCCGACTTATAGGACCTCTTAGTAAGGTAAACACCTCCTTCGTAATGGTGTATTGTTAACTAGTATGAGAGAGAGGGATATTGAATATGGTATACCCACTAATTAGAGGGGGATTATAACACCTTCTAGGCTGAATCCCGTAGTCCGAACATATCGCTAGGCCCATCTGCGACTCTGCTACTACTCTAGGTCCTAAAGGAATGATGGGCTCTGAGGGTAGAAGGGGGGACGGTATCATCGTTAATCACTAGTCTGGAGCTGGAGCTAGACATAAAGGGGTAGGTAGGTAGATATGGAAGCCCAGAGACATCTATTTAGTCTGACCTTGGCGAAACCCCCCGAAAGCTTGATTTGGGACTAAAAAGGCTCCGGACTATACTCCGGGTACCAGTCATTGACATGTCGGATACGTGTTTTTCGCTGCAATAATCTATAACCTGAAGAGTTCATCCACAACATGTATGGCTGATGGGAAAAGAATGCGGAGATCCAGCTTCGGATCCCACATATGTGTTTGCGCGGAAGCTTATATTGCAAAGAGCCTCAAGCCTCCTGGTATATACTTGTAGCAATAAGACTGAATACCGGACTTCAGTTACTTACACAAGTCGCACGGTACGCGGACCCAGTGTCCTCAAGATCCTCTCGTACCGCCCATCCAGATCCAGCGTCGTCCAGGCCTCGCCCCGACCGCCGTCCGAGAGCCTGAGAATCTTATCCCACTGGGCCTGGGTCGGCTCGTATCGACAGTTGAACTCGTCGCTGATGCAGCGAGCCTCGTTCTCCATCATGCCGTGCACGTACGCGTCGCCCAGTAGCTCGAAGTAAGGGTCGACTTTGTTATTAGCGGACTGCTGCTGTTGTTGCTGCTTCTTCTTACTAGAGGTGCCTTCCTTCTGAGAGGGTGCTGGAGGGTCTGGGAGGCGGCGCAGGACTAGTGCAAGCTCGTAGGATTGGAAAATCGCTATCTCGTCGCCGACTTGCGCTATTCGGGGTACGAGACAGAAGTACCCGTATCTTGTGATCGCGAAGCGGAAGGTCTTCGTTGCGCCAGATGATTCGAATGCCGCGTTCATCTCTGCTGTCTTGGAATTGGAGTCCCAATATCCTGGGCACTTTCATATTGTTAGTGTTGGTGTTGGTAGGTCGCCATATAGTACTACTCGGCCCGAAGTGAGAGACGTGCCTCTATACAACTAGCAAAGAATGGATGAGAAAGACTGCACTTACGCCCTGTTCGTACCACTTGAAAAAATCCTCCCAATGTTCCTTGACATACTCTGAACGTACCGTCTCCTGTTGAGCATTGCAAGACATAATAAGTGTTAACTTGTAAGCATCTAGCAAGCTATCGCCATGGATATAATCCGGCGTTTCCAAGGTCTTGACGTAGTCTATATCCTTTCTGATAGTAGCAAAAATAGCCTTGATATTGGTTTCAAGGTCCCCTTTGTCGGTATCGACGACATCTCCGACATACGTGATCTCGTCGGACATGAGCCCTTTAAACGAGGCGAAGCTTTGAAGCAGCGACTTGTTCACCCCCCTGTATGCCTTCAACTCTTCTGTCATAGGGAACTGCCTCTTTCGACCTTTGGGCAGCAGGCTTACGACTTTGCTACTGCTCGCCGAGGTCGAGGACCGAACGAGTGCGGGATGGCTGTTACCCCCAGCCTTCCATGAGGTCGCACGAGCTATCATGAAGTCGCTCTCTTCCCTATATCGATAATCCGGAGCCCATGAAGGGAGGCCCGTGTCGGGTTCTTGTCGGACCTTGCCGGCGTTTTGCAAGAATCGCAACGCGTCGGCTTCAAGGAATCGTCGAGCAACATCGGTATACTAGGATGTTTATGGTCAGTCAGTCGCGACTCCTGGGGCCCAGCAAGAAGCCAAAGAAGCCCGTGAGATGCATTTTATCCATCGAAGTGCCCGAGACACGTGCCGGCATCGAGGATCTTAAGAGTAGGACTTACTAGGATCTGCCACGGTACTCGGTAGTCAACTTCAAACCAGTGGTGTCCATCGGCTATGATGTTTCCCATTGCGTACACTCTGTCTCGCGCATCTGTTGCCTGGTAACGAGAGACGTACTCGATTAACCCTTCGAATCCTAATGCGACGTCGCTGGGGCCATATCTCTCTTGGAAATAATAGTGTCGCGATCGCTGGATTATCCTGACAGCCTGTATATTGTTAATCGTCGCGCTAAGTCGTTCATGTACGTAATCTGGCCATGTCTCTGTGTACCTTGGGCACATGATCCACTGGAAATCAAATAGTTAGTAGTCACTCTGAGACTATAGAAATTTTGAGTTCTAAGGTCAGCATCGCGATGTACATAGTCACTTCCACAGGTGCAATGACGGAAAAAGGCGATTGCCTACAGCTAGAGCGAATATGTTGTCCCAATCTACAGCGTCCGGACCACAGACTACTTTGACATCACTGGACAACGAGGCTTCCTGTTGAATCCAGACGCGAGAAAACCACTGCCGATTGAGGAAATCCACGATGCCGACTGCGAGATCCTGCAAACGACCCGCATCGATGTCCTTGTTGAACGAAGGGTCGAAGAAATAAGATTTCTCGGCAAACCTATACCAGTTTGTGCCATACTGGCAGTACGAGAACTCATCGACGAACTTCTTGGCGTCAAGCGATGCGGCGTATGCCATGGTGGCAGAGCTGTGCTCGTCCGGCCGCCCTATCCACACCCAGGTCGCCCCCGCGCGCCGATAGATCTGATGCATGATGGAGACCTGGGCGGCGCGCTCATCAAGATTGCACTGATTGATGCAGATGGCGTCGATCCAGACCCTCCGGGGCCGGTCGGGCCGGCGGAGATCGACCATCATGTCGAAGGCATTTCGTTGTACCCAGAGGTGCGAATCACCGCAGTTAATCCTCTCCGGGTTCACGGGCGCGCCCCATGTGTACGAGGTGGCATCGTAAGCTGCCTGGGCCTCGTCTAGCGTCGTGGGGAGGAGCTCGGTCTTCAGGGGGTCACCGCGCTGTCCTGGGTGGATGACAAGAAGTCGAAAGGCCAAATCACCCTGGAGATTTTTGTATATAGCGGAAGCAGCGTCTGCGTTCCACACATCCATGATCACAAACGTTTATTTAATCAAGACCCTTTGTGATTACAAGGTCGAGTTTATCCCAGATTAGGTAGAGATTGTTCGTTAGGCTGAGATCTGTTCCGGATTTGCTCCCGCGACAAGCCAGCGTAGCCCAGTCTTATCCCTTTTCAGGTTGGCCGCATAAGCAATAAGCAATGCTAGTCGTTCATGCCAAGAATGGATAGGGGTCGCAGAGGCCAGAAGTGTGATGTTCAAACAAATCTTCAAGACTACATGGATGTTCGCTCTGAGGAACTGATTGAGTTCTTGACGTTGCACAATTTCGGTATTGCATAGTGACGGACAAATTTATATCTTACGGTTATTTTAACGTGGTGTTTCAAAACTTTTCAAGGCTTGTAGAGCATATCCCTGTGCATTTAAGTAGGACAAGTGCAAATACACACTCGCACACATATATGTTCTTATAAATGCGATATGAATTTTATCTTATTCGCCAACAGCTATCGCATTTACCTGCAAACCAAGACGTGAAACCGAAAACAACAGAACTACCGATCTAAAACGACCACCAAATTTCCTTTCCTTTTAGTCCCTTATCAACTTTGCGTCTGAAATACCTCTTCTGGTGATCTACCGGCCAGAGCATAACCGCCTTTTCGAACTCTGCCACAACATTAACCTCAATATTACCAGTATCGCCGCCGGACTCGACATCCTTCAGGCCTGCGCAAATCTTAGCAGCGCCCTCCAGATGGCCGGGGCAATGCCAAGCGTTCGGTTCGGCGTCCGGCTTAGCAGCCGGGAGTGAACAGCACTTAGTACAAAGCATCATGCATTCGTCTATGCCCAGGTCGGTGCAGCAGGCCGGTAACCGCGTATCGGCGGTATACTTGGCCCTCACGCTGCTGCTCCCTTTGGTACTGGTAGCAACCACATTTTTGAGAGTCTTACGACCCGCAGGACAGAACGTCTTCCAGACAAATCTCTCCAGCGTCTTTGGACAGGGTTCAATCCAGCGCTTGGTGCAGAACCTGTACCCGGATGACCGCCATGTCGGACAGCCGCAGGGAAACGTGGCCATCCAATAATGACACATTGTCGGCTTGCTATCTACTCACCTATCAGAGTACTTACTCTCTTAGAGTTGAGCAAAGTTGCCGGTTCGACGTTAAAGTCAAGAGGCTTTAGACTCCCACGGTTGCCGAAATGCGGTCGTTGGTTTGACTGTGAGAATAATAGAAATAAGAAAACAGACCGAACCGGTCGGTGTCGAAGTCCTGATGGCTTTCCATAAGTACTTATTATTTGGCTACTTTGTTCCAATTCCCTTGTGTTCGCAGAACAAGCCACTACATAAAAGAAACTATTGCCTTGTTAGTAAAGAAAACTAAAGATTTGAAAGGCTACCCGAACAATGACATAGAAACGACAAGCATGGCTTTATGATAGGACCGTGACTGGATATATTTTGTTGTCAACAGATATTTCTTCCACAGGCGAAGGTTGCCCACAGCCACAGGTCACCCCCGTTGGTATAGGTAATGACTCAATAATGTTGGTGCAGGGACTCGCATCTCAAAATCTAAGAAATGTGGTCAAGCCATCTGTCCGCTTGAAATCATTCACGCATGTACTTATTTATTGATCTAGTCTGCATATTTATACTTTAGGTACAGTACTAATACAGACGTACACACGATAGGAAATATGTAACCATTCTACCTTTGCACTCGCGTATGCGCCAGCCCCTATGGAGAGGCGATTTTGGAAGTCGTGGTTTACGTACGAGACGGAAGAGAGATACGCTACAAGGCGGCTGCCATATCACTGGCGTAAAACGTGAATAACTCTTTATCTTAAAATCATATTTGGCATGTCTATCAATCGAGGGAATCTAATTGAACAACCGCTCTGTCTGCTGCCAATGGTATCCTCACGACCGAGACCTCTGTGAACCATCTATCCTGGGCCTCCAATTCCAGGAAGACAACTTCAGTAATCTTGGTCAACCATACTTGGGCACACTGCTTTTGGTTGTCATTATCTACCAACCATACAGCGCTAGCATCATGTGAAAAGAAACAACATGCCCCGCCCATGCAAGACCCGACTTTTTGCTTTCGTTGCACATACGACAAAGGAAATTAGCTATATCATTCCCGCATCACGGGGTATTAGGTCGTTCAATGAACATGTAAGAAAGATGCGACAAGTCTGATCCATCGTCGGACCCGGAGTCATCCAAGTGTAGAGAGTAATTTAGTCGTCCTCATCGGAGAAGACTTCCTCACCACGCTTCCGGCGGGCCATGCGATCTGAAAACTTATGTTAGCAACTGATTCGGGTGATAATGAATGGCCATGTGTGTATCACTTACCCTTCTTCTTCTTGCGAGCCTCGGAGCTGGTCAGCTTCGCCTTCTTCTTGGTAGAGACTATCTTGTTGCCCATGGCATCGAACTTCTCCTCCTCATCATCCTCGCCAGCCTTTAGACGAGGTCCAGAGCCCTGACCCTGCACCCAATTGTGACCGGAAGGAGTCATCTTACCGTCCATGACGGCCCAGACTTCCTCAGTAAGATCCTTGGTGAACTCGGCACTGTGGGTAATGATGATGACACCACCCTCGAACTTCTTGAGGGCTTTTGACAGAGCACCGAGAGAGTCACGATCCAGGTAGTTGGTGGGCTCGTCGAGAACGATCAAATGAGGGCGTTGCCATGAGCAGGCAGCAAGGACAACCTTGACACGCTGACCACCAGAGAGACCCTTCATACGAGAGTGAGACACCAACTCGGCGTCAAGGCCGAAGTTGGAACAGTGGGCCTCGATCTCCTTGCGGACCAGAGGACGGAACTGGCCGGAAGCCAGGGCCTCCTTCATATCGACCTCAGCGACCATCTTCTGGTGGGATGCGAGCAGTTCGGTACGGGGCAGCCAAGCATTGTCGGCCGTCATCATAGGCACCCAACGCTCGTTCTTCATACCAACGTTCTCGCCGAGGGCGAACGAGCACTCGTACTCGTAGCTGTTCTTGAACTTTCTTCGGCTGTTGATACCGATGACACGTCGCTGAGAGCCATCGATCTTGAAGATCTTGTCCATGGCCTTCTCGTCGTCTTCGGTGATGATCTTGTTGGCACGGTCCATAGTCTCGCGATCTTCACCAGTCTGGAAACGCCACTGGATGTACTCGGAAGGAGTCTTGTCGAGGTGGTTATCGATGTGGGCAAATGCGTGCTGCTTGATGTAGGCGATACGGATGTTTTCGTGCTGGTATATTTCACCGGCGGTCGGGATAAGCTCACCAGTGAGGACATTGATCAAAGTCGACTTGCCGGCACCGTTGGGACCAATGACGGCAATACGAGAACCCAGGGAGCACTGGAAAGTGATATCCATAATCTGGGGCTTTGGTGTACCAGGATACTGGAAGCTCATCTTAGTGGCTCGCAGAATAGCCTTGGCCTTAGTCTTGACACCCTCGAGGAAACCAGGCTCGGGGAAGGTGAACTCCATCTCGGATTCTCCAAGCTCGTAGTACGACTTGGCGTGAGGGTTCTTGCGAACGAACTCCTTCAGGTTACCCTTATATCTCTTAAGCTTGAAACGCTCGTAGTGGATAATGTACTGGGTAACATTGTCCAAGAAGCCACTGTCGTGGGAGACGATGATGGATGTGCAAGGAGAGTTGATGAGGTAGTCTTCGAGCCACTTGACGTTCTTCACATCCAAGTGGTTGGTAGGCTCGTCCAGAAGCAGGATATCGGGGGCCTCGAAGACAGCACGGCACAGAGCCAACTTCATCTTCCAACCACCAGACAGGGCAGAGATAGCACCAGAAATCATTCCGGTTGTGAAGCCGAATTCGGCGAGGCGGGCCTCGACCTCTTCCTTCGAGGTAGAAACACCAGCCTCCTCGAGCTTCTTCATAGTCCACTCAATCGTGGTCATCTCAGTATCAGCCGAGTCAAGATCGTGCTCAACGAATACAGTCTTAACCTCGCTCTGCTTAGGGAATCCTTCAACCTGCTCGTTGTTGATGGCACGCATAAGAGTAGACTTGCCGGAACCGTTGGGACCGCAAAGACCATAGCGACGACCACGCTTGAGGCGCAGGTGAGTCTGGTTAAGAAGGATCTTGGCACCGTACGCAAGCGAGAAGGTGCAGTTGCAAAGATCCTCACCATCATCGTCGTCCTCTTCCTCAGCAGCATCTTCCTCGATGCCAGGAGAGGCGCGCCTACGGAGAGCATCAACAACAGCCTCAGCTGCATCATCACCAACAAGGACGGTAACAAATGGCTTGACGGCACCAGCCCAGGTCGTAGATTCAACCTCCTTCTCGTCAACGAGCTGTCCACCAATAGCAGCGGCGTATTCGGCAACAGGGCCGAGCTTCTCGAGCACGGCAGTGTGCTTGGAGGGGATCACGGCCTTCAGGTGGGCCAACACAGTGTCGATATCACCATCATGGCGGACTTCAGGAATCTTGCCATCCTTGACATCACCGACGCGGGTGAGAGTGTCCAAAGCCTGCTTGGTTTTCTCACGAGCCTCGGGGTCGGCCAAGGTCTCGTAGTTCTTCTGGAGACCCGGCATCATCTTGGGCAAGAACGGGGCAACAATGTTGGGATCGTCGACAAGCTTGCACATGTTGTCGACAATGACGGCAGACTTACGCTTGATGGCGGTCTCACGCTCAGCAAGACCACGATCGAGCAGAGGAACCATCAAGGCGAGAGTCGGTTCGTGAACCTCAGTAACGAACGTAGTAGCACCCAGCAAGTGAACGGTCTCTGGGACATTCTCGGGCTTAGCAATACACTTGATAAGCTCTGGGATGAAGCGCTCGATATCTCGGTTGACAATCAACTCGCAGATCTTCTCCATCGTCTTGTAGGCACGCTCCTTGACCTCCTTCTTGGTGTCCCACATAGACTCAGAGATCACGGGGATCAGGTCGGGGACGCGGTAAGCAAGCTGGGCAGGGGCGGTGCGAACGAGAGTCTCGATGCAATCAAGAGCGGCCATCTTCTCGGGCCACTTTTGAGCGGTCAAGATTGAATTTGTGATGTGGGGGAGGATAGCCTTCACACCGTTGGGGTTGATGGCCTCAACAATGGCGATGGTAGCGGCAGTGGCGGCATTCTTGACAGCCGTGATTTTGTCACCAATAGCGGACAAGACTAGAGGGAGAAGAACGACGAGGTAAGCTTCGATGGCGGCCGAAACTTCGGAGTGCTGAGCAATGGCCTGGATGGCAGTGGCAGCCTTCTCCCGAGCAGCAGCATCCTTCTTGTTAGTGAGCTGCTTCTTCAGAGCCTCGACGGTTCTAATTCAGAGACAGTTAGCATAAGAACACAAAGACCAGAAAAGCGCCAGTGCATAGTGAGCTAAATCGACAAGAGAAAAGAAAGTCTCTGCGAGTTGAACTAGGAATATTGCATAGAGATCATATTGATGAGACATCTTCCAACAAGAAATTTACAGGGGTTTGTACCACAGAAAGTGGCGATAATCAGATGTGCAATCCTAGCGACATTGGGTGTATGCGTAGCGCTACATTGTAGGCGGGTTAAGTGAAAAATAGTAAGACTGGGTAGTGATTTTCGGTCTCCCCGCTGCTAAAAAATTGGTGGGGGCACAAAAATCAAGCGGGTCGTAGTATCAGGGTAGAAAAAAGGAAAGCGAAAAGGCTGAACGCGGAGCATGCTGCATTTGATTGACGCAGGGATCCCGAGACCGTGCTGTCTTGGGATCCCAAAAACTTCTTCACTAGGCTTGAACAGAAAAAGCAAAATAGAAGGAGTTTTCTTACTTTGTGGGAGCCGCCTGGTCCTCAATAGGTCCATTGATGAAAGAGGCGAGCGCAACAGATGCGTCCTTGGTAGCAGCAGCATCCTTGGAGATGGTGAGCTTTTGCATCAGGTCATCGAGGACCTTGATGGACTGGGCGTTCTCAGAAGGCATGTTGAGTGAGTTCCCGGTGATTTGTTTTGATGGTATAAGGTTGTGGGTTGTTGGGGAGGCGGGTATCGTCGTCGGGATTTAGAGATCTAGAGAAGGAATCTATCGAAGTGAATCGTTTTATCCGGCCGATCGTAGGTAAAAGAGAAACCGTAAATCTAATGTCTCGTAATATGTCGTAGCTGGACGACAGTGTAGCCACGCAGCGTTTGTTTCCTGACGGAGGTATCAGAAAACAAAATCTGCTCTATCCTGGCTTCTAGTAGGGTCCTAGTAACAGGAAGGACAAGTGCCTGAGTTGAGGGAACTCAGTTCTATCTTCCAAACAAGGAGGAACAAATGGGAGATAGGAAAGGAAGAAAAAAGGTTGTTTGGGAGGAGAGTAGTGGAAGGGACAGAAAGAAGGAGGGGGAGGGTTGTGGGCTAGTTTATATTATCTCTCAGTGGATAGCCTTTGCCTCAGAAAAAAATTTGGTTTTTTTTTTTCCCCTGCTATCTCACTTTTCTCCGATAAGATATCAATGCACATGCACATTCATGTATCTTGTGCCCTATCCACGTAATGGAGGGTTACACGACCCAATGATTGGCGGGCATGAATGGTATTCCTCAATCCCACCTTGAAACTCTATAATGGAGGGGCAAAATAAAGATTCAGGTGGGATGGTGGGTTCCGTTGTCCTGGAGCCCTGGCCCAGGCGCAGGAGCTGGTGGAACCCTCCAGTGGCACACTACCTAGGCCTAAGGCTTTTTGGAGGGTCCAGCTATGAGGCAGTAAGCGAATCAGCATTGAATGATTTTTTCAGATCCCATCTGGTTAGATACATTGTGCTAAGTACGCTAAAGCACGTATTACAGGGTACATTTTGAAAGTTTAATTGCGGGCACCGCCACTTTCTCTATGACCTTCCTCATGTACTAACGTACTACAAACCACTTCTATCTCAATTGCATACATTTGTTTGTCCTCATAACAACGGGAGCCGGTCAAATCGATTGACAAGGGTGTTTTACGTGTACGATTCGAGCCTCCATATACGTGTACCATTTAAACCCTAATTTGAATGACGCATCCTGAATGCTGAAAAGGAAGAGGTCGAGGGAGGCATGTCCACAATTGTTGAGAGCATGGTGCACACGCAGTCATATTACTCAGTCCGTTCCCTGAGTGTCCAAGCAACTTTCAAGTTGCCATGCACCGCAAGCCAATCCAAATTATGGTGAGCGAGTAATTTGACAGGAGTCAACCAAAAGTAGTAGGTAATGATCCGGGTGCTGTCCGGGTCAAGAAAGCGGTGAAGCCAGAGTCACATTAATCTTTCTTTGTCAGAAACTACCCGTTTGCCACAATTCAGTTTCAAAAATCCCTGGCCTCTATTCCAAGTCCCCGCCAAATCAGGGATCTGTACTAGGCACACGAGCGTCAGCACTGACCTACTTTTTTCCGGGGAAAATAATGTTTTCTCTATCCTACTTATGTCGCCAAACGTCGACAGTAATTTCTACATCGTATTAATCATGCGTAGGTAGTTAAACGTTAAAAGAAGCTTAACCTACCTAGTTCAGCGCTCTCGACATGCGTAGGAGATGGACTTAATTTACGTGCCAACCCCCAGTATAGTGTAGTAGGCAGCATCGGCTGCTGACACGGGGTACCGCCGCAAAATAGGGCTTGCAGACCAGAAGCCCCCAACAAAGGGCTTTTTTGGTGATCATCCCGAAATAGTACCTAACCCTTGATGCGATCCTGCATGCATACAGCTTATAGCCCCCCCTTGCACAAGGAGCGGCACTGCCGAACTAGGCTGCCCCCCTTTTCTACATTTTGCTGTGTCATTCACAATATTGTATACTGGTCGATAGTCTTTTTTAGATTCTTTATAGATATGTATAAATAGGCATATTCATGGCAGTAAAGCATCGGCTCATGTACTCATCGGCCAAGTTATGAACTTCCATTTCCCCATCTACAGTTCATAAACGAACTGTCGTTGTCGCTAGACAGCAGGGCTGATAACACGAGACATTAGATGAATAATGTTGTTATATGCTCATGATATGAGCACACATGTCTCTTCACCAGCTATTCCCTCGAATCTTGAATTTAGCATTTTTATTAAAAGGTAAACCTTTTCGAGCCCGAAATTTTCGGCTGGTCTCGCTGGTAAGTGCGATGACCGGGTAGAACGGTGAGGTGCGACTCCAAACCTCAACCAGGCTTCGTGACTTAGGTGGCCCGGGTGACTTCCAGACGATATGTAGCTAATTACATATTATAGCTTATATTATACTATTCCAAGTTTGAGGTCCAACGATACGGAAGCAGCCTCCCTAAAGGGCTGTAGCTGTCTAAGAATGCCAATGACACATGTAAACAAGCTACTCTCTCATTTCAACTTCGAAGAGTGTAGGGTCGGGTTCAACCTCTTCCAGCCTCGTCACGGAGAGTTAGCGATATGTCAGCCATTGCTATGTGAATCCATTCGATAACACCATCTAGATGCAATGATAGCATCTGCTGCCAAGCGCACACCGAGGTTGAGACATCCGAACCGTTTGCAGACTTGTCTCAGTCCTGTTATAGTTTTGTCTTTGTTCAGCCGAGGCCGAGTTCAAGGGCCGAGAGAGTATAGCAACACATGAGGTGATACTTCTTTGTACCATCATTTCGCTTTGGGGAAAAAGACAATTCGAACTCAGAAACAATAAGCTACCAACGGCCCTCGTAACTTCCCCCATAGACTTGTACGCAAAATATTCAGGTTATGAACGTAGATAGGTAGTGTTCATCAATCTTCGTAGCCCAGACCGCTTGAAGTCACTTGTTCTTGAAGTGTTGGCCCGGGACCAGGCTGTCAACCATGGCGTCCGAGGCTAAGAAACTTAAGGAGTTGAGGAGAAAAGCGGCGAAAGCATGGATAGAGTCCAACAGCGGATGGATCCCCAAGGACAGATACGACTTCCTTGATATGTGCGAGGCACTATCTGAGCCATTCACCGATGTGCATTACGCCTTCGTACCACCGCCGAAGAGTGTCAAGGACATAGAGGAGGTATATCGTGAAAAAATCAAGGCGGGCGAGCTGCCGGCAAAAGATCCAAAAACCGGAGACTGGGACCATGTCACGTATCTGCCTCGGTGGACCGACCCGGATTACACCCCAAACCTGAGAATAGGCATAGACGGGATAACCACGCACCACAATACCGTCCGCGATGCTCTCTATAACCTACGGCCGGCTGTGAGGCTTGAAGACCAGATCCAGAACCCAACTCAGTATGCCACGCGATTCGGCATCGCGGACGGTCGCCTCGACGGGCGCAGTCGGATGAGCCCCTCGTGGTCCAAGACGCGGAACCCGTTCGATGACTTTGCCAATCAGGTCGACATGCTGGACGCCGCGGAGCATAACGAGGCTAAGCACCGGACTCGCGAGATGCATCGGGCGTCAGGCACGGTGGCGCCCCCCGGGGAGGCGATTAGTCCGCAGGTGATGGAGGACATGTTGTCTCGGTACGGCTTGCTCTCGAACGAGCAGCTTGTAGAGGAGATAGAGAAGGCCGCCAAGAAAGGCATGAGCTTTGAAGAGATGCTGGACGACCTGGAGCGGAGGAATCCCAGGATCATGAGAGCGCACCGGGTTTTCTTGGAGAATGTGCGAAACGACCAAAGTTACCAACGCATGATCTGCAATGGCCTGACAACCGATGAATTGATCACGACTAACACCTATCTCATTACGGATGACATAGTGATGGACTTGGATAACGATCTTTCCCCGTAAGTTATTCACGGCAACGGCTGTCTCTACATCTGCCGTGTTGTATTGACATGTGACTATCTACAGACTGTTTGCTAGAGACAAGTGGGAGAGTAGCGCATGGAAAGGAAAATATGAGTATACTCCAAAACACTTGTATAGCATCAACGGGTCAACAAGAGAAGCGTGGGACGTGGTAAGTATCGCCTACCCTTGCTCCTCTGACCCGGTACTATGGGAGACGGTTTATTTGACGGCGGGCTAGATGACGAACGACGTATTATGGGAAGCTATGCTACCAAGCTTGCGCCTCGCCACCTTGCTTCTAGAGTGTGGAAATCCCATCATCGATGCCATATTCGACATGAACACCAGGAGGCCCCTCCCAAAAGCCGGTGAGGTGGGAGTCGTACCATACGATCCGAGCCTCACCGCCTACTGCTTACAAAAAGATATCGACCCAAAAGTGGGCTTCCCGTGGATACGTGAACTGGATAGGCTCTACCAATACGACTGGAAGGCGAACGTCATGAGGATTCTCCAGGAACACTTGGTGTTTGAATTGTCGGCATATCATGCAGACACAGGCAGATTTGCTGAAGAGTACGGTACCACTAAACTCTTGGAAGCATGGGCCACAACATCGCAGATAGGTATCACTGAAAAAGGGACGTGCAAAATCGTCATCGCAATTGCGGCCGACTTTCTGTGGCCATTGCTAGTGCCGCAATACAGCCGCACCGAGAAACTGATAACCTCGTTTAATTTTGCCACCACCCTTGTTCACGAGCTCATGGTATGTGGTCCTACTTGTCTTATTCGCATAGCTCAGATATGACTGACGCCTCCCCCCCTCCTTTTTTTGCAGCACGCAGTTCACATGGCCCAAGGGCTTCTCATCGAATACGATTGGGCAGATGCTCCGGGTCAAGCGGTTGAAGTATCGTTGGCGCTTGAGAAAGTGGGAGAAGATATCCACCACAAGAAGAACAGTTACAAGCATTTGGAGCCCAACTTTGACAAGAGCTTCACTTCGGAGATAGGCTACGACCTGGAAGAGGCCCTTTGGGGCTTCATAGGCTATCCCGCCGTGGCGGATCTGAGAAATGACATGGACGGGCCCGTGGATATGAGGATTCTGCCTTTTGGCGTGCTAACTGCATACTTTGGGGCCGCTGATAGTTACGGTGCTCCGCATATGAATAACGAGTATCGTCTAACCGGCGAGAAGGGCGGCGCGTGGCCGCAAAACACAATGCCCCTTGAATTCATGTCTAAACTGTTCAAAAAGAGCTTCTGGGAGCAGGAATACGCAGCTTACGGCTATACAGCGTTGCGAATCATGCCGGATAACCGCATTCCCAAGACCTTGGTCTCATTCCGCTACCACTACGAGTCACAGCTCAAGCAGACATACGGAAAGAGGAAGGCTGAGTTTATTTTAGCTGTGTGCGGGATCCTGGGGAAAACCAGGCAGACCATTCTGGCGGTCTATCTGGAAGCTCTCGCAATAGAAGCGATGCATGGGCTCCGGACCATATTGGAATGGGTGGTGGAGATGTCGTATTGGGACAAAGAACGATACCATCCGCTACCCCAAGACTTAAACGAACTCGACCGGCTATTCAAAGTTTATGACGAGCTTAGCACCGATCGGTGGGATCCGGACCAAGCAGCCTCGTTCCAGAGATACTGGAACGGTAATGCTATGCCCCGTCACCCTCCCATGACGTTCCCGGAATGGCAAACACACGTGAGGGATGAGTGGGATAAGGCTTATCGCGATGGTGGCATAATCATGCGGCAGCTTGTAGTGGTGCGCAATGGCATGGAGGCGGAGCTTGGCGCCGATCAGTTGCTGGTCTTCAGCTTCCTGACGCTGTCCGATAGCCTCCGGCATCATATATTCTACAAGGCGGGCCCTTTGGCGCACCATAATGAAAGCCCCATGGATCGCGCCATCGCGCGTATGCAGACCTTTGGAGTCGCTGCAGGGAGGATAAAGCTTGCGCTAAACAAGCTGATCGCGATGCCGCAGCTTTCCGGTCTCAAACCGCAATATGAAGCGTGGCGGGACCGTTTCCAGGGTCTGGAAAAGGAATACCTGCAGCTCCTGGAAATTGTCAGAGACGATGCTGACCCATATGAAGGGAAACCCAAGGACATCTCCTGGAAGTCACAGTTTAATAGAGTGCCCACGTTTTATTGGAGACCGCAGTCTGAACAGTTTGAAGATATGGCGAGACGGGAATACCGCCGTGTCGACCCGGCAGTGCGCAAAGTCATAGATGACTGTGTTGCTGAAATCAAGAGGATCTCGCCGAATATTGAATTTACATTACCGGATGGGTTTTCCGGGAACATTACCGAGGCGTCGGAATCGCTGGCCAGCGTTAGGTTTCCGGTTTCTTCGTTGTTCGACTTCACTTGGCCAGAGTTTCCACCCGGCCCTTTAGTCCCAACAACGAGATCACCCAACCCTCTCAAGGGTGCCGGTATATCCTCGCAACCAAAGCCTGCGCATCAGTTTGGAGTGCCGACATCACTGGACTTGAATGCTCAACCTGCGCGACGCAGATTATTTGCGGCACTCGGCGGCACCCGAATCCAGAGGACCCGGAAAGTCACGCGTTCAAACTCGCCGTACCTCAAGTATCTGTCCGGATCCTCGGCGCCCTGGGATACGGCGTTGGGATCGAAGGCCGCCGACCTCTTCAAGTCTGGTCTGCCACAGCCCATCGCTGCCTTGCTCCCCGAACGGAAACAGAATGCCTCCGGGAGCGGACATACTCCTATCGTGCCATTTCCCAACCCCTATGCGAATCGTCTCGTGTTAACTTCAGAACTCAAAGCATTCAGAGAACAGAAGAGCATTGCTGGGCAAGCAGCCCAGCAGCAGAATAATGCGGCTGGCATCTATACTACCCGGAAATTGTGGCGCGAGAGGCCAAGGTCCGAGAGCGCTTCCTCAGACGGCAGTAGATGAGACGGTGGAGCGAGGCTGTTAGATATGCACACATACAAAGTTTGATGTTCGTATAAGTATTACTTAGGCTTCTAATTTACAAGACTCATGGTATGTCAGTATGCTAATTTAACTGTCTTCCGCCTGGAAGTGGCAAATGGGGATGAGCACACAAGCGATTAGATGATGCCGAGGTTGACATGGCATAAGCTTATGGGGACGAAAAAAACTTATAATCGGCGTCGTAAATTTATATTTCACGTAACTGTTTTGTAGTATCTACGGGCTTCCGCCAAGTAAGCCCTTTCAAGCCTTTTAACGGCTTAAACCGGATCATGCGGATGGGGTGTTTTACGAACTGTGAGCCGCGACAATGCGCACCACTCTTAATCCCATCGCCAAATATAGCTTCCAAGTCGCCTGTGAATAGCCCGTACGAAAAGATGATGATGACAGTGCTAGGGTATCTCGTAAAAACAATGCGCCATATATGTATGTCCCACTACCATTTCTATGTTCCAGTCCCAGTCCCGGCCCCGGTCCCGCCACGCATCTGCCACAGCTGGTTTGCGGCCTCCCTATGTAACTGGTCTGAAGGGCTGGGCGTATTGTCGTCGTTAGTTTCCACCTGTCGCTGAGGTTTGTGCACAATTCCTTGGCGCGATACACCAGGAAGCGGGTCGCTGTAAATAGGTTGCGTGGAATGATGTACCGTATATGAGTACAGTCGTTTGCCTTCCTGGTCGGTAAGAGGGCTGGTTGGGCCAACGAGTGGGGCTATCTCCATGGGTGCGATTTTTGATGACGAAGGTGTCCAATCCTTAAGGGGTGCAAGCACCGGCATATCCGTTGTCGCAGGCAGCGAGTGACGATTAGAGGCACGATGATGAATTGTTGGATGGTTTGGTAGCGGAGGAAGTATCCGCCTAAGCTGGAATAGATACGAGGCTGCCTGCATCCTGCCATCGTTTTCTGCACTTGATTGACCTTCCGAGGGGCTGCCACCGGAGGAAGGGCCTGGATAAGGATGGTGTGGTTCGGAGACTAGAGGAATGTGTCTTGGGGTCGTTGGCGACTGGGCTGCAGCCGCATTCGTGGGGAGTCCTGAAGTCGTGGTTTTCCTCGATCGGACAAGATCTCTAACGGCTTGGAGATACCGGTCTTTCCCGCTCTGTCCCCCGCCGACCTTCTTCCCGCTTGCTCGCTTCTTTTTAGCGGTTGTGGTCATATCAGATGATAGAACGGCCGGCGCAGATTGTCTTGACTTCTTTGCCCTGGGCTGCCCTTTTGTCTTTTGTCGTGGATTAGTTTCAGTAGGCGCGGTGTTCTGGCCGGTGGCTTCAGGATCGGCAAGTGGTGCATCCGGATTGCCACGGGAAGAAAAACTGTTCGGCTTCAAGGTTTTGTCCACAGGATATTGGCGGTCACTTGAATTATCCTTCTCATGATTGCTCTGGACGTGACTGGCAGCTTTTTTAGGGACTGGCTTTCTCCTTTTCTTTGCAGCCATCGGAGCTGTTGGCGGGATATCTTTTGAGCCATGGGAGGAAGACGCTTCAGGGTCGAGGACAGGCTCTTGGGCACGACTGGACGGTGTGTAGCCAAGGTTATCGAAAGGCCGACCTCCAATCCTGGCGAGGGTTTGGAATATATCCCAGACAACATACGCGCCACACTGATAGTCATTCCGCATAGCGACAGGGTTTTTCGGTGGTGGACGGGCTTTATCCCCGATGCTCTCCCGTTTCTTTTCGTTGATACTCTCCCGCTTCTTCAATGCCTCTCTCTTCTTTTCGGCTATACTCTCGCGTCGTTGTCTATCAAGTTCTAATCGTTCATCGGGCGAGAGCCAAAGACGAGGTTTCCGGGTTTTCAGGTCCTCGACCCAAGCGTCGCAATCCCATTCGATCCAATAATCGAGTACATCCCCCCAGGCGCTTTCTGAGGGCTTGGTGAAGTTGATGAAGATGACCTTGCCGCCCTTTTTGTGAACGGCCCTGGCGAATTCCTTCACCATAACCTTCAACCCATGCACGCGCAGGCTAGTACCAAGCACCAGCAATAGATCTGGACCGGCAGCGAGATCATGTTGCACAATGGGTGAGATGAGATCGGACTGGGGATGCTCTTCGCCGTACAACACAATGTCGGGGCGAAGCTTGCCGATACCCAGAGCTCGTTTCCCCTTCTCTTGACGGGCTGCGGTTGCTCCTGCACAATGAGGACACTCAGGCTGCTCGCCAGACAATGTTCGTGACTCGCGGCCACCTTCATCCCAGTCGCACAGCTTGCCGCACACGAAGCACCGAAGAGCATGTAAAGACCCGTGGAGGAATACGCATTCGACGCCTCTATCCGGGACGGTATTATTACGGGACTTCTCATCGGACTTCTGCTCGATTTGTGGTGTGTCTGTAATATCGGAACTGCTGTTTGCATCCGGTTGTTCCGTAGCATCTCCCGTTTCTGGCTGTGGTGGTAACTGTGCTTTCATAGACCTCCTCTTCTTATTCCCAAAACCATGTTTAAGATCTGTTGAAAGCCCGATCTTCTTCTCGATCTCATCGATATTTTGAGTATACACGCGAGCGAGTTTACCAACATCTCGCATCTGTGCAATGAAACGGTGTGTGACAGTGGGCTCGACTTCTTTAACGCGCTGCCTTAGGGATGTGGCGAACCTGTAGAAAACCGAGGTTTTTAAGGGGTCAGCCCATATATTACTGTCGAACAAGTCTCTGCCCTTCATGTTTCGAAGGTTGGAGTTGGAGGCCTGGGACGAGAAGAAGTCTAGCGACTGTTGTGTATCCTCGGACTCGGATACGTCCGAGCAGTCGAAACCATCTTGGGAGCTGCCTTCAGTAGAAGAAGCCGAATTTTCGTAGGGATCGAAGAGCCCAGGAGGTGGCGAAGAGAGAGGTGAAGAGCTAGCAATGATACCTAGAGGCTTGTTTGGGGTGTTGGACCCCGTGCAAGGGTTAGTATGCTCAGGCGTGTCCGTGATGGTCGAGCCGTCTGTCTGCGAATAGTCAGACAGCGGCGGCTGGTCTGAGAAGACGGAGCTTTCGTGGCTAGTAGATGAGTCTACAGAAGTTTGCGTTAGATGGCGGGGTATCGTCGGCCGTATAGCGACCTGAGACCGTGTGATCCGTCGGGAAGAATCTACCGGGACCGGCGTGACCTCTTGTTTCTGTGTCGAGCCTCGTCGGCTGAAAGATGTACCAGAATCCACAACAGTCGGGGGGCGTTCATGGGTGCTGGTCTCACTCTGAAGTTTAGGGCAGTCTCGTGATGGCGTAGGGTTGGAAACTGGTGTAGCCGGCGAGGCAGTGTTGTTCGGTCCCGATATTCTTCTCCGCTTAGTAGGCCGATCGCTTATATCAAACGAGGTAGAGGCACCGGGATCGACATTATCTCGATCGAACGCTTCCTGCTTCACATTGGCTTCTGCGCGCTCGAACTGTTCCTGGATAAGCGAGTAAAGACCGTTTTCAGAGCGGAAGTCCTGCGTAAGATGTGAGCAAAAGGAACATCAGCTGACAACGTAGTCGCGCCTGGGAGATGGCGTCGTACCGGTATACCCGAATTCGTGCTTATGCCAGCGCCGGTGATAATGACAATCTTTCGTGACTTGGCGAGAGTGTCGGCAACATTCTGTAGGAGGTCGACAGCATCTGGCGTGATCTGAACGGTAGGCATCTTGGTACTACAGAGTAGAGGGTGGGTTCTTCAGAGCGCAAAACGCGAGGCGAAAACCCGGGCGTAGTGAACGAGTGAAAAAGGATTAACTAGTGCAGGTCATGATGTTGCTAGGCTGCATGCACGTTTCTCCTGGTGTTGCGGCAATCGTACATCGACGCGTTCGTCCACGCCTATTTACATATCGTGCTGGGTCGCGTCTGGTTGAAAATGAAGTCGGGCAGACTAATGAATGGTACGCGAGCAAGATAAGTACGTCAGCTGACCTAGAGAATCTCGTGTTTCTCCTTTGCTAGTAAACTGAGAAGAAAAGAAAAGATTGCACGATAGGTATGTAGTTGTTGAAGTCAGAAGGATACCAATTCACGTCAATGGCGTGAAATGGGGCTGTGGGTTATTTATGTATATGGAGATACCGGTATCCAGATGGAGTAGATTCCTCGGTAGATCTTGACCCCGGCGGCGTGTTCGTGACGAGAAAGGAGTCGACGGTTGGCACCATGTCAATTCACTCCGTAGGACGGCTCGGAAGTGTCTTGAGACAAGCAGAAGTGACTTCAAGTTATGGGTAGCGTCTCTATCCCAACAACGACGCCTCGCGGTTAATAGCAGAACCGACTTCCAACTTTGACGCTACAGCCCTATAGTCTGAGGTGGAAGAGGACAAGCGCAGCGGGCAGTGGAGCGCGTGCAAAAGAGGAGCTACTTACCCTAGAAGGTTTCTTGAAGCTTAGATGTATTGTTCTTGTACCTACCCGCCGACCGCTATACTACGAGGTACCTAGTCACGGGCTAGAGTACAATTTAGCCTCGACCTCGCCGAAAGCTCATGTGGAGTCGTAAACACAATTGATCCACCATGGTAGTAGCCAGCGTCCAAGTAGGTAGCTTTTGTACTCTGTACCTTCCAGACAGAAGCCGAAACCACTGGTACTACCTGAAAGTTCATTCCGTCGTCAAATACGATGTCTCGTTCTACGCACATATGAAGTATTTAGGCGTAATGCATGCACCGTAAGAAGTGGAGAACTTCGAGCATCGATAAACAACTTGAACAAATCCTGAGATTATCTCTTGGTTACTTAAACCTATGTATTTCCGTGAAATAGTCTTGTGTCACAACAACCCCGACCAAGAACCGGGTCAGCTCGAACCCGAATTTTATTGTTTTGACGATATACATCCATACATGGCCCAAATACATAACTCTATATTTAACACCTTATTAGCAGTAGGGTCACTGACGACAGAAAATAGGTAGATAGATAGTATGTGTTACCTGTTATCCAAACACCCGCTGGTCATTGCTCCAGCTCTTAGCAACTGTACCCCCGAGGGCATCGCATTCTACCGTGTTTCCGATGACAAGAAAAGGCGTTCCCTTGCAGTCAGGCTCCGTCCAGCCGGTCAAGAAGTCCGATCCCACGTTGGCAATGAGCAGCTTCGCCGAACCACCGCCGGAGACTTCTTTATTGATGCAGCCTCCGAAGGAACGGGGGTAGGCGTAATAGGAACCGGTGCAGTCAGTACTGTCACTGTAGAGTTGTGCTAGAAAGGTGACTGGTTCGTCTTGGGCTAGGGCCATCGTGGCAGCCACTAATACTAGAGTGAGCTTCATCGTGGCCTTGTCTAGGATATTCTGGTACGGTCCGATGATGTCAGTGAAGAGTTGCGGAATGCCTGGCTTAACGACTACTCTGCATTGTCCGCAGGGCGTGCTTAGATAGAGTGCTTACCTACAATTAGAGACCAGAGGTATCAGGTAGTAACGAATATCGATGCTCGGTAATGTGGTTTGCTGTATGCGCGCAGTGCTCGTCGTGTACGATTCATTACACCATCTTGATCCAGGTCTCCCTTTATATACACATATCGTCGCACTTTTCCCGCTGGCATGATAGAAGTGGGAACTAAATCGGATTTCCCGTAGGATTCGATTTGGGTGCTTCCGTATAATCCTCCCATAACAATCGCTTTAACCCAGAGTTTGAAATAACACCGAACTGGTTCAATCAAAGAGTGCCGGGCGGGTGTGGCGCGGGGCATGATATGAGGCTTAAATTCATCCCTTCTGTCATCTAAAATCGTAGCGGCATCATGATTTTCCTTACTTACCACCATCTTGGTATGCGCTTCCTCTAGGGTATGGGATGCTCTTGAGAGTAAGTCTCTGGCGTCCTTCTCTAGTTTTGGTGTCGTCTTGTTACCTATTAATTCTAGATTCCTGATCCCATCAACATGCCCCATACAGCTTACCTGGTTTGCTGCTCTAATTTAGCAGCCCAAGGCTAGAGACTCCAAGCTACCTCAACAGGCAAGTGTTTACTTCACCAACGGGACCGAGTCCTGATCGAAATCGGAGTATTGACAGGTGCCAATTATAAATTTAGAAATCGGGTATATGTGTACTAATAAACATTGTGAATTAGGCATCGAAGTGTTTACTCAAGCATGTTTTGTCTTATTATTGCATCTGCGCATTCCTTCCTCGCTGTTGTCAGTTTGTTTTGGAGTCATCTTTTACCCATTAGCGAACAGCAGTGCAATTGTATCTATCTTACTGGCACTATCTACTGCTAGCAGTACCTGCAAGGTAGGGCGGTGCTGGATTTACAATGGACCAGGTTGGGTTAGTCAACACCCGACTTATTGGACATAATATGGGTATATGTAAGAAGTTAACCTAGTCTATTCCGTAGGCCGTTCATGTAAAAGGGTCACCCATCAGCAGTCGCCAATCACAGTTCCGAGCTGAACGTCATCACACGCTGGAATTGGGAAAGTCAGACAGCAACACCAACCTACCATATTTGCTCGCCTCGTACGTTTCAATGAGAGAATTCAAGGGATAGTAGCATCAATTTCTTGTTGCGATTTTTTTTTCATCTCGCATGCTCACCACCTCGTCCTTGTGTGAAACAAAGTTAATCGTATCGGGTTCATAACTGTGAGAATCGGAGATGGACAAGCTCGCCAGTGTTACTGGTCTTTTCGTGACTGGCGTGAGTAAAGAATTCTATGTCGACGGATGGTTGTTTTGATCTGGTTGATATGCTGCTAACTGGTTTTATATGCCATAACAGACCTTGGTATACTTGACTGCTCATGTCATATATAACCTTTATTTCCACCCCCTTGCTTCTTTCCCAGGACCTGTTTTTCGTCGAGTGAGCCGTATTCCTTGGACGATTGCAGTTCTTCGAGGAAGCGCCGTTTACGATGCTGCCGCTCTCCACAACAAGTATGGCCCAGTCGTTCGTTTAGCCCCCAACGAACTCGCTTTTCGCGACCCTCGTGCTTGGCGCGATGTCATGGGCGGCGGAACATCTGAGATCCCTAAGTGTATGATGTTACTCTATTTCTCCAGTGTCGCCTGCCTCGTTTTTTAACCCAGCCCTTATTTCTAGGGATTGGCATGTACGGCGTACCGGCATTTCTTCCACCCCACGTCCAGAACACGACCAGTAAAGAGCATCATCGTGCTCTACGTAAGACTCTGGCGCCCGGGTTCTCAGAGGCATCTCTGCGTGCCCAAGAGCCCATTATCAAGAATTATATCGACCTCTTTATTAGGCGGCTGGGAGAAAAGAGTCGACAGGGCCCCGTCAACATGGAGCTCTGGTATCGCTACGTCGTCTTTGACATCATCTGCGACTTAGCCTTCGGCAGCTCATTTCACTGTCTAGAAAGCGATGGCTTGCACCCATGGATAAAAGCGATGATTGATGGATCCAGGCCAATGGGTTTTCTTACTGCTCTCAATATGTACCCAACGCTAGCCAGCATTGTGAACTCCCTCTTAGGTATAGGCGTTCGAGCAACTATGCGTCTACACAAGGAGATGGTTATGCCGGTCGTCGAGAAACGAATTCAGGCTGGTCATCGACCAGATCTAATTGATCCCCTGATTCGACTACATGGTGGCGGTGTGAGTTTCTGTTAATTTCTTCTATTCATTGACTTCTATTCTATTGACACAGTGGTAGCCTTCGAATATGGACGAACTCATCGCAAACGCTAGCGTCATCATCGGAGCTGGCGCCGAGACGAGCGCCAGTATACTCACCGCTGTGACTTCGCTGCTTATTGACCACCCCGACCAGCTAAACAAATTGACCGTTGAAGTCCGCTCCGCGTTCAGGGCTGAGAGCCAGATCACTGCGGATGCGGTATCTCGGCTTCCCTTTCTGGTCGCTTGTATAGACGAAGCTTTGAGGTTGTTTCCTCAGACTGGCGCTCCCTCACTGCGACTCACGGATAGGAACACCACCATAGCGGGAATACCCGTTCCGCAGAACGTAAGTTGGACACAGAACATCCGATGTTCGTGGGCTGGGTAAACTAACAAGTTCTTGCAGACTGTTGTTGGTATTTGGCCGTGGGCGCTCTATCGAGCACGCGAACTATGGGCGGTATGTTTCAATATTCAGTATTCGAATACTTTGAGTTCTGGCACCTACTCCCTCCTGATAGTTCACTTAGAAGCTAGTCAGGCTTGGTCGACATCTATCTACCCAACGGGGGCTTGTGACGAACTAGGAGAAACTCCTATGTCTAATAGCTGTATGATCATAGGAACCTAATAAATTCCACCCGGAGCGATTCCTGGGAGACTCGAAATTCTCGAACGACGCACGCGATTCCTTCAAGCCTTTCTTCACAGGCTCACGGGATTGCATCGGGCAAAAGCAAGTCTCCCCATCTTGTCAATGTTCTTGGGGTATTATTACTGACTGTTAATGATTGTATCTAGTCTTGCCTTAATTGAGATGCGTCTCATTCTCGCCCGTATAGTATTCAAATTCGACCTGGAGCGAACCTCTGACCCGAGTACCTGGGATTGGGTTCACAAACAGAAGAACTTGTTCATCGTGTGGGAGAAATCACCTCTCCCCGTGAAGCTTACGCCTGTGATGTGAACGAGTGGGCAGTATGCGTATCTGGTATCACCTCCAGAATAGACCGCACGTAGCCCGATTGGTAGGGCAATAGAATAGGCCCCGCGTGAAGGAATTCCATTGTGATTCACGACTTGCTAAGAGGCAACCGTAATCTAAGGTGTATAATACCCTATATGTGCAACCGCCATTTGAGAATCCTGTCTACTACCCATATCAAAATGCTCTACCTAGTGTAAGCCCGCATGTAAACTTCCATATGAAAAGCGGTGAAGTCGAAGAGCCTCGGGTCTAAACAGGGGGAAACAGCCTATACATCAACATATATCATCTCAATCAACTGTGAACTCTTCCCCTATGATCTCCTCGCTCAAAGTCCAGAGGCGCTGAACGACTTTAGGATCTTGCGCATGGCCAGCGCATGTAGAAAACTGGCAGTCCGCCAAGTACAAACCACGGCACTCTGAAATTTGAAGAGCACAAGTTAGTGTACTATCCAATTTATATTCTTACTGGTCTCGGATCATTGGCCGGCTAGTTGATAGTTGTTAACTTACCGTCGAGCGCAGGGTCCAGCGCAGCGACAAGAGTCGTCGAGGCGCCTTCGTCACTGTTCTTCCAGTATTTAGAAGTCTTCGCAATCGCTTCCGCAACATCTGGTTCATGGTCCCTGCCGAGGTTACTGATCACTCCTGAGTAACGTTCTGCCTGTCAGTAAGAGCAAAAAATAGGCGGAGGTGGATTATAGTGTCGAATAGGTATAGATATATACGTACCTCCTGGATGAAGCGCGTACGACATGATACCCGACTCTTTCGCATGATCCTGTAAGTAAAGCGTGAAAAGTATATTCGCCGTCTTGCTCTGCGCATAAGCAACAGTAGAAAGATACCCATCTGGCTGAGCTTTCGCAAACACGGGCGGCAGCGGGGACATGGGGCGCTCCTCGACCGGTATCTCCTTATCATTTAACATATTGTAATCATGGAATCGAACGGGCGACAATCTATGTCCATGGCTGGACACATTCACTATCCTAGTCGCTCCTCCTCCCCTTGGCGAATCTGCGACTGCTTTCTTCTTCAACAGCGGAAACAAAAGCTTCGTGAGTAAGAAAGTCCCAATATGATTAACACCAAATTGCAACTCGACTCCCTCAGCCGTAAACTGGCGCAGCCGGCAGGTGACACCCGCATTATTGACTAGGATATCCAACCCAGAGACGAGACGCGCAACCTCGGCCGCGGCCCTCCGTATCGATTCCTGCGACGCTAGATCCATGATCACGGTCTCTACTTTCACGTCAGGGTAGCTGGAACGGATGAAACCCGCCACTTCCTCTAGCTTTTCCCGCGTTCTTGACATCAGGATCAGGTTCGCGGGTCTTTGCGACGCGAATGCTATCGCAGTCCCTTCGCCCACGCTCGTTGGCGCGACACCGGTGACCACGACTTTTCGTATCAAGAAAGTGTGTTAGCCAGTCCAGCCAGATGTGTGTGTGGGCTTTCACGTACTGTTTCGGCCCTTGATCCTATCTGCATAGGCCGCGGCGACGGCCAGGGCAGATGTTCTTTCGCCCCATTCCGGATTGGAGGTCATCTTTTTCGACGAATTCGCTTAATATCTATCACTTGCTCGAGTCACCAGCTAATCCTTAATGCCAGACTATCTCTACTTTTGAGCATCATAAGGCAGGATTTAACGCAGTTTTTTTATTACCTCCTAGGAACCACCCTAGCGATCACGATCATTCAGCTAACCTAAGTCATTCTGAGTAACGGGTAAGCTATCTTACCTATACTAGGATAATCTGCAGCTGGCCCTTTTGCGGCTCCTCGGCTCCGGGACATGATAATGTTCTATATAGCCTAAGGTCGCAGGACCCATCACTGTCGGTTTTTAGGCTTCCGGTCCAGCGAAAAAGAAAGCCGAGGGTGTGCGTGTGTGTCATCATCGTATGGACATATCCACTCATGATTTTTTTTGGAAGTGGTTGCTGTCAGATATCCCCAAAACAGAGTCTCGGGGGCATGGTGGTGGTAACTTGTTATCATACCATATATCCGAGTATACTTAATGTCTCCCCGCGCCTCCCCGCATCATTAACCCGAGATATATATATTTATTTGTACCCTGCTGTCGCTATCGTCATATCTGTGCTGTGACTTCTATCCACTTCCGCCGTAGTATCTACATGAACCACTGTTGGACTTTCACTCCCTGCTTGATAAGATGACTGCGACCAATGGCGTTAATGGCGCCGCATCGCGTCCCCGTACAGGAATCAAAGTTATTGTCGTAGGAGCTGGTACGTCATCTCGACATTGATGGAACGACTATATAATACACTGAGTGCCCTTGCTTACGTGCGCCATGGGGGTAATTATTTAGGTTTTGGCGGTTTAGGCGCTGCGATCGAATGCCATCGTCACGGTCACGATGTCGAAGTTTACGAGGCGTTCCCAGAGTTAAAACAGCTCGGCGATATCATTTCTTTCGGACCTAATGCCGGGCGCATCTTCTACAGGTGGTCTAATGGTGATGTCGTTCGTCGTATGCGACCGTTAAGCGTATGTCATGTTGAGCCTGCTTAGTCTTTAGTCTTGGCACGTTCGCTTATATTTTGCAGATCGACTTGAGGAAATACGGGTTCAATATTCACAAGTACGATACCGGGGAGATAGTCATAAACCAGAAGACGCCGGAGTACTCAGTCGAAGCACCCAATTTCAACGGTCACAGGGGCGAGTTACATGAAGTGGTATTCAACTATGCAAAAGACGACCTTGGGATACCAAGTAAGTAGTAGCGGGAACTCATAAAGGACACTTCCGAAGATTAGTGGTTATCATAACCATACTGACACGGACGCACTCAGTCCATCTCGGTCAGAGAATTAGTAACTATTTCGAAGACGACAACGAGTCTGGAATTGTGCTTGATGAAGGCTCTAGAGTACGTGAACTAACCGGAGACTAAGTAACTGTTTGTTACGAAACTTGGGCTTCTAGACTTCTAACAGCAACTGAAAGGTCACGGCCGACGTCGTCATCGCCGCGGATGGTGTCCGGTCAAGGGCGAGGAAAACCGTCTTAGGCTACGAAGACAAGCCCAAGAGTAGCGGTTACGCAGTGTGGCGAGCTTGGTAACTGCGCTCTCGCTATTTTGGCAAGACATCATTAACAGTCAAAAAACTAACGAGTGATGACAACAGGTTTCCGAATAAAGATATGCTGGAAGACCCCCTCACTGCTCAATTCTGCGAGAACGGCGATACGTTCAACGGCTGGATCGGGCCTGATATGCACTTCCGTAAGTTCCGACTTACGATCACTTGTCTTCTACACTAGGAAAGACCGAGTAGGCAACGAACAATGTCCGTCCAACTAATCCTCGATATAATAGTATTCAGCACCATCAAGAACGGCTCCGATTGCTGCTGGGTGCTGACCCACCCTGACGAGCACGATATCGACGAATCGTGGAGCTTCCCCGGCAAGCTCTCCGAGGTGAAAGAGGCGATCAAGGACTGGGACCCCATGTGTACCAGGATCGTAGCCAAGACACCCGAGGAGATGCTGGTGGACTGGAAACTCGTGTACAGGGACCCCTTGCCTACGTGGGTGAGCCCCAAGGCGAGGATCCTGCTGTTAGGTGACTCTGCACATCCTTTTCTGCCTACCAGTGCCCAGGGTGCGACACAGGCTCTTGAGGATGGCGGTAAGTGAGACCACGGAATGAGACCTTCGTGGGCGCCCAAGTACGTTGCGTTTACTGATGCTAATTTGGCAATATTTAGTCTCCATCGCTGTGTGCCTCCGAAAAGGCGGAAAGGACAACGTACCTATTTCCGTCCGAGCCCATGAGAAAATCCGATATGATCGCGTCCGCGAAACGCAAAAGACAGGCGAGTCGACACGCGACATGTGGCATAAGACGGACTGGGAGAAAGTCAAGCAAAATCCTGAAATCATTCAGTTCCCCCGACAAGATTGGATCTTCAACTTTGACGTGGAGAAAAACGCCGAGGAAGTGTATGCTGAGGTCGTTCAGAAGTTATCAGTCTCTTAATGTTATTGTTAGAAGGTTGCCAGCAAAGCTCAAAGTGGCCTAAGTTAGACATAATCGTCGATAGGTTTAGAGAAGAGAACAAAGTGTACATAAGATAGCGGCATGCATGTGCTTGCGGAAGAATCAATGAGTAAGGACACTACAATATTTTCTTTGGATATTACATGTAGCACCGAAATGCTGCGAGGTTGAACCGGTAATAGATTTACAAGAATCCAAATATAGTACCTCTCCTCATCACCGGCTACTGTTACTTAAATACAAACTTGTGCACATTCTGAGGGTTGTATCCGATCACTGTTTGGCGGAGTTTCCCAGTGAAAGCCTTAGCAACGTTCAAGCTAGATTTCGGCCCCAGAAACGGTAGCAGTGGATTGCTTAGGCTCACTACCCTCTTCGTGGCTGGAGGCGGATTCAACATGGACGACTTGAGGCTTCTCTTCGAGGGTGACGTGATGCCCGGTGCACTGATACTTTCGGAACTTTCGAGCAGGCAAGCGGGCCTCGAACTATTAGAAACACGTTAACTCCAGTAAAGTAGAAATTGAAACTTAAAATACCAGTATGTACTCACCATCTCGTCGATCTGCTCAAGGGTACGACCTTTGACCTCTGGGAGATAGAACCAGATCCAGGTTCCAGCAATAAGACAGCTTCCAGTCCATATATAGCCATACTTCGGCCCCCAGCCCAACTTCAAAGGGTTGATAAAGTACGGCGCGGTAAACGTTGTGAGCCAAGCACCAAAGAAGCCCAGAGCTGTAGCAAGGCCGAACGTGTGGCTACGCAAGCGCTGCGATGCGAGCTCGCCGCCCGAAAGCCATGCGTAGGTCGATATCATCGCGTTATAGGAGACGATGTACACAACGCTGAGCCCGACGATAACTTTGCCAGTCTTTTGAGTTCCCGGCTCGACCGTATAGACAATGGCCATGATCAGCTGCGCTAAGCCGCACACTGTGAAACCCGAGATCATCATGGCTCGCCGTCGGCCGTATTTGGTGATGACTAGTGCGTTGAACAGCAATGATGCGACTCCGACCCCGGTCAGGATACAGGAGTTCTCGAACGCGTTTCCCACGTTGGCCATCTCGAAGAAATATGTGCCGAAAGCTAATATCCTGTTAGCCTTTGTAGACGGTCTTGATTGCGACTAAGGGGTATACTTGCAGATTACGAACATGGCCCCCGACGCAGCTTGTGTAGTCAGAGCAAGGACGGAGAGAATCGTTCGGCGTCGGTCAATCGGATTCTGGAATAGCGTACGGTAGCCAACGGATGACTGTAACTTCGCCTCTGCGGCTAGCGTTGTCTTCATTTCGTCCAGCTCTTCTGCAACAGACCATCCTACCGGCCTTAATCGCTGGAGAGCACGCTCGGCCTCGTCTATTCTTCCCTCTGTGAAAGATCAGCCTGCTGCCTCAGAAACTTTACGTGTTATTATATCTAAGTCTTACGGGCGGCCAGCCATCGCGGGCTTTCAGGTATGAAAAAGAGCCCGATGGTCAGTATCAGGGGTACGACGTGGACTATGCCTAGCGGGATGATATATGCATTCTTGCTCTTGATTTTGGAAGCAAAGTTGTCAATCACGGTACCGATGAGAGAACCTAAAGCGCAACTTTAGCAGAACACCCATCATCTAAAATACACTCTTTACTAACCAACTGAGACCCAATACGTGAAAATTGAGATACCGAATCCTCGATAGCGGCCAGGCGCACATTCCTAAGCGAATATTAAAACGCGTGAATTAGCTTTCGTAAAGCAAGTCCCACTCACCTGGATATAGAGCTGTGCATGTGTCATCAAAAGTCCGTTCGCCAATCCGATGATGAGTCTTCCCGCGTACAAACCACCGATTGCGGTTGTGGCTTGCATCACCGCCGTCGACAGAAAGACGCCTACGCAAGCGATCCACAGCGACATCTTCCGCCCAAAGTATTTCGCAGTGAATCCTGCCGTGGACGATGATATAAATGCGCCCAAGATCATCAGTGACGATATGAGCTGCTGCCGCTCGGGATTGATATTCCAGCCCAACGGTGTCGAGGGAGCTTCTTGTCCAAACACCTGCACGACTTGTTAGTACGGCACTCAAATAGCAGCAACACATGGTGCACTGGCCTGGAGGAATCCGATCATCGCCTGTAGGCCACCGATGATTCCAAAGTCAAGTCCATATTGGAATGAGCTTAATGAGACGAGGGTCACGATAGACAACGACTTCCAATGTTCCCTCATGGTCACTTTTTGCTCTTGATCAGGCGCCATGGCTTATGCGTTATGGGACCTAGTCTTTCTAATCGATATTGTCGTCTTTAGCCTGTGGACTCGAGTGCTTCTGGTGAAGAAACGCAGAACCTTCCGTTTTATGAGACGAGAAAGCAAACATCCCACAACTTATTTTCTTGCGCCCGCCCGCGACCCAATGCAAGGTCCCTTGTCCCATGGTTGTGGGATGCAACGATAATATACTAAAACTGCCGGACTATAAGACTTGACTATGCAAGCTGTGGGCGGGATTAACGCAGATCCTGAAAAGAAGGTCACACTATGTTTTCCGGTTAGCCTAGCCAGCAGTAAACGTCGAAAGAATCTTGACTTCCCCGCATCGAGAGGGAGATGCCCAGAAAACCGTTGCCCAGTCTGCGCAAATTCACCCTCCCATCCGACCGGCTAATCACCGTTTTGCCTCCACGGTAAACCAATATTACCCTGCAAAAGGGCGAGTGGTAAGCTCCGACATAATTTCCTATCTTGTATATCGACCATACTTTCCCAGATTACTCATAATCTCGAACATTGGCGCTCATAGGCATGCACATCATGTGGTGGTAATAGTTGGAAGTATTAAGCATTGACAGCTACAGGGATGACGGTGCATCCAGACTTCAAGCTCGCTGCCGTCAGATATTAGAATATGTACATGATCAGATTGCTTGGCGACTTACAATTTGCTGGATTCCTCGCCATGGCACTCCAAACCTCATGTGTCCGGGACTATGTTGGCATAGAGCGATTAGACAGAACGGATGTACTATTTATAGCACGCTGGATACGACGTCCTCATATAATCTCTGCAGAAAAACAACTTGATTGTAGACATCATTGAGAAAGTCTTGAGAAGTCCTCGTCCACATTTGGCAAACGGTTGAAGGAAAAAGAAAAATAAGCAGCAGAAAAAGTTGAAACGTACAACACCAGGGATTCGCTGGTCGTCACCGACCCAACTACTAGTCTGGCCCTCACCGGCTTATCTATGGGAGAGCGGACGGGATCCCGAGTTTTCCGGTAGGTATGGTCGTACGTGATGAACATACATCGTGTCTAGGCCTATGGCTATGCATTCTTACGGACCCGGGTCGAGTGGTGCATTCCGGGTGTCGAGGCGTCCTCAGACAAAGCAACACTTTAGACGCCAACCAAACGTCAGCACATTCTTAACATAGCCCGGGCTTGTGAATATATAGTAGTGATAAGGAGCCTTAACAATACAGATTGCGAATTTGTTGATTAAACATTAAATATTGTGGATAGAGAGCGTATGAGACAAGACTTAAGAGGATAAATGATTCTTATATTACTCTGAACTCGTTGGCTGATGGCTACTTGTAAGCACTTGCTTTGGCTATTACAGCCATAGAGGTCTAAGGTTAGCTAGAACGCCTTGGATAAAGCATGGAGAGTCTGTTAAATCGGAGCTGATCTTCGGAAATCCGAAGCGGGGACGACGGGGGCTAGGGGGGCTAGGGGAACTGGACTTTCGGGAACACTGGCTCCTGAACCGGATTCAGGCTCCGGCTGCTTGAACTGATCGAGAAACCGGCGCCATTTCTGAGAAGATGATCCAGGGCTTGGTTGTCGGGTCAAAGCCGAGTCATCCGGAACACGGCGGGGATTCGCAAGCCCGCTCTCGGGGTCGGGTTGCTTCTTCATCCGCTGGCTACGAAGTTGGTACCACATAAACCCCCAAGCGGCCAGTGTTAAAATAACGAATATAACCATGGTCACAGGGACGGCTGCTTGTCCGGTCGCTAGATCGGCCGAATCAGCAGGGGTCGTGATAGTAGACTCCCGTTTTTTACACATGATAGCGAGGTGTATTGGACGGACCGGTGTCGTATGGGGCTTATGGAATGGGGGGACAATGGTAGGTTGTTGGCGTATTGAGGGTAGACGCACGTATCCAAGACTTACCATTGATGTCTTTAAAGGAGACGCAAAACAGTTCCTCAGCAATCTATAAAAGGTCCGGACATGACACTGATATATAAGTAAAACGCGAGCACGAAATGCTGATTATAGTCAAAACAATTGGTGCTAGTCGACCATTTTCTTTAAGGGTAGTGTTGCCAACACATTGTTTGAGATTCAGAAACACTACGGTCTACAGACAAAGAAGGGTAAAGGGAGCTACTCATAGTAAACAGTTCTTGAAGGAGATCTTAAAATACTGCCTTTGGTATTGCTTTGCATTGTTGTTCTAAACTCGAACAAGGACCATGTCGACAAAGTGGTAAGCTCCTACCGTTTAAAGACATATATATGTATCAAAATATGTTAAGAAACAACCGCTATACCAGGTATGTTGCATATAGTCAGCTGGCAGATAGTTCTTATCTTATCGATCAGCACTTGAAGCATGACGCCATATTCTACTGCATAGTATTGACTGCGGCAAGCGCACCACATGGAATCAGAATGCTATTTGACGGCGCGGCAACTGTTCTTGCCTTCGTAATTTGAGTTCTTAACCTATATTTTGGAAGTTGCTTGTGTTCTAATCGGCGACTGGTCCCCTTCGCCTAGATTCTTCATTCCTTGCTTGTACGCGCGTACATGTTTCACCCGATTCCTTTGACCCCTCCATCTTCTGCATAACCTCACAGCCTTCGAGACCACTGGCCGATACCAGTCCGACCGAACCAGCTATATATGAAATCCAACACCGCACGTTTAATCCCTTACGTCCGAAGCTCTTTGACTAGATTACGATCGCCCAAACGGGGCTCCATGCTTCGCGCCTTCACCAAGATGACGCCAATACCAGCTACTGACGTTCCATCCCTCAGCCTTCTCTACAAGCTTGGTAAACTCCAAGTGTCGCCCTTGGGTCCTATGGACAATGCTTCTCCCGCCCACAATGGTCGCGTTGGGATTTTCCGTGGCGACATCACTGTCCTAGACGTTGATGCTATCGTAAATGCCGCCAACACCTCGCTGTGCGGCGGCGGTGGTGTTGATGGAGCTGTTCATCGAGCCGCCGGTCCCGACCTACTAGAGGAGTGTCAAAGACTAGGCGGCTGCACAACCGGCTCTAGCAAGATTACTGGGGCCTATTTCTTACCGTGCAAGAAAGTCATCCATGCTGTTGGGCCGGTCTACTCCATGCAGAGCCCCCAACAGGCCGAAGCATTGCTCCGAGGCTGCTACACATCAGCCCTTCAGCTAGCTGTTGACAACCGGCTAAAGACCATTGCTTTCAGCGCTATCAGCACCGGTATCTATGGGTATCCGAGTATAGACGCTGCAGTCATCGCCTGCTCCGCCGTTAAGTCGTTCCTCGATAGCAAAGACGGCAAGAAGCTCCAGAAGGTCATTTTTGTCACCTATGAAGAGAAGGATGTGCGCGCCTATAACAGCATTCTCCCGTGAGTCTTCCGCTTCGCCTGTTTTGTTACGCATTGACTTCGTCTTGTATTCCTACTAACATTGATCTACCCGATGTATTCCAGTCGCTACTTCCCGCCGGCATCCGATTCAAATTCCGAAGAAGAAGACATCACCGACGAACAAATGGTCGAAGCCGAGGCTACTGCAAACCAACTACCCAGTGTCCCTAAAACCGACCCTTCTGACAGTGAACACACATTGAAAAAGCTGAAGAAGCACAGGGGATAAGAATGAGACTATTCATTACTTGTGATTTAACGATCCAATGACGATACGTGGTTCATGATAAATCGATATCAGTTACTCCGGGGCCAGGGCGTTGAAAGGTATCTCACGATGGGACCAGCAGCAATATTTCGGTGGTTGTGTAGGACGCGGCTTAGATTTGCGCTAGTCATCACGATCTCTGAAAGAGAACATAATAAATTTGTTCGGAATTTGGCGCCGTCTTAGCATGCTCCAACTTCACGGTCGAGAGTTCTACTCGCAGTGCTACGCACCTTTCAAAGTGTCTGTATGTGCAGCAATATCACCAGAATCTCGATTCCTCCGCGATTGCTGTCGACTTGACTAAAACTCTCGCCCAGGGCGCCTTGATATAACTGGCAGAGAAAACGTAGTATATCTTACTTCCTAGTGCCTTAGCTTCCGGCGCAGATTCCTGCGACTCGTAGGGTTACTCACCGGTCGAACTCTACCGGCTGTTGCATCTCATTCCATTATGCCGTATCCCTTTGCCTGCTGCATTTGGGCCAAAGCATATTCATGGGATAACATATCCCTAAAGTAGAAGCCAACCTTAGCGAGTATACAATCTTGTTGAAAGGCATGAGGCATATGCGTAAATCAAGTACTGCTTTACAATTGCGACTGATGACAACACTGCCATTAAGAGTGAAAAGATCGCCGTCTTCATAGTCCAAAGCTACCTATCTATCTACCTTTTACAACATATTCCAGCTCTTTCCCCCAAACAGTGCCTTTTGCGTATCGTACGTGTAAACCATGGGAAGCTGCCAGTAAGTATCAGCATCAGCCTTTGAGGCCCTCCACGCACGGTCGATCGCCTGGAGCAAGCTCTCCGGGAGAGGGCCCTTTTCAAGAGAATCCAAGTTTTCCTTCAGCTGCACCAAACTCGAGAAACCAATCACGATGCCATCCCTCTCGTCGTCGTCGTCGTCGTCGCCTTTCCCCTTCTTCCCTTCTCCTCGCACGCGAAGCGCAGAATGATGCACGATCCAGCGCATCGCGGCCTCGAGCGGTGGGATCCCTACCTCCTCAGCCGCTTCGCGGATAATGCGCGCGCCTTCCACGACGCCGTCGCGGAAGTACTTCCCTCGTGTGAAATGCTGCATGGGACTCTTCGCGAAGCGGCCTTCCCGCGGGTCGGCGTCCGTACTCGTGATGGCGCCCGAGAGAAACCCGCCGCCGATGGGCGAGTAAGCGTCGATGCTGATGCCGTACCGTCGACATGCCGGGATCAGCTCTTCTTCGATGTGGCGGAAGAGGCAGTTGTAGATGGCTTGGTAGATGGTTGGGCGCACGAACCCCCGGTGCGCGCACGTCATGGCGATCTCGGCGACCTCGAAGGCGGCGTAGTTGCTTAGTCCTAAACGCTTGAATTTGCCGGCCTTGTGCAGCTTGTCTACGGCTTCGAGGGTCTTTTCGAAGGGCACGGAACGGTCCTAGCAGTTTTTGGCTGCTTGTTAGATATCTTGAGGCGAGGGGATGGGAGGAAATATCTTGAGGCGTTAAAATGAGACTTTCTTACTGGAGCGTGCAGGTAGAATATCTGTGAAATTCATGTGTCAGTAAGCACAGCTCGAGAGCACAGAATAAGAACACGAACATACATCAACACAATCTGTACCAAGCTCGGCCAACGACGTCTCAAGAGTCGTCGCGAGGACATCAGGTTCGTGCAGTCCCGGCTTTATGGGATACGCTTTCGTAGCGACTTTGAGATTCCTCTCTTTCCACTTGGCCTCTCGCGTGAAGGCTTCCTGTTTGCCGCCCAGGTAGAGCCGCGCCGTGTCCACCTCATTGTAGCCGCGCTCCTGGAAGATGTCGAAGGCTTTGGTGCAATTGTCGAGGCCCTTGAGACGAGCGCCTGGGCTGTCTTCTGGGCCGACAATCATGAGACCAAGGACGACGCGGAGATCGCTTGTTTGGGGCATTTTTGTTATTATTTGGTTTTAATTGCTTTGGTTTTTATTTACATGTAGAAATTGCATCGTCATATTTCAGGATTCTTGATGAGTGCAAGTGCTACCTTATTGTACGACATCCACCCGTGTATGGACCCTTCCCGGCTAAAAACAACACTTGCGGTTGATTCCGATAGCTATATGAACATGCATACATACATGGGTGCCGATCAAGCGAGCCAGGCTTTTTCCTGGAATTGGCCTTTGCTTTGAAAGGTTGACGGCCTTCCAATCACTCGCGCGTAGTAGGGCGATGGAATTTTGACCAACGTCCTTCCTTATATGGTTCCCCAATATCTATCTTCGAAGAAGAAAGCGTACCTAACGTCGCCTACCCAAATCAAGTCCCATTCCTGGGATTTCTGGACAATAACATATGTTCTAACATTCTTATCGTGACGAGTCCAAGAGGTAACACAGTCTTATATGTTAGCGTCGTCAGACCACTTAAACATTTATTCACGCTAAGTAGCGAAAGTACGCTGGCGATGACAAGCTCGAGTCGCGTTCCACCATGGGGGTGTTTTGGAGGCTGTCCTTGTCCTGGCCTCTACTAATGGAAATTGTATGGGTGTGGTATGTAAGCTTAAGGCCGGAGGCACATGCGGGTAGCAGATAGTGAGTAACCGGAGGCGGGACGGGGTATCTAAGGCTAAATCCGTACTACCTAGGTATGCTCAGTCCTACGCGGTCGCTCACCGTCGCATGAAAGCCGCTCTGCCCTTGAACAAACCGCACTGAAGAAAGCAGAGCACCGCGCATCTTAACCTCGCATGGCAGATGGTAACATGACATCTACGCCATGCAGCGAATTATGTGTGCGGTATCTTGCTAAAGCTCTAGAGCTCCCGCTTTGTTGTCAGCACGGCACGACATTCGAGGTGGATAGACACCAAACGGATATCCCAGTATTGAGGTGCATATCATAACTGCAGATACTCTGTTGTGCATTGTCTGCTGTACACCTAGCAAGCAAGATTCAGTAGAAGGACAACCTCCGTTCAGCTGTATCTGCTCTGCTCTGCTCTGCTCTGCTCTGCTCTGCTCTGCTCATCATTAATAATATGTGGTCTTCGACCTCTCGGTATGAAGTGATGGCGAGGGTAAGAGAAATTATGGCAGTGTTATACATGCTCTTTCTCAAAATCGGGCTGTTCCAATGCGTACCAAAGGTGGATAGAAAACTCGATAGAAATCGGCCAGTCACCCATGTAAGAAAAGGGTTACCCTGTAAAGTACTAATAACACATGAGCAAGGTAGTAAAGGACGCGAATATGTGAGTCCTAGCAGGCCCTCCGCTGGTCACTCCCTCATTCAAACTTTTCTGCTCACTCCTGGGCCAGAAGTATGATAGCTGCTCTCTATTTGATTACGGAGGCGCATGAGTTTTGAAAATAGTCTCTCAGACATCTTGTGGAGGGAACATCAGTTACATGTATGTATCTGTTTACTTAGGTAGCGAAAGCTGTAGATAAACCCTCAAGTCAAGACCAAATTGCTCTGAGTAAACATTAAGAGGTTACTTAGCTGGTTTTATGGGGTCTAAGGAGCGGTATATTTGCTGCATATTTGCTGCTCCCAGGCTTAAGCGTTTAGTGCGCGTAAGTAGAAAGGTATGCACTTATTTTTACATAGCGCACCGTACAGTAAGTAGCTTAAATAGTTCTGTTTATTTTACTTTTAAAACTATAAAAAAATTAAGTGCTTGGCTAAAAAAGAGTAGCAAATTTATTGTTTAATAAACTAAAGCGCTTTAATTTTAAAGCGCTTAAGCGTTTTAATGCTTAATTAAAACTAAAGTTATTACTTTATATTAGATTTTTTTTTTGGTTAGGTTTAGGTCTACTAGGTTTTGTTTTTAGCTTAGGTGCTACTAAATATATTAATATATTTTGCTTTTAATTATTAAATTATTAGTTGTTATAATATTATTTTTAAGACTTAACTTGCTATTAAAAAGTTATTAGTAGCTATAATAGGCTATAATAGGCTGCAATAAAAACTATTTGCTAGTATACTATAATAATATTTAAAATGCTTTTTTACTTGCTTTTTTATTTGCTTAAACAAATTAAATGTGCTAGTTAATATATAATAACTTACTATTTAACTTTATATTTTAAGGTTTTATAATTATATTTTATATACTATTATTATTATAGGTAAAAAGTATAATATAAAAGCTAGATTTTTTAATTGCTAATAATTTAATAATGTTTTAATAAAGATTTAAAGTGTTTATAGCTATTATAAAAGGTTAGCTTGTTGTAGTAATTTAAAGTATTAAAAGCTAGGTTAAATTATTAATATAGCTAAGCAAGTTAATAATAAGGGTGATAATATAAAATAAGTATAGATTGCTAGAGCTTAGTATTAATATAGACTTATTAGTATAATATGCAAATAATAGTATAAGTATATATTATAAATAGTAAGGCTTATTAAAAGACTAATTTATAAAAATATAGTTAATGCAGCTTTTGTAACCGTTGTAGTAAATAATATAGTTTTTTTAGTAAAGAATTATATGCTGCGCGCTTATAATATAGCTAGTAAACTATTAAAATAGTATTTTTAAAGTTATAGCTACTTTAAGCTAAAGTTTATAAAACTTTTTATTTTTATTATAACTTTAGTTAAAGCAAACTTAAAAACTTTGCTAACTTTTTAAATAACTTTAACTTTAAAAAGCAAGTTTAAATTAATTAAAGTTTAAAAAGTTTTTTTTAACTTTTTTAAAAACTTTTAAGGTAAAATAAAGGTTATTGCCTTTTAATTTTAAATAGCAAACATACTTAGATGCAAAAAAAACTTTTTTTTATTACTTAAGCTATAAACTTTTAATAACAATAATATTTATATTATAGTTAGTACTATATGTATTATATAACTTGGCATAAAATATAAAAAATATTTTAAATATTTATACTAGTAGTTTAAGTACTTTTTTATAGTGCTTTGTTTTAATATATACTAAAGCAAAAAGTTATTAGTGCTAGCTATTTTTAATTATTTTAATTAATACTAAAAAATTGTTAATATTATTAGCGTCTGCCTTAATAATATTGTTTTAAAAAAACAGTTTTATAAAAAAAGTTAGCACTATTTTGTTTAAGTCTTAAAGCATAGCAGTAACTTTAGGTTTATTATGCTTAAAGCTATTATTAAAGCTAAGCTAAATTGTTTATATAAGATTTTTATATTTAAATAAGTTTTACTTAAAGCTTTAATAGTTTGTTTACGTTATAAAAAACTTTTACTATTTATAATAGTTAAATAATAGTTAATAATAGCTTTATTTAATTAATAACAAATCTAGTTTAAAAGCTGATTTAATAAAATATATTATATATTTTTTAAAGGTGCTATTTAGCTTATTGTTTGCTATATTAAGCTTTTACTTACTATATTAAACTTTATTAAATATTATATTTGCTTTTATATATATAAAACTTAATAATGTTTAGCAACTAAAAAAAAAAGAAAACATTTATTAGTATATACCTTTATTTTAAAGTATAAAAAAAAAAGTTTAGTACTTACTTATGTTTAAGTTTTTTTAATAAAACTATTATTAATAATACTATACTAAAGCAATAATATACTTTATAATAATAAAGTTTAACATAAATATTAAGCTAATTTGCTTACTAAGTATATTTATTAGCTTTTTAAGTTAAAAAAAAATAGCTAATATTAATATTACTTTTTATATTTTTTTTAACTAAAGTAATAATAATAAATTTAAATATAAGCGCAAAAGTTTTTAATAATAATAATAAAGCTTTTAATAAAACTTTTAATATTAATTAAGTACTATATAATTATTAAAACAATATTGCTATAGCTTTATAAAGCTTTTAAAAAAGCTTTTAGCTTTTATAAACTATATTAATAAAAACTTAAAAATTATAACTTTTTAAGTTTATTTAGCTAGCTTTTAATAAGTTGTTAGTGCAAATAGTAGCTATAAGTATGCTTATAAAAATATTAATAGCTATAAAATTAAAGCTAAACATTTAATTATTAATTTTATTTTTAAATATAAGTTGTATTGCGTTTATAAACAAGTTTTTTAAGTAAAAATCTTATAGCTAGCATTATATAATAATAGTAATTAAAACAAACTATTAGGTATGCTTTTAAAAAGTATAGCTTATAATATAAAAAAGGAATTAAATAGCTGCTTAACTTAAAAAGAATAGCATTTTTTATAAAATTTTAGCATACTTAATAACTATTTATAGTTTTATTGCTTGCTTTTTATTAGCGTTAGTATAGCAAATAAGGGTATTAAAAGTAGGTTAAACTATATTAATAAGTAGCTAATATATTATTTTGCTAATATTATTAAATTTAAAATATGCTATGTTACTTAAGCATATTATAATAAAATTAAGTATAAAGGCTATTTATAAAACTATAAAAAGCTTTATTAATATGTTAGTATTTTATAAAAATTTTACTTTTAATAACTTAATTATTATTTTTTTTAGCATATATTATTAGCAAAGTGTTTTAAAGTAGCTTTAAGCGTTGTTTATAATATTAAAGTCTAGATTATTTTGTTTTTTTATTGTTACTTTATAGCTATAATAACTTTTGTTAGCACTTATACTAAGCATGCTAAAATTTACTTGTTGCTAAAGCATATTACTAGTAAATGCTAGCACTAGTATATAAAAAAGCATTTTTTAGCTGTTAACTTAAGCTATAACTTTTTTATTTAGTGCTTTTATAAGCTTAAAAGCTTTAATAACTTTTATAAAGTTTAATTTATAAAGGCTTAGCATAAAGAAAAAGATATTAATCTGCTAGCTATATTTAGCTTTAAGCAACGCTATAATCTTATTATATATACTTATATAAAATTTATATATAACTTAATATAAATTAAAGCTATTAGCAAATATTAAAACAAGAAAGAAACAAACTTAATGCTTTGCAAATTTTTTTAAAGCATTTTTGCTAAATTTTTTAACTTTAAAAACGCTAAGCACTAGGGCTGTTTTTTTAATAAGCATAAAGTTTTATATGCTATAATTATATGCTTAGCAAACAAAATAATAAAAACTAAATAATAGCTTAAAATTATTGTTAAAAAAGTATTAGCTAGCAAACAAATAGTTAAAATTAATATAGTTTACTTAGTAAAAGATTATATTAGCTAAAATATATTTAAGCAGCTTTTAAATAAGTATATATTTTTATAAATAAAAGTTTTGCTTTTTAAAAAGGTTAACCTTAACTTAAATATTGTTTTGCTTGTTTATAGTAAGCAGCTTAAATTTAAACTAAAGCTAGCTTAAAATAAGCACAATATTTTTTTTAAAAAAACTTATTAATTAGATTATTATTTAAGCTATTTAGTTTTATAACCTTTACCTGCTTAAGTTTTTATGTTGTGCAATAGTTATAATATATAGCTATAATTTAACTTATATGTACACTAAAAGTTTAATTTTTAGCGCTTTTATTTTTAAAACAGCAAGTTTAGCAAATATAATAAGCACATTTAAATTTTATAATGTTGCTTAAAAATATAAAATTGTTTTAATTAATATTTGCTTGCTTATTGCTTTTTTTTTTATAAAAATAATATGTAAACTTACTTAAAATAGTTTATATTAATTTAGCTTATTAAGCAAAATAATATGCTTTATTAAAGTTATTAATAAGCTTAGCTATACTAAAATATATTAACTTAGTAAAATTTAATAAAAAAATGTTTTTAAAAAGCTTAATTTAATTAAAAAAAAATATGTTTTACTTAAGCTAATTTACTTTATTGCTGCTAAAAGCTACTTGCATAGCACAAAAATAAAAAAAAAGCAGCTTATTTAAGTTAAAAGCTATAAACTAAAAATAAACCTTAAGTAGTAGTAGCTCTTTTTTAATATATTGTTTTAAAGTGTTAATAGTGTTAAGCAGCATGTTTAGCTTTTTAATACTTTTGCTATTGCTTTTTTTTAAAAGCTTTAGCATTTTTTTTATTATGGTGTACTACTTGCAAGTAATACTATAACAAATATAATATAGTTTTAAAGCTATTATAAAATTATTTATATTATAGCTTTTGTATATATATAATATAATAATAAATTTAAAAAGATTAACTGTTAGCTTTTGCTTTTTAGTAAACGTTGCTAGTTTGCTAGCTTAAAAAAGAAAAATATTAATGTTATAATTAAAAAGGTTTTTAGCTTTGTTATTATAGCTTTTAATATTTTTACTAAAATATTAGTAGTTAGCAAAAGCTTGCAATTTTGTTATAAAAAGTATATTTTTTTTAATTATTATAAGGTTGCTACTTTTATTTAGCTAAATAATAAAGTTATTATTATTTATATTTTAAATAAGCATTTTTATAAAGTTAGCTTTATTAAAATTTTAAATGCTATTATAAGTATTAGTATAAGCTATATAAGCACTTTAAAACAAAAGCAAGACTTAATATAAAAAATACTTATAGTAATACTAGTTATAAGCTTAAATATATTACTAAGGTTATTATTGCTTTTATACTTAGCATTATATATAATAAAGTTATTATTATTAGTATTAAAAATAGTATATATAAAGCTATAAGCTTACTTTAGGTTTTGCTTTAAAAATAACATATTAAAATTGCTACTTTAAGCAGCACGCTTGTTAACTTTTTTAAAAAAAAAGCGCTTTTGCTTTTGTGCTTAATAAATTTAAGCATTGTGCTAGTTATTAAAAAATAACACTAGTAATGCAAATAATTTTAAAGTAGAAATAAAAACAAAATAAATGTTAAAAAAGTTAAAATATAGCATGCAAATAGTATGCTTGTTGCTGCTTAAAAAAATTTTTAATATTAGCAACATATTTAATAGTTTAAAGTATAAAATAAAAAAAGGCCTGCAGTAAAAAAAAATTTTAGTATAAAGTTAAGTTAAAAAAGCTAAAAAAGAAAAGCAGAACTTATAAGAGATATTTTAGCAAAGCAGTAGTTGCTTTAGCAAGTATATTAGTATATTAAGCTGCTGTAGCTATAATACTTAATATTTATAATAGTATAGGTATAGCAAAATTTTTTTTTTTTTTTTTTTTTTTTTTTTTTT